>Ga0113563_10000051_pt1 | contig 36491 bp, 21 predicted proteins | sample Mud3Dept3metaG_FD_80117 | JGI IMG/M metagenome (GOLD analysis project Ga0113563, IMG submission 80117) | Freshwater wetland microbial communities from Ohio, USA, analyzing the effect of biotic and abiotic controls - Mud 3 Core 4 Depth 3... | ecosystem: Environmental > Aquatic > Freshwater >... | reverse complement strand
TCCCAGTCCCCATCGACGCGCGTCCACCGACCATCGCGCTGCTCCCAGCGATAGTCACGCCAGCGACGATTCTGCCGCTCGCGCTCCCAGCGGCCCGGGTTCCAGTCCCAGGTGCCGTTCTTCCAGTCCCAGTAGCCGGCGACCCAGACGTACCCGCGACGCCCGGGATCGCGGCGCTCCTCGCGCGGCGGGGGCGGTGCGGCGGTCGGATACGCGGGAGCCGTGTAGACCTCCCAGCCGCCGTCGACGCGCGTCCATCGACCATCGCGCTGTTCCCAGCGATAGTCGCGCCAGCGATTGCCGGCCTTCTCGCGCTCCCAGTGACCGGGCGTCCAGTCCCAGTTGCCGTTCTTCCAGTCCCAGTAGCCGGCGACCCAGACGTGGCCGCGGCGTGGGCGATCACTGCCTTCCGCGCGCGGCGGGGGCGGTGCGGCCGTCGGATAGGCGGGTGGCGTGTACTCCTCCCAGTCACCGTCGATGCGGACGTAGACGCCGTCCTTCATTTCCCAGCGGAAGTCACGCCAGCGCCGATTCGGGCGCTCGCGCTCCCACCGGCCGGCGACCCAGACGTAGGTGCCGTTCTGCCAGTCCCAGTGGCCGGTGACCCACACGTGGCCACGGCGCGGGTTCGCAGGGCGCTCGTCGCGCGGCGCGGGTGGCGCCTGGCGCGGACGATCATCGAACTCGATCCAGTCACCGTCGACGCGAACGTAGACGTCACCTTTGAGCTCCCAGCGCGCATCGCGCCACCTGCGGCCCGCGCGCTCGCGCTCGTAGTGACCCGGGACCCAGTCCCACTTTCCGGCCTTCCAGTCCCATTGACCGGTGACCCACACGAAGCCGCGCCGCGCGGCCTGGCGCTCCGCACGGGGCGGCGGAGGCGCCTCGCGTGGACCATGATCGTGATCGCGATGGGGGGCGGGACGGGGGCCCGGCGCCGGGGGCGGGGGCGGGGCGGGGCGGCGATTCTTGCGGTGATCGCGGACGTCGGGCTGAGCAGACGCGAGGTCCACCGTTCCAGCGAGCGTCGCGGCGCCGAGGCCCGCGGTCAGCAGTAGTCGACAGAGCTTCGAGCGCATCAATCCTCCGTTTAAGGGACGAACGTGGGACGAAATCTACCCCGGATTATTCATGATGGCATCGCCAGCCACCCCCGAAGAACGCTCGTGGCCGCGCCATGTTACGAAATGGAGGTGAGCGCCCGGGTCGCCTCCGCGATCGCCGTTGCCTTGATGGCGGCGTGCGGGACCCGCGAGCGGACTCCGCGGCGCTCGCCGGTCGAGCGCGCGATCGACGAGGCCCTCGGTGCGCGGTTTGGAGCGGCGGTCGTCACCCGCTGCTTCGACCACGCGCCCGTGTGCGAGGCGCGGCTCCCGGATGGCAGCGCGCTGCCGATCTCCGTGGCCCGGCGCGGGCCGGCGTGGGAGTGGCGCGTGATCGGGCTCGTGGTCACCTCGGACGAGCTCGAGGCGTACCTGCGCGACGAGCTCGCCGATCTCGGTGCGCCGCAGAGCGTGGACTGCGGGCCGCGGATCCGGCGGATCGCCGCCGGCGATCGGATCGAGTGCGGGCTCGCCGGGGGCGGCAAGGGCTTCGTGACCGTCCGCGCGGATGGATCGATCTCGGTCGAGGTGGTCCTCGAAGAGGCCGCCGCGAAGGCGCGCTCCGAGCGGCACACACCGGCGCGCGAGCTCGAGCTGTTCCGGGCCTCCGCGGCACTCGATCGCGCCGGAGAGACCGGCGAGGACGAGGCGGCCCCCCCCGATGCCGGCGAGCTAGGTGTGTCGCCGGGCCCGCGGTAGAGTGCGCGCCATGAGATCTGTCTGGGTTGCCCTGAGCCTCGCGCTCGCGTGCTCGCAACCTCCATCGAAGCGGCCCGAACGCGGGCCACAACCGCCACCGCAGCCCAAGGCGGGCGCACTCACGATCTCGATCATCGGGACCAACGATCTGCACGGCGCACTCGAGCGGTTGCCGCTGTTCGCCGGCTACATGGAGAACCTGCGCGCGGCGCGCGCGGCCGACGGCGGCGCGGTCGTGCTGCTCGACGGTGGCGACATGTTCCAGGGCACCCTCGAGTCGAACATCAACGAGGGAGCCGACGTCGTTCGCGCATACAACGAGATCGGCTACACGGCGGCCGCGGTCGGTAACCACGAGTTCGACTTCGGCCCCGAGGGGCCGAAGGCGACCCCGAGCTCGATCGAGGATGACGCCCGGGGCGCGCTCAAGGCGCGCGCGAGCGAGGCGAAGTTCCCGATGCTGGTCGCGAACATCTCCGACGTGGAGAGCGGCGCGCGGATCAAGTGGCTGAACATGCCGGCCTCGACGATCGTCGAGGTCTCGGGGATCAAGATCGGGATCGTCGGCGCGAGCACCGAGTCGACGCCGTTCACGACGATGCCCGCGAACTTCGCCGGGCTCGTGATGAAGCCGCCGTCGGTGATCGCGATCACCGACGAAGCGAGAGCGCTCCGCGAGCGGGGCGCGCAGCTGATCGTCGTCACGGCGCACATCGGGACGAAGTGCAAGAGCCTCGATCAGCCGAACGATCCGTCGTCGTGCGAGCGCAACGAGGAGCTGTACAAGCTGATCGATGACCTGCCGAAGAACACGGTCGACGTGATCGTCGGCGGGCACACGCATGCCGCGATCGCGCACCGGATCAAGGACATCGCGGTGATCGAGTCGTACTCGTCGGGCCGTGCGTTCGGCCGCATCGATCTGCGGGTCAGCCCCGACGGTCACGTGACGTCGGTCAAGATCCACAAGCCGCGGATGCTCTGCGAGGGCGAGGGGGACGGCAACCCGATCCCGGTCGCGCAGTGCACGACGGGCGACTACGAAGGCAAGCCCGTCGCGGCGGTGCCTGCGGTGCAGGCGATCGTCGATGCGTCCCTCGCGAAGGCCGAGGTGCGGCGCAAGGAGAAGCTCGGCATCACGTTGTCCGGCACGATCACGAAGTCGTACGGGACCGAGTCCGCGGAGGGGAACTGGTTCACCGATCTGATGCTCGCCGCCTCGCCGGGGACGGACGTCGCGGTGACCAACGGTGGCGGCCTGCGCGCCGACATGCCGTCGGGCGCGCTGACCTATGGACAGCTGTTCGAGGCGATGCCGTTCGACAACCGGTTCGCGATCGTCGACCTCAAGGGCTCGCACCTGCGCAAGCTCGTGTCGTCGAACCTCCAGCGTGGTGGTGCGATCCTGTCGTGGGGCGGGCTGTCCGCGAAGGCGCGCTGCAAGGCAGGCAAGCTCGACCTCGAGATCAAGGTCGCGGGCAAGGCGCTCGGCGAGGCGACCTCGTACAAGCTCGTCACCAGCGACTTCCTCGCGTCGGGTGGCGACGGCCTGATCGGTCGCCTCAAGTTGCCCGACGGGGCCATCACGATCACCGACGTGATCATCCGCGACGCGCTCGCGGACCTGTTGCGCAAGCGCAAGGGCACGATCGAGCCCGCGAAGCTGTACTCCGCGAACGTCAAGCGGATGGACTACGAGGGCACCCGGCCGGTCGAGTGCGCACCCAAGCAGACGACCCCGACCGAGCAGGAAGTCCCGGAATGACCTGGTCACCGACGAGCTGGAAGCAGAAGACGGCCACGCAGCAGGTCGCGTACGGCGACCCCGAGGCGCTCGCGCGCGTCGTCGACGAGATGGGGCACCTGCCGCCGCTCGTGACGTCGTGGGAGATCGAGCAGCTCAAGGCCGAGCTCGCGAGCGCGGCGCGCGGCGAGGCATTCGTGCTCCAGGGCGGCGACTGCGCCGAGAGCTTCGATGACTGCCGCTCGGAGCCGATCGCCGCGAAGCTCAAGATCCTGTTGCAGATGAGCCTCGTGCTCGTCCACGGCACGCGCAAGCGCGTCGTCCGGATCGGTCGGATCGCGGGCCAGTACGCCAAGCCCCGCTCGGCCGACGTCGAGACCCGCGGCGACGTCACGCTGCCCGCGTATCGCGGTGACATCATCAATCGCGACGCCTTCACCGCCGAGGATCGCGAGCCCGATCCGGTGCTGATGCTCCGCGCCTACGAGCGCGCGGGCCTGACGCTCAACTTCATCCGTGCGCTGACCGACGGCGGCTTCGCCGATCTTCACCACCCGGAGTACTGGGATGTCTCGTTCGCCCAGGGCGCGGCCCGCGCGCGCTACGAGGAGATCGTGCGCTCGATCCGCGAGTCGCTGCACTTCGTGTCCGCGATCACCGGCGTCGAGTCCGAGGTCCTCCGCCGCGTCGACGTGTACACGAGCCACGAGGCGCTCGCGCTCCCGTACGAGCAGGCGCAGACGCGGCAGGTCCCGCGCCGGGCTGGCTGGTACAACCTGTCGACGCACTTCCCGTGGATCGGGATGCGCACCGCGCAGCTCGAGGGCGCGCACGTCGAGTTCCACCGCGGGATCAACAACCCACTCGGGATCAAGATCGGAGCGGGGATGAGCACCGAGTGGCTGATCGGCCTCCTCGACGCGCTCGATCCGGATCGTTCGCCGGGACGGATCACGCTGATCCACCGGATGGGCGCGAAGAACGTGCAGGACAAGCTGCCGCCGCTCGTCGAGGCGGTGCGCAGTACCGGCCGCACGGTGCTGTGGATGTGTGATCCGATGCACGGCAACACCGAGACCACGCCGGGCGGGATCAAGACGCGGCGGTTCGACAACATCGTCGACGAGCTCGAGCAGAGCTTCTCGCTGCACACCCAGCTCGGGTCGCGGCTCGGCGGTGTCCACGTCGAGCTCACCGGCGAGGACGTCACCGAGTGCATCGGCGGATCGCGTGGCCTCGCCGAGATCGATCTCGAGCGCGCGTACAAGAGCCGCGTCGATCCGCGGCTCAACTACGAACAGGCGCTCGAGGTCGCGATGCGGATCGCCGGCCATCTCCGCGGCTCGACGTGATCCGCATCCTCCAGAGCTGGGGCGTCCCGGTCATGATGACCGGCGTCTACGCGGTGCTGATGTGGTCGAGCGAGACCGACAACACCGGCAAGGCCTGGATGGCGATCGGGCTCGCGATGGTCCTGGTCGTGTGGTGGCTGTTCCGCACGCTGACCGCGATCGCGGCGCTGTCCCGCGCCGTCGCGGTCGGCGATGCGAAGCGGACGCTCGAGCTCGTCGACGAGCAGCTCCCTCGCCGCAAGCGGCCCGGCGCGCGTGCCCCGCTCCTGATCGCGCGCGCGCTCGCGCACGAGCTCCGCGGCGACTGGGCCGCCGTGCTCGCGGCGCTGGACGAGGCCGAGGTCACCGCGATCCCCGAAGGCCAGCGGCCGAGCTGGCACGTCCTCGCGTGCTCGGCCCGGATCGGCGCGTTGCTCGAGACCGGCGAGGTCGCCGCGGCGAAGCGGCTCCTCGAAACCACGCTCGTTCCAGCGGCGGGCACGCTCGATCGCCGGCGGCACCCCTCGGCGCACCTCCACGTGACGCTCGCGAAGGGCCGCGTCGCCGCGGCCGAGGGCAGGGCCGACGACGCCCGGACGCTGCTCCAGGCGGTGCTCGACGACGTCCATGCGGGCGGTGCGGTCCGCGCGCTCGCCCACTTCTACCTCGCGCGGATCGCCGCGGAGCCGGCGGCCGACAAGCACCGCGCAGAGATCACGAAGCTCGTCCCGGACGAGACGTTGTGGATCAGAACTGGCCGCTGACGGCGAACCCGACCTCGTCGTTCGTGATCACGGGCGCAAACGCGGTGCCGTCGGAGATCTGCTCCTTGCCCGGCGCCGTCAGATACAGGAGCACGCCGGCCGCGACCGCGCCGCAGCCGACGACGAACACGGTGGTCCCGTACAGCCTGACCTCGCGCTTGATCGCCTTCTCGTCTTCGCTCCCCGGCGGGGTGTCGAAGAAATCGCTGCGGCGCTTGAGACCATAGACGCCGGTGAACGCGAGCACCCCGATCCCGGTGGCGCCGACGATCATCCCGATGCGCCGGCGACCGGCACCGCGATCGACGTAGACCGGCACCGCGGATTCGGCGAACGCGATCGTGATCGCCTCGTTCTGCGAGTCCTTGAGCTCGACCGCCTGGATCACCTTCTTCTTGCCCGGCGCGCGGCCGACGATCTCGTGGCTGCCGGGGTCGAGCTCGACCTGGCCGTAGGTGGTCGCGTCGATGCGCTCGCCGTCGATCCGGATCTCGACCTCGGGCGGCCCGTCGACGGTGAGCTTCAGGGTCGGGACCTTGGGCGCGATCGTGACCGTATGGTCCTTCGCCGCATTCTCGTACTCGGTCAGCTGTTTCTCGGCGGCGGCGGCCTGCGCCTTGCGGAACCACTTGATCGAGGTCGCGTACTTGCCGAGGTTCTCGTAGCAGAGGCCGAGGTTCAGCATCGTGCCCGTCGCGGTGGCGTCGAGCTTGATCGCCGCCTCGAACTTCTCGCACGCGGCCTTCGAGTCCTTCTGCACGGTGAGCAGCTCGCGGCCCTCCGCGAACAGCTTGTCGGCCTGCTGCTGGGGCGTCTCGGCGACCGCGGTCCCGAGCCACGCACACACGATCACGAGCGCTCCTCGGAGTCTCATCCGATGATCATAACCGAGGTGGGACCCGATCAGAAGCGGCCCACGGCGGCGAACCCGACACCGTCGGGACCGACGTGGGGGAGCACGCTGACGCGCCCCTCGCGATCCTTGGGGCCACGCAGCCACAGGAACGCGCCGACCCCGACCGCAGTGAGGCCGACGATCCCCACCACCGTTCCCACGGTGCCGAGCGTCCGTGCGCTGCCCGTCCCGGCGAAGCCCTCCGAGCCGCACTGCCAGACCTTGTCCCCGCCGACGGTGATCCGGTCGCAGTCCTTGTCCGTCGCGGCATCGTAGTCGCTCTTCGCGATCAGGCCGAGCACGACGCCGGTGCCAACGGCCGCGATGCCGGTCGCGGTGGTGATCTTGCCGATCGTGCGCCGCGAGCTCTTCACCCTCACGGTGACTGACTTCTCGAGCCGCGGGATCGCGAGATCCTTCGCTTCGCCGGCGGTGACCTCGAAGGGGGTCTTGAACGCGAGGTGCCCGGGTGCACTGACCACGACGTCGTGCACGCCCGGATCGATCGGATGGTTCGCGATCGCGTCGAACGGGATCAGCTTCCCGTCGATGACGATCGACGTCTGCGGCAGCGGCAGCTCGGAGAACTTGAGCGTCACGTGCGGCACCTTGTCGGTCAGCGCCAGGATGTGCTCCTCGGCGGCCTTGCGGTGGACGTCCATGCCCTGCTCCTTGGCGCGGTCGCGCGCCTCGGCGAACTTGGCGCTCGCCGACGCAAACCGTCCGAGCTTCTCGTCGCACAGCGCGACGTTGAGCAGCGTGCCGATCGCCTGCGCGTTGAACTTCAGCGACTCCTCGAACTTCGCGCACGCGCCGGCGAGGTCCTTGTCGAGCATCGCCTTGCCCTCCTCGAACAGCTGGTCCGCCCGCTGGGTCTTCTCGTCCGCCGAGGCCGTGCTCGTGGCGGTCAGGATCGCGAGTGCGGTGACAACGGCACGCAGGGACTGGCGTCCGATCATGGTCACGATCGTATCAGGTCTACGAACACGGACGGGCGTGGGACGTGGCGAACGGGTCGCACGGGGGCTTGACGGTCGGCTTCGTGTCCCCGGCGTCCTTCGGGTTCTTCTCCGGCTTGGTGACCTTGGGATCGCCCGCCTTCTTGATCGCCTGCGTGCCCTTCTTCGGCCGGGTCGACGTGGGCTTGACCGTCTTCGTCGGGACGCCGGTCGTCGCGCTGCCGGGGCCGGGATCCGCGGGGTCGTCGACGGGATCGGGGGTGGCCGTCTCCGCGACCGACGGGACGGCCGGCGTCGGGGCGACCGGCGTCGGGGCGACCGGCGTCGGGACGACCGGCGTCGGGGCGACCGGCGTCGGGATCGAGCCGGCGCTCGTCGAGCTCGTGGTCGTGCGTCGATCGTCGTCGCCCCCACGGCTGACGGTCATCGCGATCGCGACCCCGGCCAGGCCGAGGACCGCGGCGCCGAGCAGCAGGAAGCCGACCCGGCGACGCGGCGCCCTCGGGATCGCGTGGAGCTCGCTCGGCGCGATCGCGGGCGCCGAGATCTCCCGCGCCGAGCCCCGGTTGGGGATTCCGCTCAGGGAGCCGGGGACGGGTGTCCGGAACATCGGTGCCGCGGGCTCCGAGCCGCCATGCCAGCGCGCCGCGATCGCATCGGAGCCCGCGGCGGCGGAGCCGGGCGGGCGGACCGGCGCACTGCCGATGTCGCGGACGTGGTGGGGCACGCCGCGCTGCCCGACGCCCGTCGTCGAGCCCTCCCAGTTGCCCTCGCTGCGGCGCTGCATGCGCTGCATGCGCTCGACGAGCATCGCCGCCGAGTGCGGGTCCTGCGTGAACGGGACGAGATCGCGCGCGAGATCCGCCATCGACTGGTAGCGCGCGTCCGGCGACTTCTCGAGGCAGCGGAGGACGACCTCCTGGAGCTCGACCGGCGTGCGCAGCATCGGCGACGGCGAATCGACCGCGACCTTGACGCACATCTCCGAAAACGACTCCGCCTCGAACGGCTTGCGACCTTCGAGCAGCTCGTAGAGCACGGTCCCGAGCGACCAGATATCCGTGCGGCCGTCGACGAGGCGCGCCGACCGCATCTGCTCCGGGGACATGTACGCGGGCGTCCCGAGCAGCGACTGCGTCTGTGTCAGGTGCATCTCGGTGCCCATCGGCGACTTCGAGATGCCGAAGTCGAGGACCTTGATCAGCGCGGTGCCGTCGGGGCGCCACGTCACGAACAGGTTCGTCGGCTTGATGTCACGGTGGACGATGCCGAGCGAGTGCGCCTCGGCCAATCCCTCGCACGTCTGCAGGATCAGCTCGGTCGCCCACGGGAGGGGGAGCGTCTGTCGCTCGTTGAGCAGGACTCCGAGGTCCTGCCCGTCGAGGTACTCCATGACCATGAACGGCGTGCCGTCGTCGAGCGTCCCGACGTCACGGACCCGCGCGACGTACTCGCTCTTGAGCCGCACCGCAGCTTGCGCCTCGCGCATGAACCGCTCGACCGCCTCGGGATCGAGCAGCACGTCCTGGCGCAGCATCTTGAGCGCGATGCGCTCGTTGAGCTGGAGGTGCATGCACTCGACGACCACGCCCATGCCGCCTTGGCCGAGGATCGACTCCACCCGGTACTTCTCCAGGAATACCTGGCCGATGCGGACCGCGTCCGCGGGTTTAGGAGTCTGAGCCACCGGCCGAAATCGTAGCCTGCCCCCTCTCAGGTCTCAACCTCTTGCAACGTGTAGGTTCTCGCCTACCGGGGCGTTGCGAGATCGTCGCACGCACGAGGGAAGGTCAGTGCTGGATCTGGTGGATCTTCAGGACGTTGGTCTGCATGCCGGAGCCGACCGGCACGGCCATGGTGATCAGCACGTTCTCGCCCGGCGTGGCGAGGTTGCGCTCGATCAACGTAGCCTCGACGCGATCGAGCAGTTCTTCGGTCGTCGCGGACGGTCCGATCAGCACCGGCGTCACGCCCCACACGAGCGCGAGCCTCCGGAAGCTGACCTCGTTCGTGGTCAGCACGATGATGTTCGCTTCGGGCCGGTACTCGCTGAGCAGCCGCGCCGCGCCGCCGGAGTCCGAGATCGCGACGATCGTACGGAGCTTCATCGACTTCGCGGCCGTGTACGCCGCGTGCGCGATCGCGTTGGCCGACACCGCGAGCTGGATGTCGGGCACCTCGTGCTCGGCCTTGTAGTACGCGCTCTTCTCGATCTCTTCGATGATCCGCGCCATCGTGCGCACGGCCTCGATCGGGTGCGCACCGGACGCGGTCTCGCCCGAGAGCATGAGCGCATCGGTTGCATCGAGCACCGCATTCGCCACGTCCGACGCCTCCGCGCGGGTCGGGCGCGGCTGCGTGATCATCGACTCGAGCATCTGGGTCGCGGTGATGACGATCTTGCCGCGCTTGTTGGTCTCCTCGATGATCCGCTTCTGCCACAGCGGGACCTTCTCGGGGCCCATCTCGACGCCGAGATCTCCGCGCGCGACCATGATGCCGTCCGAGACATCGATGATCTCGCCGAGCCGCTCGAGCGCCTGGGGCTTCTCGATCTTTGCGATCACCGGGATCGACACGTTGTCGACCGTGAGCAGGCGCTTGGCCTCGATCACGTCCTCGGCGCGACGGACGAACGACAGCGCGACGTAGTCGACGCCGTAGCGCAGCGCGAAGCCGATATCGATCCGGTCCTTCTCCGACAGGGCGGGCGCGGAGACGTCGACGCCGGGCAGGTTGATGCCCTTGTTGTTCTTGAGGATGCCGCCTGCGACGACCACGGTCTTGACCTCCCGGTCCGCGACCGCGGTCACGGCGAGCGCGAGGTAGCCGTCGTCGAGGAGGATCTGGTCGCCGACGCGGACGTCGAGCGGCAGCATCTGGTAGGTCGTCGAGACGCGGTTGCCCTCGCCGAGCATCGGCTCGGTCGTGATGATCAGCTCGGCCCCGGGCCGCAGCTCCATCTGGCCGTCCTTGATCTTGCCGACCCGGATCTTCGGCCCCTGCAGATCGAGCAGCGCGGCGATCGCCTTGCCGCGCTTGTCGGCCTCCGCGCGGACCGTCAGCAACATCTTCGCGTGGTCTTCGTGCGTGCCGTGGGAGAAGTTCAGGCGGGCGACGTTCATCCCCGCATCGATCAGCTCGCCGATGCGTTCTGGCGTCGATGACGAGGGCCCCAGCGTACAGACGATCTTCGCGCGCGGCATGACGCCGCGGAGTAGAACACATCCACGGTCGATCTCGCTCACGGCAGAGGCGTAATGCCTTGCTGAAAAACGAGCCGCTCGGTATGACCCCCCGCGATGCATCGTCGTCCGGCCGTCGTGGTGGCCTTCGTCGCGGTCGCGATTCTCGGCGGCTCCTGTACGGTCTCGCAGCCGCAGCCCAACCTCGTCGGGCAGGACATCCGGCTGACGTTCATCCACACGTCGGACATCCACTCGCGGCTGTTCCCGTACACCTTCGCACCGAACGTCTTCGATCGCGCGGACGGGCTGCAGCAGGCGCCGTTCGGCGGGATCGCGCGGATCGCGACGATCGCGAAGCGGATCCGCGCGAGCTCGAACCGCACGCTGTGGCTCGACTCCGGGGACTGCTTCCAGGGCGCACCGGTGTTCAACCTGTTCAAGGGGGAAGCCGAGATGCGCTCGCTGTCGCTCGCCGGCATGGACGCGGCGGTGATCGGCAACCACGAGTTCGATCTCGGCGCGAAGAACCTGTTCGACAAGCTCGATAACTGGGCGACGTTCCCGGTGATCGCGGCGAACTACGGCTGGGACAACCCGCCGCCGGGCGCCGTCAACGCCGACGGGCGCTCGCTCAAGGATGTCGTCCCGCCGTTCGTGATGTTCGACGTCAAGGGCGTCAAGGTCTCGGTGATCGGCATGGGCAACACCAGCACGATCACGTCGATCTTCGAGGGAGGGAATTCGCTCGGGTTCCGGCCGATCTCCGACGAGGCCGCGCTGTCGAACTGGGTCCGCATCCTGCGCCCGATCTCCGACGTCATCGTCGTGGTCAGCCACCTCGGCCTCGAGGAGGACGAGGACCTCACGGCCTCGCAGGTCGACGATCCGAACCAGGAGTTCTCGCGCGACACGCTCGCGGGCGTCGACCTGATCCTCGGCGGCCACCTCCACATCGTGACGGATCCGCCGAAGCTGATCCCGAACGACGACGCCGGCCACAACACGGTGCTCGTGCACTCCGGCGCGTTCGCGAAGTTCGTCGGCCGGCTCGATCTCGTGGTCCGGATCGGCACGAACAACGCGGACCCGCTCCACCGCAGCCGGATCACGTCGTTCACGTACGACAACATCCCGGTCGACTCGAAGCTGTGCAGCGGCGTCCCGTGCATCCCCGAGGATCCCGACGTCGCGAACCTGATGTGGCCGTACTCGGTCAAGATCAACCAGGAGATCGATCTCAACGGCGTGTTCGCGTACATCGACCGGCCGGTCGGCGAGAAGGTCCAGCGCACCGATGCCACCGGCGGCGACTCGCAGCTCGGCAACATGGTCGCGCGCTCGATGCAGCTGACCGACGGCGTCGAGGCCGAGTTCGCGATCACCAACTCGCTCGGCATCCGCGCCGACTTCGAGCGCGGTCCCCTGACGATCGAGCAGATGTTCAACGTGTTCCCGTTCGAGAACTCGATCACCGTGATGTACCTGTCCGGGGCCGAGGTCCAGGAGACGCTCGACTTCGTCGCCCGCCGGTCGTCGAGCCGCGGCTGCCGCACGCAGGCGCAGGTCTCGGGGATCGCGTTCGACATGGTGTGCAACGGCGTGTGTGGCCCCAACGGCGAGCGCGGCGCCTGCGCCAAGAACATCGTGATCGGGGACGACTGCCGGTTCGACGCGGCGATGGGCAAGGTCCACCCCGACGGCCCGGTCAACCTCGGCAAGTGTGCGCCGCTCGTTCCGACGAGCCTCTACCGGGTCGCGGTCAACGACTACATCGCGGGCGGCGGCTCCGGCTTCGAGGTCCTCAAGCGCAACACCTCGAAGCAGGACACCGGCATCTCGCTGCGCGACGCGCTGCGCGTCTACCTCAACCAGCGCAGCCCGTGCACGACGCAGGTCGACGACAGCATGGCGCTGGTCACCGAGAAGTACGGTGGGATCTCCTGCCTCAACGACACGATCGAGCCCCACGACGGGCGGATCCGGCCGGTGTACGAATGAAGACCCTCCTCCTCGCAGGCGTCGTGCTCGCGGGCTGCACGACCGAGCACGGTGCGATCACCGGCACCCAGTCGATCCAGGTCGAGGTCGTCGCGCCGGCCAGCCTCGGCACGGTCGACCAACGGTTGGACGACGCGGTGCGGACGCTCACGGTCAACCTGACCGCGCTCGATGCCGTGGGCCAGCTCGATCCGAGCTTCGCCGACAGCCTGCGGGTCTATGCCCAGTTCCTCGGCACGCTCACGCCGGATCTCGATCAGATGCCGCTCGTCACGATCCCGATGGTGAACGGGCAGGCGATGGGCCAGCCGATCACGCTGCCCGCGAGCGTGCTCGGCCCGACGACCCTATGGATCGACAACGGGACCGGGCTCGGCGCGGACTACACGCACGGGCAGGTCACCGGGACGTCCGACACGCTGTGGTACCGCGATCCGTACATCGCGGATCTGCAGACGCCGCGCAGCGAGACCGACGTCGACGCGCTGAGCGTGACGCCGCTGACCGACAAGCAGATCAGCGTCAGCACCTCGCGCTACGGCGCTCGCGGTCGGCTGGTCGTCACGAGCGTGTTCTCGCAGGGCTACACGGTCAGCGACGTGGAGTGTGCGGACACCAGCGGGACGCCGCCGTGCACCGCGGCGGGCTACGACCACGTGCTGGTGTTCACGTTCTCCGCCGCGCGCGATCAGTTCGGCCGGCTGCTCGAGGTCGGCCGCCTGATCTCCAAGTTCAACGGCGGGCTGTCGGAGTTCAACGGGCTCACCGAGGTCGGCTTCCCGCGGACCTATGCGCCCGAGGCCGAGGACGAGACGCCGGTGGTCAACACCGCGCGCCTGCCGGCGCCGGTGCGGTTCGACCCGGTGTGGTTCGAGCCGCTCAGCAATCTGATGGGCCGGATCAACTTCGAGAAGAACGAGGCCGGCGCGATCGAGATCCTCGGCGCGAAGGTCTGCCCGACCGACGAGGATTACGACACGTACAAGCAGTGGAAGATCGATCCGACCGGCGTCGGTGGTGCGAACTGCGATGGCTCCAAGGTGATCAGCGTGATCACGCAGGGGACGACCTTCACCACCGATCCCGAGACGCTCGTCGGACGTGTCCTGCCGCGCATGGTGGGCATCGTGCGGCCCGTGAGTATTGGCTCGTTCAACGTGTGGATCATCTTTCCGCGCGGCGCGAGCGACGTGACCCTGCAATGAGAGGCTTCGTGGCGAACCTGACTAGATTCCTTCTCGCGGCGATGATGACGGTTCCGGTGGTCGCCGCAGCGCAGCCGGGGGCCCCGGGCGACGTCCCGCCCGCTCCAGGCCCCGCGGCCGAGGCCGGCGTCGACGAGGCGAAGATCCGCGAGATCGTCGATCGGGAGATCGCGCGCGTGCTCGCGGAGCGCGGCGCCAAGGAAGCCGCCGACAAGGCAGCCAAGGAGGCCGTCGAGAAGGAGACGGCGCAGGCCGAGAAGTCGGGTGATCTGTCCGGCGCGAGCGGGTTCATGGACACGCGGCTCGCGTTCACGATCACGAACGAGAACATCCTCGCCAAGCCGGGCGAGACGATCCCGAGCGTGCCGGGCTGGCGGTTCGGGACGCCGAACTCGCTCGGCGTCCTGTTCTTCGACAACTACGACACGCGGTTCTCGGGCTTCGAGACCCTGTCGCACGCGACGATGTATCGCAACTACTCCAAGGGCCACCTCCAGGCCGAGGGCGCCTTCGTCCTCCGCATCAACGAGCTGTCGGAGAACGTCATCTCGCTGTCGGACGCGGGTACGTACATCACGGTCTCGAACTGGAAGGACCCGGCCCACAAGGACCCGACCCGGATCAGCTTCACGGCGTTCCCGGTGTCCGCGGACCGGCTCCGCCTCGGCTACAGCTACCGGCTGTCGTGGGGTGGAAACCCCGAGTACAAGCGCGCGCGGTCGTCGACCCCGGGCTTCAAGCTCCAGTACGACGGCAACGGGTTCTACGGGTTCGTCGGCGCCAAGAGCGGCGTGATCGTCGACCCCAAGGACGGCGAGCAGAAGTCGGCGCTCGCCGGCCTCGCGGGCTTCGGCATCGATCCGATGCCGAACGTGCGGTTCGAGGTCAACGGCGGCTACTTCGACCGCGGCTACAACGAGCTCCAGGACGTCCAGGCCGAGAAGGTCCAGCTGTTCGGCGCCTCGGCCCAGCTGTCGATCAACCAGGGCATGCCGGTCCGGTCGTCGGTCGACTACAAGCTCTACAAGTTCAACAACGAGCAGGTCAGCCAGCTGTTCAGCCCGGAGAAGTACCCGGGCGGCCTGTCCTGGCTGGCGATGGCCGAGTTCACGGCGATGGGGCAGACCCTCAAGCACCCCGAGAAGACCGGCACCACCACGATCCAGAAGGGCTATGCCGGCGACCTCAACGTCCGCGTCAAGCTCGATCGGGTCCGGCTGCGGCTCGACCTCAGCTACAGGAACCTCGCCTTCATCCTGCACTCGCAGCCGAGCCTGCCGCCGTACTCCGACTTCCCGAGCGGCTACGAGATCGCCCCGAACCTGTTCGCGGCGGTCGGCGTCGACCGCAACTGGGGCGACTGGCTGACGCTCGGCCTGATCGCGGGCGTCGAGAAGCCCGCCACCCTGTCGACCGACAAAGGCATCCCGGGCGCCATGACGACCGGCAAGTCGACTGCGGTCATCCGCAACAACAACATCGACACCCTGATCACGATCCTGCCGCCCGATAAGGAGGCCGTCCCGCAGATCGCGGTCAAGGCGACCGCCAAGCTCGACTTCGGCAAGATCTTCTCGACCGTGCTCGAGGTGTTCTACAGCTACGACGGCAACCAGAGCACCTACGAGCGCGTCTGCGACGACCCGGACACCTGCCAGTTCCGGTACAAGTTCGGCGAGTTCAACCAGGTCGGGATCAACGCCACCCTCCAGGCGAAGTTCTAGTCCCGAGGTCGATCCAGCGCTCTCCGGCGTCCGGATTAACCCAGGCTGTAGAAATCAGCTGAAGGTGATTTTCCCAGCCGCTGGACCTGGTGCCCGCTCGATCAGGGCTAGACTCGTCAGGCCCGGTACGAAGTTCCCGGGCGGCTATGGCGAACGGCACCCGGAACCAAGCGATCGGACTCGTCGACTCTCTCGGGTCGATGATCAAGGACGGGGTCACCTATCTCGCTGACCTGCTCCGGGGAATCGTCAACGGTATCAAGGGGATTGCGCCGCTGGTGCTCGGTCTCGCGGGCTGTCAGTCGGGTTCGGTCGATGCGTCGGTGCCGCCGCCGCATCGCGAGATCACGCGGGTCAGCGCGCCGGTGGTCGAGCAGGAGCCCGAGCCGATCGGGCAGTTCAACATCACCTTCTATTACATGATCGGGGAAGACGAGGTCGCCGCGAAGGCGGTCGCCCGGGCGGCGAAGGCATCCCCGGTCGCCAACGACAACCGCCTCGACCCCGAGGGCGAGACCGAGCTGGCCTCGGTCACCCCGCCCGAGCTCGTCACCATCTACGCGAGCACCTGCGAGCCGATCACCGACGTGACCCGGGACTTTGCGGCCCAGCTCTCGCTCCAGGGAACCGGCAAGCTCAAGGACGGCCGGGTGATCAACGTCTGGGGACACTGCCGCTGCGACAACAGTCCCTGCTTCAAGGTCACGGCCGAGAAGTGGGGAACCGCGGGCAATGGCCGTGCGCTCCAGCCGTTCCGCACGGTCGCCGTCGACCCCAAGGTGGTCAAGCTCGGGACCCTGCTGCACGTACCGTTGCTCGAGGGTCGGACCATGCCGGGCCGGGCGCCGTGGGGCGGGTTCGTCCACGACGGTTGTGTCGTCGCGGACGACACCGGTGGCGGCATCGACGGCAACCAGCTCGACCTGTTCGTGGCGCGCAGGTCGTACTTCCTGGGGATCTCGGGCAGCGCCGGGAGCCATGCCTGGGCGCGCCAGGTCCCGGTGTTCGACGGCAGCAAGGTCTGCGAGCGCAAGGGCCGCAAGGTCGCTCGCCGCGCCGGCTCGATCTAGCTAGGGCGCCGGGGGGGCGGGATTGGCGGGCGGGGTCGCGGGATCGGCGGGCGGCGTCACGGGCTCCGTCGGCGGCGTCACGGGCTCCGTCGGCGGCGTCACGGGCTCCGTCGGCGGAGCGATCGGCGCCGGGGTCGGGGTCGGGGTCGGGGTCGGCGTGGTGGTGGACGTCGCGACCTTGTCGTCACCGGACGTCGAGACCGTGACGATGAAGCCGATCAGGCCGGCGAGCACGAGGCCGAGGCCGATGTTGCCAAGGAGGGCTGCCTTGTCCTCGCAGGCGGTGTCGGGCATGCCGGAGACCTTGGGTGCACAATCAGCCCCGGTGTTGACGACGGCCAGGAGGCCGATGCCGCCGAGGATCGCGCCGCCTTCGGCGATCTTCGCGTAGGTCTGGTGGCGAGGATTGTTCGGGAAGCACGCTCCCGACATCACGGTCAGGGACAACACCAGGGCGACTACGACGCGCATGATCGCGGTTGTATCAGAGTCAACGGGCGAGCAAGGCAGAAGGCGACGATCTTCCGGTCTGCCTTCCGGTCTGCGCGCTGCGCGAACGCGACGGCACCGCGTCACGACGTGCGGAGGGCGCGGACGATCTCTTCGCGGACGACGGTCGCGAGGTCGTGGCGCTCGCCGCCGGGCGACATCGTCGGAACCGAGGAGTGAGGGGCCGGCGCGCACGCGACGACGGGCTTCGCGCCGTCGGCGGAGGCCGCGCGACCGAGCAGCAAGGCGGCGGTCTCGACGGCGCGATCGGCGGCGCGGCCGATGTTGGCCTTCGCGCGCGCGGCGAGCAGCGGCGCGATCGCGCTGTCGGGGAGCGGCTCGACGCCGCCGAGCGGGGCAGCGGCGATCGCGATCCGCGCGAGGTGCTCGACGAGCTCGAGGCGGAGCAGTGCCTGCTCGGGATCCGCGCCCCACGCGAACACACCGTGGTTGCCGAGGAGCACCGCGTCGACGAGCTCGCACCACGGCGCGAGCGCGGCACGCGCGGCATCACCGGGCTGGGCGTAGGGGATCTTCGGGATCCGCGGTCCGAGCGAGACCAAGGCCTCGGCGATGAACGGCAGCTCGATCGGGTTTACCCGAGAGGCGCTGATCGCGGTTGCGTGCGGCGGGTGCGCGTGGACCACGCAGTTCACGTCGGGGCGCCGCTCGTAGATCGTCAGGTGCAGCCCGATCTCACCGAACACCTTGCCGTGGCCGACGACCTGGCCCTTGGCGTCGACCTCGATCAGCTCGCGATCCGAGATCAGCCGCTTCGACGTCGCGGTCGGCGTCGCGAGGAACCGCGCGCCATCGCGGGCCGTGACGTTGCCATCGTGGTTCGCGACCCAGCCGCGCGTGTGGAGGTGGCGGGCGACGTCGGCGATCTGGTGACGGAGCGGGTGCCCGCCTCTCATACGCCGGTCTCCACGTGATCGACGATCCCGACGATGATCGACCGGATCGGGACCTGATCGCCCATCTTCAGGATCTGGCGGACGCCGTTGCCCTCGGTGAGCACGAGCACCTTGTCGCCGATGCCGGCCTGGGCATGGTCGATCGCGACGAAGCTGGTGCCGGCATCCGTGCCTCGCTCGTCGAGTGGCTGCACGACGAACAGCGTGCGACCCGCGAACGCGGGGTGCTTCACCGTGGCCCACATCGGCCCGACGACGCGACAGCACTTCACGGCTGGCTTCCCTTCGCCGGGTTCGGGACATCGAGGCCATCGACGATGCCGACGATCGCCGCATCGACCGGGACGAACCACGGATCGCACGCGAGCGCGGCCTCGCGCGACCCGACCAGGTAGACGAGGTCCCCGACGCCTGCCTGCACGCGGTCGACCGCGGCCTGGACGTCCCCGACCGGTGCGCCGTGCTCGTCGACGGGCTGCACGAGCAACAGCTTGGTGCCCTCGAGGCCGGTGGCCTTGCGGTCGGCCACGACCGTGCCCTTGACGATGCCGAGGTACATCGCACGGCAGCCTAGCACGCAGGACGATGGGGATGTGAGGCTCCACCGGCTCGTCGCGAGCGTCGCGCTCGTCGTGATCAGCGGACGCCGACGCCGAGCTTGGTCCGCAGCGGCAGCCACCCGGGCTGGCCGATCGCGGTGATCAGGTGCTGCGGGGTCGCACCGCGCGAGGTCGCGAGGTCGACGATCGTCCTGGCGTCACCACCGAGCAGCAGCGCGGCGCGATCCGCGGTGCGCTCGCACGCCGCGAGGTAGTGGCGCACGTCGAGGACGAACAGCGACATCTGTGCGAGCACCTGCTCGAGGCGCGTGCGGAGCTTCACCGACAGCGCGGCCTTGACCAGCTCGTCGTGACCGCGCTGGACATCGGCATCTTCGACCAGCCCCTGCGCGGCGTCGCGCAGCGGCTGCGGGCCGAACAGCCGGATCACGGAGACCAGCAGGCGCGTCGCATCGGCGAGCGGCATGCCGGCGAACACGACGTGCTCCGGGCGGGTCAGCTCGACCGCGCGCGCGAGCTGGGCGCGGACGACGTCCGACGGGACGCCGCTGGAGCCGGAATCAAGCGCCAACCGAGGCCCGAGGACGATCGTCGGTGTCGCCGCGCAGATCACGGTGACATCGGGACCGGCGTCGCGCTGGTAGAGCATCACCGCGCCGGTGCCGAGCACCGTGGTCAGGCGCGAGAACATCGCGGTCGCCGGAGTGTGCTGGGTCGCCGGAACCCGGCGTGCACCGGCCGCGCCACCGCGGGCGAGGGCGTCCTCGAGATCGGGCCACAGCAGGGCCGCGGCCTCGGCGAGCGCCGCCGCGATCGGCGCGAGGGACGCCTCCGCGGCCTCTCCCCCGCCGAGCAGCGCGCGCTCGGTGGGATCGATGACCGCCCGATACGACTCGTCGTCCCGCATCGCGTAGGGCTTGTGGATCGAGAGGAACGCGCTCTGGTGGACGTCGGGTGTGTGCCCGCACGCGGCAGCGAGATCGAGCGTCGCCCGCCCCGCGTCTGGCTTGTCGGTGCGGCGCAGCTCCTCGGCCCACGCCACGAGATCGGGCAGGGCGCCGGTCGCGGCGGTGATCGCCTGGAGGTGCCCGACGACGGCTTCGCGGCGCGCCGGATCGTCGCTCGCCCGCGCGAGCTCGACGAGGCCACGCCGCGCCTGGGTCGCGCCCTCGGAGCCCGGCGCGATCTGGATCGCCCGCTCGTAGGCGGGCTGCGCCTGCCGGCTATCGCCGCGCTGGTGGCGCGCGAGACCGAGGCGATACGACAGCATCGCGCGGCGGCCCTGCTGGACGGCGCCGGCGCCGCTGCGGTCGTCCTTCGCGGTCAGCAGGCGCGTCAACATCCCGGCCGCGCCTTCGACGTCGCTCTGATCGATCGCGAGCCCGGACGCGAGGTCGACGGCATCGACGTCGTACGGATCACTCTCGACCGCGCGATCGGCGGCGGCGCGGGCACGCACGCGATCACCGGCGCCGAGGTAGTCGCGCGCGGCGCGGAGGTAGCGCGAGCAGCGATCGGCGGGCGTCGAGCCGAACGCGGCCATCAGCTCGGCGGTGCGCGCGGCGCCCGGGTGATCGCCAGCGAGGTCCTGGCGCTCGAGCAGCTTCTCGAGCAGCGGGACGTGCTTCGCCTCGATCGGCTGCGCGGCGGCGACGGCGGCGGTGAAGCAGGTCCGCGCGCGCTCCTCGTCGTGCAGCATCAGCAGCGCCATGTCGCCGAGCGCCTCGAACAGGCGCATCCGCTCGATCGGCTCCTCGGTCGCGGTCGCCTGCCGCGTCAGGAGGTCGGCGGCCTTGGTGTGGTCGCCTTGCTCCATCGCGATCTCGGCGAGGGCCTGGAGCGCGGGCGCGTAGTTCGGCTTGAGCTCGAGCGCGCGCGCGTACAGCGGCGGCGAATTCTCGGGGCGCAGGCTGCGGATCTCGGCGAGCGCCGCGTGATAGAGGCCCTGCGCGACCTCGCTCGGGTAGCGCGCCGCGTCGTCATGGGTCGCGAGCGGGGACAGGTGGAGCGCCGCCTCGCGCCAGCGCCGCGCCTTGTAGCGGTTCTCGCCCAGCGCGAGCTTGATCAGGAGGTGTCCGCGGTGTAGTCGATCCGCGGCGACCAGCGTCTGGTAGGCGTCCTCGTCGCGGCCGAGCTTCTCGTGCGCGTTCGCCATCCGGCGATGTAGATCCGCGATCAGCGCGGCGGGGGCGGCCGCGAGCAGCGTCCCGTCGAGGACCTCGCGGAGGAATGCTTCGAGGTCGGTCCAGCGCTCGGCGTCGGCGTAGAAGTCGGCGAGCGCCACGATCGCAGGGAGGTGATCGGGGACGCACCCGAGTGCCTCGAGCAGGCGGCGCTCGGCGGCGGGCTCGACGCCGGCCGCGCGCGACAGCGCCGCGAGCTGCGTCATGATCCGCGCCTTCTCGGGAGGCGTCAGCGACTCGTCCTCGAGCCGCTTCTCGAGCACGCGCGCGGCGGTCTCGGGATCGCCACCCTTCTCGACGAGGCCCGCGAGCGCCCACGTCGCATCGGAGTGATAGGGGCGCTGGGTCAGCACGCGCTCGTACGCGGCGCGCGCACCGGCGGTGTCCTGGACGCGCGACTGCAGCACGTCGCCGGCGGCCATCAGCGCGGCGATCCGGACGTCGTCATCCTTGGCGCTGTCGGCCTCGCGGAGCTTGGCATCCGCGAACGCGCGTGGATCGTCGTCGGGCGACGCGACGTTCGCGAGCACGGCGAGCGCGGTCGGGTGCTCGGGCACGAGCGCGAGGGCCAAGTCGATCGAGGCGCGCGCGCCGGCCTTGTCGTCGAGGCGCTCGAGCCGGAGCTGCGCGAGGCGGATGTGGAGCGCAGCGAGATCGCCACGCGGCACGCTGACCTCGGGATCGGTGGACGTCATCGCCTCGATCCGACCCTCGAGGATCGCGGCGGCCTCGCGATCGCGACCCGCCTTGACCAGCGCGGTCACGAGCTGGTCGGCGAGCGCGTGGTCATCGGGGGCGATCGTCCGCGCGTGGCGCAGCGTGGCGGCAGCCTCCTCGGCGAGCCCGAGCCACTCGAGCAGGACCTGCGCGCGCCGCGACAGCAGCTGGGCGCGGGTCGCGGGATCGCGCTCGAGCGCGGCGCGGCGACGGAGGACGTCCGCGAGGTCGTTCCAACGCGCGTTCGTGGTGTAGATCGTGTCGAGCGCCGCCCACGCCTCGACGTCGTCGGGCCACGTCGCGACGATCTGGTTGTAGGCCTCGAGCGCTCGATCCGGCAGCTCGAGCTCGGTCACGTAGATCGTCGCGATCCGGCGCAGCGCATCGCGCGCCTCGGGGCTGCCCTCGGCGACCTCGCCGACCCGGGCGAGCGTCTCGATCACCTTCGACCACCGCGCGACCGAGACGTAGAGATCCGCGAGCTGGAACAGCACCGTGGTGTCGGCGGGCGCGAGCATGCGCAGGCGCTCGAACGCATCGATCGCGTCGTGCGGGCGTTGCAGCTTCTCGACGTACATCTGCGCGAGCTCGCGTAGCAGCAGCGGGCGCTCCGCCTCGGGCGCCGCGGTGCCCAGGCGCGGATCGGTGCGCTCCTCGAGCGAGGCCGCGAGCTCGACCCAGCGACCCTCGGCCCGGTACAGCTCCTCGATCCGCGCGCGCGCGACGGGCTCGTTCGGCAGCATGCCGAGGATCCGGCGCAGCTGCGCCTCGGCCTCGCGTGGCTTCTTCTGCTCGGTGCGGATCGTCGCGACCTCCATCAGGAGATCCGCGGCGGCCACCGCGGTGTCCGCGTCCTCGGCCATGCCCTCGTAGAGGTCGGCGAGGCGGTCCCACGCCTTGTGCTCCTGCGCGACGCGGTGGAGCCGTGCGCGCACCTCGGTGTCGCCACCGGGCGTGGTCCGTGCCTGGGCGAACGCACGCGCGAGGGCGTCGAATGCGCGCGTGATGTCCTTGCCGCCGGTCTCCCACACCTCGGAGGCGCGGTACAGCCAGCGCAGGCGCGACGCCGCGTCGGTGATCGGCATGCTCTCGTACGTGACCGCGAGCTCCTCCCACGGCGACTCGAACGCGCGGTTCGGCAGCGTCGGCAGCGGCGCGCGACGGACGCTCGCCTGCGCCTTGCGCAGCGGCGGCGCGCCGGGCAGCGGCGGCGCGTTGGTGGCGGAGCGCGCGCGCGGCGGGGGCGTCGGCGGACCCTTGCTCGACGGCGGGCGCGGCGGAGCCACCCGCGGGGAACCCGCGGGCCGAGGTGGCGGTGGCCCCTTCGCGCCGGCGGGGAGCCGCGGCGGGACGATCATCATCTTCGACAGCTCGCTCTGATCGAGCGCCATCGTCCGGTTCTCCTGCACGAACTCGCCGGTCGGGACGATCTTCTGCGCGCTCGCCCGGTTGGCCCCCATCTCGATCTCGGTCAGATCGAGCGGCTGGGTCGAGTCGCCGACGCTGAGGTCGAGCTGAGCATCGGTCGTGTCGCCGACGCCGAGGTCCGCGTCCGCGAGCGGCTCGGTCTGCAGGCGGCGCGGGATCGTCCGGCCCGGCTGAGCGCGCGTCGAGACGGCGACCGCCTCGGCGATCGCGACCTCGGCCTGGATCGTCGCGGGCGGCGGCTCCGTATGCGGCGTCTTGTCGGTGTCGCGGTACTTGCCGATCACGCGCGCGAGCCGCCACAGGTGCGATGCGGTGTCGGCGTCGTCGGGCTGGAGCAGTAGCGCGATCAGGTGCGTCCGGAACGCGCGGGGGGCGTCCTTGAGCTGCTCCTCGATCACGTGGGCCTTGCGCCGGAGCAGCTCGACGCGGCGCTCGGACGTCGACGCGCGCTCGATCAGCGCACTGTCGACGGCGACGACCTCGTTCCACGACCGCGCCTTGCTCGAGAGCGCGACGAGGACCTCACGGGGGTCGTCGCGATCCGGAGCCCACGAGAACGCGGCGAGCACGTCCACCACGGCGGCCTTGGGATCGTTGACGCGCTCGTCGAGGATCTTGGCGCGGCGGAGATACAGGTCGACGCGCTCCGCGGGCGCGGCTGCGAGCAGCGCGACCTCGTACGCGTCGAGCAGTGACTTCCAGGCCGCGCGCTGATCGATCTCGAGCGCGAGGCGGTCGAGCTCGGAGAGCAGTGATGCATCGCGCGGTGCGACGACGAGGGCCTCGGCGGTGACCGCCATCGCGCGTGGCTTGTCGCCGAGGCGGCGCTCGCAGAGCCCTGCGAGCTCGCGAGACAGCGCGACGAACCGGTCGGGCTCGCCGGGCCCGACCCCCGAGGTAACGATCGCGACGAGGCGCTTGCGCTCGTCGGTCAGGACCTCGGCGAGCTCGCGCCACAGGCCATAGGCCTCGGCGGCGCGCCGGACGTCGGCGAGCGTCTGCTCGTCGGGCGCCTCGTCATGTGCGCGGCGCCACCAGCGGAACGCGCCCTTCGGATCGGCGAGCTTGTCCGCGGTCGCGGCGGCGATCCGCTGCACGATCGTCCGGCGCTCCTCGGCGAAGTGAGCGGCGTCGGGGGCGTCCGGGCCGGGGAGCAGCAGGAGCGAGCGCTCCAGCATCATCACGTACTCTTTCCACCGGCCGAGCCGGGCGAGGAGCTCCGCCGTCGCGGCGAGCGCTTCCTCCTGCTCGGGATCGAGCTCGAGCACCCGCTTGAATGCTTGCAGTGCGCGCGTCGGGTTGTTGAGGCGGTCGCGGCAGACCATGCCGATCTCGAGACCCCGGGCGACCTTCCGCTCGGGCTCCGGCGACAGGTACATCTCGCGCTCGGCGATCCGCACGGCCGCGTCGAAGTCACCGCGCGCCTCGTGCAGGCGACGCAGCGCGGTGTGCGCTTCGAGGTGATTCGGGTTGAGCTCGTGGATCAGGTGATCGAGCACCTTGATCGCCTCGGCCGGTGCGCCGAGCCGCTCTTCGAGGATCTCCGCCCGCTCCATCGCCGCGGCGCAGGCACGCTCGCGATCATCGGGTGCGACCAGCTGCGAGAACGAGAGGATCTGTGCGCCGAGGACGTCGGCGAGCTCGCGCCACTTCGTCGCCGTGCGGTAGAGGCGGACGAGCGCGTCGAGCGCGGTGCGGTTGCGCGGCGTGAGCTCGAGCAGCCGGTGCCACGCCTTGATCGCGCGGGGGCCATCCTGGAGGTGCGTGTCGACGACCGTCGCGTAGCGCTCGAGCTCGAGCGCGCGGACCGCGGCCTCGGTCGTGCCGGGGGCGGGCAAGGGGCGTCCACCGTCGAGCCGCTCGATCACCTGCGCGAGCTCGGGCCAGCGCTGGAACTTCTCGTACAGCTCGGACAGCGCCGCGAGTGCGTCGGGATCCGACGGCGACGCCTTCATCGTCTGCTCCCAACGATCGAGCGCGGCGACATCGTCCTGGCGCGCGGCCGCGAGCTTGGCGAGGCGCTTGAGCAGCTTCGCGCGCTCCCCCGGCGAGCCCGATGCGGCGGCGTGGTACTCGAGGGTCTGCTCGAGGCGCGGATCGCCGGCCTTCTCGAGGACGCGCTCCATCCTCTCGAGCGCATCGCGATCGCCGGACAGCAGCTCGAGCACGGCGCTCGACGCGTAGACGACCCCGTCGACGTCGGCGAGCCGCGTCTCGTACAGCTGCGCGAGGCGGCGGAGCTGGGTCAGGCGCTCGGAGCGCTTGGCGACCGGCCACTCCTTCGGTGCGTCCTTCGGCTTGCCGGCGCGCTGCATTGCCTCGACGACGCGGCGCTCCTCGAGATCGAGGGTGCGGCGCAGCGAGTGCGCGAGCCCGGCGTCATCGCCCTCGCGCTCGTACAGCTCGGTGAGGGCCTTGAGCGTCGCGTCGTCGCCGGGGTTCTCGGCGAGGATCTGCTCGTACAGCTCGATCGCGCGGCGCGGATCGATCTGCCGCTCGCGATACGTCTGCGCCATCTTCTTGAGGATCGAGATCTTCTGGATCGGATCGTTCGCGTTCGCGAGCTCGTGCTCGAGGCTGGCGACCAGCTGCTGCCACATCTTCGAGCGCGCGACCAGCCGGCGCATCGCCTCGGCGACCTTCGGGCTGTCGGGCTCGAGCTCGGCGATCCGGTTCCACGCTTCGAGCGAGCGATCGATGTCGCCGAGCCGGAGCTCCGCGAGCTGCGCGATCTCCTCGAGGCGGCGCACGAGCTCGTCGGGTGGCACGCCCGCCTCGCGCGCGTTGTCGAGCGCGAACTCGTAGAGATCGATCAGGCCGCGCCAGTCGCGGCGCTCGCGGAAGTGATCGACGTACCGCGCGAGCGCTTCCTCGTGCATCGGATCGACGCCGAGCGCCTGGTGCAGCAGCTCGGCGGCGCGATCTCGGTCGCCCATGTGCTCGCGCGCGACCGTCGCGAGCTCGAGGATCTCGGCGACGATCGCCTCGGCCGGCGTCTCGGGGTTCTGCGCGAGCGCGTTGATCTCTGCCTCCATCAGGCGGGACATCGCCTCCCAGTCCTGATCGTCGCGCAGCAGGTCGCGGAGCTCGTGCGACGCCTTGCTGCCCGGCTGCTCGTACGCGACGAGCTCGCTCAGCACCTCGATCAGGCCGGCGCGATCGGGGAGCTGGTTGCGATACAGCGCCGCGCGGCGCCGCAGCACCGCCGCCCGCTCGGCGGGATCGGTGACCACGGTGCTGCGGTGACGGAGCGCGCGATCGAGCTCCTGCCACTGCGACGACTCCTGGAGCGCCTCCTGGAGCGCCTCCGACGAGCCCTTCGAGTACGGATCGATCCCGACGGCGCGCCGCAGGTAGTTGATGCCGGTCGCATCGTCGCGCGTCTTGATTCGCTGGCGGCCGAGCTCGACGAACAGCTCCCCGGCCTTGTGCCGCGTCTGCCCCTCGCGGAACCCCGGAGTCGAATAGACCTCGGCGAGCTTCTCGGCGATGTCGTCCGCGTTCGGGTCGAGCTTCGCCGCCTCTTCGAGGTGGTTCGCCGCGGCCTCGAGATCCTTGGCCCGCAGCGCGAGCTTGCCGAGCTCGAACCGGATCTGCGAGCGGCGGCCGGCCGTGTCCTTGTGGTTGCCGAGCACCTCGAGCTCCGCCTGGTACAGCTTCGCGACCATCCCCGCGTCGCCGAGCGAGATGTAGAGCCGGCGCGCGGCCTCGAGGGCCTCGGTGCGCTGCGGCTCGAGCTTCCACGCCTGCTGCCAGTGCCAGAGCGCGCGATCGACACGGCCGAGGTGATCGTTCCACAGCTCCGCCGCGCGCCGGTGATGCGCCGCGCGCCGCTGCGTGACCTCGGCCTTCGCCTTCGCGCCCGCACCGGAGCGCTTGGCGAGCTCGGTCAGCTCTTGCTCGATGATCTCGACCGCCGCCGCCGGGTCATGGGGCTCGACGATCTCGAGCAGTCGATCCGATGCTCGATCGTTGGTCGGATCGAGATCGAGCGCCGATCGCAGGTACTCGATCGCGGTCTCCATCTCGCCGAGCACCGCCATCGCCTCGCCGGCCTCGGACCACGCGTCCGCGGCGCGCACCGGATCGCGCTCGTGCACGGCCCAGGTCGCGCACAGCTCCGCGAGTAGCTCGCCGCGCCCCGCGTCGCGGAGCTCCTGCCGCAATTGCGCGAAGCCCTTGGCCTCCGGCTGCTGCCGGAACACCACGACCCGCTCTTCGAGCGCGTCGGTCAACGGCGTCTGTGCGGTGTCGTCGGCCATCCCGCTCGACGACGACGATAGCACGAGGATCCGGGAGATTCCTCGTGCTGGGCCCCGAGTTGCGAGCCGGGAGGCTGCCCGAGCATGTGCAGACCGCGCGCCCGTGGTCCTCTCCGAGCTGAGCTCGCTCGCTCGCTCTCGCCTGGGCATCGAGCACCACTCGGACTTGTCGGCCGAGGGGGGCGGGGAGGCGGGCGCCCGCACATCGCGCGAGCGATCGCGCGGTTCCACCAGCCGCGCTATCGTGTGTCCGCTTGAACGAGGTCAGCGCGCAGACCGCCGCCCTGCTGCTCGACGCGCTCGTCCATCGAGGCGTCGATGGGAGCTCGTTGTGGGCCGGCCTGCCGGTCACCCTCGCGCAGGTCCAGGCGCGCCGCGGCCGGATCAGCTGGGAGACCTGGGTGGAGATGATGGCCCGCGCCGAACAGGCATGCGGCGTCGACCAGACCGAGCAGCTGTTCGTGGCCGGCGCTGGCGCTCGCACGGGCCACCAGTTCGTCCAGCTCGCGAACGCATTCCTCTCGGTCCGCGACGTGTACGCGCTGCTCGCGCGATGGGGGCTGAGCCGCCACCTGAGGGTGATCACGGCGCGGTTCGAGCCTCGCGGTGACGACACGGCACGGTTCACGCTCACGATCGATCCGTCGCGCGTGGGCTCCCTGCCGACCCTGCGCTTCGTCGTCGGTGTCCTCCGCAACCTGCCCGGGCTCCAGGGGCTGCCGCTCGCCACGGTGCGGATCGATCCCGAGGCCACGCCGCACCACGCTCGCTACGACGTGGTGATGCCGCGCGACCAGACGTTGTTCTCGCGGGCGCGTCGCGTGCTCCGCGTGGCCGGCGGCGCCGCCGCGGCCCTCGACGAGCTCGAGCAACAGGCCGCCGAGATCGTCGCCAAGAATGTCGCGCTCGAGCAACAGCTCGCGGAGACCGAGCGGGCCGTGACGGCGCTGCGCGAGCGCGAGGAGTGGCTCGAGCTCGCGCTCGATGCCGGGCGGGTCGGGATCTGGCGCTCGGATCCGTCGACCGGCCGCGTACGGCTCTCCGAGGGGCTCGGCCAGCTCCTCGGGCTACCCGGGCAGGGCGAGATCGCCACCGCGGCATGGACGGAGCGGATCCATCCGGACGACCGCGATCGCGTCGCCGGGGCCATCCGCGTGGCCGTGGAGCGAGGCGAGCCGTTCGAGGCCGAGTACCGGATCTTCCGGCCCTCGGGGGAGCTCGGCTGGATCCACGTCAAGGGCCGCGTGGTCAGCGACCGGGCGAGCGGGCGGAGCCACGTGTTCGGCACCGTCGCCGACCTCACCGACAAGAAGCTGGTCGAGACCAAGCTGCGCTTCGCCGACCGCCTGATCGCCGCGGGCACGCTCGCGGCGGGCGTGGCCCACGAGATCAACAACCCGCTCACGTACGTCCTCGGCAACGTCGAGCTGATCCGCCGGCGGCTGCGGGACGTTCCTGCGGTCGAACCCCTGTTGCGCGAGTCGTTGGCACACATCCTCGACGGGCTCGAGCGGATCCGCGGCGTGGTCGCCGATCTGCGCGCGTTCGCCCGCCCGGAGGAGGACGTCGGCGCGCGGACCGAGCTGCGCGTCGTGTGCGACGCCGCGATCCGGATCGTGTCGTCGCTGGTGCGCCACCGCGCCTCGGTGACGACGGAGTATGCCGACGACACGCCGGCGGTGATCGCCAACGAGTCGCGCCTCGGGCAGGTGATCGTCAACCTGATCATCAACGCGAGCCATGCGATGCCGGACCGGCCGGCGGCAGACAACCAGATCGTCGTCCGGACCCGGCGGCTTCCCACCGGCGAGGTCGCGATCGAGGTCGAGGACAACGGCACCGGGATCTCGCCCGACGTGCTGCCGCGGTTGTTCGATCCGTTCTTCACCACCAAGCCGATCGGCGACGGCACCGGCCTGGGGCTCTCGGTGTGCCAGAGCATCGTCGCGTCGCTCCACGGCCGGATCGAGGTCGACACCACGCAGGGCGCCGGCACGACGTTCTCGGTGGTCCTGCCGGCGGCGCCGCCGGTGGCAGGTGTGAGCGAACCGGTCGTGCACCCGACCCCGATCGCCGCGGGCCAGCGCGTGCTCGTGATCGACGACGAGCCCCTGCTCCGGAGCGTGCTCGCGACCATGCTCTCGACGCAGGGCTACGTGGTCGTCGAGGCCGAAAGTAGCCGCGCTGGCGTCGCGCTCGCGTCGAGCGGTCCGCCGTTCGACGCCGTGCTGTGCGATCTCATGATGCCCGACCTCGATGGCCCCGGGGTCCACGCCGAGCTCTCACGCCTGCGCCCCGACGTGGTACGTCGGCTGTTGTTCATCACGGGCGGCGCGGTCACCGCTCGCACGCGAGCGTTCGTCGAGCGCTCCGACATCGTGCTGCTGGCCAAGCCCTTCACCATCGAGCAGGTCTCCGACGTGCTCGCGCGTGTCGGGCGCCGCTCGGAGTGACGGTTCGGATCCCGACGGCCCGCGTCGAGCCCGCTGCTAGCGGTCGCGGTGGGGGAACGGGACGGTGCGGTTGATCTCGGTGACCAGCGGGCGGCGGTGCAGTCCGGAGCCCTCCGCGCGCGCCGGCTGCTCGGCCTGGGCGACCAGGACCGGCGCGGTCGCGCGGACCAGCTCACCCGTGGTGGGGCGCAGGCGGCGGCGATTGCGAACGGTGTACTGCATGGCGACGGAGCCCCCTGTTTACAGGTCGATCGTCGTCGGGGCAAGTGGCGATTCGACCAGCCGCCGATCCAAGGGCGTCCGCTGCCACGGGGAGGCGTGATCAGGCGTCGTGATCGCCGCCGTCGACGAGCGCGTAGGGCCACGACTCGATGCTCGCCCGGAGGACATCCGGCGCCGCTGGCACCGGCGGGATCGTCCGGGCGCGCGACCGCGGCTTGGTCTCCCCGGAATCTGTGAGCCCGAGGCCGCAGCGCGAGAGGACGAACTCGACGGCGCGCACGCGCTCCTGCATCGAGACGCTCTCGATCGGGAGGTAGCTGATCCGGTGCTGCTCGAGCATCAGCTTGACCATGCCGTCGATCCGCAGGACCGAGTCCCACGACACCCCGGCGCGGACGCCGTCATCCTTGAGCAGCGACTGGTGCGGGCGCAGGAAGAACACGATGCCCTCGCGGACCCACTTCATGTAGTCGAGGAACCGCTGGTCGTTCATCATCGCGGCCGCGTTGGTCGTGTGCTCGGCGACGTATGCGAGGTTGTCGAACGCGCGGTCCGAGACGAACCGGCCCTCGTGGAGCTTCTCGACCGCGACCTGGCGCGCGAACACGCGCTCCTGGTACTCGGCGACCAGGTCCATGTCGGTCCGCAGGGCGTCGAGCCCGGTCTCCATCTCGGCGAGGACCGCGCGGGCGACCTCGCTGATCATCGGCAGGCCGTACCGCCGGCTGACGTACCGGCACAGGGTGGTCTTCCCGGTCGCGTGACTGCCGACGAAGTAGATGCGCACGACGTACGATCTACGGGATCCCCCTGACAGTCAGGGGATCAGTGGCTGACGGCCGTGTAGATGTCGCCGTTGATGCCCGTGCCGGTGCGGAAGTCGGTCCACGCGGTGACCGCTCCCGGCTCGGCGCCGACCGTGGTCGGGGTGATCGCGGGGAGGATCGCCGACCCGATGCCGGTGTCCAGGCGGGAGTCGTTGTAGGACCAGGTCGCGCCGTTGTCGATCGAGGTCGCGACGTAGACGTGGACGCGGTCGTTGGTCAGCTGGTTCTGGTAGGCCACGGCCAGGACGCCGCTGCCCGCCGCCGCGAGCACCGGGAGGCTCGTGGTGCCCGCGATCGGGCCCCCGACATCATTGGACGCGCGGAGCGGGGTCGAGAACGTCGTGCCGGCGTCGGTCGAGACCGAGGCAAACACCTGCGTGCCCTGGCGGCGGTCTTCCCAGGCGATCGCGACGACATCGTCGGTCGCCACCGCGGTCCGCGGATCGACGGCGAGCGTCGGCGTGAACGACGACGAGACCTCCGAGACCGGATCATCGATGATCCGCTCGCCGCCCCACGCCGCGCCGCCGTCGAGCGAGCGGGCGTAGACGACGTCCGAGCCGCCGCCGGCGACCGTCGAGACGTCCTGCCACACGACGTACGCGTTCTCGCCGGCGACGGCGAGGACCGGGAAGTCGCTGTCGCGGCGATCGAGGGTGTCACTGTCGAGCAGCAGGTCCGCGGCCGGGACCGCGCTGGCCGTGGCGGTCGACGTCGCGAAGATGTCGCGGGTCGCGCGCGTGCCGCGCTGCTCGCGCCAGACGTAGACGACGCGGCCACTCGCGGTGAACCCGACAGCCGGGCGGCCCGCGAACCGGGTCGCCGGGCTGCCGACGTTGACCTGGACCTCGGCGGCGAACGTCGAGCCACCATTCGTCGACGTCGCGCGCATCACGTCGCGGATCAGGGTGGTGGTGTTGAGCCGCTCCCAGGCGACGACGACCTCGAGGTTGCGGATCGCGACCGCGTGGTGGAACGAGTCACCCGACGCGTCGAGCGTCGCGGTCGTCGAGTTGGTGAACGCCGCGCCGCTGTCGGCCGAGAACGCCACGCGGATGTCGCGGACGCCACCGGACACCGTCTGGTAGGCGACGACGACGCGATCGGTGGTGGCCGTGGCCGCCTGCACCGCGAGCAGCGGCTTGACGGCCGTCGGGGTGACGCCCGACGTGACGTTGATGATCGTGCCCCACGTCACGCCGCCGTTGGTCGAGCGCCGGAAGTGGACCTCGGTGACGCCGCTGACCAGCTGGCTCCACGCCGCGTAGACGTTGCCGCCGGTGCCGCGCGCGAGCACGACGTCGTACGAGTGCTGGCTACCCGCGGTCGCCTCGTCGATCCGCACCTCGGGATCGAGCGCGAGGCAGCCCTCGGCCGTGTCGCTGAGGTTGTCGCAGTCGGTATCGAGGTTGTCGCCGCAGACATCGGCGCGCGGCACGATCGATCCGACGCAGGTGCCGAACGCGCCGACGGCGCAGGTCTGGGTCCCGCTGACGCACGTGCCGACGCCGGCGGTGCCCACCGGGCCGCCGTAACAGCCTTGCGTGATCGCCATGCCGCCGGGGCCGTTGTCGACGACGCTGTTGCAGTCGTCATCGAGGTTGTTGCACAGCTCGGTGATCGGCGTGAACTCGCCGGCGCACGCGCCGAACGAGCCGGCCGCGCAGGTCGACAGGCCCGGCGTGCACCGGCCGATGCCGCTCGTGCCCAGCGGGCCCGTGTAGCAGGACTGGGTCAGGCCGTCGTCGACGGTGTTGTCGCAGTCGTTGTCGACGTTGTCGCAGCTCTCCGCGGCCGCCTCGGTCGCCCCGCTGCAGATCAAGGCGCCGCCGGCGCACACCTGCGTGCCGTTCGCGATGCATGCACCCTGCGGCGGGGTCGTGCTCGCGCACGGGCCGCCGGTGTTGATCGGATTGTCATCCGCGATGCCGTCGCAGTCGTTGTCGATGCCGTCACACAGCTCGGCGCCGGTCGCCGTGCACGCGTACTCGCAGCCGTCGATCCGCATGCCGTTGACGTCGATGAACCCGGCCTGGCAGTCGGTCGCCGGGTTGTACGTACACATGCTCGCCGCGCACGACGCGGTCGCGTGCGGGAACTGGCAGACGAGGCCGCAGCGGCCGCAGTTGTTGGTGTCGGTGGTCAGGTTGAACGTCTCGTCGACGAGGCCATCGCAGTCGTTGTCGCGCACGTCGCAGGTCTCGATGCCGCCGTTGGTCGGAGAGCACTGGTACTCGCAGCCGTCCGCCTGGATCCCGTTCGCGTCGGAGTAGCCGGGCATGCAGTCCGTCGCCGGGTTGAACACGCACGTGCTGAGCGTGCAGGTCGCGGTCGCCTGGAAGAAGTCACACACGCGACCGCACGCGCCGCAGTTGTTGACGTCGCTGACGAGGTTGAACGTCTCGTCGATCGGCCCGTCGCAGTCGTTGTCGAGCCCATCGCAGGCCTCGACGCCCGCGTTGCTCTGGAAGCACATGTACTCGCAGCCGTTCGATGCGGCGTACGGCCCGGTGATGTCCCCGTCGCGATCGTTGAAGCCGGGGAAGCACCCCGTGATCCCGCACGCGCCGCTCTGGCAGGTGGTCTGCGCGCCCGGCTTGTTGCACTGGACGCCGCAGGCGCCGCAGTTCATCTCGTCGTTCTGCTTGTCGATCGTCTCGTCGATCAGCGTGTCGCAGTCGTCGTCGGCGCCGTTACAGGTCTCGGGCCGGATCATGTTCGGATCGCACGTCGGCCCGCCGCCGTCGCCGCCGTCGCCACCGTCGGTGCCGCCGTCGCCGCCGGTGCCGCCGTCCCCGGGTGCGAGCGCGCACGCCAGGCAGTACTCGTTGACGTCGCACGCGGGGACCGCCGCCGCGATCGCGACCGCGAGGACTGCGGCCCGTCTCCGCCTGCGCAGGACGAGGGCGCCGAACGCGAGCACGAGCCCGATCGCGCCTTCCCCGCCGCCGCTGTTGCAGCCGCCGCCGCCGCCGGTGGTGACGAGCTCGCCGCTCGCACCGACGCCGCACTGCCCGAAGTCGCAGACCTGGCCGCTCGGGCACGCGATGCCCTGACACGGGTCGGGGATGCACGCGGCCTGTGCGGGATCGCAGACCTGGAGCGGCGGGCACTGCACGCCCTGGCACGGGTCGGCGACGCACATGCCCGTCATCGGATCGCAGTAGGCGTCGCCGCAGTCGACCGCGCAGCCGGTCGCGGTGCAGGCGCCGTCCCTGCAGACCTGACCCTGACCGCACTGCACGCCCTGACAGCTCGCGACGCAGCCGCCCTCGCGGCAGAACTGCTCCGCGGGGCACGTCACGCCCGCGCACGGATCCGAGGTGCACTGACTGTTGACGCACAGCTCGCCGGGGCCGCACTTCGGCAGGTACTCGCAGGTATCGGGCACGCACACGCCGTCGACACCGCGGCACACGAGGCTACCCGGGCACGTGATCGTCGGGCACACCGGCGAGCACAGGCCGTCGCGGCACGCCTGCAGCTCGTTGTTCGGGCCGGCGGGGCAGGTCACGCCGAAGCACGGGTCGGCGACGCAGAAGTTGTTCTCGCACTTCTTGCCCTGCGGGCACGGGAACTCACCCGGGAAGCACGGCGCCGCGCACGAGCCGTTGTCACAGATGCCGCCGGCGCACAGATCGCCCTCGTCGATCGTGCCGTCGCAGTCGTCGTCGATCAGGTTGCAGGTCTCGGTGCCGCCACTCGTCCCGCCGACACACTCCATCGCGCCATTGATGCACTTGGTCAGGCCGCCGCTGCACGGGCCCATGCCGGCACCGCACGCCAGGCCCTCGCCGGGGACCATCTCGTCGACCTTACCGTCGCAGTCGTCGTCGATCGCGTTGCATGCCTCGGCCGTCGGGCCGACGCCGCCGGTGCACACGAGCATGCCCATCGTGCACACGAAGGCGCCGGGGTCGCAGGCGCCGATCGAGCTGCCGCAGACCTGGCCGGCATCGACCGGCATGTCATCGGCGGTGCCGTCGCAGTCGTCGTCGAGGCTATTGCAGACCTCGGTCGCGGGCCCGATCTCACCGGCGCACTGGACCGTGCCGTTCGAGCAGATCGTCGAGCCGAAGCTGCACTCGCCGACATCCGTCGTGCCGCACGAAAGGCCGAGCCCGCCCGGGTTGTCGTCGACCACGCCGTCGCAGTCGTCGTCGAGGCCGTTGCACGCTTCGCCGGTGCCGGCGTTGCCGCCGATGCACATCAGCGAGCCGCCGGTGCAGGTCAGCGTGCCCGGCGTACACACGCCGATGCCACTGCCGCACGAGCCACCGCCGCCGGGGTTGCCCTCGTCGGTCATCGCGTCGCAGTCCTCGTCGAGGCCGTTGCAGATCTCGATGTTCGGGCCGGTGTTGTCGTTGCACACCAGGCCGCCACTCGTGCAGACGATGGTGCCCTCGGGGCACAGGTCGGCGTCCGCGCCGTCGCAGGCGGCGCCGGTGCCCGACGGGTTGTTGTCGACCATGTTGTCGCAGTTGTTGTCGAGGCCGTCGCAGACCTCGCTGGTCCCGACCCCGGTGCCGTGGCACGTGATCGCGCCCGCGGTGCACTGCGTGACGCCGGTCTGGCACGTCCCGAACAGCGGGCCGTTGTCGCACGCGAGGCCGACGCCGTCGCACGTGCACGCGGTGGCGACACCCGTGAGATCCGGGTCGTTGCCGTCGACGAGCATGTCGCAGTCGTTGTCGAGGCCATCGCAGATCTCGGTCTGCGGGATGCACGGCGGCGTCAGGCCGACGGTCTGGATCAGCATGTCCTCGAAGTCGTTGTCACCGCCGCGGAACAGGTCCTCGAACCCGAAGTAGAACCGGTTCGCGACGAGCTTGGAGCGGTAGACCAGGTGGTGGACGAAGTCGCCGTCGTTGTTGAGGTCGCGCTGCGTGTAATAGATCCGGCCGAGCAAGGACAGGCCGTCGGTGCCGTTCTTGAAGTCACCGCAGTTGTTGTTCGAGGGATTGCCCTCGGGTGCGATCAGGTAGAACCCGATGAAGCCGCCCTTGTAGCGACCCGCGACCTGCTCCGACGCGAAGTTGACGCTCGCCGTCGAGCCGGGCTCGGCGTTCTGGACGTAGAACGCGGGATTGCCCGTGTGCGTCGTCAGGTCGCCCACCGCGGCCATCGGCCGACCGCACCCGAGGATCGGGTGGAGGTTCGCGGCCATGCCGGCGGCGGACGTGACGTCGTCGCCGACGTTGTACCAGCCGAAGCTGTTCTCGAACCCGGCGCCTTCCGAGATGTCGCCGAACGTGACCGCCATCGCTGTGTTCGGGATGAAGATCTCGGGGACTTGCGCCGCGTCGAGCGTCTGATCGATCGCGTTGACGTTCGGGGGCGAGACGCCCTCGAGCGCGTTGAAGCAGACCTGCAGGCTGTCGCCGCCCGCGCCGTCGCAGTCGGTCGAGCCGTTGGGCACCGGCAAGATCGTGCCGTCGACCTGGGTGACGGTCGCGGAGGCATTCGTGACCAGCGCGATCGCGAGGATCGCCAGCACCCAGAAGGCGGGTCGCTTCACAGCCCTGTTCATGGGTCGGATGCTATCGCGCCTGCATCCCGACGGGGCGGAGAGAAGGGGTTAGCGGTGGGGCTGCGAGGCGGGAATCGTCCCGACCGTGCCCTCGAACAGGGCCTCGCCGATGGTCAGGTAGAGGGTCCCGCCGCTCACGCTGAGGTCCCAGGTGTTGTTGCGGTCGAGGGTCGCCGCCACGGCATCGAGCAGCTCGGCGGGGAGCTCGCGCACGATCAGCTCC
>Ga0113563_10000050_pt1 | contig 36549 bp, 23 predicted proteins | sample Mud3Dept3metaG_FD_80117 | JGI IMG/M metagenome (GOLD analysis project Ga0113563, IMG submission 80117) | Freshwater wetland microbial communities from Ohio, USA, analyzing the effect of biotic and abiotic controls - Mud 3 Core 4 Depth 3... | ecosystem: Environmental > Aquatic > Freshwater >... | reverse complement strand
TCCGCGCTGCGACGCGGAGCAAGCCACCCAGAGAATGAGGGGAAGGGGTGCCACTTGTCGAAAAACACGATGCAATGTCATGCCCACATCATAGCAGCAACGTGGGGCGCGCGCAGTACGCAGGACGGCCTGGGGCACCTGGAGCCAAGCCGGCGGGGGGGCGAGGATTTTCAATGGCGGGCGTTGATGAGTTTTTGAAGGCGCTCGATCCATCCGTCAAGGTAGAACAGGCCGCGCATCAGATCACGCTTGTTGCAGGCAAGCTCCCGTCTCAGAGGACGGTCATGGTAATGAAGTACGAATGAAACAGAACGGCGACTGACGCAATCCCGGTGACTTAATCCGGATGAAAAGGAGGGAGATATCGCGATGCCACCACGATCGTTTGTGTGCAGGATTGTGCGTTTGACCTTGCTTTTACCTACCCTGTCGTTCCTTGTGGGAATTTCAGGTTTATCGTTGTAAGACAAAGTACGGTTGGCCGGTGAGATCCACGCCCAATCCGGGGTACAGACTGGACATATCCGGCCCGGCGATCAGCTCGAAGTAATACTGGACGGGATAGGGCGAAGAGGTATAAGGGCCGGGAATCGAGGCCCGGAAGCGGTTGCCCTCCTTCTGCATGGGAACGGCGACGTAGCGCTCGGCCTGGTTTATGCGACGGTAATACAGTCGGGCGGAGATGCCTTCCGGCTGAAGAACCATCAGCTCGAGTTCCAGGGGCTGGCCGGGGCGGAATCTCGCCGGCGGCGTGTGGTGGATTCCGACCGAAGGGCGTTGCGGTCGTCCCAGGGACTGCCGGACTGCCGCAATGAGGCGGTCCGGACGGGCTGTGCTCGAATTTGCATTTTGAAGGCGGGCGGCCATGTCGCTGATGTCGTCGTCGATTGCGGGCAGCCGGTCGAGCCAATGTCCACGCAGGTGGGCCTCTCCTCCGACTGTTATATCCGGTTTGTACACGGAGCGGGCGCGCTCGGCCAGCACGGCCCATGTCGTGCGCGCGCTCCGGTAGATCCTGAGCGCCTCTTCCAGGGCGGTGCGATCGCCGGTACGCTCGAAAATCCGGAAGAGAACGCCGGCGCGCAGCTTGGCGCCGAAGAACCGCCCGAGATCGGTCAGCATGGCCACGTCGATGGCAAGCCGCCGCCATTCGGGGCTGCTTTTATTTGCGGCCTGACCCTCTGCCCTCGCGAGGTGGCGCGCGGCCGCATCCGCGAAGTCTTCGACCCACTGAGCCGCTTCAACAGGCGAGTACTTGCCGCTTCGCTCGCCCAGCAGCAACTCGTCCGCGAAATCGTTGATGCGCGAGAACAACTGCGGATCGAACGGGCTGACATTGCCGAAAACGCGGGGTGCAGGGCTGTCGCCGAACGGATGCCGGCGTTTTGGATCGACGATCGGCTGATTGGTGTACATCTCGACCCAGTAGGTGTTGTTTGCGGCCGACGGGCCATGAGCGGTGGTTACCGTCGGGAGGATGCGCGAGGCTAGCGCCAGCGCCTCGCCGGCCTCGAGGGCTGCTGCGCCGAACTGTTTCCGCAGGCAGCGGCGCCAGACGTCCGGATCCGAACCGGGATTGTAGAGCATGCGTCCCCAGACCCGGAGAGTATATTCGAATTTCTGCCAGTCCCAGCGGGGCTTCAGGGAAGCGTCGAGATAACCGCAACGGTCTCCGGCGATGCCGGAACCGCGTCTCCCCTTGAACGAGAGCGGCTCCATGAGTTCCGCTCCGGCGCTGCCGCAGAAGCTGAATGCGCGGCCGTAGGCGGCCGCGGTCACCGGGTCTCCCGAGAGCAGCAGCCGTTGCGTTCCCGGCCAGACCCGGTGCAGCACGCCGTAGCGGCGCCCTTCCTTCAACAGGTCACCGTAACCGTAGCGAGTGAAACTGCGGGAACCGGCGCTCAACTTCATCAGCCCCGACCCTTCCTCGCCCGGCTTTGGACGCTCGAGCTCGCGGATTTCGGCCTGGTGGTATGGCAAGCCCAGGTGCTCCGCCCAGTACTTGGGCGATATATTCACGGGCATTCCGGTGGCCAGCGCCACATCGATCATCGAATCGTCCATGCCCTTGGCATGCATGTCGATTTCCACCTTTCGGCCGCAATGCGCGACCCCTTCGAAGATCGTCTTCCAGAGATCGTAGTTCCCTTCGGGCACGCCGGATTCGCCGTGAATGCGGAAGGTGACACCGCCGATCCAAGGGCAGCCCTTCAGCAGCGCTATCAGCGCGTCGCGGCAGTATGGCCCGTGATTCTCCTTCGTCAGGCCTTCCATCGTGTAGTTGGGGCCGGGGCTCTTGATCCACTCATACCCGTGCATCCAGATGCCGAGCTGGAACTGCATGCCCCGGGCGACAGTTTCACTGCCGATGAACTTGAGCATTTCCAGGTTGTGGTCGCGCTCCGAGTCGGCGAGACCGGCAGCCCTGACATTGTAGCCCGGGACGGCGAGCAAGAACGGATAGGCGAACAGAAAGTAGGCGTCTGTGACGTTGGTGAGAAAATCATAGCCGATGCCGACGCTGAGGTTGAACCGATTGTAGCGCTGGGTTGCGAGCATGGTGAGATAGGCCGGCCACATTTCCCGGTCGTAGAACCACGGCTTGTCTTCCACCTCGCTGACGAAAAGCCTGGCGATGCTGCGGATCGCGTTTGCCGGGCGTTCCACGATCGGCCTGTCGATTTCGAGGGCCGCATGGGGATCGGGATTGTGCCGGACCCGATCGGCCAGTTCCAGCAGCGCGTATGCCAGTCCCCGCGCGTCATGCCCGCACGCCAGCAGCACCTGTCTGCCGCCGGTCTTTGCCGGCGCCAGGGCCAGAGACTCCGGAACCGCCGGGGCGGCGATTCCCGCGCTCTTCAATATTTGCCGGCAGGCGCTTTCGCCGGAGCCTCCGGCGATAATGCAGAGGTCCGCGGCCGGCGCTTCGCCGAGGCGCGCGCAGCGCCGCACTGCAACTCCGCCGTCGCGCAGCGACTCGGTCAATTCCTGCGCGGCCCACGGAGCCGGCGCGGATGCCGCAACCGGATCTTCGGGATCCATTACGATCGAAACGCCGCGCGCCTGCGCCCGGGCGATCCCCAGGCCAACGGTCTCCATGGCGGCGGTCATCCCGGCTATCTTTAGAAACCTGCGCCTGTGGACATCGATTGGCTCCGACGCGCTCATGGTCACCCCCCTGGCTTGCTCTATTTATCCACAAAATGCGATGCACAATCATCATTTTCTTGGCCGTGCGGCCGCCCTCCCGGGCCAAAAACCTGCGATCGAGGCGTCCAGCCACGTCCCAGTCCGCTGCGGCCGCGTCGCGGTGGAACGAGGCGTCACCGCCCCCAAGAAGGATTCCTCTTATTGAGACTGCAGGATTGCATGCAACCGATCCTGGTGGCCGTAGCTTTCTCGGCGGAGCCTGTCGACCTCCGGGAATCGGAATTGTTCCAGAAATCGCGCCAGCCGGTCCTTCTGGGCGAGAAGCGATGCAAGGGCCTTCATTTGCCCGTGACCGAAGCTGTAGCAGGACATACCCAGATTCTCCATCATGAGAGCGGTTTTCTTTTCACCAAAGATGGAAAGTACCGGCACTCCATACCCCATGCAGATCATCGGCGCGTGCAGGCGGGAAGAGATCAACAAGTCCAGGGAGGACAGGAATTCGATATCCGCGGCAAGATCGGAGAATTGGTAATTGCGTATGTTGCCTCCGCGGATGAACCTGCCGGGGCTGCGACTGGACCGCACGTTTCTGTTCGTGGAATCCAGAAAGGTGAATTCGCAATCGGGGCGCATCCGGATGACGTTCCAAAGGAGCGGCAGGAAGTGAAGGGCACGTTTTCTTGCCAGATTCGACAGGTAGATGTCCACTCCTATCCTGCTCGTGCCGCGGCCTCGTGATGGAGCCGGGAAGTGATCAAGCGTCTGCCATATTACGTCGGGGAAATAATCACCCGGCACGCCGTTCTGTTTCAGCAGGTCGATGTCCCGTGGATTCCTCACACTGATGTACTCCGCGGCATTGAGGAAGTCCTGTTTATATTCCGGGGTGAGCTGCGGGGGGCACTCACCGGAGCCTCCGACAGAGAGCGCGCAGAATCTCAGGCCGAGATCACCTGCTATCCGGATCAGCCTTGCGTACTCGCCCGAAACCCGCGGATACAGCAGCGCATAAAGGATACGGGGCCATGGAACGAGAAGCCCGCCCCCGCCCCAAAGCAGAAGCCGCGCATCCGAGAGCAGATCCCTTGCGGAGTCCGTGGTCCTGAACCCGTACCGGTCCGCCTCCTCCCGGCATAGCCGATAGATGGTGAAATCGACTCCCGCCTGGCGAAGTGCAAATCCAAACAGGACGGCCATCAGATCATCGCCGAAGTTTCCGCGGCCGTAATATCCGACCAGCGCAACCCTGGAGGCGTTTCCCCGCGTTTGAATGTGGTTCATACCGATCTGCAAATTCACTCCTGAAGTCGCCTGCAATCCAGGTTTTGCAGGTGATTCTATCCTGCAGTGCATCTTCCATTGCAGGGATTTTTGTAAAATCCCGGAGACGAGAACGGCCCTTGCTCCCAAACTCGAGGTTGCCAAAGCGGGTGAGATTCATGATACTTAATGCGTCCTGGATACGCCGGTGGGGTGCTGATTGGAATCCCGCACATGACCGATAATCCGACCTTTTCCGTAATTGTCCCCACCTACAACCGGCAGTCATCCGTGCATGCATGCCTCCAATCCCTGGCACAACAGAACTACCCGGCAGCCGGTTTTGAGGTCGTTGTGGTGGATGACGGCAGCTTCCCCCCAGTCAGGGATACGAGCCGGGCCGAGATTCGCAAAATGAACCTCATTCTGCTTCGCAGTCCGCAAAACGAGGGGCCCGCGGCAGCGCGAAATCGAGGCGCAAGCTGCGCCCGGGGCCGGTACCTGGCGTTTACGGACGATGATTGCCGGCCTGATGCAAATTGGCTGGCCGGATTGGAATCTGCGCTGGCAGTCGCACCTGCGAGCGCCGCCGGCGGGCACATGATTGACGGCGGAGGGGACCTGTTTTCGGCCGCCAGCCATTCCATTCTGGAAGCATCCTACGATCACTATAACGAAACGGGCGGCACTCCCCGGTTCTTTGCCTCCTTGAACCTGGCTGTTCCCACAAAGGAGTTCCGGGAAGTCGGGGGATTCCTTCCGGAATTCCGCACTTCGGAGGACAGGGAATTCTGCGCCCGCTGGCTCCGGCATGGGCACAGCCTGGTGTTTGCGCCCGATGCTGTCGTTGTCCACAAATCGCCGGGCGGGCTGCGTCCCTTCCTGCGCCGCCATTACCATTATGGGAAAGGCGCGTACCGATTCCGCACTCTGCAGGCCAAGTACAGGAAACGCCGCATGGAGTTGGAGCCGTCTGTCTTTTATTGGCAATTGATCCGACATCCCTTGGCAAAACACGCAGGCATGAGGGGAGTCGGAATTTCGTTTCTGGTGGCGGTTTCGCAGATCGCCAGCTTTCTGGGATTTCTGGCGGAACGCCGGCACGCCAAGCGTGCGCATGGAGCATCCGCATTGAGGACTCCACCGGCTGCTGGCGGCTGGATGGGAACGGACTGAAAGGCCTTCCCGGGCCTCATCCGCTGCACGACAGTCTCCAGGTTTGCACCTGCGAAGGAGCGGGTGGGTCTCCCTCGTCCCTATATTCCCTCTTCTCTTTGACTCTCACACCTTGATGGAGCGCAGCTGGTGCGCCTGAAGGCTGCAGCTGCTGATGGGACGATCCGCGTAAGGGCAACGGCTGCAGAAACTGTACTGTTCGGGATCGTCGCGAATGACGCGGCGTATCGCTGCTGCTGCGGGGCTGAACCAGATGCTGCGGAAGGACCGCCCGGCTGAAAATACACCGTAGGCGCGGCTTGCGTTGAAATCCTGTTCGCAGGCAACCACGGTTCCATCCGCCAGAACGGTGGGGAAACTGAATGCGTGCTGACAGATGAAGTCGTCGCGATGCACTCGCTCGCCGTCCTTGTAGCCATAAGCGCGCAAGGAATCGGCGCCGGCGAGCAGCGAGTTGTGCGTCTCCTCGGAAGAATCGATGATCGACAGCCCCCGGACCGACACCATGTCGAATCCATTGATTTCTGCAAACTGATTGAGAGCGGGGAGTTCATGCTCGTTGTGTTTCATGGCGAGGAAGCGGCAGTGCAACACCGGCAGGTTCGATCGGGTCAGTCTCTTCCATTCCGCAAGTTCTCGCACTCCTTCCAGGAGAGGCGCGATCCTGGCGCCCTTGCGATACAGCGAGTTGGTTTCATCGCAGAGCCCGTCTGTGGCGACGATGAGGTAGGTGGGCGGGGACTTCTGCAGTGCCTCCAAAATGCGTCTTTGATTCAGATTCTGCCCGTTGGTGGACAATAACGTGGCCACGGGGTATTTCCGCACAATGGAAAGAATCTCAGCAATTTGTGGGTGCAGAAGCGGCTCGCCCCAGGCCCACAAGGAGAGTGTCAGCAGGTAAGGTCCGACCTCCTTCATCAGGCGGTCGAACAGACCGGGATCCATCGCCATTGGCCCCCGGGAGAGATCTCCTGTGCCCACGGGGCAGACCGGGCATCGAAGGTTGCAGTAGCTTGTCAATTCGATCTGCATGTTCAGAGGCCAGCTCCACGGACGGGCGCGGCGATAGAGGAGATTGCACCCGGCTCGAAGCAGATTGAACCTCTGCAAGGCAGACATTCCCCTCACCTTCATCGGCATCCAGTCGTAGGTAAAAGAATATTGGCCGCGCACAAGCGCGTCGGTTGCCAACTTCGGGACATGCAACAGATATTCCCAGCGTTCTCCGCTCCTCACCGCCGACCTCCGCCTTGCCGCGTATCATTATACCGCCGGTGAGAATCAGGCATGCTGATTTTGGAAGCTCGGAGATGATGCGCTGGAATCCGTGGGCAACATCGGGGAACAGGGGAGCGCGTGATTCGTGGACGGAGTCGGCGATTCAGACAGTGGCGAGCCATGAAAAGGGACACCCTTGTCTGAATCGCAGACAAAGGGATACTATTCTGTGGAGCCCGCTGAGGTTGGCCCCGGCGGACTCCCATCTTCTCATGTGACTCCCCCCTATTTCTTGTCGGGATCGTAGATCGCCTTGATCTTCTCTTTTTCCTTCTCCCGTTCCAGGTAGGGGATACCCTTCTCCATCCACTCCGGCATGGGGGCGCCCTTGAGCTTGTGATCGAAGAACTGCTGCATGCGCACGGCGTAATCTTTCATGTTGACGCGCTTGCGCAGCCCGTGGGGCTCGCCGTTGTATACGAACATGTAGACTTCCTTGCCAAGCCGGCGCAGCGCGAGGTAGTACTCGATCCCCTGGTACCAGGGCACCGCGTCGTCGTTATCGTTGTGCAGGATGAGCAGGGGAGTCTCGACCCGGTCGGCCCAGAACACCGGCGAGTTTTCGAAGTACTGCATCGGCTTTTCCCACAGACTGCCGCCGATACGGCTCTGGGTGTGTTCATACTGGAACTGACGCGGCATGCCCGTTCCCCATCGGATACCGCTGTATGCGCTGGTCATGTTCGAGACCGGCGCTCCCGCCTCCGCCGCTTTGAACCGGTTGGTCCGGGTGACCATGTAAGAGATCTGATATCCGCCCCAGCTGTGTCCCTGAATCCCGATGGCGTCCTCGTTCACGAAGCCTTTATCCACCACGGCCTGGATCGCCGGCAGAACGCATTTGAGCGCGCTCTGGCCCGGGTACCCGACGGTGTACACGATGTCCGGCTCCAGCACCAGGTAGCCGTTGCTGACATAGTAGGAGACATTGATCGAAGTTCCGGGGGACGGATTCACGAAGTTGTGGAGGTTGTTGGACAGCCTCTCATAGATATACACCATCATCGGATACTTCTGTTTCGGGTTGAAGTTCTCCGGCTTGAACAGGACGCCTTTGAGCGGAACTCCGTCCGTGTTGTTGAAGCGGATCAGCTCCGCCGTGCCCCACAGAATCTTGTCGCGCTGAGGATTTGCGTTGGTGACCTTCTTCATGTCGTTGAAGTTGGGCCCGCAGAGGAGCAGGTCGGGGAACTCGTTGAAGGCGGAAGCGGTCAGGGTAAACAAGTCGGCGTTTTTCGCCTTGGTTGGAGCACCGAAGTTCTTCGCCGCCATGATCAGTTTCTGCGGCGGCCCCCCGTCGATCCGATCGCGGTAGAAACCGGAGTCAAGGGTGTCCTCGACGCTGGCCCGCAACAGGAGCGGCTGGGCAGGATCGATGCCTGCCTCGCCCGGTTCAGTTCTCAAGTTCACTATCCGGAATGAGATCTTTTCCTTGCGGCCGATCCCGTCGGTCAGGTTTTTGGCCCCGGATCCGTCAGGCGCAACCTGCCAGATGTCATAGCGGTCGTGCAAGAGAACATACTTTTCGTCTTTGGTCCAGCCGCCAATGCCATAGGAGCCCGGGGTGCTGGGCGTGTCGATATTTTCGTTCCAGAAGTTCACGCCCAGGTCCTTGGTCAGATTGACGGTCTTGCCGTCGGGGATGGATATGCTGCTCCAGTCTTTTCCGTCGAAGTGCATGGCATACCTGGCGTTGTGAGAAAACGTGAGGCCTCCTGACTGTTTGGTCCGGAGAGCCTTCCGGCTGCCGTCTTCGGTGTCCACCAGATAGTAGTCGTTGAGGTTCCCCTGTTCATACCCTACCATGATCCGGTACGGCCGGTCGTCGCTGCCGAGCGCCCATCTGCCGTCCCCCTGCGGATTGATTGTTGCCATGGTTTCGTCGGCCAGCTGGACCAGCTTTTTGCTCTTGATGTGGAACACGGCGCGATACGTGCGGTTCCTCTCCTGCGTTGCGCGCACTCTCTGCATCGGCTGGATGAAGTCGTCCTTCCAGTGCCAGAGGTCGGCGACCACCTTGTCCTGACTGGCTGCCGCTGCGGCCGGCGCCGGGGTTGCGCCTTCCGATTCCTCGGGTTCCTCCGGGACATCCCCCGGCGGCGCAGCGCCGAAAAACAGCCGCGAGCCGTCCCTGGAGAAGGACAACCCGCCGCGTTCGGCGATGACATATTCCTTCCGGAGATTGGGGGTAGCTGCCGACACGAGTTCGACTGCTGCGGGATTCGCCATGTCGGCATAGTAGATCTTGACCTTGGGCTGCCGCGCTGCGGCGTCGTCCCGATCGCTGAAAAACACCAGTTGGGTCTGCTTTTCATCCCAGGTCAGGCGCGTGTACTTGCCGCGTCCGGCGAGTATGGTGGTGGGAGGATCGGGCGATCCGACCGCGATTCGGTAGACGCCATTGCTTTCCGGTTTTCGGGAAGAAACCGTGTAAGTAAGGTATTTGCCGTCCCGGCTGAACGAAAAATCGAGAACATCGGGAATCACCCGATCTGCCTTGTCTGCCAGATTACGGACGATCAGGTCGTTGCCGTATTCGGTTCGCGCACCTCCTCGCCCTCCCGCGGCTGCGCCTCCCTGACGGCCACCGGCTCTGCCGCCGGTTCCCTGACGGCCTCCGGCGCCGGCAGGCGGGTTGGCTTCCGCCGCTGCATCCTGTCCTCTTCCCGAGCCGGCCTGCGCCTCGGGTTTGGGTTCCGGCATATAGGCGATATAGCTGGAGCCTTCCTCGGGCACGAGGAATCTCCTTACCCGCTCGACTCTCTCCACCTTGCCGGTCGACGTTTCCATGACCGCCATGGCGTTTCGCGGCATGTCTGCCGCACGGCGGTTTTCTTTCCTGGCTGCTTCGTTCTCAGCCCGCGTGGGAAAAACCTGGAACACCAGGAAGCGCAGATCCGGAGTAAATGCCAGGCTGCTCGAGGCACCGCCGCCGGCGCCGCCGCCGCGGCCTCCTGCTCCCCGGCCCTGGTCGTCCGGCTCGGTCGCAGGAGCGGTTTCCGCACGGTGGCCGCGGTTGTAACGCCATTCAGTGCCTGTTGCCAGCACACGGAGCACGACCTCCCCGTCCGCGTCCTGTGCATTCAGGGCGTAAGTCAGCAGCTTGGCGTCGCTGCTCAACTGCTGTTGCTGGATCGTTCGCCATGTGTCGTAATCCGTGTGATTCAGAGGGCGCTTCGCGCCGGCCTGCTGCGCCATTACGGCGAAGGTGACTAATGACAGGGCGAATGCGGCGACAAGCAACTTTCGCATCAGTTGCGGTCGCGATGATCGGGTCCGGGCAATTCGAATCATGGTGCTGCTCCTATAGAGAGGATGGTCCTAAATCTCGGATCAAGGCCTGATACCGGTGGCCATGATACGACAAACACCGGCGGCGCCGCCACAGTGAATTGTTGCGTCCGTCCTGAAAATCTATTGCCTGCAGTGCCCGCACGGGGTAGAAATGCTGGCATCGGAATGGGAAAATGCGGTTGCGGCACTGATGGATATCGTCACCAGACCGGCCGGCGTGGAGCGAGCATGTCACACCGCGGTGGCCGACCGAGATGTCAGGCAGACATGTGCCAGGAGTAATAGCAATGAACACAAAATCCAGATTGATCCTTGTGTTGATCCTGTTGAGCCCCGCGGTGCTGCTTCAAGGCGCGGACCCGGTGCCCGCCCCGGAGTCCGTCTTCGGTTTCAAGCCGGGAGCCGACAACAAACTGGCGAGCTATGACCAGGCAGTGGAATATCTGAAGAAGCTCGCCGGGTCGAGCAAGTACATCCAGATTATGGAAGCGGGCAAATCCACGCAGGGGCGTACGATGTACTTCGCGCTGGTCTCGAACCCGAAAAACCTGTCGAAGATCGATCGCTACCGGGAGATTGCACAACGCCTGGCACATCCGGGAGGGCTTACAGACGAACAGGCTCGCAGGCTTGCGACGGAAGGAAAAGCGTTCGTTCACTTGGACGGCGGCTGCCATGCGACGGAAGTGGCCGGGCCGCAGATGATGCCGCAGCTCGCCTACGATCTGCTCAACCGCAAAGACGATCCGGTGATCCGGCAGATCCTTGAGAACGACATCGTCCTGCTCTGGCCTACTATGAACCCGGACGGCCAGCAAATGGTAGGGGAGTGGCAAGCGAAGAATATGGGCACCCCCTATGAGGGATCGGCCCTGCCGCGCCTCTATCAGGAGTACGTCGGCCACGACAACAATCGTGATGCTTACATGATGAACATGATCGAGTCGCGCGTGATGGAACATTTCTGGCGCCAGTGGGAGCCGAACATCATATACGTGTTCCACCAGTCGGCGCCGTTTCCAACGCGCATCTGGCTGCCGCCCTTCTCGGAACCGGTCGGGCTCAACGCTCCTTACATTGCGTCGCGGGAAGTGAACATGATCGGCATGGCGATCGCAAAAGGCCTGGAGGAGCGCGGGCAGATCGGCGCCACGCACATGGGGACATCATTCGATGCCTGGTATCCCGGTTACGTGGATTATGCGCCGATCTTCAAGAACATCCCGGCGTTCTGGACGGAGACGGCGGGAAACATGGCGGCGCCGCGCGAGTACACGATCAACGACATTCCGCAGAACTTCCGCGACCTGCGGCCGCAGAGCCTCTACTCCAGTCCATGGCCGGGGGGCTGGTGGAGGCTCGCCGATGCCGTTGCGTACAACGAGACAGCTGCGCTGGCAACCCTGGAGTATGCCGCCAGGTACAAGGATTCCCTTCTCTACAACCGGTATCAGTCCGGGCGCGACCAGATCGCCCGCGGTAAGAATGGTGCTCCGTATGCCTATTTCGTCCCACAGGATCAGAGGGATCCGGTGGCGGCGGTCGAGATGCTTCGCCGTATCGCATTTGCCGGCGTACGGATATCGCAACTCACGGCGGCAGTCACCGTGGACGAAGCGCTGTATCCTCCGGGTACCTGGGTGATTCCAACCGACCAGGAATTCGCCGCGATGGCCCGCGAGCTTCTCGACGTCCGGAAATACCCCGATCTCCGCCAGTACCCGGGCGGGCCGCCCCTTCGCCCCTACGATGCCGCAGGCTGGACGCTGCCGCTGCAGATGGGAGTGAGAATCGGAATGGCGTCCAAACCGCTTACGGATGAGATCCGTTCGAAAACGAAACCGCTGGGATTGCCTCTTGATCCAAAGCTCAGGCCGACCCCTTACGCCATGGGCGAATCCCCGGATGCAGCGCCTTTCGACAGCGCGCCCGGCATCGGCTTCGACTCGGACACGGTGGCCGCCGCCATCCTTCCGCCCCCGGGTAGAGTAACGGGAAGCGGCCCTGTGCTTGCCGTCGACCCTGCCCAGATCAATGCCTACCGTGCGGTCAACGCCGCCTGGAAACAGGGGGGCGCGGTGCGGCTTTCCGGGCAGCCGGGACCCGGCGCGCGATTCCTGATAAGCGGTCTAGCCGAATCGGCGCAGGCGGAGCTGGTCCGGTCACTGGCGCTGGTAGCGGAACGCATGGCGGCAAGCGAACCGCCTATGAAAAAGCCCCGCATCGGGCTGTTCCAGCCCTGGAGCGGCAGCATGGACGAAGGCTGGACCCGCTGGCTGCTCGAGCAGTACGGATTTGAATATGTGTCATTCCATCCCGAAGATTTTCAATCTCCGTTGCGCGACAGGATCGACGTTCTCATCCTTGCCGACGACGCGCGGATTCCACTGGCTGGCGGAGGAGGTGCCGGCGGCCGTGGTGCCGGTGCACCCGCCCAAGCGGGCGCCGGAGGCAGGGGAGCTGCAGCCGGACGCGGAGGCGGAGCCCGGGCAGTTCGTCCGGAGTATGCGTACGCGCTTACACAGGAGGATCTGGCGCGATTCGAGCAGTTCATCCGCGGCGGCGGCACGCTTGTCTGCTGGAACAACGCGACGCGTTTCCCCATCCAGCAGCTCAAGCTGCCGGTGAAGAATGCCGCGGAGGGTTTGCGGCCGGAGGATTTCTACCTGCGCGGCTCGATCGTTGAGGTGGCGACGGACGGCACACACCCGGTCATGGCAGGCATGCCGGAGAAGGCGGCGGTGTTCGTCGACGGCAGCCCGGTGTTCGAAACTCTCGAGGGGTTCAAAGGCAGGATCCTCGCCAGGTATCAGGAGACCGGCTCGCCCCTGCTGTCAGGTTTTCTGATCGGCGAGAAGTATCTGAACGGCAAAGCAGCCGCGCTGGATGTCGAACTCGGCAGCGGTCACGTGGTACTGATCGGTTTCCGGCCCCAGTGGCGCGGCCAGCCGTTCGGAACCTTTCGGGTAGTGTTCAATTCCGCCTTGTATGCGAGGTAGCCAACCGCTGCCGGCCGGGCCCTTCGGGTTACTGGCATGGACTACCCGGCAGCAGGTTTGATGATGACGCCGAAGTTTTTGCGACCGTCGATCGCGATCTTGAGCGGGGATTTGAAAGCAACGACCCGCACATGCTCCGTCTCCGATTCCGCCGGCTGGCGGTCGAGCCAGGGGATGTCGAGGAAGTCTTCATGGGATCGAGAGTCCGATACCGTAAAATATCCGATCCCGAAGGACATGATGTTCTGAAAGAAGTGGGAACCCTGGGAAGGATCCACCCGCATATCCTCAAATCCTGTCTCCACGATGCACCGGGCGGCCGAGATCTGCGCCCACTTCACCGGGATTCCCAGCCAGGGATCGGAACTGCCCCACCTCCCCGGACCAATAAGAAGGTACGGCTTGCTGTGCTTTTTCAGGCCGGCGTTCAGGGTTCCGATCTCCTCGGCTACATTCGCTGTTCTGGCCCGACTGAATCTGTCCCTGCGCACATATACCACGTGATACAGATCGCGCCATAAGCCGTTTCCCAACGCTTTGTGCGATATGCATACCGCATCGCGGGCTTCGATGGCGCCAATCTGAATCTCCCGGAGTTCGGAACCCATCACCAGGGGACGTATCTGCAGCCAGGCGAATTCATGCGGCTCGGCGGGTTCGTCCGAAAGGGTTACAGCAAACTCGATTTCCACAGGGCAGGAGGATGCCGCTGTCCCAACCTTCAGTAGGAACGCGGCGATGTCCGCCAGCGGCAGCATGCTTCCCTTGAGAATGCTCGCCATCGTCACGAGACGAATTCCGGGCCTGGAAATGCCGTCGTAAATGGCGTTGTTATCGGGGGAATACACCGATCCGACTGGAGCCAGGGTGCCGTCCTTTTCGGCGATCTCCAACCCGAGAGCGACAAGGTCAGGAGGCAGCGCAGTGCCGGGATGTCGAGTGGAGGTTGAGTCGGACAGATCCAGCGCCAGGAAGTTCCTCTGCGAGTTTTCGAGGTAATCCTCCGGTGTGAACGATTGAATCGGCTTTCGGGGATAGGCAGGACAAAAGCGGACGCAGCGGCCGCCGTCCACCACCGTTTTCCCCAATCCGAGTGCGACGGAAACAACTCCGTCCTCGGGCTGCATGTCAGGCATGGGATAATAATTCATCGAACGACCCACTCCTGCCAGGTTCGGGTACAGGCAGGATCCGTGGCGCTTTCCCGCGACCTGCTGGATGATCACCGCCATTTTCTCTTCTTCCAGCCGGTTTGGCAGCGACTCCATGTATGCCTTGGCGTCCGAATGGTAGGTCGAAGCATAAACCAGCTTTATGGCGCTACAGAGTTCTTCGAGACGGACCTCGGGATCATTGTGGTTATTGGAAATCATGCAGGTCTTGTAGATTCCGGCGAAGGGCTGGTAAGTAGCATCCTCCTGAAGGCTCGAAGAGCGCACGGCAAGGGGATATCGAACCCATTGCAGGAAACTCCAAAGATCTTCCATGACGTCGGATGGGAGTTCGGCGCCGAGAAATGCGTGACTGATTCTGTCGTCATCGTTCTCGGTCAGCGCGTAGGTCCATAAATCCGATCCTTGCATGAACCGGTCGAATATGTCCGTGGCGAGAACCGCCGTGGGGGGCACGAACACCCGCACTCCCTGGAATCGCGACTGCAGATCATAAGTGTTAATGAGAGAATTGACGAATGCCAGGCCGCGTCCCTTGCCTCCAAGCGAGCCCTTTCCAATCCTGACGAAACCCGAGCCGCCTTCAAATGTGCGATGAGAATACTCCACCACAAGGCCGGACTTCAGACGCTCACGGTACGTTTTCAGAGTTGCCTGGAGGTTGCGGCGCAACTCCGTCGGCTGCTCTCCCATTTTGCGGACGATGCCGCGCACGGCTTCCGCCAGGTCGAACTCGGTGCGGGCCATGAGCCATCGATAGAAGTCGTTCCGGGATACGTTGTAAAACAGGTAGGCATCAGGGACTGCCTGGATCGCCCACTCCATGGTTCTCAAGTCTGGCGCTCTGCTGATAACGGACCCGTCCGGCTGCAGGAACGAGAAATCGCCGAAGCCGAGACTGCCGCGCATGAAATCCCTGAGTCCTGCCAGAAGCGTGGGAGAACTCTTGTCGATGAACCGGAATCCTCGCGCGGCGGCAAGCGGGGCGTTGCTCTCATCAGACTGCATCACCAAGGGTAGGTCCGGAGTGCGTTCGCGAAACGTACTCGCGACCCGGAAACCCGCTTCCGGATCGACCTTTCCTTCTGCGGGGAATGCCGCATCCACAATCGCGCCCAGCAGGTGTTCCCGGTACTGTTCATAGAGCCGCATGGCCTCCTCATAGCTCCTGGCCAGGAGAACCTTGGGGCGTGCCCGCATCCTCATGACTTTCTGGGCCCGGTTGATGCTGAACTCGGTCAGAGCGTGAGTCTGGTTTAAGATTTCGGTATAGAGCATCGGCAGGTACGACGAATAAAACTGCACGGAGTCCTCGATCAGCAGGATGCTCTTTACTCCGGCCACCTCGGCATCGTGCATGGCATTCTGTCTGTCTTCGATGTATTTGATGATCGCCAGGAAAATCCTTACATCCCCAAGCCAGACGAACGAGCTGTCAATTCCGGGCAGGCTGGCGAGAGGCGGTAAGACCTGCAACTCGCGGGTACTGCTTGCCAGCAGGACAACCGGGATCCCCGCGCTGTTTCCCTGTACCGATGCGCCGAACTCGGCGATGTTCATATCTCCCAAGCGCGCCATTGAAATGACCAGGTCGAACGGTTCGCAGCGCAGCTTCGACAGGGCCTCTTCCGCCGTGGAAACGCGCTCGATGGACGGAGTGAATCGGAGATCGAGTTCCAGATACTCCGTGAAGATCATCTCCGAGAGCCTGCCATCCTCGATGATCGTGTAATAATCGTACAAACTGCCCACCAGCAGCAGATTGCTGACTCTCCTCGGCATCAGTGCGTCATAGGGAACCTCGGCACGGTCCGGGCTTCCGATGAGCTTGCTAAGCGTGCGATCCCACATACGACCCCCTTCCGGGCAAGCCACCACATCTGCCTGTCATCGCTACTTCTCGTTTTCCTTCATATCAAAAACGGTACTATTTTAACCAATGACAGATACTTAAATAATCGCTTTTGTCTTGACATCATATTATTGCTGGGGTATTAAGTACCATAAAAATGGTAAATTTGAACCATTTTTATCTCAATAGATGGCATGACGAGTTTTCCTTCTGCCCGGATCGGCCGTTTTCTCCGTCATTTTACACCCAGCGGAGGAGGTCGGGGCATACGTTCGGACGTTCAATATGGTCTCTAGTTGAATATTAACCTGCAGGATATTTCCTGAATAAAAACCAGTTCTCGAGGAGGCATTCCATGGCAGTCTTCAAGGTCACCGAATACAACCACAGATTCATGGATCACCTGATTGCGAAGAACCCGGCTCAACCTGAATTTCATCAGGCTGTTCGGGAGGTAGTTGATTCACTGGGGGCATGTCTTGTGCGCCATCCGGAATACATCGAGGAAAAAATTCTCGAGCGGATGTGTGAGCCGGATCGGATTATCTTGTTTCGGGTTCCGTGGCAGGACGATAAAGGTGAAATACAGATCAACCGCGGGTTCCGGGTTGAATTCAGCAATGCGATCGGTCCCTACAAGGGTGGAATGCGTTTTCACCCGAGCGTCAATCTGGGCATCCTGAAATTCCTCGGTTTCGAGCAGATTTTGAAAAACAGCCTGACGACATTGCCGATGGGTGGCGGCAAGGGTGGGAGTGATTTTGATCCCAAAGGCAAGTCGGACTCCGAAGTGATGAGATTCTGCCAAAGCTTCATGAACGAGCTGTATCGCCATATTGGTGCCGATATTGATGTCCCCGCAGGCGACATCGGTGTGGGGGGCCGGGAAATCGGTTATATGTTCGGCCAGTTCAAGAAGCTCACGCACTCATTCGAAGGGGTGTTTACCGGCAAGGGGCTCAGCTGGGGAGGGTCCCTGATCCGGCCGGAGGCGACCGGCTACGGGTGCGTATATTTCGCGGAAGAAATGCTGAAAACCCGCGGCCTGTCGGTTGCGGGGAAGATTGTGGCGATCTCGGGTTCCGGCAACGTGTCGCAGTATGCAATCCAAAAAGTGAACGAGTTGGGGGGCAAGGTCGTGACGGCTTCCGATTCCAACGGGACCGTTTACGACCGGAATGGAATCGACAACGAGAAGTGGCAGTTTCTCATGGATCTCAAGAATGTTCGCAGAGGACGCATCGGGGATTATGCCAAGGAGTTCAAATGCGAGTATCATGAAGGGAGCCGTCCCTGGTTCGTGAAGTGTGACATCGCCCTGCCTTGCGCAACTGAGAACGAGATCGGCGGCGAAGATGCACGGCGTCTGTTGGAGAACGGATGTATCTGCGTTTCCGAGGGAGCCAACATGCCTACATCCCCGGAGGGAATAGAGGTGTTCCTGAAAAAGCGAATTCTCTTCGGACCGGGGAAAGCTGCCAATGCGGGAGGGGTCGCCACTTCGGGACTCGAGATGTCTCAGAACAGTATGCGCATATCATGGTCACGCGAGGAGGTGGATCACCGGCTGCACCAGATCATGAAATCCATCCATGAGGCGTGCAGCGTCACGGCCGCGGAGTACGGCGATCCGGGGAACTATGTCTTGGGCGCGAACATCGCCGGGTTTATCAAGGTTGCCAACGCCATGATCGACCAGGGACTCGTCTAGGCGGCAACCGCGCCGGAGCGACCGAAGAGGGGGGGCAGGCGCCTCCCCTCTTGGGGATGTGCGGAGTGCATACAGCACCATGTCAGATATCGATCAATATAAGTCGGCACGTTTGGGGGCCTTGAATCCCGCAGGCAGGCTGCCTCTCGGCTTTCGTGAGTTGGTGCACGAATTGCTCGCGCCAGCCGAACTCCGCTTTTCCAGGCAGGAGGCCTTAAGGCGTGCATCTTCGTCGTTGCTCCGGTTCTCCGGGACGGACATGGCCTGTATCCGAGTGGATGAGGACGAGAGGACGATCCGATGCAGGGTCGATCTCAATCCGGACGGAACAGAGAGCGTCCGGATGCACCTGCCGCAGGATTCTGTCGTTCCAGGGGAGTGCGATCCGGCCGCGTGCGATCCGATTCGCGAGCCGATTCTGCAGGCCATCCTGACCGGAGGTTTTTCGTCACAAACCCAGTCCTATACCAGAGGCAGGAGCTTCTGGACCGCCGATTCGGCCCGTCCCATCATGCTGAGGGGACTCGGAGAAGGGGCCGAAATCGGGCGTTCAGTCGTGATCGGCGGGGATTTTCCATCGCTCGCGATCATCCCGTTCCCCGTGACTGACCGGGCGCAGGGAATTCTGTTCCTGGCCAGCAGGCGGCGCGATTTCTTTGTCAAGGAAAACGTTCAGCTATACGAAGCTGCGACTGAAACCCTCGGCGTGGCACTGGCGCACCAGGCCGCGCAATGGGCCCTGAAAGAGCGGATAAAAGAACTCACGTGTCTCTACGGGATTGAAAAGCTGGCCAGCCGCCCGCGAATTCAGCTGGATGAGATTCTGACCGAGATTGTGGGCCTGCTTCCTCCGGGCTGGCAGTATCCTGAGATTACCGCGGCCCGGATCGTGCTGGACAATCGCACCTTCGCGACTCCTGGATTTCGGGACAGCACTTTCAGGCAGTCGGCACGGATTCTCGTCAACGACAATCCCAGGGGAACGGTGGAGGTCGAATATCTGGAGGAGATGCCGCTCATTGACGAGGGCCCGTTTCTCAAGGAAGAGAGGAGCCTGATCAATGCGGTAGCCGATACTATCGGCAGGCTGGCAGCGCATTATGAAGCGGAATGGGCATTGCGCGAACGGGTCAAAGAACTCACCTGCCTGTACGGCATTGCGAATGTGGCCGGCCGCTCTGCGGCGGCCATCGAGGATGTTCTGCGGGAGATCGTCGGCCTTCTGCCGCCAGGATGGCAATATCCCGAGATGACCCAGGCGCGCATCCTGGTGGACGACTGTGCTTTTTCCACCGAAGGATTCCGCGTAACTCCCTTTCTGCAGGCGGCGGATGTTACTGTCGGGGATGTCCGGAGAGGATCGGTCGAAGTTGTCTACACGGAAAGACGGCCCGATGCATACGAGGGTCCATTCCTGCGAGAGGAGAGAAGCCTGATCGACGAGATCGCGCGGCGCATCGGATTCATCGTGGAGCACTGGGAAGCCGAGCAGCAGACAGCACGCCTGCAGGAGCAATTGCGTCACGCGGAACGGCTGGCTACGGTCGGGCAACTTGCGGCCGGCGTAGCCCATGAATTGAACGAACCGCTGGCGACCGTTCTTGGTTTTGCGGAAATCACGAAGGATGTCGGCGGCATACCCCCCCAAGCAATGGAGGATATCCGCAGGATCTTCAACGCCGCCCTTCACGCGCGCGAGGTGATTCGGAAACTCATGATTTTTACCCGGCAAATGCCGACGAAACAGGTCCGATGCAATCTCAATCATCTTGTCACGGAAGGCCTCTATTTTCTGGAAAGCCGATGTGCGAAGGAGGGCATCAAGCTGGTGCGACGGCTGCAACAGGATCTTCCGGATGTCTGGGCTGATCCCTCGCAACTGCATCAGGTGCTGGTGAACCTCGTGGTCAATGCCATCCAGGCGATGCCGCGAGGAGGCACGCTGACTCTGACCACACACTCGGACGCCGTCACGGTTTGCATGCTTGTACAGGATACAGGAGTTGGAATGACCCCGGAAGTGCACAGGCAGCTGTTCATGCCGTTTTTCACCACCAAGCAAATTGGCGAGGGCACCGGCCTGGGTCTGGCTGTTGTGCACGGTATCGTCACCGCACATAAGGGAAAAGTGAATGTGGAGAGCGAGGTTGGCCGGGGGTCTTCTTTCGAAGTATGTATTCCCATTCAAGGCCCCTCGAAGCCGGAGGAAGGGAGCTGACACGATCATGGGGGATGTCACGGAACGTCTGCTCGTTGTCGATGACTCCGTCGACACCGTGGAGCTTCTGCGGCGGAACCTGCGCTCGCAGGGCTACGAGGTGCTGACGGCATCGAATGTAGCGGAGGCGTTGCCGATACTCGGGTCTGTTCATGTGGATCTGGTGATTGCGGACCTGAAAATGCCGGGAGCATCGGGGCTTGACCTGGTGCGATATGTCCGGGAGACCCTGAGAGAGACAGAAGTCATGATGATCACGGGTTATCCCAGCATCGAGGGGGCGGTCGCGGCGTTGAAGCTGGGTGCCGTGGAGTATCTGTCAAAGCCCTTCACAAAGGAGGAACTTTTCACTTCCGTCAAACTTGTCGTTGACAGGTTAAAGCTGCGCAAGGCAGCCGGCGGCGGATCGGAAAGTCGGAGCGCTGTTTCCTACGGCATCGTTGGAGAATGCGACTCCATCCAAAAGGTGATCCGGTTCATCGCCGCGGCGGCGGCCAAGTTCGAGCCGATCCTGATCCAGGGAGAAAAGGGTACCGGAAAGGAGCTGGTGGCAAATGCAATCCACTACTCGAGCAGCAGAGCTGCGGCTCCGATGATCACCATTCACTGCGGCGGCGTTGCTGATGACACTCTGGAGAGACAGCTGTTCGGCAATCCGGTCGGGCCCGCTGGGGTCGGCACGGAAGCTCAGCCCGGCCTGTTGCGGCTTGCTGCCGGCGGAACCCTGTATTTCAAGGAACTTACGGAGCTTCCGCTCGCTCTTCAGGCAAAGCTCGCTCACATGTTGGAGCAGAAGGAACCTCGCAAAGCCGGATCGCCGGAGTTGCGGGATCCGGATGTTGCCCTGATTGCCGATACCAGCCGGGATTTTCGTGCGCTCGCCAAAAGCAGCAGGCTCCGGGTGGACCTCTTCTTGCGAATGAGCCTGAACACTATCGTTTTGCCGCCGCTGAGAGAGCGCGGCAACGACGTTTTGCTTCTGGCCCGGCATTTTCTGGACAAGTTCGCCCGCGATACTGCGAAACCGGCGCCGCGATTGGCAGATCGCGCCCTCGAAGCTCTGAAAGAGCACTCCTGGCCGGGGAATGTCGCGGAACTCGAAGGCCTGATTTACCTCCTGGCGGCCACGACGGCTTCAGACGTGATCGGCTTTCCAGATCTGCCCGCTCATATGCGTTACGCGGCGGCCGCGACGATAAACCTGAAGCGTTCGCTGGCCGAGGTTGAGGCGGAGCATATTCGAAATGTGGTGGCGAGCGTTGGAGGAAACAAGACGAGGGCGGTGGAGATCCTCGGGATCAATCGCAAGACCCTGAGAGAAAAGCTCAGGCACACGGGGCGCCGGCGGACTGAATCCGAACCGACGCAGTTGACGCCCCCTGAGGAATAACCTCTTCCCCGGGGAACAGGCAACGGCAGTGTTTGCTGAACTGCGCCCCGCCTGCAGAATGCAAGCTCATATAGACAAACCAGAGATCGGCTTCACCGATGGATACCCGGCAAGTCAGACAATTCAGGCAGGTGAAACTCTACGGCCGGGGCTCTCCCGGGGGTAAGGGCGAGGGTCTCATCCGAGTCAATGAATGCGACCTGCCAGGGGCCAGCAAGCTTCCCACGCACATCCTGGCCACTTCCTTTTTCAACCGGTATCTCGACCGCGGATGCGATATTGTTGAAGCGGAGCGATCCGTGTTTGCATCCATCTTTCACGAGATGGGGGACCTGCCCATCGGAGTGCGATCTTCGGCAACCAACGAAGCCGGGATGTTGGATCGCCGGTCGGCTGCAGTCCATGCGGGGGAGCAGGTCTCCTTCATGCTTCCCAACAACCATCCCGATCCCGACGTGAGATTTCGACAGTTCGAGTTGGCCATCCGGCACATCTACGACTACTTCATTCGCAGGCGGTCGGGGGATGAACAGGAGGCGATGGCAGTTGCGGTCAACCCCATTCCAGGTGTTTTTGACGACACCCTGACGGGCCCGGTTTACTATCCGTACATTTCCGGTGTCGCCAACTCCTTTTTCCCCCACGCGCTGAAAACACAGGATGCCAGCGAAGGATTCGCCCGGATTGCCTTCGGCCATGGCTACGCGACGGTTCTGGATGATTTTCCGGTCATTTCCATGGCCACCATCTGCAATCCGATTCCGCTGAAATTAATGCAGATTGGCGGGGGGCAACGGTACTTCTATTCGCTGGATATGACCAAGAACAAGGAGCTGCACGGGGTGGAACTCGAGACCATGAAGAAGCTGCATGTCCGATTTGCCAATTTCCACAAAATCAAGCTGTTGGGTCTTCAGAACCAGGTTGTTACCATCGAGGAATTGGTGCAGAACAATCATTTTGGATTTCGGACGGGCTTGCAGAAGATCATGGAAGGGATCGCAGCGCGGATAACGTCACATTTTCAGATTGAATTCGTATTCAACCTGGATTTCCGGAAGAAGCCGTATGAAGACGGTGTCTTCCATGTGGTTCAACTGACGCTGTTGCCCGAGCTTGACTACAGAGCGATCGATACACCAGGGGACGTCCAATGCACCTACCTGTCCATCGGAAACCTGCAGGGCCACGGTGTAAAGAAGGGGATCAGGTACGCCGTCGTGGTTTCCCCCTTTCTGTACTGCAAGGACCTGCACGACGAGGTCCGAAGCAGGATTCTCGAAATAAACCTGCAGATGCGCAGGAACCGGCAAAGCTACCTCGTAGTGATCCCCGGAAGGTTGGGCAGCAAGAACCGGGACTGGGGCATCGACGTGGACTACAAGGACGTCGATCAGGCGGCGGCCATTTTCGAGTACGGGGTCGATATTGCGGGGCGTGCGGAGCCGTTGCCCGATGAGGAAAGCCTGACGGGGGGTATCTACGGCAGTCATTTCCTTTACATGGTGCTCGGAGGGTGCAGTGAAGATCAGAAACGGATGCAAACCAGAATGTACGGGACGCAAGGGACCCATTTTCTGACCAACCTGATGAGCAACAATGTATTCTACGGTTATATATCGCCGGCGACCGATGCGCTCGATCCCTGGTTTTTCTCTCCGCCGGAAACGAATGAGGCCATCTACGTATTGGAGTTTCCGAAAGCAGTCGATATATACGCCGATTCAATTAATAAGCGCTGTGTTGTCGTGTGCTAGAAGGATGACGTTTCATGTCGGATGAAGGAAGGCTTGAACCGAAGGCGGCGCGGCAGCGCCGGGATTTCACTTTCATTCCCCGTGCCGTCAATCCGATCAAAGTTCAAGAGGTTTCCATCATCTCGACCGATGAAGGGCTCCGGAAGTCATGCGCCAGGCTGCAGGCCGAGATGCCCTGGGTGTCCGCCAGGGTACTGGGCAACCCGCGGGCGGTTTCCTGGATGCGCAGGGAAGGAGGCAAGGTTCTGGTCGTGGACGACGTTGCCATGAACCTGATGGATGTCGATGCGGCACGCCGCGAATCCGGTGATGTGGTGGTTGTGCTGCTTTCCTTCGTCAAGCTCGTGCAGATTGCGACTCCGGAGGTCTCGCGCAGGGAGTTTCCCTACACCGCAAAAGCGGATCTGGTGTTTGCCGTGAATCAGTCCGATATCAGCCCTGACCGGATCATCGCTTCCGTGGTGAGAGCAGCCGAGGATCACCTGAACATCCGAAAGCGCTCCGACGTGCGGCGCTTCATTGTGCTGATCGTGGACGACGAACCTTGCTGGCCTTCCCAATTCCTGCCCGTCCTCTACAAGCTGATCGGGCAACGCGCCGGTGTCAGCATCAGTCGCACTTACGAGGAAGCCTTGAGATTCATGTTCGGAGTCCGGTACGAATCGGAGATTGCGGCGGATTACTGGGAACACGGGTGCGGCGACCAGGTCGTCTGCCTGATTACCGACCTCCTGTTTCCAAAGGGAAGTGACATCAGCGCCGAGGCCGGCAGGGAATTCATCCGGCTTGTCCGGAAGTATTATGATCGCATTCCTATCGTGATTGCCTCAAAGGCAAAAGAGGCGCTCGAGCTTGCGGATGCAGGCTTCGTCCTGCCCAAGGGCGATGAGGGGAGCCTGGACATGCTGAGGAGCTTCCTGCGAGACCAAACGGGAATGGGTGATTTTGTGCTCTACGATGAAAGAGGCGTCCAACGGCGCCGTTTGAAAGAAATTGGCGGGATCTATAGCATGCTGAGCGAGGCCGCAGGCCAGGGGCAAGAGGCCCAGGACCTGCGGAAATTGCTGGAGGCCTATGGCGAGAGGGACAAGTTTTCCACCTGGTTCTACATGCACAGCTATCGGGAACTGGGCGATAGGCTAAGGCCGCTCAGAGTCCGGGGCAGACGAATGATCACGGTTCTCAGGAGACTGCTGCTCCGTGAGATGCTCAGGATGCGGTACACACCACTGCGGTTGGACAGGACTGAGGTTTACAACCTGGGCCGACTTGCAGAGGCGGTCAGAAGCGCCGATCCCGCTCAGGTGGAAGCGCTGGCAAATGACGATGCCATCTCGTCCTGGCTGGACCGCAAGGGATATTCGGAATTGGCCGATGCGCTGCGGCCGATTCATGGAAAAGGGCCGGAGCTGGGCAGGATGATATCCGACATTGTGGAGAAGTGGCATTCCATCTATCGGAACCGGGGCATTCCTGGTTGACCGCCCGGGCGAGCTGGCGGAAGCGACGGCGTATGGAGCGCTGTATCTTCGTATCGGACCTGCATGGCAGAAGGGATCGCTACGATAAGCTGTTTCAGCTTATCGCCTGCGACAAACCGGAGGCAGTGCTTATCGGAGGTGATTTTTTGCCTTCTGCGTTTGCTCCCACGCCCGGGGAAACCGTCGCATTTGTCAACGGCTACCTGCAGGAGACACTGGCCCGGCTGCGCAGCACTATGCAGGAGGACTATCCGAGGATTTTCCTCATTATGGGCAACGATGACGAGCGCGCCAGGGAGCCGGAAGTTCTGCAACTGGAACGCTCGGGGCTCATTGAATACATCCACATGAAAGGGGTAGCGCTCGGACTGTTTTGGGTATACGGATATGCCTGTGTGCCGCCCACTCCATTCCTTCTCAAGGACTGGGAGCGGTATGACGTTTCCCGTTATGTGGATCCCGGATGCATTCCTCCCGAGGAAGGCAAGTACTCCTATCCAGTCAGCGGCCGGGAGGTGAAGTTCACCACTATCGAGCGCGATCTCCGCTGCCTTGCAGGCGACGATGTCCTGGACAACGCCGTCTTCCTTTTCCATGCTCCCCCGTACGGAACCCATTTGGATCTGGCGGACAACGACAATGTCTGGGTCGATGGGGTGCTGCTTGACGGCCACATCGGCAGCATAGCGGTCAGACGCTTTATAGAAGATCGCCAGCCGCTGCTCACGCTGCATGGCCACGCTCACGGCTCTGCAGCGCGCTCTGGAACATGGCGCGATCGCATCGGACGCACCCATGTGTTCTCTGCGGCTCATGATGGATTCGAAATTGCAGCGGTCTGCTTTGACCTGTCAGATCTCGACGCCGCCGTTCGAAAGCTGCTCTGAGGGCTGTGGCCGGCGGTGAAGCGGCAGCGGCCTTGCGGCATCTGAAGCGGCGCCTATCCTGACCGCGAAACTCGATTTCGCCGCAATATCGTCGTCCGTGATGATGTGGATATCCAGCAATCCTCCTGTCCGGATTCCAGTCCTGAGGAAATTCACTTCATCCAGACAGAGACTCCAGCCCTCGAGCCACAGAATGAGATCCGCTCTCTGTCTGCCGGACCCTCGAAAATGGACGAGCAGGTCGATGTCGCTGCCTGACCCTGCCGTTGCGTTTTTGGCGCTGCCGAGAACATACAGGGCGGCGACGCCAAAACGCAGAGAGTCCAGGCTCGCGGCAATGCGCTCGGCCATGTGCATACGCCACGCCCAGTGATCATGGATTCCGGCGGTATTGCCCGGCGCCGATGGTGAAATTTTCCGACTCATCTGAGTATCACTCCGCGGCCCGTCCTTCCGTCGACTTTGATCAGCAGAGGGGACTGCAGCCTGACGTGCCTGACGAATTCCGCCTCCCCGGCCGCCCTCTGTCCTGCAAGCCACGCCCAATCTATCCTTTGGTCCCCATAACCGCCGGTCGAGAAATACAGGATCTCGAAACTCGTGAGATTATGGAAAAAATGAGTGCCTTGGCTTGGCATGAACCCCACCCCTGGAAACGGGGACTCCACAATGACGCGGGCTCCGGCGATTTGGCCGAATTTAACCGGAATGCCGGCCGACGGATCGGAGCTCCCCCAACGACCGAAACCGATCAGAACGTAGCGGCACCCATCCGACACGAGACGGCGATTGAGCGCGTCCAATTCCCGCATGATCGAATTCGAGTGGGCGGCATCGAATGCTTCCTGGCGGATGTACACGACATCCCTGATCGAATCGATTACGCCGTTGCCGAGAGCCGATTCGGAAGAGACCACGACGTTGCCGGCCGCAAGCTCCTCTGGGGAAACATCCACGCGGACCTGTGAGACAACCATGGGTCTCACCTGAAGCAGGCCGAATCGAGTCGGGCTGGCCTCGGGATAGGGTATCGCCAGCGCGAACTCCAGCTCGATCGCGCACCCGAGAGCTTCGGCGCAGGCCACGAGCAGTTCTCGGATCAGGGCGTTCAAGGGGATGAGGCCGATCTTCAGAATGTAGGCGAAGTCGAGAACCCTCGGCCCATGCCCTGCGACTCCGACCAGGATCCTGTCGTCCGCCGCACTATATGTGGACGCGATGAACCTCAGCGTCCCGTCCGACTCCGCATCCGACAGTGGATGTTTCTTCAGGTACTCGTTCTCATTGGCGGGTTGGATCATGCCCCGCGAGGACATGTCGATCGACCAGAAATGTCTCTGGCTTTGCCTGAGCAGATCTCCTGGTGCGTTGTACGGAGGATTTGCCTGCGGGCAGGCAGGGGAATACGACCAGGCGATGCCCTCCTCCACGATGATCTTGCCGAACCCGAGAGCCAGATGTGCCACTCCATCCTCGGGACGGGAATGCCCGAGAGGGTAGAAATTGTATGTGCGGGCGACCCCGGAAATATGCGGGTAGAAACGGCTATTCTGAGAGGTTCCGACCGCCTGCTGTATGATGATGGCAAGCTTTTCCTCCTCACAGGAATGCCGTGTTGCGCGCAAATACTGCCGCGCATTCTCATAAAACGCCGAAGCGTAAACGCACTTGATGGCGCCAAGCAGATCGAACAGGCGATCGCGGATGTCGGAGTGGTTGTTGGGGATCAGTTTCGTGCTGTAAACGCCGGCGAAAGGTTCGTGCATTGCGTCTTCGAGGAGGCTGGATGATCGTATGGCCAGAGGAGCATGGATGTGGGTCAGGAATACCCGGAGATCCTCAACAAGCTGGGCGGGCAATTCGACAGATTGGCAGATAGATGCGATTTCCTGGTCGGATAGTGAGCCGGAAGAAGCCCGGAAGAGCTCCGGCCTCCTCATGATTGTCTCGTCGAAAGCCTCGGTGGTAATCACCGTCAGGAGCGGAATGTCGACTTCAATTTCAGGGTGGAAGGGAGGAGCGACTTTCTGCCGCACGATCTCCGCAACTCGGGCCAGGCCCAGGGCCTTTGCCCCCAACGAGCCATCGCCGATATAGGTGAAACGTTCTCCGCCGGAAAACGACCGGCGGTCGAAACGGGAAACTGCACGTCCGGGATCACAACCTGGTTGAGAGTACATGTCCGCCTTCACTCGTGGGAGATCCACAAGCACTTTCTGTCTGAATAATGGAGCGTACCTGATTCTTCCCCAATCTGATCTCTATGGTCCCCTCCTCGGAAATTGCACCGGAATCCGGTCGCCGAAGGAGCCCTCCCTTTGAGCGATATGGTCAATATTAGCAGAAAAGCCGGTGCGTCCGATGCTTGCTGTCAGCCGCTTGGTCCAGGCGCCCCCTGCCGTGACAGTTGACCATGTGGGAAAGCGGTTCCCGGGTTGCTGCTGCAGCGGATACGGGAATCTGACGTCAGTTTTATTCGGAATCGTGGTGCTCGCTGCCGTTTTTGCTAGAATGTGACATGCGTTCGCGTATTGCTCACATAGATGTCCGAGACAGGCAGTCATGACGGCTCGACCAGCGGAATCAACGGAACGTGGGCTGGGATTCTGGATGTGCACCGCCCTGGTGACCGGGAACATGATCGGTTCGGGAGTTTACCTGCTGCCGGCCGCCCTGGCGCCGTACGGGGCCCTGAGCCTTCTCGGATGGTTGTTCACCGTGTCCGGCGCCTTGGTGCTTGCCCTTGTCTTCGCCCGCCTGAGCAGGATGGTGCCTGGCGCCGGAGGGCCTTATGCATTCACACGCGCCGGCTTCGGAGACTTCGCCGGGTTCCTGGTGGCATGGGGGTACTGGATCTCCATCTGGGCAGGGAATGCGGCGATCGCCGTGGCCTTCGTCTCCTATCTGGGATTCTTCTTTCCCGCTCTTGCGAACAACGGGGCGCTGGCTGCGGCCCTTGCCATCGCCTCCGTCTGGGGGCTCACCGTGATCAACGGCCTGGGAGTGAGGACAGCGGGCAAGGTCCAGTTAGTGACGACCATCCTCAAGCTGGCCCCGCTCATCGCTATCGGCGTCTTCGGCTTGTTTTACATGAAGGTTGAAAACTTTGCGCCCGTCAATCCGAGCGGCAAGCCCTTTTTCTCCGCCGTGACCTCTGCGGCCGCGCTGGCACTCTGGGCGTTTCTTGGGCTCGAGTCCGCAACCATTCCTGCCGGTGACGTGCGGAATCCGCAGAAGACGATACCCCGCGCAACGATCCTCGGGACGCTGTTGTCCTCGGCCGTCTATATGATCGGGACCGCCGCCGTGATGGGGATCATCCCTTCGACAGAACTGAAAAATTCCACGGCCCCCTTTGCCGATGCGGCGAGGGTCCTGTGGGGGGGATGGGCGGGCTATGCGGTTGCCGCCGGCGCCGCCATTTCCTGCTTCGGAGCCCTGAACGGCTGGATCCTGCTCCAGGGACAGCTCCCCCGGGCGGCCGCAATTGACGGTTTATTTCCGGCCCTCTTCAGGCGAATCTCGCCGCGCGGAACCCCCTTGGCAGGACTGGTCCTTTCGAGCATCCTCGTTTCCCTCCTGGTCGTGACTAATTACACGAGGGGGCTGGTCGGGATGTTCACGTTCATCATTTTGCTGTCCACCCTTACCGCACTTTTCCCGTATGTCTTTTGCGCCATGTCCGCTCTCGTGCTTTACAACAGGGAACGGGAGTCTACGGGGGAGAGAAGACTGCTCGGGCCATCTATCCTGGCGTCACTGGCATTTGCCTATTCTCTCTGGGCGATCGCGGGCTCAGGCCAGGAAACGGTGTTCTGGGGATTTTTGCTCCTGATGGGCAGCCTGCCCGTCTATGTCTGGATCAAGCGTCCGGGATCGGGTCTGTAAGATTTGATTTCCGCCGGTATTCCGCATTGGCTTCGTGGCGGAAATCCAAATCTCGCAGACCTGAGCCCTTCGAATCGGAAAGGAGTCTGGCATGCGTATTTGTTTGAGAACGAGCCTGATACTTGCCTTGGCTGCGGCTGCCGCGGTACCGGCGGCAGCTCAGCCGGCACTGAAATTTCTGGACAAGACGACATTTTTCCAAATGGAATCCGTGTCGAATCCCCAGATCTCGCCCGATGGGTCGCAGATCATCTTTGCGCGCGGATTCATCGACATCATGAAGGACCAGGGCTCGTCGAACCTCTGGGTCATCGATGTCAAGGGGGATCGGCTGAGGCAGCTCACCGAGGGCGTCTGGCGTGACAGCTCACCGCTTTGGTCGCCCGATGGCAGACGCATCGCGTTCCTGTCGGACCGTTCCGGGTCCACACAGATACATGTAATGTGGGCTGACACGCGCGAGACACTGCAGCTCACGCGTGTGGAGAGGTCCCCGGGGGGGCTCAAGTGGTCGCCGGACGGCAAGTTCCTGCTGTTCACAACGAGCGTCCCCGACGAAACACCGATTCTTCCCGTGAAGCTTCCACCAACGCCGCGCGGTGCTCAGCTGGCGAAGGGTGCGGTGATTGTCGACCGGCTCTCCTGGGGATCGGACGGCGTCGGGCCGACCACCAAGAGCTACACGCAGGTATTTGTCGTCGATGCGCTCGTGGGCGGAGTGCCGCGGCAGATCACTTCAGGCAACTACAATCATGGCAGTCCGGATTGGTCCCCCGACGGCCGGATTGTTTATGTGTCGGGCATCCGCAAGCCCGACGCGGAATATCTGCGCGGGGATTCCGAGATCTATTCGATACCTCTCGCCACGCTGGATGTGACCACGCTGACTGATCGCAAAGGGCCGGACGGGAATCCGGTCGCGTCTCCTGACGGCAAGTGGATTGCGTATACAGGCTACGATGACAAGAACTACACGAGCACGCTCAACAACCTCTATCTGATGGACACTCGGGGCGGGAACAAGCGGCTCTGGCTGGGCGGATTGCCGAGCTCGCCGGGCGGCATCGATTGGGCTGCCGATAGTTCCGGTGTCTACTTCTCCATGGAGGAGCGTGGCGAGGCGAATGAGTACTTTCTCTCCGCCGCCACAGGTGGCGCACCCAAAAAGATAACCAGCGGCACCCATATGCTGACCTCAATGTCGATCGCCGGAAACGGCCAGGCGGCTGCCGTCCGTTCCTCCGTCAAGGAGCCTGGCGTGCTGGTCACTTTTGCACTTGCCAGGCCGGCGGACATGAAGACACTGGTCGACGTTAACAGGGACGTACTCGACGGCATAAGGCTCTCCGATGCCGAAGAAATCTGGTACCCGTCGGCCGACGGCCTGAAGATCCAGGGCTGGCTCATGAAGCCGGCGAACTTCGATTCCGCGAAGAAGTATCCGATGGTGCTCTGGATCCACGGCGGTCCGTGGAGCATGTACAACGTGGCGTGGAGCTGGGCGTTTCAGAACTGGGCGGCCAACGGCTATGCCGTGCTCTGGACGAATCCGCGCGGGTCGACCGGCTACGGCCAGGACTTCGTAAACGGGATTCAATTCTCCTATCCCGGCAAAGATTACGATGACCTGATGGCGGGAGTCGATGTGGCGCTCTCCAAGGGGTGGGTAGACAAGGACAACCTGTTCGTGTGCGGCGGGTCGGGAGGAGGCCTGCTCACAGCATGGATCGTCGGGCACACCGGCCGCTTTCGCGCCGCGGTGTCGATGCGGCCCGTGATTGACTGGCATTCCTTCGTCGGCAACACGGACGGATCGAGCTGGTACCGGCAGTTCCAGAAATTTCCGTGGGAGGATCCGATGGAATATGCGGTGCGCTCGCCGCTGCACTACGTCGCCAATGTGACCACGCCGACGATGATCATGACGGGAGAGGCCGACCTGCGCACTCCGATCCCGCAGACCGAAGAGTTTTACCGGGCTCTCAAGATGGTGCGCAAGGCGGATACCCTGATGGTACGCATGCCGGAGGAGTTCCACGGCTGGCGCCGTCCGTCGCACCAGCTCCTGCAGCAGCTCTACCTGATGGCCTGGTTCGAAAAGCATCGGACAAAGGAGAGCAAAACTGCCGTTCCGATACTGCAGGAGCGGTAGGTCATACGGAGCGCATGCGCCCCGCCCGCGAACCCGGGCATGCGGGCGGGACGCGATCTCTAGGAATCCACCATGGTTTGGAATCCGCCATATGCCATGCGCTTGGGGTCGAAAGGCATCGATTTCTCGTCGCACATGCCCGTGATGCGCGGATCCTTCATCACCTTGGCATTGACACGGTCGCGATGCGCGCGCGATTTGTACACGATGTAGGAAAACACCACTGTCTCGCCGGGTTTGACTTTGATCATTCGCGGGAAGGGGACCCCGAATTTCGGATTGAGATCCTCACCGGCGCATTCTTTGTAGTCCAGCGCTCCGTGCTCGCGCCAGATTTTTCCCGCCTTTTTGGCCATGCGGGCGTAAGCCTGCAGGTTCTTCTTCGGAACGGGCAAGACAAAACCATCAACGTATTTCATAGACCCTCCTGCGTGTTGGCTTCCAGTTCTCGGCGATTCCTTCTTACTTTTAAATGATAACTGGGGGAGGAGAATTAGGCAACGCTCAGCCGCCGGTCACACCTGACCCTGTGATTGAATGAGCCTTCGGGGCTTGGCCTGGAGTCGTTGGAATCATTTGGCACTGAAGCTCGAGGGCCGGCGCATAATTCCTCAGTGAGCGCGGGCTTTAGCCCGCGCGCTTCAGATCTCCTCACCCCTCCTGACTCTATAACAGCCAGCGCATTCGAGGCATGGTCGATCACTTATAGATTCCCGCCCTGTCCCATTTGGCGATGGTGTCAAGGATGAGCTCGGCGACACGATCGTTGACCTTACGGAAATACTCGCGCGCCTGCGCCGGGTCGAATGTAGGATAGCCCTGCCCTTTCTCATAGAGTCCGATAGTCGATGTCACCGGAACGGCATAGTACGCGCCCGCAGGCGGGTTGGGCGACGCCATATCGGCATTATAGCGCTCGGGATGAACGTGGCCGGGAACGACAGCCTGGACATAGGCTGTCTCGTTGTTGCCGGCGTGCCCGCCGTTCTGTTTGAAGACGGACTTGGTAATGTCGTCGGCCAGTGTCCACCAGTTGACGACGAGGACCCGGACCCGCTCCCTGTTTGCGACGCGGGTTGCCGCGGCGTTACGAACGGCCGTGTTGCCGCCGTGCCCATTGAGCACGATGATATTTTTAAATCCGTTCCCGGCCAGGTTCCGGAGGATGTCATCGACGACCATGCCGTAGGCTTCGGCAGAGATGGATACCGCTCCCGGAAACGCTTTCATCGAGTCCGTCATTCCGTAGTTCAGGGTCGGCGCGATCAATGCGTCGACTCGCGCGGAAATATCCCGGGCCATGGCTTCCGGAGCAAGGTTGTCGGTTCCGTTGGGTATCACGCCATGGGGTTCGAGTGATCCGGTCGGCACCAGGACTGTTCGGATCTTCTGCGGAACAAGTTCACTGAATTCCTGCCAGCAGAGCAGGTTCATTTCCCGGGACGTGGGAACCTTCGCTGCGCCTCCGGCCGCCTGCGGGGCTTGCGCAGATGCGGGTCCTGAAGCCAATAGCGCCGCAATCAACACCGCCGGTGAAATATGTAACCTCTTTCTCATGATCGGATCCTCCATGGCGCCCATTAAATGACATTTGCCCGGGTTTTTCAATCGATGCGGGGCGGACTGCCGGTCAGGTTTTCCCCGCCAAAGCCCGCGCAGGCAAGGTCCGCTCCGGCTTCAGAAATCCGTCCCCAATCAGTATGCCGGGAAATCGATCGTGCCAAAGCCTGGAAGGAGAATTCCGGCCGCTGCAATCCGGCGGCTGTAATCCCGGGCAAAGGGATGCCTCTGTCGTGGCGTCCAGAGAGTATTCGGGGCATGAATCCACCCTCACTCCCGTGGACTCTTTCTCGAGAGACTCTTCGAGAAGCAGATTACGGATGCCGGCTTGAGCCCCCTCCGGCATCGCCCGCTGGAAGCTATTTCACTTTTGCGCCTGCAAGCTGCGCAATCGCCGCCAGTGTTGTTTGGGCGGCGTTCAGTCCGAGGCGGAAATCCTTGTCGGAAAACGTGGAAAAAACATCGATCGGCTGGTGCCAGGTGGGATCCCATCCCATTCCCACCTGACTCTGACGTTCCGCCTCGCGCAGGCTGATGGAGGCGACGACATCCTGGAACGCTGCCGAGTCGGTGTTGCTCATGCGGTTGCCGACGACCGCCGGGTAGTCGGTTGCGTAGCGGTCGTTTGCAACCTTGAACGCCCAGGCCAATTCCTGGGACTGGGCCGCCATCTTGGATGTGCCGGCGAACTCGATATTCACGTCGGCCTCGGGACGCTGTTCGGCCGGGAGCTTGCCGTCGGGCCCGGGCATGCCGTGGTCGTACATCATCATGTCGTGCGTGACCATGCCGAGCCACTTCGGCTCCGGGTATTTGCCGGAATTGGGCGGATCTTCTTTGCCCTGCAGCGGGCCGCGCTGCGCGACATAGGCCCGGGCGCCGTTGAGGCCGGTCTCCTCGTTGTTCCACAGAACGAACCGGATCGACCGGTCCGTCTGGACATCGGGAGAGCTGAAGATACGGGCCAGTTCCATCACCAGGGCCGTGCCTGAAGCATTGTCGTTTGCCCCTTCACTATAGCCCAGGCCGTCCATGTGTCCGCCGACGATGTACGCCTCTTCCGGGTGAGTCGAACCGATTTTCGTACAGTAGACCTCCTCCCGAGGCCCCGGAGTTGTCGGCTGCATGTTGAGCTCCCGAAGCTTCTCGTCGGGCTGCTTCAGGGGATCGTTGTTCACGCCCGTGGGACCGCGGTTTCCCTTGACGGGATTCGCGCTCCCGCGGCCGCGTCCCTGTGCGGCCGCTCCTGTACCGCCTCGACCGGCTCCTCCTGCCGGCTCTGCGGCACCCGCCGCGGCGCGCCCCGTCCCTCCCGTCCGGGAGGCGGGAGCATATTCGTACTGGATCCTTCCGACGTCGGAGCAACCGTAACTCTTAAGTTGCGCTTCGATCCAATCGTTCGCGGCCCGGTTCCGGTCCGTGCCCTGGCGCCGGTCGCCGAATCGGGTTAGACCTTTGATGGTGGCCTTGTATTTCTCGAGGTCGAGCCGGCCAACCAGTGCTCGCACCGGATCGTCCGCGGCACTGGCGGCGCCGGATTGCGCCGGTGCACCTGCCTGCGCCCGGATCGTTGCCGGACGGCTCACGCCGAAGATTGTCACCATCCAAATAACCAGCACTCCGAGAACTGCCCGCCTCTTTCGCATCATGCATCCTCCCATCCAATGAAACTCGGCCCCGGTATCTTCGCAATCTCCGGAAGGCCTGGAGGGCGGGTGTCCAGCCCGCCGAATCCTCCACCCACGACAGCTGTCGTCACGCTTGGTGATACTCGATCATCCGAAACTTTAACTGTTTATCCGGCTCGGAACAGTTAAGGGTCCGCAAATAAAGCCAAGAATTTCACGAATTCTCACAAAGATTTATCTCCCTTGATGCGAGCCATACGATGCGGCTTTCGTGGAATTCGTGGCAGTTTTCTTCGGGCTGGCAAAACAATTACCCGAAATCAAGAGGGTTTGCCCCGAACGCCGCACGCGGCTCAGGCCAAGGCACAGCCGCCATAGCCACAACAACGGTGGCACGGGGCGGGGCAGACGGATGAAACTCAGCCACACAAATTGCCGCCGGGCATTCCGTTGCCGCCCTGTCCTCTGACCCGTTGCCGCGAAACACGTCGACTGCCGACTCCCGACGCACCCGGCGCCGGCGTCTGGCAGCGGCAGTCTACCACGTCAATGCCCTTCTGATCATCTCCGGAAAGTGGCGGCCAAGGCAATCGAAATCAGGTATTTCCTTGCATGGGGACAAAGGCAATGACTGCGAAGACGGCTCCGGTCGGATCCTGAAAGACGGAGAATCTGCCGACATTCGGCACATCCTGAGGAGGCACAACAACCTTTGCCCCCATTTTGGACGCACGTGCAACCTCGACGTCGCAGTCTCCCACCGAAAGGTAACACAGCCAGTTCGGCGGAACGCCTTGAAACTGGGGGCCATCCATCTGCATCATGCCCGCCGCGGGCTTCCCATTCAGCTGAAATACGGTGTAAGTAATGCCTTCGCCCATCGGCATTTCGGAAAATGTCCAGCCGAAAAGCCCTGCATAGAACTTGCGCGCATTCGCAGCGTTCGTGGTCATAAGTTCGGTCCAGGAAAAGGTGCCCGGCCTCGGCGCCAGACGAGCCGCTCCCTGGTGCTCTCTTCCCTTGAAAACGGCGAAGTGTGCACCTTGCGGATCCTGCAGGAACGCCATCCACCCCACCCCCGGAACATCCATGACGGGAGCGATCACCTTTCCTCCCAACTGCCCTGCTTTGGCGACGGCGGCATTCACGTCGTCCACCCAGACGTAGGGCATCCAGTGGGGGGGCACACCTTCAAACTGTGGTCCGCTCATCCGGTAGCCGCCGCCGACATCCTGCCCTTCCAATTGAAAAATGTAATAGACTCCCTGCTCCCCCATTTCGTGAGTGATGGTCTGCCAGTGCGCCAATTCGTTGTAAAACTTGACTGCCGCATCGATTTCGCGCGTTCCCAGTTCGTACCAGCAAAACTCTCCCGTGGCGTATGCTGCCATGTTCACACTCCTTCAAAAAACCCTGCCTGTTCACAACACCCGTTGCCCTGTAGGCACCAGAATCGTTCCCTGCAGACTAACGTATCACGCCCGCCCCGCATGCGCCAGTTTTCCGCCTTGAGATCCCGCGCTCCCGTCGGGATGCGCGAGATGCAGGGGGACTGGGACGCACCCTATGAGGTCAGCATCGCAAGGGACAGCACGAGTCCAGCAGGCGGCACGGAGCGAATCATGCGAAGACTTCGGGGCCAAGCGGCCTGACGTCGTAGCGATCCAACGAACACCAGTTCATGGCGCCCTGA
>Ga0113563_10000049_pt1 | contig 36621 bp, 34 predicted proteins | sample Mud3Dept3metaG_FD_80117 | JGI IMG/M metagenome (GOLD analysis project Ga0113563, IMG submission 80117) | Freshwater wetland microbial communities from Ohio, USA, analyzing the effect of biotic and abiotic controls - Mud 3 Core 4 Depth 3... | ecosystem: Environmental > Aquatic > Freshwater >... | reverse complement strand
GAGGGCCTGCTCGCCAACGTGCGCAAGCTCTCGCAGCAGATCCGCGCGACCTGCGTCGTGGGCCCGGTGGTGGACATCCAGGGCGCGGGCTTCCTCACCGGCCTGCGCACGCGCCGCCCGGCGAAGGACGTGCAGCGCGAGCTGCTCGAGCGCGACATCCTCACCGGCACGTCCGCCGATCCGAACGTGGTGCGCATCCTCGCGCCCTACGTGCTCGAGGACGCGCACGTCTTACAGCTGCGCGACGCGCTCGCCTCGCTGCCCGCTTGAGCCCGCCTGGCAACATGACCCCGCCATGAACCGCTTCCTCGACCTGGCCGATTTCTCCCGCGACGAGGTCGTGGACCTGATCGCCCTCGCCCGTCGCCTGCAGGAGCATCCCGAGCCGCAGGCACTCGCAGGCCGCATCCTCGGGCTGCTGTTCATGAATCCGTCGCTGCGCACGCTGTCGTCGTTCCAGGCCGGGATGATGCGGCTCGGCGGCTCCGCTTTCGTGGTGACGCCGGGTCAGGGCACGTGGAACGTCGAGACACGCGACGGCGTGGCCATGGACGGGAGCGCAGCCGAGCACGTGCGCGAGGCGATTCCGGTGCTTGCCTCGTACTGCGACGCGCTCGGCCTGCGCGCCTTTGCCGAAGGCAAGGACCTCGCCGCGGACCTCGCCGAGGCGCCGTTCAAGCTCATGGCCGGGCTCTGCCCAAAGCCGTTCATCAACCTCGAGTCGGCGATGAACCATCCCTGCCAGGCGCTCGCCGACTGGAAGACGATGGACGACCTTGCCGTGCCGCGCGCAGGCAGGTTCGTGCTGTCCTGGGTGTACCACCCGCGCGCCCTGCCGCTGGCGGTGCCGGCCGCCACCCTGCACATGGCGGCGCAGCGCGGCATGGAAGTCGTGGTGCTGCGCCCGGACGGCTACGCGCTGCCCGAGCCGATCATGGCGAAGGCACGCGCCGCGGCCACGGCCTCCGGCGGCTCGGTGAGTGAGACCACGGACCGCGCCGACGCGCTCGCCGGCGCCCACGTGCTGTACGCCAAGGAGTGGGGCTCCGCCGCCTGCTACGGCGATGCCGAGGCGGAGTCCGCGCTGCGCCGGCCGCTCGCCGACTGGTGCGTGCGCGAAACCTGGTTCGCCGGGGCGCGCGAGGATTGCCACTTCATGCATTGCCTGCCCGTCCGGCGCAACGTCGCCGTCGCGGACGAGGTGCTCGACGGGCCGCGCAGCCGCGTGGTGCGCGAAGCCGCCAATCGCATGGTCGTCCAGATGGCCGTGCTTCACCGACTGCTCAGGGGATAGCGATGACGATGATCGGACACAAGGGCGAACAGGCCGTCACGGTGCGCGCGCTGCGGGGCGCCGCGCCCTACATGCACATGTACAAGGGCAAGATCTTCGTCATCAAGACGGGCGGCGGCGCGTTCCGCGACGGCGCCACCATGCGCGCCTTCGTCGAGCAGATCGCGATCCTGCACCACCTCGGCATCCGCGTGGTGCTGGTGCACGGCGGCGGGCCGCAGCTCGACCTCGTGGCCGCGAAGCTCGGCGTGCAGACCCGCATGGTGCAGGGCCGGCGCGTCACCGACGGCGGCGCGATCGACGTGGCCTGCATGGTGCTGAACGGCCTCGTGAACACGCGCCTGCTCGCCCTGTGCCGCGAGCTCGGCATCCGTGCGGTCGGCATCTCCGGCGTGGACGGCGGCCTCGTCAAGGCGCACAAGCGCGCGCCCGTCACGCTCGCGAGCGGCGAGGTCGTGGACTACGGCATGGTGGGCGACATCGACGGCGTGGACGGCACCGTGATCACGCGGCTGCTGGATGCGGGCTTCCTGCCGGTGGTGAGCCCGCTGTCCTGCGACGAGTCGGGGCACCTGCTCAACATCAACGCCGACACCGTCGCCGCGGCCATCGGCGGCGCGCTCGTGGCGGAGAAGCTGATTCTCTGCACGGGCGCGCCCGGCATCCTCGAGCGCGTCGACGACCCCCATTCGCTCATCTCCTACACCGACGTGGCCGGCCTGCGCCGGCTGCGCGAGGAGGGCGCGCTCACCGACGGCATGCTGCCGAAGTCGAGCGCCATCGAGACCGCGATCCGCGGTGGCGTGCGCCGCGTACACGTCATCTCCTACTCGGCGCCCGACGCCCTGCTCGCCGAGGTGTTCACCAACGAGGGAACGGGCACGCTCGTGGTGCGCGACACCAAGGTCCTGAGTGCCGCCGAGCAAGGCGCGACGGAAGCGGGCGCCGCCCCGTGAGCCGGCTGTGGGACAAGGGCGCGCCGCTCGATGAGCGTGTGCTCCGCTACACGGCCGGCGAGGACCACGCGCTCGACGACCGGCTGGTGGCCTACGACGTGCAGGCCTCGATCGCCCACGCCGCGATGCTGCACGACGCCGGGCTCGTGGCCGACGCCGACCTCGCGGCCATCACCGGCGGCCTGCGCGAGATCGCCGCCGCGCACGCCCGCGGCGAGTGGCGGGTGACGCTCGACCTCGAGGACGGCCAGACGGCGCTCGAGACGCTGCTCACCCGGCGCATCGGTGAGGCGGGCGGGCGCCTGCATGCGGGGCGCTCGCGCAACGACCAGGTTCTGGCCGCCCTGCGGCTGTACCTGCGCGATGCGGTCGAGGACCTCGCCCGGGGTGCGCGCGGCGTGGCCACCGCGCTGGAGGGCCTCGCGGTGGCGCAGGGCGCGGTCGCGCTGCCGGGCTACACGCACATGCAGCAGGCGATGCCGAGCTCGGTTTCGCTCTGGGCACGCGGCTTCGCCGCCGAGATCGCCGACGACGCCGACGCGCTGCGCCACGCGCACCGCCGCATCCTCAAGAACCCGCTCGGCTCCGCCGCGGGCTACGGCACGCCCAACCTGCCCGTGAACCGCGAGGGCACCCGCACGCGACTCGAATTCCCCGAGAACCACGAGCCCGTGACGGCCGTGCAGCTCTCGCGCGGCAAGGCGGAGGCCGAGGTACTGTTCCAGATCGCGATCCTGATGCAGGACCTCGGCCGCCTCGCCTCCGACCTGCTGCTCTTCTACACACGCGAGTTCGGCTTCGTGGAACTGCCCGACGCCTTCACCACCGGCTCGTCGATCATGCCGCAGAAGCGCAACCCGGACGTGTTCGAGCTGGTGCGCGGTCGCTCGGCGACGGCGCAGGCCTGCCTGGTCGAGGTGCTCGGCATCACGGCGAAGCTGCCGTCGGGCTACCAGCGCGACCTGCAGCTCGTCAAGGCGCCGCTGTTCCGCGCCATCGACCTCTGCGGCGAGACGCTCGACATCATGGCGGCGGCCATTCCCGAGCTGCGCTTCCGACCCGATCGCATCCACCTCGATGCCGACATCCACGCGGCCGCGGAGGCGAACGCGCTGGTCGCGAGCGAGGGCATCCCGTTCCGAGAGGCCTACCGTCGCGTGGGGCAAAGACTACGCGGAGGCTGATAGCATCGGCGGCATGAACACGCCGCTGCTGCCGATCCTCGCGCTGGCGCTCTGCGCCGCCTCCGCCTCCGCCGCCGACCGCGACTTCGCGCGCCTGGCCAAGGACCTCACGCCCGTCGGCGCCGAGCGCGCCGGCAACGCCGACGGCTCGATCCCGGCCTGGGAGGGTGGCCTGACGCAGCCGCCCGTGGGCTGGACGCCCCAGCAGGGCTACGTGGACCCGTTTCCAAACGACAAGCCGCTATTCACGATCACCGCCGCGAACGCCGCGGAGCACGCGGGCAAGCTCACGCCCGGCATGCTGGAGATGCTGAAGAAGTACCCGCAGCATTTCCGCATGCAGGTGTACCCGACGCGGCGCACCGCGGCACTGCCGAAGGACGTCACCGACCGCGTGCGCGAACAGGCGGGCAAGGTGCAGCTGAACGGCTTCGGCCTCACGAACCTCGGCGGCTCCACCACACCGTTCCCGATACCCGGGAACGGCCTCGAGGCGATCTGGAACCACCTCGTTCGCTACGTGGGTGGCGGCACGGAACGCATCGGCCACTCGTTCCCGGTACGCTCGAACGGCGACTACTTCAAGATCGGCTTCCGCTCGCAGCGCATTTACGCGCAGAACATGAGCGATGCGGAGCCGAACCGGCTGTTCTATGCACTCGGCTACTTCACCGAACCGTCGACGCTGCGCGGCACGATCTTCCTGGTGCACGAGCCGGTCGACCAGGTGGCGGAGCAGCGCTCGGCGTGGATCTACAACGCCGGCGCACGCCGCGTGCGTCGCGCCCCCGACCTCGCCTACGACGGCGTCAACGACGGCTCGGAGGGCATGATCGTCACCGACCAGGTGGACGGCTACAACGGCGCGCCCGACCGCTTCGAGTGGAAGCTCGTGGGCAAGCGCGAGATCTACGTCCCGTACAACACCTACAAGCTGTCGGACAAGTCGCTCAAGTACAAGGACATCGTCGGCAAGCACACGCTGAATGCCGACCTCGTGCGCTACGAACTGCACCGCGTGTGGGTGGTCGAGGGCACGCTCAAGCCCGGCCAGCGCCACATCTACGGCAAGCGCACGTTCTACCTCGACGAGGACAGCTGGAGCGTGGTGTCCGAGGACGCCTACGACAATCGCGGCGGACTGTGGCGCGTCGCGCTGCTCGGCGTGATCCAGTACTACGACGCTGTGGTGCCGTGGTACCGCTTCGGCGCGGTCCACGACCTGACGAGCGGCAGCTACATCCTCGGCGGCCTGGACAACGAGATCAAGGAGCCGATCAAGTTCGGCGTGAAGGGCCGGCTCGGCGACTTCCAGCCCGACGCGCTGCGGCGGCTGGGTGGGGCGCTCTAGTCGAGCCCGAGCGCGAAGCCCGCCTCGAGATCCTGCTTCGAGTACACCTTGAAGGCGATCAGGGTCTCGGAGCTCGTGATGCCGCCGAGCTTGCGCATCTTCCCGCTGATCACCTTTGCAAGGTCTTCGTTCTCGCGCACCCGCACGAGCGCGACGAGGTCGTACTGCCCTGCCACCGAGAACACCTCGCTCACGCCGTCGAGCTCGGCGAGCCGCTCCGCGAGCTCCGGCACCTTGTCGGTTTCAGCCTTGATCAGCACGACGGCCGTGACCATGGGGGGACGCTCCTGTGGAACTGTTGAGGCTCGAGTGGGCGATGTTAACCCGATGCCGCGCTCAGCCGCCGCCGGGCGGCGCGTCCGGCTGGGCCTCGGGGCGCGCGGCCACGAACGCCGGCAGCGACTCGAGGTGACTCGTGACCGCGGCGAGGCGAGGCCAGGGCGCGAGGACGAGGCCGGCGCGCCTTGCGTTGTACACCTGCGGCACGAGACAGGCGTCCGCGAGGGTCACCGACTCGCCGAAGCAGTGCCGGCCGTCGCCGGAGTGCCGCCCGATCAGCGTCTCGAGCGCGCCGAAGCCCTCCGCAATCCAGTGCCGGACCCAGCCCGAGACCGCCGGCTCGTCCTGGCCGAGCCCGTCGCGCAGGTACTGCTGCACGCGCAGGTTATTGAGCGGGTGGATGTCGCAGGCGACCGCGAGCGCCATCGCCCGCACCGCAGCGCGCTCGCGCGGCCCGGCAGGCAGCAGCGGCGGCTCGGGAAAGCACTCCTCGAGGAATTCGCAGATCGCGAGCGACTGCGCGACAACGAACCCATCGTGCTCGAGTGCAGGAACGAGGCCCTGGGGATTGAGGGCCAGGTAGTCCGGCCGGCGCTGCTCGCCGCCGTCGCGCAGCAGGTGCCGCGGCACGGACTCGTACTCGAGGCCCTTGAGCGCGAGCACGATGCGCACCCGGTAGGCGGCCGAGCTGCGCCAGTAGGTGTGGAGCCTGAGCGACATGGCGCCTGCCCTCCGCGCCCGCCGGGCGCCCGCTTCTTCAGACGATCGTGGTGCGCAGGGTCTCGAGGCCGTCGATGCCACCGACGAGGCTGTCTCCGCGCCGCACCGGGCCGACTCCCTCGGGGGTGCCGGTGAAGATCAGGTCGCCGGGCCGCAGCTCGAAGTAGGTCGAGAGCTCCGCCACGATCTCCGGAACGCTCCAGATCATCTCCGAGAGGTTGGCGCGCTGGCGCGGCTCGCCGTTGACCTCGAGCCAGATCGCCCCGCGCTCCACGTGGCCGATCTCGCTGGCCGGCCGGATCGCGCTCACCGGAGCCGAGCCGTCGAAGCCCTTCGCCACGTCCCACGGCCGGCCCTGCTCGCGCGCCGAGAACTGCAGGTCGCGTCGCGTGAGGTCGTTGCCGACGGCATAGCCGAACACGTGCGCCAGCGCGTTCGCGAGCGGGATGTCGCGGCCGCCGGTACCGATCGCTACCACGAGTTCGATCTCGTGGTGAAGGTTCGACGTGCGCGGCGGATACGGCACGGGCGTGCCGTTGCCGACCACGGCGTCGGCCGGCTTCGAAAAGAAGAACGGCGGCTCGCGCTCGGGGTCCATGCCCATCTCGCGGGCGTGGGCGGCGTAGTTGCGTCCGACGCAGTAGACCCGGTGCACCGGGAAGCGCGCATCGGTGCCGATGACTTCGACCGTGGGCTGGGCGGCCGGCGGAATCACGAAGGTCATGATGGGCCTCCTCGGGTAATCTTCAGTCGCAGCGGCCGAGCGCGGGCAGGAACACTTCCTGCACGAGGATTGGCGGCCCGCCGAGACGGTACACGGCGCGGCGCGCCCACAGTGGGCCGCCGGCCGGAATCTCGGGACAGGCCGCGCGCGCGAGCGGGTGGCCGGCCGCGAGCTCGATGTACTCGAGCGGCTCGCGACGCACGTCTTCCACCGCCGAGAGCGACTCGCCGAGACCGCGCTCGCCGAGCTCGCGCAGCCACGGGTGGCGCCGCACCGTGGACTGTGGCAGCACCGACTGCGCAAACACCCAGCGGCGGGCGCCGCAGGTGAACTCGATCTCGCGCAGCAGGCAGGTCGTGTCGTCCACGCCGAGGCGATGGGCGACCTCGGGGTCCATCGGCGCGAGCTCGAGCCGCAGCAGCCGCAGCCGCGTGGCCGCGCCGCACTCGGCACGCACCCGGTTGGTCAGCAGCCCCGGTTCGGCCAGCCATGGCACCAGCAGCAGCGGCACGCGTGCCTCGCACTCGGCGAGCGTGAGCCAGACGTCGCCCGCAGCGGGACCGGCAGCCCACGGCGTCGCGACGTCGAGCAGTGGCCGGACCATCGGCATGAAGTCAGAAATGGTCGGCGGCGAGCGCCATGGTCGAGCCGCTGCCGGCACGGACCGCGGCGGCGTGCGCCGAGCACCGCGGCAGCACGTGCTCCGCGTAGAACTGCGCCATCACGACCTGGGCCTGGAGGAACGCCCGGTCGCCACCGGCAGCGATCTGCTCGAGTGCCACGAGCGCGCCGCGCGCGAGCTGCCAGCCGCCGATGACCGTACCGATGAGCATCATGTAGTCGAAGGCCGCCGCGCTCACGAGCTCGGGATCGCGACGCTCGCCCGTCAGCAGCAGGGTCGAGCTCTGCACCAGATCGTCGAGGCCGCGTGCGAGCGCGTGTCGAACGGTGGCGAGGTCCTCGCCGGCGTTGGCGAGCGGCGCGTCCACGGCGCGCATGTCGCTGATGAAGGCTGAGACCGTGGCGCCGCCGTCACGCAGCAGCTTGCGACCGACGAGGTCGATGGCCTGGATGCCGTTCGTGCCTTCGTAGATCGAGGCGATGCGCGCGTCGCGGTAGAATTGCGCCACGCCGGTTTCCTCGACGTAGCCCATGCCGCCGTGCACCTGGATGCCGAGTTCGGTCGTCTCCTGCGCGACCTCGGTGCACCAGGCCTTGGCGATCGGGGTCATCAGGTCGGCCCGCGCCTGCCATTGGGCGACGGACTCGGCATCCGTGCCGTGCGCGCTGCGGTCGAGGCAGGACGCCGTGTAATAGCAGATGGCGCGCGAGGCCTGCGTGAGGCTGCGCATCAGCAGCAGCATGCGGCGCACGTCCGGGTGGCGGATGATCGCTACGCGACCCTTCTCGCCGGGGGCACGGCCCTGCACGCGCTCGCGGGCGTAGGCCACGGACTTCTGGTAGGAACGCTCGGCGAGGCCCACGCCCTGCGCGCCGACGCCGAGTCGCATGTAGTTCATCATCGTGAACATGGCACCGAGGCCCTCGTTCGGCTTGCCGACGAGGTAGCCCTCCGCCCCGCCCTCGTCGCCGAAGACCAGCACGCAGGTCGGGCTCGCGTGGATGCCCATCTTGTGCTCGACCGACACCGGGCGGACATCGTTGCGCTCGCCCGGCGTGCCGTCGGCGTTGAGCTTGTACTTGGGCACGACGAACAGCGAGATGCCCTTGGTACCGGCCGGCGCGCCGGGCAGCCGTGCGAGCACCAGGTGGATGATGTTCTCGGCCATGGGGTGGTCGCCCCAGGTGATGTAGATCTTCTGTCCCTTGACCAGGTACCGGTCGCCCTTCGGCTCGGCGGTCGTGGTGAGCGAGGAGAGGTCGGAGCCCGCCTGCGGCTCGGTCAGGCACATGGTGCCCGCCCACTGGCCCGCGACGAGCTTCGCGAGGTAGGTCTGCTTCAAGTCGTCGGTGGCGTGGCGGTCCATGGCCAGGATCGCGCCCTGCGAGAGCTCCGGGCACAGCGCGAAGGCGACGTTCGCCGCGGCCCACATCTCATCGCACGCGAGCGCCACGGTCTTCGGCAGGCCCTGGCCGCCAAACTCCGGATTCGAAGCGATGCCCGGCCAGCCCGCCTCGCAGAATTGCGCGTAGGCGTCGCTGAATTCCTGCGGCACCACCACGGCGTCGTTCTCGACCTTCACGCCTCGCCGGTCGCCCAGCCAGTTGATGGGAGCCAGCACGCCGCCGGCGAATTTCGCCGCTTCCTCGAGAACGGCGTGGACCGTGTCACCGTCCACCGACGAGAAGTCGGGCAGCGCCGTCACGGCCGGCAGGTCGGCGAGGTGCTCGATCGTGAAACGCATCTGCGAAACGGGGGCGTGATAGTCGGTCATGGGGACTCCGCAAACCTGGATCGAGGTCTTTTGCTCTGCAGCAATTCTGCCTCTTCGGGCGCCCCGGCGCCATGCGCGCCCGCCGCCCTTGGCGGGCGCGGCGTCGGCGGCAGGTACAATCGGATTCCCGACCTGCAAGGACCCCCAAGCATCCCGATGAGCATCTGGTTTCGACCCTACACCCTCGAGGAACTCGACCGGCAGTCGCGCGGCTGCATGGTCGAGCTCATCGACATCCGTTTCAACGAGATCGGTCCCGACTATGTTCGGGCCACGATGCCCGTGGACGCCCGGACCTGGCAGCCGTTCGGGCTGCTGCACGGCGGCGCTTCGGTGGTGCTCGCGGAGACGCTCGGCAGCGTTGGCGCCAACTGCTGCGTGGATCCCGACCGCTACTACTGCGTCGGCCAGGAGATCAACGCCAACCACCTGCGTGCGGTGCGCAGCGGCCGCGTCACGGGCACGGCCCGGCCGATCCACATCGGCGGCCGCTCGCAGGTCTGGGAAATCCGCGTCGAGGACGAGCGCCAGCGGCTCACGGCGATTTCAAGGATGACGCTTGCCGTGGTCGCGGGGCAGGCGCCAGCGCTCGGCGGGGACGGCCGCTCGTGAACGGACGCGCGCTGGCCCCGTTGCTCGCACTCGCAATCGCGTTGGCCGGTTGCGGTCTCAAGGGACCGCTTTACCTGCCCGAGAAATCCCGCGAAGTGATCATCCGACCCGCGCCGGGCGCCCCGGTCGAGTCGGCCACGCCCGCCGAGGCGCCGCCGGCGGCCGAGCCAGCAACCGGGTCGGGCGTCGAGGCCGAGGCGCCAGCCGACCGCGAGGCCCCGCCACCCGGGACCTCCCATGGCTGACATAGCGGACCTGGTGCTGGTGGACGGCTCGTCCTACCTGTACCGGGCCTTCCACGCGCTGCCGCCGCTCACCAACTCGAAGGGCGAGCCGACCGGCGCGGTGCTGGGCGTGCTCAACATGCTCGCGAAGCTCCTCAAGGAGCACGACCCGCCGCTCATCGGCGTGGTATTCGACGCGCCGGGCAAGACCTTTCGCGACGAGCTGTTCGCCGAGTACAAGGCGCACCGCCCGCCGATGCCGGACGACCTGCGCGCCCAGGTCGAGCCGCTGATCGCGGCGGTCGAGGCGCTCGGCCTGCCCCTGCTGCGCGTGCCGGGCGTCGAGGCCGACGACGTGATCGGCACGCTGGCGCGCCGCGCCGCCGAGCGCGGCCTGCGGGTCGTGATCTCAACGGGCGACAAGGACATGGCCCAGCTGGTGGACGGGCACGTCACGCTCGTGAACACCATGACGGATTCGTCGCTCGACCGCGACGGCGTGAAGCGCAAGTTCGAGGTGTACCCCGAGCAGATCGTGGACTACCTGGCGCTGGTGGGCGACAGCTCGGACAACATCCCCGGCGTGCCGAAGGTGGGGCCCAAGACGGCCGCGAAGTGGCTCAAAGAGTACGGCACGCTCGACAACCTGCTGGCCCACCAGGAGGAGATCGAGGGCAAGGTGGGCGAGAGCCTGCGCGCGCACACGACCGAGCTCGCGCTCTCGCGGCGCCTCGCGACCATCGACAGCGAGCTCGAGCTACCGCAGCAGCCGGATGACCTCGCCCGCCGGGCGCCCGACGTCGAGCAACTGCGCGATCTCTACACGCGCCTCGAGCTGCGATCGCTGCTCAAGCAGCTGCCGGGCGCGGCCCCGGACGCCGCGGCGTCCAACGCTCGTCGATCCCACGCTCCCACGGCCGCAGGGGACGCATCTGCGGCGGCCACTGCTGCGGGAGAGGGCCACAGTGACGGGGCAGTCCCCGCGACCGTGCCCGCGAGCGAAGGCTGGGGTGCGGCACCCCGCAGGTACGAGACCGTCCTCACCGAGGCACAGCTCACGGCCTGGCTCGAACGCCTTCGCGGAGCCGAGCTCTTCGCCTTCGACACCGAAACGACGTCGCTCGACTACATGCAGGCCGAGATCGTGGGTGTGTCGTTCTGCGTCGAGCCGGGCCACGCCGCCTACGTGCCCCTTGCGCATCGCTATGCCGGGGCACCCGAGCAGCTCGACCGGAACGCGGTGCTCGCGCGTCTCAAGCCGCTGCTCGAGGACGCCGGATGCGGCAAGCTCGGCCACCACCTCAAGTACGACGCACACGTGCTGCGCAACCACGGCATCGAGATGCGCGGCATGCGCTACGACTCGATGCTGGAATCCTACGTACTGAACAGCACCGCCACCCGTCACGACCTCGACTCGGTAGCCCGGCTGTACCTCGGCGTCGAGACCATCCATTACGAGGACGTCGCAGGCAAGGGCGCCAAGCAGATTCCGTTCGAGCAGGTGCCGGTGGAACGCGCCGCCGAGTACTCGGCCGAGGATTCCGACGTCTCCCTGAGGTTGCATCGCAGGCTGTGGGCGCAGATCGAGCGCCTGCCGCGGGTCCGCGCGCTCTACGAGGAGATCGAGCAGCCGCTGGTGCCGGTGCTGCTCGACATGGAGCACCTCGGCGTGCTGATCGACACCGCGATGCTGCGCAAGCAGGGCCACGAGATCTCGAAGAGCCTGCTCGCGCTCGAGCAGGCGGTGCACGCGGTCGCGGGCACGAGCTTCAACCTCGACTCGCCGAAGCAGCTGCAGGAAGTGCTGTTCGGCAAGCTCGGGCTACCCGTGAAGCGCAAGACTGCTACCGGGCAGCCGTCGACCGCCGAGGACGTCCTCGAGGAACTGGCGGGCGACTTCGAGCTGCCGCGTCTCATCCTCGAGTACCGGGGCCTCGCGAAGCTCAAGTCGACCTACACGGACAAGCTACCCGGCCAGGTGGACCCGCGCACCGGTCGCGTGCACACCTCCTATCACCAGGCCGTGGCCGCGACCGGCCGGCTCTCGTCCACCGACCCGAACCTGCAGAACATCCCGGTGCGCACACCGGAGGGTCGACGCATCCGGCAGGCGTTCATTGCCCCGCCCGGCCACGTGCTCATGGCGGCCGACTACTCGCAGATTGAGCTGCGGATCATGGCGCACTTGTCCGGAGATGAGAGCTTATTACGCGCGTTCTCCGAGGATCGTGATATCCACCAGGCGACCGCGGCAGAGGTCTTCGGCCTCACGCCCGCGGACGTCACGCCCGACCAGCGCCGTGCGGCGAAGGCCATCAACTTCGGGCTGATCTACGGCATGTCGGCCTTCGGCCTGGCGCGCCAGCTTGGTATCGAGCGCGGCGCCGCGCAGCAGTACGTGGACCTTTATTTCGAGCGTTACCCCGGCGTGAAACGCTACATGGACGACACCCGTGCCATGGCCCGGGAACAGGGGTACGTTGAAACGGTGTTCGGCCGGCGCCTCTACCTGCCGGACATCCGCGCGCGCAACCAGGCGCTCAGGCAGTATGCCGAGCGCAGCGCGATCAACGCCCCCATGCAGGGAACGGCCGCCGACATCATCAAGCGGGCCATGATCGAGGTGCACGCCTGGCTCGGGGGAAGGCAGGCGCAGGCCCGGCTGGTCATGCAGGTGCACGACGAGTTGGTGCTCGAGGTGCACGAGGACGCCGTCGAGGCAGTCGAGCGGGGGCTGCGGGAGCGGATGACGGCGGCCGCTGATTTGCGGGTGCCGCTCAGGGTGGACGTCGGCAGGGGCCCTCAGTGGGATGCCGCGCATTAGCGAGAATTTGTTGCCTTTGGGCAACAGATCTGCCCCATCAAAGGAATGTCTTGCTCCATATACGGAGATTCCACGGTAAGTTCCTTTCGCTGCATCGCACAAGAACAAGGCAATAGGAGTATGATTCGTACCACGGTGGTGCGGCTAACCGCATCGCGGCAGATACTCGCAAGAGATGCCGCCCACCTTGAGTAGCAAACCATTTGCAGAAGCTAGGAGACATCATGAAACTCATCATCGCGACCGCAGCCACCGCCATACTCGCCGCCTCGCCGGCCTTCGCGGCCGAGGACAGCGGCTTCTACGTCGGCGCCGGCCTCGGCAATTTCGCGGCCGATTCGCAGTCCATCGTCAACGGACGTGATTTCGATGGCAGCGATTTCGGGTTCAAGGTTTTCGGCGGTTACAAGTTCATGCCGTACCTCGCCGTGGAAGGCGAGTACATCGACGGCGGCGAGCCGGATGACAACTACGATTCCGGGACCGACCAGGTCAGGATCGCGATCGGCATCAGCGGCTTCGTCGGCTCGGCAGTGGGCATCCTGCCGATCGGCGAGAACTTCGACGTGTTCGCCAAGCTGGGCTTCATCTACTGGGATGCCGACGGCAGCATCAAGCTCCGGGACGAAGGCGATCTGGTCACCAAGACCTCGATCGGCGAAGACGGCACCGATTTCGCATGGGCCGTCGGCGGGACCTGGAACTTCACGGATACCTTGGGGGTCCGCGCCGAGTACCAGGGCTTCGAGATCTCCGAGTTCAACTCGGTCGACTTCGCTTCCGCGAGCATCATCTGGCGCTTCTGATCGACCGCCAGGCCTGTAGCAGGCACGAGAGCCCGCCACCCGGCGGGCTCTTTGTTTTCAGGCCGGAGCAGCCGCTGGGTTAGCATTCGACCCTCGCCACCCACACCGGAGGAGTACACCGATGAAGACCAGGAACCTCGCCTGCGGCACGCTGCTCTTGGGCCTCGCGAGCTTCTCGAGCCAGGCCGTGGACAACGGCATCTACCTCGGCGCCGGCATCGGCCAGGGCGGCGTCCAGTTCGAGGAACGGTTCGACGGCGAGAATTTCGATTTCGACGCCAGCGATACCGCCTACAAGCTCATCGCCGGCTGGCGGTTCCTGGACTGGTTGTCGGTCGAGGCCAACTACGTGGACCTCGGCACGGCTGACGACCGGATCGACGGCGTCGATTTCGAAGCCGACGTCAGCGGCTTTTCGCTCGCAGCCCTGGGCTTCCTGCCGATCGGCCCGGTGGACGTGTTCGCGAAGCTGGGCGCCATCAACTGGGACGCCGAACTGTCGGCTCCCGGTACCGGGCTCAGCGGCAGCGACGACGGCACCGACTTCATGTACGGGGCAGGCGTGCAGTTCCGCGTGTGGAGCCTGAGCTTCCGCGGCGAGTACGAGATTTTCGACGTCTCGGACGCCGACACCGTGGACATGATCTCGCTCGGGGTAACCTGGACGTTCCTCTGACACTGGCCGCGCGGCGGCGTCCGGTGTGGGCGGTCCGGCAGCACTTGCCGCGACCGCCCGGGGCCACTAGGCGACCGTCTGCTCCGCTACCAGACGATCGATCAATTATTAATCCTAGTTGTATTATTTGTCATTAAAGCCACTGATTCTGAAGGCACCTCAGGGAAGTTCGTCAATAAAATGTGGGTTAATTCAGGGCCGCTGCCAAGCCGGCGCACTGACGCTTGGCCGGCCCCGGTGGGACACGGAACTTTGCCTCCGTCCCTGACTCAAAGTGTTTGAGCGCCTCACGGCGTTCGGCGCAGGCCTACCTCCCTGGGCCCGCGTTCGCCCGGTCATCCCCCAACGCCGGGTTTGCTTTCCCCGGTTGGATCCGCTGGTCCAACCGGGGTTTCTTTTTCCGGGTTCCCGCGCAGCATCCGTTCGAGCGCTCCTCGCGCCTCGGGCACCCCCTCCCCGGACAATGCCGAGAAGGCCTGCACCGTCACGTCCTTGCCCGCCTCCTTGCGCACGGCGGCACAACTCGCGGCCCGTGCGCCACTGCCGAGCTTGTCCGCCTTGGTCAGCAACAGGTGCACGGGGACGGACCGCGACTGTGCGAGGCGCAGCATGTCCCAGTCCTGGTCCTTGAGCGGGTGGCGGATGTCCATCACGACGATCACGCCGCGCAGACTGCTGCGCTTGCGGAAGTAGCCCTCGATCAAGGTGCCCCAGTGCTGCCGCATCGTCCCGGAGACGGCGGCGAACCCGTAGCCGGGCAGGTCCACCAGCCGACGGTCGGCCTCGAGTTCGAAGAAGTTGATCAGCCGCGTCGCCCCGGGGGTCTTGCTCGTCCGCGCCAGGCCCTTGCGGTGGGTGATGGCATTGATCGCGCTCGACTTGCCGGCGTTGGAGCGCCCGGCCACCGCGACCTCCACCCCAATGTCGGGCGGCAACTGCTTCACCTCGTTGGCGCTGGTGAGGAACCTGACGTTCGGGTAGACAGCCATGGCACGGGGCGGGCGGCAGAGGCCAGAGGGCGGTTAGTGTACAATTTGGGGCTTGCCCGCCCCTGTTCTTCGGAGTCGTTCAATGAACGCCAAGCTCGTCGCCACCCTGTCTCTGGTGGCCGTCCTCGGCTGCGGCGCCCCTGCGCTCGCCGCGGGTTCCAAGGAAGCCGGCCAGGCCAAGTCGGTCACGTGCATGGCCTGCCACGGCGCCGACGGCAACAGCCCCAATCCCGAGTGGCCCAACATCGCGGGCCAGCATTCGGGCTACATCGAGCAGCAGCTCAAGCTGTTCCGCGCGGGCGAGCGCCAGAACGCGCTGATGTCGCCGATGGCCATGATCCTGTCGGACGAGGACATCGCGGACCTGGCCGCTTATTTCTCGTCGCAGACCGCACGCGGCGGCGAAGCCGAGCCGTCCAAGGTCGCCGCGGGGCAGCGGGTGTACCGGGCCGGCAACGCCAGCAAGGCGCTCATGGCCTGCACCGCCTGCCACGGGCCGAACGGCCGCGGCAATCCGCTGGCGAACTACCCGTCCATCCAGGGCCAGCACGCCGTTTACGTGGCCGCCCAGCTACGCGCCTACCGGGCCGGCGAGCGCGCCACCGACTCCAACCAGATGATGCGCAACGTCGCGGCGCTGCTCTCCGACGAGGAGATCGACGCCGTCGCGTCCTTCATCCAGGGACTGCGCTGAACCCTCGCCCGCCGACCGGGTCATAGCTCCTCATGAACGCATCCACTTTCCGAGTTTTCCGCCCGCTCGCCGCGGTCCTGTTGCTGCTCGCCGGTCAGCTCGCGCTCGCCGCAGAGCCGGTCGAGGGCGTGAACTACAAGCTCCTCAAGCCGGCGGTGCCCACCAACGTCGCCCCCGGCAAGGTCGAAGTCGTCGAGGTGTTCTGGTACGCCTGCGGCCACTGCTACCTGCTCGAACCTAAGATCGAGGCCTGGGAGCGCAAGGGCAAGCCGGCCAACGTCCAGGTGGTGCGGATGCCAGCCGTGTGGAACGAGCTGCTCAAGACCCACGCGCGGCTCTTCTACACGATCGAAGTCCTCGGCAAGCCCGAGCTGAACGCGGAGGCGTTCCGCGAGATCAACGTGCGCGGCAACCGGCTCGATACGCCGGAGAAGATCGAGGCATTCCTCACCTCACGCGGCGTGAGCAAGACCGACTTCCAGAAGACGTTCTCCGGCTTTGCGGTCGAGTCGAAGCTCGCGCGCGCGGCAGACCTCAACAAGCGCTACCGCATCTCGAGCACGCCGACCGTGATCGTGAACGGCAGGTACGTCACCGACGTCGGCATGGCGGGCGGCGAGGAACAGCTCTTCGAGTTGATCAACACCCTGGCCGCAAGGGAAAAGCCGGCCGGCTGAACCCGTCCGCGATGATCCCCGAAGCCCCGCAACGCGGGGCTTCTTATTTTGCCCGCCGTCGCCTGCTCCACAGCGAGGCAGTGTGCTAAAAGGGCGGCCTGTTCGCAGGGTCGCCCCAACATGCTCCGCCTCCTCATTCCTACCGGCAGCGGCTACACGTGGATCGAGCACGTGCCGCCGGCGCAGTTTCCGGACGAGTTCCTGTGGGCCGACCTCTTCGAGCCCACGGTCGAGGAGGAAAAGGCCGTCGAGTCGCTGCTCACGGTCGACGTACCGACGCGCGACGAGATGAAGGAGATTGAGACCTCGAACCGCCTCTACGAGGAAGGCGGTGCGGTCTACATGACGGCCACGGTGGGCAGCCAGCTCGACTCGGAGAAGCCCGAGAGCAGCGCGATCACCTTCATCCTCGCCGACAACCGGCTGATCACCAACCGCTACGTCGACCCGACGCCGGTGCGGCGCTTCATGACCCACGTCGAACGCTCGCCGGCGGCGTGCACGTCCTCGGCGACGCTGCTGGCCGGCCTGCTCGAGGCGTTCACCGAGCGGATCGCCGACCTGCTCGAGCGTGTGCAGATGGAGCTCGACGCCGTGTCGCTGACGATCTTTCCGCGCAGCAACGGCGCCTCGGCGAGCAACCGGGACCTGCACGCCATGATCCAGAAGATCGGTGCGAACGGGGACCTGATCTCGAAGGCGCGCGAGAGTCTCGTGAGCTTCCAGCGCCTGCTGATGTATGTGCAGCAGGCGACCAACGTCTCGCTTTCCCAGGACCAGCGCGGACGCTTCAAGTCCACGCTGCGCGACGTGCAGTCGCTCTCCGACCACGCGAGCTTCCTCGGCAACAAGGTCCAGTTCCTGCTCGACGCGGTGCTCGGGCTCATCAACCTCGAGCAGAACAACATCATCAAGATCTTCTCGGTGGCCGCGGTGATGTTCCTGCCGCCGACGCTGGTCGCGAGCATCTACGGCATGAACTTCGAGTTCATGCCGGAACTGGACAAGCACTGGGGCTACCCGCTGGCGCTGGTCGCGATGGTGGTCTCGGCGGTCATTCCCTACATCTATTTCCGCCGCAAGGGCTGGCTGTAGGCGCCGCGTGGCGCCGCCCGACTTCCTCGCGCTCGCCGCGATCGTGCTGGTCGCGGCGCTGACGCCCGGGCCCGCCGTGACGGCCATCGTGGCGCGCGCCATCACCGACGGACTGCGTCCGGCGATGGCGATCAACGCGGGCGTCGTCACCGGCGACCTGCTGTTCCTGCTGCTCGCCGCCGCAGGCATGGCGGCCGCCGCACGGTCCATGGGCAGCTTTTTCGACCTGCTCAGGATCGCCGGCGCCGGCTACCTGATCTGGCAGGGAATCGCCCTCTGGCGAGCGCGACCGCGCGCGGCCCCGGCGGTCGACGGCACCCACGAGCGGGAGTTCCAGCGCAACTACGCCGCCGGCCTGCTGCTCATGTTCGGGCACGTGCAGGCGATGCTTTTCTACGCGGCCCTGCTGCCGGGCTTCGTCGACCTCGCCCGTCTGACCGCGCTCGACCTCGCGCTGCTCGTCGCCATGCTGGTCGTCGTGATCGGTGGCGTGAACACGGGCTATGCCGTCCTCGCGTCACGCGCGCGGGGCTTCTTCCGGAACGAACGGGCGCAGGTCGCTCTGCAGCGCGTCGCCGGGACGCTGATGCTCGCCGCCGCGGCGGTCGTCCTGAGCCGGTGATAGGATTCGTCCATGGCAAAGCCCACCATCACAAACATCGCCGTGTTCTGCGACTTCGAGAACGTCGCGCTCGGCGTCCGCGACGCCAAGTACGCCCGCTTCGACATCGGCAAGGTGCTCGAGAAGCTGCTGCTCAAGGGCAGCATCGTCGTCAAGAAAGCCTACTGCGACTGGGAGCGGTACAAGGAATTCAAGGGCCCGATGCACGAGGCGTCGTTCGAGCTGATCGAGATCCCGCACGTGCGCATGTCGGGCAAGAACTCGGCCGACATCCGCATGGTCGTGGACGCGCTCGACCTCTGCTACACGAAGTCTCACGTCGACACGTTCGTGATCGTGAGCGGCGACTCCGACTTCTCGCCGCTGGTGAGCAAGCTGCGCGAGAACAACAAGCTCGTGATCGGCGTGGGCGTGAAGAGTTCGACCTCGGACCTGCTCATCGCCAATTGCGACGAATTCATCTACTACGACGACCTCGTGCGCAAGGACGAGCAGCGGCGCGGCCGCCGCAAGGCGCCTGCCAGGCAGCCCGCGCAACCGGCAGCGAAGCAGGCGGCGCCGACGTCGGGGCAGGCCGCGACGGCCGCGACGCCGGCGGCACCCTCGCCGCCGCCCGATGCGGGACCCGCTGATTTCGCGGTCGCACCGGCGTCGATCGAGACGCCGAAGACCGAGGACGAGAAGAAGCAGGAGGCCTTCGACCTCGTGCTCGCCACCATCGAGGCGCTCGCGGAGGACCGCGAAGAGGACGAGAAGATCTGGGGCTCGATGATCAAGCAGGCACTGAAGCGCCAGCGCCCAGGCTTCAACGAGACCTATCACGGCTTCCGCAGTTTCAGCCAGCTGCTCGAGGAAGCCCAGGCACGCCGGCTGATCGAGATCGAGAAGGACGAGAAATCCGGCGGCTACGTCGTCAAGCCCGTCTCGGGCTGATGCCGATGGCGGGAGCCCGCTGGTGAGCCGGCCGATCGAGTCCGATACGCCCGCGACCCTGCGCACGCTTGTCGCGCCTTACGCGCGGGCCGACGACCGCAAGGCGATGTGGCAGCTGGCCAACACGCTGCCGCCATTCGTCGCGCTGTGGATGCTCACGGCGCTGACGCTCGAGTGGAGCCGCGGCTGGTCGCTGCTGCTCCTGCTGCCGGCCGCCGGTCTCTACGTTCGGCTGTTCATCATCCAGCACGACTGCGGACACGGCTCTTTCTTCGCGAACGCGCCGTGGAACCACAGGACCGGCGCGCTGCTCGGCCTGCTCACGTTCTTTCCGTACGCGTACTGGCGCAGGACACACGCGATCCACCATGCGACCTCGGGTAACCTCGACCGGCGCGGACTCGGCGACATCCAGACGCTGACGGTGCGCGAGTACCAGGCCCTGCCGTACGCGCGGCGGCTCGCCTACCGGCTGTATCGCAGCATGCCGGTGCTCCTCGGCATCGGACCGCTGTATCAGTTCGTGATCAAGCACCGCGTGCCCTTCGACCTGCCGCTGTCGTGGCGCACGGAATGGGCGAGCGCGCTGTGGAACAATCTCGCGCTCGCGCTCGCAGGTTCTGTGCTCGTCTGGGTCTTCGGCTGGCGCATCGTGCTCGCCGTGCACCTGCCGCTGATGCTCGTCGCGGGCGCGGCGGGCGTGTGGTTGTTCTACGTCCAGCACCAGTTCGAGCGGGCCTACTGGGTAAGGCAGGAACGATGGAGCGCGGAGTCGGCGGCGATGGCGGGCAGCTCGTTCTACGACCTGCCGCGCATCGCGCACTGGTTCACCGGCAACATCGGCTACCACCACATCCACCATCTCTCGAGCCGCGTGCCGAACTACCGGCTCCGGGAGTGCTTCGAGTCCGATCCGCGCCTGCAGGCCGCCCCGCGGCTGACGCTGCTCGGCAGCCTCGGCTGCGCCCGCCTGAAGCTGTGGGACGAGGACACAGGGAGGATGGTGGGATTCCCGGCGCGGTCGGCCTGACGACGGACAAAGGATGTCCTGGCTCGAGGACACAGCGAAAGTCCTCGCGTTCTCTGTCACGGCGCTGGCCTCTGTCGTCGTGTTTCTGCTGATGCGGTACCCGCTCGCGCGGTTGGAGATCGCGCCCAACTACATGCCGAAGGGCGCAAAGCAAACAAGTGCACAAATGATTGGCGCGCCCGACAGGATTCGAACCTGTGACCCCTGCCTTCGGAGGGCAGTACTCTATCCAACTGAGCTACGGGCGCTTGGGCTGGAACCCCTGAAAAGGGGCGGGAATCATAGCCCCGGCGCCGCGCCGCGTCCATTTCCGGGGGCGCGGCGATGCGGCAGCCGCGATATACTCCGCGCCCTGTTTCGCGCCTGACACCTGAGGATCCTTCGTGAGCGCTTCGCACGATCGCACGTTCTTCGACACCTTCATGCTGGTGCTGGGCATCCTGTTCGGCATCACCATCGGCCTGATCATCCTCGCGCGCTTCATCGCGGGACACACCACGAGCGCCAACCGCGCCGCCGACGAAGTGTTCCAACGGGAGCTCGCGGCGCGGATCGCGCCGGTCGGACGCGTCGCGGTGGCCGGCGAGGACAATTCCGCGCTGGCGCCGCCGTCTGCCGAGCCCGTCGCCGCGGTGGCGGACCTGCCCGGCGAGACCGTCTACAACCAGGCCTGCGTGGCCTGCCACGGCGCAGGTATCGCCGGCGCGCCGAAGTTCGGCGACAAAGCCGCCTGGGCACCGCGCATCGCGCAAGGGATGGACACGCTGCACCTGCATTCGCTGCAGGGCTACCAGGGCAAGGCCGGCTACATGCCCCCGAAGGGCGGGCGAACCGACCTGTCCGACCAGTCCATCATCAACGCCGTCGACTACATGGTCGCGGCCTCGAAGTAGCGCATGAGTCGCTCGGCACACCGGCACGTCCTCCGAGGATTGCTGCTGGTCGTCGCCGCGCTCGCTGCCGGCTGCGCCTCCGCACCGCCCGAGCCGGAGTCCATGCGGGATCCCGGCGCCGACTTCGGGGCCTACCGGACCTTCGGCTGGGCGCCCGCGCCCGGCGTCAGCGACGCCGACGCGCCGCTGCTGCTGCTCGACCAGAACATCCGCGCCGCCATCGCCGCCGAGATGAAGCGCCGCGGCTACGTCGAATCGGCGGAGAATCCCGACCTGCGCGTTGCCTACGACACCGCGCGCGAGGAGAAGGTGGAGAGCAACCCGGTCCGGGTGGGCATCGGCATGGGCAGCTGGGGCGGCAATTTCGGCGGCTCGGTCAACGTGGGAAGCCCGAGCGTGCGCAACTACCAGGAAGGCACGCTCGTGATCCACGCCATCGATACCGTGCGCAACGCCGAGGTCTGGCAGGGCCGTGTTTCCGGTCGCATCGGCAAAGGCAGCCTTGAGCCCGCGGCCGTGACGGCCGCGGTGTCCGCGGCGATGAGGGACTTCCCGGCGCGAACGGCGCCCTGATCAGTCCTCCGACTGGCGGAAATCCACCCCGAGCGAGCGCAGCTTGCGGTACAGGTGCGTGCGTTCCATGCCGACGCGCTTCGCGAGCTGGCCGACCTTGCCGTTGCACAGCTGCAGCTGCTGGGTGAGGTAGGCGCGCTCGAAGTGCTCGCGCGCTTCGCGCAGCGGCAGCGCGAGCAGGTCCTGTTTCACGAGTGGCTCGCTGTGGGAGGACTGCGAGGCGATCTCGCGCTCGATCTCCTCGAGCGGCACTTCCTCCGGGCCGCCGCGCACCAGCGCGCGATGCACGAGGTTCTTGAGCTCGCGGATGTTCCCGGGCCACGGGTAGTTGCGCAGGCGGTTCTGAGCCGCGACGCTGAAGCGGCGGAACGGCAGCCGCTGGTCGTCCACCAGCCGGTCCACGTAATATCGCAGCAGGTCGGGCACGTCCTCGGCGTATTCGCGCAGCGGCGGCACGCGCAGGCCCAGCACGTTCAAGTGCGCGAGCAGGTCCTGCCTGAACGGCTCCGGCCCGCGCGATTCGAACCCCGGCTGGGCCGAGCAGATCACGCGTGCCTCGCAGGGAACGCGCGTGCCGCTCCCTGCGCGCTGGAAGTTCCCGGTGTCGAGAGCGGCGAACAGCAGCCGTTGCGCGGGTGGGGCGAGGTCACCGAGCTCGTTGATGAACAGCACGCCGCGCTCGGCCTGCTCGAGCAGTCCCTTGCGCACGACGCCGCCTTCCTCCGAGCCATACAGAGCCACCTCCGGGCCGGCCTCCGACACGGCAGCAGCCACGGCCGTGACGAACGGCCCGGCGGATCGAGGGCTGAGCGTGTGGATGTACCGCGCGAAGGCCTCGCGGCCCGAGCCGGGCTCGCCGACGATCAGCACCGGCACGTCGTGCGGCGCGAGCTGCTTCACCTGCTCGCGCAGGTCGCGCATCACCCGGCTGCGGCCGACCGGCGCCAGCAGCGGCGGCAGCACGCTGCGGGCAGTCAACCGTCGGCTGCGGCCCTCATCGAGTGCGGTACGGACCGTGCGCAGCAGCTTGGCGAGCGAAAGCGGCTTCTCGACGTAGTCCACCGCGCCGAGCCGCGTGGCCTCGACGGCGGTCTCGACCGTGCCATGGCCCGACATCATCACGATGGGTGCTGACAGCGACTGCGACTGCGACTGCTGCCACTCACGCAGCAGGCTGATGCCGTCCGTGTCGGGCATCCAGATGTCGAGCAGCACGAGATCGGGCGGTTGGCGGACGCAGGCGGCGCGCGCTTCGGCCGCGTTCGCAGCGACGTCCACGACGTAGCCTTCCTCGGTCAGGATCTCCTGAACGAGGTCGCGGATGTCGGCCTCGTCATCCACCACCAGAATCCGCGCGTTACTCATGCACGCTCCCTCCTGGGCTCCGGTCGGTGCGGCTCCCGCCGCACGCCCTCGCCTCTTTTCACCCCGTTCATGGGCAGCTCGACCCGAACGCGCGCGCCGCCGTCGGGCCGGTTCTCCGCCTCGACGTGCCCCCCGTGTTCCTCGACGATCTTTCGCACGATCGCAAGCCCGAGCCCGGTGCCCCGAGCCTTGGTCGTGACGTACGGGTCGAACACCTGACCCATCAGCTCGCGCTGGAACCCGGGGCCATTATCCTCCACCGCGAGCTCGGCCACCTCGTCGTCGCCGTAAGCCACCCGCCGCGTGGCGATCGAGATCCTGCCGCCGCGCCGTCCCTCGAGCGCCTCGACGGAATTGGTGAGCAGGTTGTGCAGAAGCTGGCGCAGGCGGCCGCGGTCGGCGACTACGCCGGCGAGCGCCGGGTCGAGGCGCAGTTCGAGCGTCACGCCCCGGCCGGACACCTGCGCGCGGTAGAGGTCGGTGAGCTCGGAGACGAGCTGGTTGAGGTTGACCTCCGTCATTTCGAAACGCGGCGCGCGAGCGTACTCGCTGAAGGCGTTCACCATTTCCTTCATGGCTTCGACCTGCTGGACGATGGTTTCGGTGCCGCGGTCCAGCAGCTTCGCATCTTGCTCGTTCATGGCCGGCATCAGCTTGTGTCGCATGCGCTCGGCCGACAGGCGGATGGGCGTGAGCGGGTTCTTGATCTCGTGCGCCAGGCGGCGGGCGACCTCCCCCCAGGCCGCCTCGCGCTGCGCCTGGAGCATGGCGGTGATGTCGTCGAAAACGAGCACGTAGCCACCCGGCGTCGCGCCCTCGCGGGGCAGCGGCGTGCAGGCGCACATGATCACGCGACGGCCGGTCTCGAGCGGGAACACCAGCTGCTCGCGCCACTCGGTCTCGCCCGCCGCGAGGCGGCTGCGGCAGGCCTCGCTGAACTGCCGCAACAGGCCGTCGGCCGCGCCGATCCCGGCGAAGCTGCGGCCCTGGCAGTCGTCGAGGCCCTCGCCGAGGATGCTGCCCGCGGCCTGGTTGGCGGTGCGGATCCGCAGGTCGGGCTCGAGCGCGATCACGCCCGTGGAGAGCCGTGCCAGAACGATGGCGAGATTGGCGCGCTCGGTCTCCGCCGCCTGCTGGGCCTGCTGCTGGTCCTCGCGGGCGCGGCGCAGCCGCTTGGTCATGTCGTTGAACGAATGCACCAGGAAACCCATCTCGTCGTGCGAGGTGAGCGGCAGTCGCGTGTCGAGGTCGCCCTGCGCGACGGCGCGGGTGCCTTTCACGAGGTCCTGGATCGGCTGGACGAGGCGCTGCGCGGTGAAGATCGCGCCGTACCAGGCGGCCAGCAGCGACAGCAGTAGCACCACGGTGAGCGTCAGGATGAAGCTCGCCTTGAGCGGCTTGCGCAGGTAGTCCTTCTCGCCGAACTGCTGGTAGGCCGCCTGCACGGTATCGGCCAGGGCGCCGAGCCGCTCCGCGACCGGGTAGGTCGCCTGCACCACCATGCCGCCGCGATCCCCCGAGGAGGCGCCGAGCGGCACGGCCGTGCGGATCAGGTAGCCGCCCTCGGCGAGCGGCTCGAGGCTCACGAAGGGACGGCCCTGCCGCACCTGCAGCAGCACCTCGCCGGGCACCTCGTCCGGCACCACGTCGTTCGACAGCCCCTTGCTCATGGCGACGATCACGCCGCCCTCGGAGGCCACGATGATCTCGGTCGCGCCGGCCTGCCGGCGGAGCATCTCGAGGTTGCCGGGCATCGGCCCGCCACTTACCGACAGCTCGCTCGCGATCATCTCGGTGGCGGCGAGGTGGTCGCGCATGCGGGTCTCGAGCGCCGAGCGCGACAGCACCAGCGCGTCGTCGAGGCTCTGGCGAATCTCGACGTTGAACCAGCTGTCGATGCCGCGGTTGAGGAACTGCACCGCGAAGAAGTACACCAGCAGGATCGGCAGCGTGGCGAGCACGCCGAAGGTCCACACCATGCGCGCCTTGAGCCGCGACCCGATCACGTGGCCGCGCCAGTCGCGCACCAGCTGCGTGAGCTTGGTCGCGAGCAGCGCCAGCAGCACCACCAGGCCCGCGACGTTGATCATCAGGATCCAGGGGTGCAGCTGGCTGAACGGCTCGGCATGCTGCGCCGTCCGTGCCATGAACAGGATCGCGGACAGCCAGAGCAGTCCCCCGACGCCCATGGCCGCCGCCGCTGCGGCCCGCCTCAGGGTCGGTGCGTCCATGCGTACCAATCGCTGGTGGCGCTCCAGTCGTCGGTCCAGAACAGCAGCCAGCTGAGGGTGTCGGGCGCAGAGCGCAGCGTGAGCTCGGCACGCACGCGGATCTCGTAGGTCGTGCCGGGGTCGAGCAACGAAGCGTCGATGAGCGGCAGAGCGCGCACCGTGCTCAGCCGGTCGAGTGCCGCAGGCAGTCCGCCGAAATCCTGCTGCTCGCCGGAATTGAGGTTGCGGAGCAGGTAACGCTGGCTCAGCGCGTGGTAGCTCAGCTCGTAGCTCTGCAACAGCGAGGCGACGCCCGGGTCGGGAAGGTAGCGTCGCACGCGATCGATTTCGATCTCGTACTTGAGTCGCAGGGCCAGCCCGGCCTCGATGGCGCGACGCGCGCCGCCAGGCAGGTTGAGCCCGAGGTCCACGTCGAGGGCATACACGCCCTCGTCGAGCGCGATCGAAGCGCGAGTCACCTCGACCGTGGTCTCGGCCCGGGCCGGCGCCGCCACCAGCGTTGCGAAAAAGCAGAACGCCCAGGCGAGCGTAAGCCGGCTCAATCGCCTGTCAATGCCGCTGGTCCTGGCCCGGGTGTTGCTCATCACCAACATTCAAGGGTGCTTGCGCAGGCAAGCATAATAGAACCCGTCCATCCCGGCTTCCCCAGGCAAGATCGGGTATCCCGGCCCCACCACTGGCGACCGCGGCGGCCAGCCGGCGGTCCGGGCGGGGGTCGCGTCGCTCGCCTCGGGCGTCACGGCCAGGAACGCACCCACGACGGCCTGGTTTTCGGTGCTCAGGACGGAGCAACTGGTGTAGAGCAGTGTCCCGCCCGGCGCGAGCAGGCGCCATGCAGCGGCCAGCAGGTGGCCCTGGCGGCGAGCCAGCGCCGGGATGTCCCGCGCACGGCGCAGCAACTTGATGTCGGGGTGGCGCCGGATCACGCCGGTGGCGGAGCACGGCACGTCGAGCAGGATGCGGTCGTACGGGCGGCCGTCCCACCACGTCCCGGGCTCGGCGGCGTCGCCCACCCGCACGTCGGCGGCGAGTCCGAGACGAGTGAGGCTGCCCCGCACGCGCGCGAGTCGCGCATCGGACACGTCGAGCGCGGTCAGGTCGCAGGGCCCGTCCACCCGCTCGAGCACGTGGCAGGTCTTGCCGCCGGGCGCGGCGCAGGCGTCGAGGATGCGCTCCCCGGCGCGCGGCTCGAGCAGATCGACTGCGAGCTGCGCCGCCGCGTCCTGGACCGAGATCCGCCCGTCGTCGAAGCCCGGCAGCTGCCGGACGTCGGCCGGCGGATCGATCCGCAGGGCGTCCGGCGCAAGGGCGTGGGGGTGGACCTGCCAACCGCCCGCCTCGAGCGCGGCCACGGCGTCGGCCACCCTCCAGCGGCGCCGGTTGACCCGCAGCCACATCGGCGGATGAGCGTTGTTCGCCTCGAGGATCGCTTCCACGCGATCTCCGTACTCCCTTCGCAATGCCTCGACCAGCCAGCCGGGGTGCGCACTGCGCACGGCGAGGTCGGCATCCACTGAGGCCAGCACGACGTCGCGCTCGCGCTGGAAGCGACGCAGGACGGCATTCACAAACCCCGCCGTGCGGGCGAAGCCGAGCTCACGCGCCGCATTGACGGTCTCGGCGACCGCCGCGTGCGCCGCCGTCTCTCCCGACAGCAACTGGTAGAGGCCCACCTCGAGCAACGCACGCAGCCTTGGCGGCAGCTGCTCCGGCGCACGGTCGGCAAGGCCGCGCAGGATCGCGACCAGTCGGAAGTGCCAGCGAAGCGTGCCGTAGGCGAGCGAGCGTTTGAGCCCGCGCGCCGCACCCTGGTCGGTGTCCCGGGCAAGCAGCTCGTCGAGCGAGCGGCCGTCCGTAGCCACTCCCGCCACGAGCTCGGCGGCCGCCGCGCGGATCTGTGCCGGACTGGGCCCCAGGGCCGTCACCCGAACCGAGCCCCGGCCAGAGGATGTGCGTTCAGGAATTCCGCGGCCGTCATGGCACGCCGTCCGGCGAGCTGCACGCGCGTGAGCCGCAGCGCGCCCTCGCCCGCCGCGACGACGATCCCTGCGCCGTTCGCCTCGACGACCTGTCCAGGCTCGCCGCTCGCCGCTCGCAGCGGCTCGGCCGCCCACACTCGCAGCTGGCGGTCCTGCCAGCGAGTCTCCGCGACCGGCCAGGGATTGAATGCCCGCACCTGCCTGTCGATGGCACGAGCCGGGGCGGTCCAGTCGATGCGCGCCTCCTCCTTGCGAATCTTGGACGCGTAGGTGACGCCGTCCGCCGGCTGCGGGGCCGGCGTCAGCCGGCCGGCCTGGAACTCGGCGATCGCCGCGACGATCGCCGCGGCCCCGAGCGCTGCGAGGCGGTCGTGCAGCGTGCCGCCGTCCTCGCGTTCGCCGATGGCGGTCGGACGCTTGAGCAGCATCGGCCCGGTATCGAGGCCCGCATCCATCTGCATGATGGTGATGCCGGTCTCGGTGTCGCCCGCGAGCAGGGCGCGGTGGATCGGCGCCGCTCCCCGCCAGCGCGGCAACAGCGAAGCGTGGATGTTCCAGCAACCGAGCCGCGGCAGCTCGAGCACGGCAGGCGTAAGGATGAGCCCGTAGGCTGCGACCACCATCAGGTCAGCGGTGTGCTCGCGCAGGCGCGCGACCGCTTCGGGCGAGCGCAGCGTCGCCGGCTGCTCGACCGGCAGGCCCAGCGCCTGCGCGCAACGCTTCACCGGGCCCGCCCCGACCGCCTGTCCGCGGCCAGCCGGCCGGTCAGGCTGCGTGTACACCGCCACGATCTCGTGTCCGGCGGCGTGCAGCGCCTCGAGCGCGGGCACGGAGAAATCCGGGGTGCCGGCGTAGACGATGCGCAGCCGGTTCGTCATGGGGCGGAGTCGCGCGGTCGGCGGCCGCTCGGGCGACTAGATCACCGGCACCTTGGAGCGCTCGCGTCCCGCCTCGGCGGTGCCGCGCTCGCGGCGTTCCTTCTCGAGCTTCTTGCGGATGCGGCCGCGCTTGAGCTCGGAGAGGTAATCCACGAACAGCTTGCCCTCCAGGTGATCCATCTCGTGCTGTATGCACACGGCCAGCAGACCGTCGGCCTCGAGCTCGAAGGGCTTGCCGTCGCGGTCGAGCGCGCGAACGACGACACGCTCCGAGCGGGTGTTCAGCTTGTCGAAGATGCCAGGCACGGACAGGCAGCCTTCCTCGGCCTCGGTCTTGCCCTCCCGCTCGATGATCTCGGGATTGACGAAAGCGAGCGGCTGGTTCTGCTCGCGCGTGATGTCGGCCACCAGCACACGCTTGTGGACATTGACCTGCGTCGCGGCGAGGCCTACCCCGGGCGCCGCGTACATCGTCTCGAGCATGTCGTCGATCAGGGTGCGGATCGAATCGTCAACCGCGGCGACGGGCACGGCTCGCGTGCGCAGCCGCGGGTCCGGGTATTCGAGGATGGTGAGCTTCGCCATTCGTTTGAATTTGCTGCTAAAGTTAAGTCTCGCTTGAGATTGTGCGCCGTCGCAGGGCACTACCGCCGTCCCGTGAACCGCTCCGACTGAGACGTGGTCGGCAGCCGGGCCAGGCCGCGGCGGATTATAAGGCGGCGGTCCCCACCCCGACACCCGATGGAGATTAAGGGATGGATCGTAGCCTGCGTCTCGAAAACAGGTCTTCGGGCGGCCGCCGCTCCTGGATCCGGGCCACCGCCGTCGCCGCCGCTGTGACAGCCCTCGGGCTGACGCTCGGCGCTGCCATCCCCGAGCCTGCCCGGGCCCAGGCCTCCGGCACCTCGATGTCGGTCCCGCTCGCGCCCGATGCGCCCCAGCAGTACGTCGTCAAGAAAGGCGACACGCTCTGGGACATCGCCGGGGTGTTCCTGCGCGACCCGTGGTACTGGCCCGAGATCTGGTACGTCAATCCCGAGATCCAGAATCCGCACCTCATCTACCCGGGCGACGTTCTGAACCTCGTGTGGGTGGACGGTCGCCCGCGCGTCACGGTCGGCAGCAGCGGCTCCGCCCGGCTCTCGCCCCAGGTGCGCACGGAGCCGCTCAAGGACGCGATCCGGGCCATTCCCTACGACCTGCTCATGGACTTCGTCCGCCGTCCGACACTGCTCGACCAGTCGCAGGTCCGCGACCAGCCCTATGTGGTCGGCATGCGCGACCGGCACCTGATCGGCTCGACCCAGAACGAGGTCTACGCGTCGGGCCTCGGGGAGCCGACCGTCGGTCGGCGGTTCACTATGGTGAACGTGGGCGACGAGCTGCGCGACCCTGACGACGGCGACCTGCTCGGCTACACCGGCCACTTCGTCGGCACCGCCGAGGTCATCCAGAACTCGGGCGCCGTGGTGCCTGGCGCGACCTCGGTGCGCAAGATGCAGCGCGAGGACGAGCTCACGCACCTGCGCGTGCTGGAGACGGGCCGCGAGATCCTGCCGGGCGACAAGCTGTTCCCGACCGAGGCCGACCTCGGCGAGGACTTCGTGCTTTCGGCGCCGGCCAACGAGGACGTGATCGGCCAGGTCGTCTCCGTGGTGGACGGCGTGTACGTCGCCGCCCGGTACCAGGTCGTGGCGCTCAACCGCGGCAAGCAGCACGGCCTCGCGCCGGGCAACGCGCTCGGCGTCTTCAGTCGGGGCGAGGAGGTGCGGGACCGCTTCGGCCGCGGCACGAGCTGGATGTCGCCTGCGGTGAACTACCGCAAGGTAAGGCTCCCCGACGAACGCAGCGCGACCGTGCTGCTGTTCCGTGTGTACGACCGCATGAGCTTTGGACTCGTGGTCGAGTCGTCGCAGGTGATCCGCCTCGGCGACTTCGTCGCGCACCCCCGCTACGGGCACCGCGAGGCGGGTCGCGAGAACTATTTCGTCCGCTGACCAGGCTCCGCGCGGAATTCGACGAACGCACGCGATTCGCGCGCGCTGGCCGGCGGCTTTGCCGGTAGTCTCGGGGGCATGGACGACCCCCGACCGTGGCTCACGCTGGCGCGCGTGCCGGGCCTGCATGCCGGGCACCTCGGCCCCGTAACCGACCCGCTCGCGCTCGCCGTCGAATCGCGGAGCGGACTCGTGAGCCTCGGGTTCGGCGACCCGGCGATCGCCGCCCTGCGCCACCCGGACCCTGACGCGCTCGCCCGCGACGAAGCGTGGCTCGCGGGCGCGAATCGCTGGCTCGTCGCCTGGGGCTCGCCGGACTACCCGCCATTGCTCGCTGCGATCGCCGACGCGCCGCTGGTGCTGTTCGTCGAGGGCACGGCGGCCGCCCTGTCCCTGCCCCAGCTCGCGATCGTGGGCAGCCGTAACCCGACGCAACTCGGCCGCGACACCGCCCAGCAGTTCGCCGAGCATCTCGCGAGCGCGGGGCTCGCGATCACCAGCGGGCTCGCGCTCGGCATCGACGCCGCGGCGCACCGCGGCGCGCTCGCGGCCGGCGGGTCGACCGTCGCCGTGCTGGGCTGCGGCCTCGACACGGTGTACCCGCGCGAGCACGCCGGCCTCGCCCGCGAGATCGCGGCGTCCGGTGCGCTGGTCTCCGAAATGCCGACCGGCACGCCGCCGCTCCGACAGCACTTCCCGCGGCGCAACCGCATCATCAGCGGGCTCTCCGTCGGCACGCTCGTCGTCGAAGCCGCGCTGCAGAGCGGCTCGCTGATCACGGCGCGGCTCGCTTCGGATCAGGGCCGCGAGGTCTTCGCGATCCCCGGCTCGATCCACAACCCGATGGCGCGCGGCTGCCATCGCCTGATCCGCCAGGGCGCGAAACTGGTGGAGACCGCGGATGACATATTCACCGAGCTGGGCGCGCTGCTCGCGGGTCTGCGGGCGGGTGCGCACGTCGAAGCGCCTGACGTGCAAGAGGATTCCGGCCCCGCGTTGGACAAGGACTACGAAATCCTGTTAGATGCGCTCGGCTTCGCGCCGGCCGGCATCGACACGCTCGTCGCGCGCACCGGGTTCGCCACCGACGTGGTCGCGTCGATGCTGCTCATCCTCGAGCTCGATGGACGAGTGGCCCAGCAGCCCGGCGGACTGTACTGCCGGCGACTGGCGGGGAAGTGAGGAATGAAGGAAGGCGTTCTCGACATCCTGATCTACCTGTTCGAGAACTACTTCGACGGCGAGCTGGACGAGGGCGACGAGCCCGACCGCGACACCCTGAAGCAGGAACTCGAGCACGCGGGCTTTCCCGCCGGCGAGGTCGAGCGCGCGCTGTGCTGGCTCGAGGACCTCGCGTCCGACCCGACCCGCAACAGCGGCACGCCCACCGGCCGCGGCGCGATCCGGGTGTTCGGCGCGCTGGAGCAGGCCCGGCTCGACACCGATTGCCGCGGCTTCCTCGTGCACCTCGAGAACGTCGGCATCCTCTCGCCGGAGCAGCGGGAGCTGGTGATCGACCGGCTGATGGCGCTCGAGGGCGACGACATCGACCTCGAGAAGCTCAAGTGGGTGGTGCTGATGGTGCTGTTCAGCCAACCCGGCCAGGAAACCGCGTTCGCGCGCATGGAGGACCTCGTCTTCGAGGAGCGGCCGGCGGTGGTGCATTGAGGCCCGCCCGGGCGGCGCCCGACACCGATGCCGCGGCCCCCCGCGGCATGATCGTTTTTGGGGTACGCGAAACTTTGCAGGGAACATGACCAGGAACCTCGTCATCGTCGAGTCGCCGGCCAAGGCCAAGACCATCAAGAAGTACCTCGGCAAGGACTTCGAGGTGATGGCCTCCTACGGCCACGTGCGCGACCTCGTGCCCAAGGAGGGCGCGGTCGACCCCACGCGCCGATTCGCGATGCGCTGGGAAGTCATCGACAAGAATCGCAAGCATGTGGACGCGATCGCGCGGGCGATGAAGAAGGCCGACGCGCTGTACCTCTCGACCGACCCGGATCGCGAGGGCGAAGCGATCTCCTGGCACCTCTACGAGCTCCTGAAGGACTCCGGTGCGCTCGAGGGCAAGGAGATCCACCGCAGCGTGTTCTACGAGATCACGAAGAACGCGGTGCAGGAAGCCATCGACCAGCCGCGTGAGATCGCCGACGCGCTGGTGAAAGCCTATCTCGCGCGCCGTGCGCTCGACTTCCTCGTGGGATTCAACCTCTCGCCGCTGCTGTGGAAGAAGGCCGGCCTGTCGGGCGCCTCCGCCGGGCGGGTGCAGAGCCCGGCGCTGCGCATGATCTGCGAGCGCGAGGCGGAGATCGCGGCCTTCGTGCCGCGCGAGTACTGGACGATGGACGCCGAGGCCGAGAAGGCGGGCGCGGCGTTCGGTGCGCGCCTCGTCGAGTTCGGCGGCTCGAAAGTCGAGCAGTTCACCATCACGAACGGCCCGCGCGCGGAGGAAGTCCGCCGCGCGCTGGAGCAGGCGGCCGGCGGTAACCTCATCGTTGCCAGCGTCGAGAAGAAGCAGCGCAAGCGCAACCCTTCGCCGCCCTTCACGACCTCGACGCTGCAGCAGGAGGCCTCGCGCAAGCTCGGCTTCGGCGCGCAGCGCACCATGCGCACGGCGCAGCGGCTCTACGAGGGCGTCGATTTCGGCGAGGGTCCGGTCGGCCTCATCACCTACATGCGCACCGACTCGGTGAGCCTCGCCGGCGAGGCCATCGCCGACCTCCGCAAAGCGATCGCGCGCATCTACGGCGCCGAGGCCGTGCCATCCTCGCCGCGCCAGTACCGCACCAAGTCGAAGAACGCGCAGGAGGCCCACGAGGCGATCCGCCCGACCTCCGCGGCGCGCACGCCCGAGCAACTCGCCGGCAAGCTCGACCCCGAGCAGCACAAGCTCTACACGCTCATCTGGCGTCGCGCGGTGGCGAGCCAGATGGAGGCGGCGGTGTTCGACACCGTGGCCGTGGACCTGGCCGCCGGTGCCGGCAACACCTTCCGCGCCAACGGCTCGACGCTCGTCTCGCCCGGCTTCCTCGCCGTCTACCGCGAGAGCGTGGACGACGCCACGCTCGACGACGAGGACGATCGCCGCCTGCCGGCGCTCGAGAAAGGCGACCGCGTGAAGCTGCTGTCGATCAAGCCCGAGCAGCACTTCACCGAGCCGCCGCCGCGCTACTCCGAGGCGAGCCTAGTCAAGGCACTCGAGGAATACGGGATCGGCCGTCCCTCGACCTACGCGAGCATCATCCAGACGCTGCTGTTCAAGAAATACTGCGAACTCGTCAGCCGGCGCTTCGTGCCGACCGACCTCGGCAAGATCGTCAATCGCTTCCTCACCGGAAACTTCGAGCGCTACGTCGATTTCGGCTTCACGGCCGCGATGGAGGACGAGCTCGACAACATCTCGCGCGGCGAGGAGGAGTGGGTGCCGGTGCTCGACCGCTTCTGGAGCGGGCTCAAGAAGCAGATCGACGACGTCGAGGAGAATGTCACGCGCTCCGACGTCGCGATGGCGCGCGACATCGGCGTGGACCCGGTGTCGGGCCGGCCGGTGAGCGTGCGCTACGGCAAGTACGGCGCCTTCGCACAGATCGGCACGCGCGAGGACACCGAGAAGCCCAGGTTCGCGAGCCTGCGCCCCGGCCAGCACATGGACGACCTCACGCTCGAGCAGGCACTCGAACTCTTCAAGCTGCCGCGCACGCTCGGGACGATGCCGGACGGCCAGCCGATCCGCGTGGCCGTGGGACGGTTCGGGCCCTACGCGCAGTACGGCACGAAGAGCTACGTGTCGCTCAAGGCCGAGGACGATCCGTACACGATCACTCTCGAGCGCGCGCTCGCGCTCATCCACGAGAAGCAGCAGATCGAGGCGAACCGCGTGATCCGCGAGTTCCCCGAGGCCGGCGTGCAGGTGCTGAACGGCCGCTACGGCCCGTACATCACCGACGGGACGAAGAATGGCAAGATCCCGAAGGACCGCGACCCGAAGTCGCTGACCCTCGAGGAGTGCCAGGCGTTGATCGCCGCGGCGCCGGTGCGCAAGGGCCGCTGGGCGAAGAAGGCGACGCCTGCGAAGACGGCGAAGGCGAAGGCCAAGGCGAAGGCCAGGACCTCGACCGAGAGCGATGCGGCCGGGTCGGCGCCGAAGAAAAAGGTCACAGCGAAGAAGAAGACCGCTGCCACGAGAAAGACGGCGGCCAAGTCCGAGAAGAAGCAGGCCTGATGTTGCTTCCTCCTCTCCCTCAAAGCGGGAGAGGACCGGGGTGAGGGTCCGCATTTCCTCGCCGTTGGCGACCAGTTCCCGGGCCATCCCGGCTGGGTCGAGCCGGAAATAGCCGCTAATCTTCCGCACTCCTGCCTGAGCGGACTGCCTGAACGACATGAGTGCCCCCTCGACCGCCGCCGTCATCGCCTACCTGCGCTCGCTGCACGACTCGATCACGGGCGCGCTCGAGCGGGCTGACGGTGGCGCGGCGTTTCGCCGCGACAGCTGGGAGCGTCCCGATGGCGGCGGAGGCGAGAGTCGCGTGCTGCGACAGGGCACGGTGTTCGAACAGGCGGGCATCAACTTCTCGCACGTCATGGGCGGCGAGCTGCCCGCCTCCGCGACCGCGCAGCGCCCCGATCTCGCCGGCGCGAGCTTCGAGGCCACGGGCGTGTCGCTGGTGATCCACCCGCGCAACCCGTACGTGCCCACCTCGCACGCCAACGTGCGCTACTTCGTCGCGCTCAGGGACGGCGAGCCGGCGGCATGGTGGTTCGGCGGCGGCTTCGACCTCACGCCCTACTACCCGTTCGAGGAGGACGTCCTGCACTGGCATCGCACGGCCAAGGCCGCGAGTGACCCGTTCGGTCCGGACGTGTATGCGAAGTACAAGGACTGGTGCGACCGCTACTTCTTCCTGAAGCATCGCAACGAGACTCGCGGCGCGGGCGGCCTCTTCTTCGACGACCTCAACGAGTGGGGCTTCGAGAAGAGCTTCGCGTTCATGCGCAGCGTGGGCGATCACTACGTGCAGGGGTACCTGCCCATCGTCGAGAGGCGCAAGGACACGCCGTACGGCGAGCGCGAGCGCAATTTCCAGCTCTACCGCCGCGGCCGTTATGTGGAGTTCAACCTCGTGTACGACCGCGGCACGATCTTCGGCCTGCAGACCGGCGGGCGCATCGAGTCCATCCTGATGTCATTGCCGCCGCTGGTGCGATGGGAGTATGACTACCGGCCCGAGCCCGGCACGCCCGAAGCGCGGCTGTATTCGGATTTCCTGCGGCCGCGGGACTGGCTGGGCGAAGCATCGAGTTGAGGCGACTCCCGCTGCTTTCCATACGGGTCAACGAACGCCCTGCTCGAGACGACATCGTCGCGTTATGTCACCTCGCGCCGCAACGTGGCTCCGTCGCCCTTGTAATGGCTCCGCGACCTGAAGTACGGTCCGCCCTACGGCGTCGGCCGAAGGGCACACCCGTCGCGAGGCGGGGTCGCAAAGCCACAGCTCTTGCCGAACATCAGGACAAGAGGGCTGGGCCGCCGGTAATGGTGGACACGTGACTGCCTCGATATTCGAGACGGCATGGTCGACCTCTCCGCTGGGACGAGATGCAGCGCGCCTGGTTTTGCCAGCCACGCGCTGCGTCGATTCCCCGTCCGGCACGGATGATCGGCACATCACTCGGAGGGGAGCCTCAACATGAATAGCAGACCACTCGCGTCACTTGCGGGCGCCATGGCGCTCGTACTGGCGTCGGGCTTCGCCGGCGGCAGTCCCGCGCCGGACCGCAGCCTCGAACGTCAACTTCCATCATCGATCTCGTCGCTCAAGCTCAAGGCGCCGGCGCAGGCGACCGGGTTCGAGGTCGCGCGCCTCGATGAGAGCCTGCGCGCGGCCAAGGGCGAGAGCCGGGTGATCATCCGGCTGCGCAATCCCTCGGTCATCGAACAGGGCCTCTCGGGCAGCGAGGCTGCCCAGGCGAGGATCAACCTGCGCAACGAGCAGGCCGACCTGCTCGACCGGGTTTACAGGCTCGACCCCAAGGCGCGCGTCGTAGCCAGCACGCAGCTGGTCCTGAACGCCGTGTTCGTGGAAGTGGACGCCTCGGTCCTGCCGCGGCTCGCCAACGACCGCGCCGTGATGCGTATCACGCCGGTCGGCAACTACCAGCTCGACCTGTCGGAGACCGTGCCCTACATCGGCGCCTCCGCGGTGCAGGCCAAGGGCTACACCGGCAAGGGCATCAAGGTCGCGGTGCTCGACAGCGGCATCGACTACACGCACGCGGCGCTCGGCGGCTCGGGCGACCCCGCGGACTATGCGAACAACGACCCGAACGTGATCGAGCCCGGTACCTTCCCGACCGCCAAGGTTGTCGGTGGCTACGACTTCACCGGCAGCGTGTGGCCCAACGGCCCCGAGGCACCAGACTCGGATCCGATCGACGACGGCTCGGCAGCCGGCCACGGCACGCACGTCGCCGACATCATCGGAGGCAAGCTGGGCGTCGCGCCCGGCGCGTCCCTCTACGCCGTCAAGGTCTGCTCCTCGGTGAGTTCCAGCTGCTCGGGCATCGCGCTGATCCAGGGCATGGAGTACTCGGTCAACCCCAACGGCGACGGCCG
>Ga0113563_10000045_pt1 | contig 37908 bp, 31 predicted proteins | sample Mud3Dept3metaG_FD_80117 | JGI IMG/M metagenome (GOLD analysis project Ga0113563, IMG submission 80117) | Freshwater wetland microbial communities from Ohio, USA, analyzing the effect of biotic and abiotic controls - Mud 3 Core 4 Depth 3... | ecosystem: Environmental > Aquatic > Freshwater >... | reverse complement strand
TTTTCTATTATTTTTTACGAATCCTCGCATTTTCCACTTGACAGTATTATTATAATGGATTATAAGATCCATTTGTATGCTATTCACGAAAGCCGATGAATACGCAATTCGGGCGGTTACGTTCCTTGCTTCCCTGCCTGCCGGCAGGCTTGCCGGGGCGCGTGAGATCTCCGAGGAGGAAGCCATCCCGACGCAGTTTCTCTGGAAGATCCTCCGGACGCTCACCCAGAGGCGCCTGATACGGTCCTTCAAAGGCCTGCGCGGCGGTTACGAGTTGGCCCGCCCGGCCGACCAAGTGACCCTGTTGATGGTGCTGGAGGCCAGCGGAAGCGTCGAGCGGCTCCAGCGCTGCGTCCTTGGGCTGCCGCAATGCAGCGATGAACACGCCTGCCCGCTCCACGACCGCTGGAAACACATGCGGGCCGGAGTCAAGGAGATGCTGGAGACCAGCACGCTCGCCGACCTCGCGGCGATCGCACGAAATATCAACGGACATGGAGGCTGAGGGCTATGACCTGCATATGGATCTTGATGTCCACTTTATTGATCGGGGGCATGATCCCGAACCGAGTACATGAAAAGGAGAAGGTTATGAACAACGCCACTGCCACTCTGAGACACGAACACGAAGCCATCCTCCGGATGCTCGATGCCGCGGAGGCGGCGGCATCAGGGCTGAACCGCGGAACCCGGGTATCACCGGAGACGCTGTCCGGCCTGCTCGAGTTCTTCAAGCTGTTCGCGGATAAGTGCCATCACGGCAAAGAGGAAGACGCCCTCTTCCCGCTGCTCGTAAAGAAGGGGATGCCGGCGCAGGAAGGGCCGATCGCCGTCATGCTCCACGAGCACACCCTGGGGAGGTCGCTGATCCGCGAAATGTCGGAGGCGGCGGAGGCCTACCCTCGCGATGCGGCGGCCGGGCGAAAATGGGCGGAAGCGGCGTCCGGTTATGCCCGCCTGCTGCGTTCCCACATCGAGAAAGAGAATCACGTCCTGTTCGTGATGGCGGAGCGGATGCTCAGCGATGCGGAGCAGCTGGAGTTGGCGGAGGTGTTCGAGAAAATCGAGGTCGAAAAAATGGGAGCGGGCACCCACGAGCGGCTGCATGCACTCATGGAAAAGATCCTCAGGGAGACGAAGCAGGAAGCCGGCGTCTGAGAGGGAGCGTTTTGACCCGAATTATTCATGAATCATGTATGAGAATGGACGAAGGTTATGAGATGGGACGCGGGAGAACGCCGGAAGGAGCGCTTGCCGACAAACGGCCGCATTGCCGCGTTCCGCGGCGTCCTTCCGGGTCCCCAAAATATCAGCCTCATGAATCGGGAAACATCCGCGTCAAGAGCATTGGCGACGAGCGGGAGGAGAGCAACACAACCCCGTTGCGGGCGGGCCCGGCAGCGGATTCGCAATGCATGACCCGGCGCGAGAGACCGGCTAATCCCGCACGGCGGTGCCTTCGAGGAACGCCTTCAGCATGCGGCTTCGCGACGGGTGCCGCAGTTTGCGCAGCGCTTTGGCCTCGATCTGACGGATGCGCTCGCGAGTTACGGAAAACCGCTGCCCCACTTCCTCGAGCGTGTGCTCGCTGCCGTCGCCCAGACCGAAACGCATCTTGATCACCTGCTCCTCGCGCGGCGTCAGCGTCTTCAACACCGATTCGGTTTGCTCCTTCAGGTTGATGTTGATCACGGCCTCCGCAGGCGACACCACGGCCCGGTCTTCGATGAAGTCCCCCAGATGGCTGTCTTCTTCTTCGCCGATCGGCGTCTCGAGGCTGATCGGCTCCTGGGCGATTTTCAGGATCTTGCGCACCTTGCTCACCGGGAAATCCATCTTCTTTGCGATCTCTTCGCTGGTGGGCTCGCGGCCGTATTCCTGCACCAGGCTGCGCGAAGTGCGGATCAGTTTGTTGATCGTCTCGATCATATGCACCGGGATGCGGATCGTGCGCGCCTGGTCGGCGATGGCGCGGGTGATGGCCTGGCGGATCCACCAGGTCGCATAGGTCGAGAATTTGTACCCGCGGCGGTACTCAAACTTGTCCACCGCCTTCATCAGGCCGATGTTCCCCTCCTGGATCAGGTCCAGGAACTGAAGGCCCCGGTTGGTGTATTTCTTCGCGATCGAAACCACCAGCCGCAGGTTGGCCTCCACGAGTTCCTTCTTGGCGATGTCGGCCTCCAGTTCGCCTGCCTTGATGGTGGCCAGCGTGCGCTTCAACTCGGGGATGCTGGCGAACGCAGTCTCTTCAATAGCCCGTATCCGGGATTCATGCTGTCGGATCAGCTTTTTTACGGCCCTCGACTCCTCGACACGCCGGGGCCCTTCGAGGCTCCGGTTCTGCTTGTGGATTTCGTGCTCGAGAGCCACTACCTCGTCCACCGTGTCCTTGATTACGGCGACGAGCCGGTCGTGCTGCGGCGGGCTGAGATCCAGTGCGCGGACTTTCCACGCGATCGGTATGCGGTAGCGGGCCAGCATGGACAGATATTTCTTGTAAAGGCGGGAGCCCTTCCGACAGCGGGTGAGCTTGTTGCGCATCCGGTTCGCCGCGCGCTCATGCTTGCGGATGCTCTCCAGCACCTCGAGCACGGCGCCCCTTTTCTCATCCAGCCGCTCCTCGGTCAGTTCGTCGTCGTTGAAGACAATGACATCCCGGACTGAAATCTGCTGCTTCTTCACACGGTCGGCGACATTCAGCAGCTCGCGCACGACGAGCGGGGAGCGGGAGAGCGCTTTGAGCACCACCTTCTGACCGTGCTCGATGCGCTTGGCGATCTCGACCTCGCCCTCCCGGCTCAGCAGGGGAACCGTCCCCATCTCCCGCAAATACATGCGTACGGGGTCGTTGGTCTTGTCCAGAGCGATCGCGCCGAAGTCGAACTCTCCGTCCTCCCCCCCCTCCTCCTGCTTGTCGTCCTTCTTCCCTTCGTCCTGGAACTTCTGCTCCGAATCTATTACTTCGATGCCCGCGGAGCCGAAAAGCGAGAAGATGCTGTCCAGCTCGTCCGACGAGCAGATCCCCTCAGGCAGCAGGTCGTTGACCTCATCGTAGAGCAGGTACCCGCGTTCCTTCCCCATGAGAATCAACTCTTTTACTTCGTCGTATTTTTCTTCGATTGACAAACCCGCTGTCTCCTTTCCGGCTATTTTCTGGACAGGCTGACTAGTTCGCGGTCGACTTGGACCCGCGCTTCGATGAGCTTGTTGAGCATCTCATCGTCGTTCCGTTCGGCGGCTTCAGCGATTCTTGACAGGATTTCCTGCCGCCTCGACGCCAGCCGGATGGAACGCAGCGCACTCAGAAAACTCTCTGCCGTCTCCCGTGAAAGATCCTCCGGCACATCCTCCATCTGGAGCTGCGCCAGCATGACTTGTTCCTCTTGGCCGGCAAAGCGCCGGTGCAGACCTTCGAACGTTCCGCTCTCGCCCCTTTCAAAACACTCGAGGAGGGCGGCGAATATCCTCTCCGCCGCCAGACCGGCGAAATCCTGCACTGAGCATGCAGACAGTATGTGCTGCTGGAGCACCGGATCGCCGAGCAGCAGCTGCAGGAGCCGCTTCTCTGCGAACTTCATGACCCCCACTGTCGCCAGCGGGGCTTCCGGCAGCCGCGTCTTCTTCTGCTGCGCCGCCCGCTTCACTTCCGCCAGCAACTGCTGGTCCTCGACCTGCAGCCTGCGGGCAAAACGGAATACGTAATCCGACCGCTCAACGGCATTGGGAATCTTCGCAAGGTAGGGCAAAACCGCGTTCATCACCTGGATCTTGCTCTTCGGATCGCCGAGCTTTCCCTGGCGCTGCATGGCGCTGTCGAGCACGAAATCGAGGTAGGGAGTGGATCGCCCCAGACGCTCCATGTACTCATTCGCGCCCGCACTCCGCACAAATGCGTCCGGGTCCTGGCCTTCGGGCAACCGGAACACACGTACCCGGAAATCCTCCTCGAGAAACAGATCGAGCGATCTCTGTGTTGCCGCCAGCCCGGCAGAATCGGGATCGTAACTGACCACCACCTCACGGGTGTAACGCCCCAGCAGCTTGACCTGCTGCTGTGTGAGGCTGGTACCCAGGGAAGCCACAACGTTTTCTATGCCATGCTGGAAGGGAATCAGAAAGTCCATGTACCCTTCCACCAAAACGGCATAGTCCAGCTTCTGAATCCCTGAACGGGCATAAGTCAACCCATAGAGATTCCGGCTCTTATTATAGAGCCTGGTCTCCGGGGAATTCAAATACTTCGGCTGCCGGTCCCCCAGGGCCCGGCCGCCAAACGCGATCACCCGGCCGCGGATATCGGCAATGGGGAACATGATCCGTCCACGAAACGCATCGTAGTGTCGAGTTCCGTCCTCGGATCGTTTGATCAGTCCGCATTCCTCTAAAATACTTACTGAGAATCCTTTACGCTGAAATTTTGCGAGCAGGTCGCCGCCGCCCGCCGGAGCATACCCCAGGCTGAAACGGTCGATGGACTGTCGCGTCACCCCCCTCCCCTGCAGATATTCCAGGGGAGAACGGCCCTCCTCCTGCTCCAGCAGGGTTTGATGAAAGAAAAGACCGGCCTCCTCCATCACCCGCCGCAGCGTCTCTGTGTCGCTCCCGGACTCCGATTCCGGACGCGCCGCCGGCTGGGGCAAAACGATCCCGTGCCGCTCCGCAATGAAGCGGACCGCCTCCGGAAAGGACAACTGTTCCACCTGCATCACGAACTTGAAGATGTCTCCGCCAACGCCGCACCCGAAACACCGGAAGATCTGCTTTTCCTCGCTCACATTGAACGAAGGGGTTTTTTCCGTGTGAAAAGGGCAGCGCGCAACATAGTTGCGCCCGCGCTTCTTCAACGCGACATACTCTGAAATGAGAGAGACGAGGTTGACGGAGTTCCGCACTTCGTCAAGCACGCCGTCGGAATACAGGGGCATACTTAGGCGCTCAGCTTCGTGTGTCTGAGAATGATAGCAGAGTGGAGGGGAAAAACCAGAGGCAGAAGCGAGACTGCAGACTTCAGACTTCGGACTCCAGACGGGGCAAGCGAGGAGTCTCCTGGCGCATCAACATCTCAGCGAGGCGGGCTTCCTCCTGCATCGCGATGCGGGAGTTTGCCAGTGAGGCATGGGCTTCAGAGGGTGTCCAACGGTTGCGCCACGGCAAGCTGAAGCGCGAAGCGCCGGAAGTGAATAACCCCGCGCGTCGGCGCGGGGTTACGGCGCGGCCACAAGTGAGGCCCGAAGGGCCGGCACATCCTCTATATTTTCAGGAATTTAGCGCCGTACCTTCGGCGCGCAACCACGCTCCATCTCTATCCCGGCCTGACGGGCGAGCTTATTTGTTGCCGGGCCTGGTCGCGCCGTGAATCAACTGTTGGACACCCTCTGAAGCGCGCGCTCACCTGGCCTGAGCCCATGCTCGCTCGGATGAAGCCCGCACCTCAGATGGGGAACGCGGAGGTTTCCTCATTCGCAAAACCTCCGGAGCTCTCCCCGTCCGAGGCCTGAAGTCTGAGGTCTGGAGTAGATTCAGGGCCTCCCTGCCATGTTTCAGTGATTCGAATGACGTCCAGGACCGCCGTGCGGCCTGCGATCCCGCTCGCGGCCTCCGCGATCACGCCCCGCGCCCGGACCTCCGCGGGGCCGGTCCGGACGTCTGGGCGGCCGCGAGGACGGCTCTGCGGGCGGCAGGCCAGCGGCTTCGCGCAGCACGGCCTTGCGGCTCAGCCGGATCTTATTGGGCGGTTCGATACTGAGAACCTTGACGAGGATCTGCTCGCCTACTTTGAGTTCGCTGTTGATGTCCTGCACGCGGTAATCGGCCACTTCCGAAATGTGCAGCAGCCCTTCCGCCCCCGGGAATATCTCCACGAACGCCCCGAAATCGACCAGGCGCGTGACCGTTACCAGATACGTTTTCCCCTCCTCGGCTTCCATGACGAGGTCCTCGATCATGCGGATCGCTTTTTGCGCCGCATCCGAGTCGGTCGAGGCGATGTTGACTTTGCCGTCGTCCTCGATGTCGATCTTGACGCCGGTCTGCTCGATGATGCCGCGGATGATCTTGCCGCCGGTCCCGATCACGCCGCCGATTTTTTCCTTGGGGATCTGAAGCGTGATGATCCGGGGGGCGTAGGCGGAAATGTCCTGGCGCGGCACGCTGATCGCGTCGGTCATGCTCCGCAGGATGAAAAGGCGTCCCTCCCGGGCCTGGGCCAGCGCCTCGGCCATGATCTGGTGCGTGATGCCCCCGATCTTGATGTCCATCTGCAGGCCGGTGATCCCTTTTTCCGTCCCGGCAACCTTGAAATCCATGTCGCCGTAGTGGTCCTCGGCGCCTGCGATATCAGTCAGGATCGCATACTTCTCGCCTTCCTTGACCAGGCCCATCGCCACGCCGGCGACGGGAGAGGATATCGGCACGCCGGCATCCATGAGCGCGAGGATGCCTCCGCAGACCGTTGCCATGGAGGAGGATCCGTTGCTCTCCAGGATATCCGACACGACCCGCACCGTATAAGGGAATGACTCTTCCGTCGGCATCACCGGAGCGATGCTACGCTCGGCCAGCGCTCCGTGCCCGATCTCACGCCGGCCCGGCCCGCGCAACGGCTTGACTTCGCCGACACTGAAAGGCGGGAAGTTGTAATGCAGCATAAAGCGTTTGAACGACTCCCCTTCGAGGGTATCCATCCGCTGCTCGTCATCCGCTGTCCCAAGCGTGGCCGTCACAAGGGCCTGAGTTTCTCCCCGGGTGAACAGCGCAGATCCGTGCGTCCTGGGCAGGAGTGAAACCTCGATGCTGATGGGACGGATCTCGTCGAAGCGGCGACCATCGGGACGAACCCTGTCGTCCAGAATCTCCTTCCGGAAGACCTTCTCCATGATGTGCTGGAAAATCGCCTGCGCCTGAGCCCGCCGCTCCTCTTCTTCCTCGGGGATGCCGTCGACGATTTCCTTGACGATTTCATCCAGCCTGGCGTAGCTGTTGAGCTTGCCCTTGATGTGGAGCGCTTCCGAGATGCTCCGGGAGTAAGCTTTTTCGATCCGATCATATTCAGCCGGATCCAAAGCGGGCTTCACGAACGTGCGCTTCACCGGCTGAATCAGTCCGTACAGCTCGCGCTGCAGCCCGATGAGTTTGCGGATGATCCCGTGGCCGAAATCGAGGGCCTCGATCATCGTCTCCTCGGCAATCTGGTTGGCGCCGGCTTCGACCATCACGATCGCGTCCTCTGTCCCGGCCACAATCAGATTGAGGCTGCTTTCCTTCAGCTGCGAGAAGGGGGGATTGGCAACGAGCTTGCCGTCCATCAGGCCGACACGCACGCCTGCAATCGGGGTGTAAAAGGGAATCGGGGAACAATAGAGCGCCGCGGATGCTCCTGTAATGCTCATGACATCGGGGTCGTTTTCCTTGTCGGCCGAAAGCACCAGTGCAATCACCTGCACCTCGCTGCTGAACCCTTCGGGGAAAAGCGGGCGCAACGGCCGGTCGATCAGGCGCGATGTGAGAATCTCCTTTTCGCTGGGCCGCCCTTCCCGCTTGAAAAAGCCGCCGGGTATCTTTCCGGCCGCATAGGTATTCTCGCGATAGTCCACCGTGAGAGGGAAGAAATCAACCCCCTCCCGCGGCTCCTTCAGGGCGCAGGCCGCGACGAGAACGACCGTATCGCCGAAACAGACGTAGGCGGCGCCATTCGCCTGTGTGGCCACTTTACCCATTTCAATGCTGAATTCCAGACCACCGATCTCGGTGGATACTCGATGCTTCATGATTCAATCCTCCTGATATGCAATGCGCGGTGTGTACGCTGAGGCGGGCCCAGGAATTCAGGAACGATGATTATGAGTCACGGGTTAATGACTATCGTGCAGTGCCGATAGTCATTAACTCATAACTCATAATCCATATCCCACTGCATCCCAGGTTCTGTCCGCGCGTACACCTCCGACGGCATGCTGGTTTGTGGAGCAAAAAAATGTTCCGGCGCCATACCAATCATTTCGCCGGTGATGACTCTGTAAACTCTGATGGAATCGCAACCATGCCTCAAGCCCTGCTCCTGCGGGTTCAGTGAGGCTTTGCGAGGCAGAGGGGGGCGGGTCCGAGACCTGATCCAACCGCTTCCACGCGGAACCGGTACTGCAAATCTGCATCTGCTATTTCCGCATCCCGAGCCTTTCGATCACGGTCCGGTAGCGACTAACATCCTTGGATTTAAGGTAATCGAGGAGCCGACGCCTTTGGCCGACCATCTTCAGCAACCCTCTGCGCGAGTGATGATCCTTGGCATGAACTTTGAAATGCTCAGTCAGGTAGGTGATCCGTTCGCTCAAAAGCGCAATCTGGACTTCGGGCGAACCGGTGTCGGTGCCATGCGTGCGGTAGGCATCGACGATCACACTCTTCTTTTCTCTCGTGAGAGACAAGGCATCCTCCTGAAAATCATCGAAAAACAAGCAGAAATGCTAGCATGCACGGACGCCGGTTGCAAACGAAAACAAGACGGGCGGGGTGTCAATCACAACCGGCAGGGGGGACGACCATGCGCCGGAGAATCGGTTTGGCTATCTTCTGCTGCATGAGCCGGGCGGCATCCTGGCGGGCGCGCTCAGCACTCTCATATGGGCCCGCATATACCGCGTACCATCGGGCGCCGTCCTGTGTCTCCTGCATTTTCACGAAGGCGGCATACCCGTTCTTCTGAAGCGAGGTGAGTGCGGCATCCGCCTCCCCCCGGCTCTCGAGCGAATGCAGTTGGAGCAGGTATCTTGGCGCTTCCTCACCCGCGCCGGGCGCGAGCACCGGTTGCGCCCCGCTTGCGGGAGCCGGATCCGGCGGACGCAGCACCGTGACCGGAGGAACGGGCGAAGGCGCCGGCGGGAGCGCAGTCTCGGCCGGCGCGTCCTGCTGCGAAGGCGTGGAGGCAGCCATGGAGACCTGCGGCGGAGCTTTGGTCAAATCTGCCTTGAGAACCGCCAGCGTCCCTCCCCACGCCCAGAAATAGACGGCTGCCATCAGGGCAAGCAGAAGCAGGACAGCCAACGGCACCAGCACCTTCTTCGAGCCGACATAACGGATTCGGCGCCCGCGTTCCTCCCCGTTGAGGCCCCGGGCGGCTTTGCGCACAATCCTGGACGTGATCAGGCGCGTGTGTTCAGTGTACCCTGCAAGCAGCGAACGGTCGCAGATCACGTTAATCAGCCTCGGGTACCCCTTCGAGTGCGCATGGATGCCTTGAAGTGCTCTCGTCGTGAAGCCGACGCTCCGCCTCGAGCCTGCCACAGAAAGACGATGCTCGATATACTGGACCGTGTCCTTCTTCGAGAGCGGCTCGAGAGCATAACGGATTGTGATCCGCTGGTTCAGCTGCCTGAGTTGGGGGAGATGAAGCTTTTCCTCGAACTCCAGTTGTCCGACAAAAATGATCTGCAGTAGTTTTTTCTTGGCAGTCTCCAGATTGGAGAGAATACGCAGCTGTTCCAAAAGTTCGAGGGAGAGATTCTGCGCCTCGTCGATGATAAGAATATTGAAAATGTCCTGCTCGGCTCCCTGCAGGAGAAAGAGGTTGAGCTGGTCGATAAGCTCCTTTTTGGTCTTTCCCTCCATCCAGCTGGAATCATAAGGTGTTGGGGTCTCTGTTCCTGCCGGCGGCGCGATCTCCTGGCCCGCAGGCCTCACGCCGAAATCCTGGAGGATGGCTTTCAGCATATCCTCCCCGGTCAGCATTGGGTTCAGAATGAGAGCCGTCCGGATGTTCTGATCCAGCCTCCCCAGCAGTGCCCAGCAGAACGTGGTCTTGCCGGTCCCGACGTCGCCGACAATTGTGGCGAATCCCTCGTGCCTCTTGATTCCATAGATGATGTTGTCGAACGCAAGCCGGAAGTGCTCATTCTCAAAAAGAAATTCCGGGTCGGGGGTCAGACTGAAGGGCTTTTCCTTTAAGCCGAAATATTTTTCGTACATGGATCCGCCTACCTGGTGCGTGCCCCGTAGTATCCGGGAAGCAATCCTCGATCGAAGGAACCGGGATGCCCTTCCCCTCTCCGATGAATCGTCCGCATGGCCCGGCACAGGCCGGGAATACGGAGGATGCGCTTCCGCTGCGCCGGTCCCTGCCGGGGCCCTCGAACTGGAGCCCCTTCGGCGGGCCGGCTCGTTTCAAATGTGCTTGCTCCGGTGCTTCCCGATCAGAAGAACGGAATCGCGGGCATGGGCATGAGGAATTTGAAGCCCGAATCGTTCATCAGCGAGAAGCCGTACAGGGACTTATCGGATCGAATCCTCAAATTGCCCAGTAAAAGAGGATCCATATTCGGGAAAAGAGTGTTCATGTAGACTGCGGTGTGAGACATCGGTCCCAGCTTCAGGGTGGTCCGGTTGATCACGTTGCCGGCCAATCCCCAGATCTCCAGTTGGATCTGGGCTTCCTCGCCATGAGGATTGAGCAGCGCCACGCCGGTTTCGTAGGATTCATTCTGGACAACGACCGGGATCAGAAAGCGATCCAACGGCGTGCCATTAAGCTCGAAGCTGGCGGTGAAACGGTTGTCATCAGCGGCGAAGGTGATGATGCCCACAATCTGGTCTTGCGTGCTCTCAATCTCGAGCCATCCGGTGGCATTCAGGGCTTCGGGACTCGTGAAAATGTTTGTAAGATCGTCCTTCAGCTGCTCGCCGCTCTTGAAGTGCCGTTCCACAGGTTGCCCGAGCACTGCGCCATCCGCCCCGTGAAGAGTGAGAGTTACATCCGCTTCTTCGAGACTGGCGTTGATGAGATTCAGCCGCGTGATCCAGCCGGGAACGGTTGCGAAGTGGGGCGCATACACTTTCCTGATGCCCACGAACTTGTCCAGGTCGAGGCCTCTGATGGCCTCGGCGGATACGCCGTTGAAATAGAACTCTGCGGGCATCAATCCGGCCGGCGCATACATGAAGAGATAGCCTTCCTTCTCGACATCGGTCCGCGGGAAGAGATCGGGGAGGTACTGGCTCAGCCGGCTGTTGCCCATCACCGACTGGTTCGAAAGTTTGTCGATTACCGTTCCGTCCTTGGCGACCCGCTGGGTCTCGTAATCGACATAGTAATAAGTATCATTCAGTCGGCTGATCTCCATCGTCTGATCGCCGAGCCTGTCCATTTCCGGCAGGATAAACTCCTTGGCGCGTTTGGATTCCAGCGGCAATCCGTTCAGGCTCGTCAGATCTTTCTTCCCGATCGCCAGATAGCCGGTAATCTCGGGTTCGGTGCTGTAGATGGCGATCCAGCCGGTGCGCTCCCCGTTCGGGGCGTTATTGTCGTCAAAATTGAAGAGCTCCGAGACAGTGGTCGAAAACTGCTCGTTGGGCTCCATCGTGAGGCGCACAGGATTGACGACCCCCTCTTCCTGGTTGAGTTCGCCGAAATCCTGCATGGCGAACAGAGTCAGTTCCGACCGCTTGGTGGAAAGGTTGATCAGGCTGAGTCCCGTGTACATATCCGGTGAACAGAGGAATTTGACGGCGGCCACGCGCGTGGTCGGAGTCATCAGTTCGAGGTTGTTGCTGATAAACTCGAGCGCGATGATGGTATTGCCATCCGGTGAAACAGCCATGCTGGAAGCCTGGTCCAGGTAGACATTGGGATTATCCCCCACCAGCAACTGGTCGAGCACCGCCCCGGTGCTGAGTTCCATTTGGAAGATCAGATCGTAAGCCGACGCGGCATAGTAGCCGAACCTGGAGTCGGGAGAGATAGCGATGTTGGCTGAGCCAAGCGGATCGCCACTCGCGCCATTGAACTCCTGGAGCCCGTCAAAATTATCCGTGGGAATCACCGTCACGCTGAACATGTTCAGGATCACCCAGTTTTTCCCATCGGGGGTAATCCCGGTAAAACCGGGTCCCGCGCCGGTCTCGCCGGTATCCAGAATCGTCCCGTTCGTGGCATCGAAGAGAAACACAAGCTCCTTGTAGAGGACGCTGTTCTGGCCGCGGCTCGCCATGATCCCGGTTTTTCCATCAGGAGCAAGCACGGGTTTGTTGAAAATGCTGAACACCACAACCATGGTCGTGGGATCGGGATTCTTCAGAGAGCCTTTTTTCGAAAGAGTCGTGGTGTCCACAAACAGCAATTCCGGTGTTCCTATGTCGGTATCCACTATGATGATGGTTTCGCCGTCGGGAGTCGCCGTAATCTGAGCCGGATATCGCATTCCCCTGAACCGGCCGATTTCGAGGCCGTCACCGGTGGCGAACTTGATCACCTCGCCAGTCCCGGTAGAGGAGATGTATCCGACTTTCCCGTCAGGCGAGAGCTCGATGATGCTGCCGAACCCGAATTGCGCGTCAGCGAATGTGAAGGTTGCCACCTGGCGGGACGGGTTGGAATCCATGTCGACAGCAAATATCCGGTTATCCAACACCGACACGATCAGCAGCGTGCGCTTGTCAGGCAGGCACGTTGCAAAAGCGGGCTTGCCTCCCGTATCGATGCGATTCAGGACTTCTCCGGTGGCAAGCGAGAACTCCATGACCTCTCCCGAACCGGCATAGGCTACGAAGCCTCGCGTTCCGTCCTGAGAAAGGACGATGTTGGGGGAGATGTTGTCGCCCGTTTGAATATTGACGTCGAATACGAGCGGATCCGTCGTACCCTCCGGGTTCGGTTCGACCTTCCCGACCCATCGGATCTGCGTCCAGGCATGGCTTGAATATGAAATCAAAGCCAGGCATACAACCAGGGCGAATTCAATCTTCCAAAAACGACGGTATCCAGACATCTCAGACTCCATGGACTCAAATGCGTCAGCGCACCGCGCCGCTCGCCTATAAAACCTGCTATTCTAACACTATATCTGTGTTCAGAACCAGACCCATTCCGCCGGGCCCGGGATTGAGACCGAAGCGGACGTCCATGCCGTTGCCCTTGCGCCGCGAACCGTCATTCGGTCCGATGAGCCCCCGGAAACCGCGTGCGCGCAGCAGCGGCCCAGTGAGGAAGGCGTCGCCGGCCAGCCTGAATTGCAGCATGATCGCACGCATTCTTCCTGACGCCAAAGACGACTTTGAGCACCCAACTTTCCTTAGACGGCAAAACAGCCCTCCGGATCCAAAATCTCTCAGCAGGGAGGGAGCTCCGGGACTGCCTGCAGACCAGCGGGATCAGGAAACGGGAGGAGGTTATGGCATTAGACCCGGGGTGAAGCAGGAATCAATTTACACCATTGCAGACAAAGGTCAGCTCCTGTATTTCGTGTCCGGCCGCCTCACGAATCCGCTTCAGGAACTCGGCTTTCATACCGGCCAAGGCCGGCAGCCAAGCCGCGTCGGCCACATCGATCGTAAGCTCCCTGCCCTTCAGTTGGGCCGGCCTGCATGCATTGGCCACGGCCTCGCCCACCAATCCCGGCCATGCCCCTTGCAGGCAAGCGAGCAGCCAGTCCTCACGTGACGGCGTGCCGCGATACAGGGAAAAAAGGACGGTCGAGACTGGTTCCATTGCTGTGTATGCTATATATTCAGGGCGCATGGCATCGGACTGGTTTCGCGGCCGGATGCCGCTTCGCAACCTCATCGGGGACTTGATCTTAGGATGACGGCGTTAAAGTACCAGAGAGCGAAAGCGTTTACAACCCTCCCGGCAGTGGACGTTCCGTTCATTCTGGCATCCGCTTCGCCGCGGCGACGCGAAATTCTTGCTGCGCTTGGTTTTGCCCCGCGCATAGAACCCGGCAATATCCCCGAACCGGAGCCAGGACCGGGTGAGACGGCAGGTGCTTTCACCGTGCGGGCCGCCCGTGTCAAGGCGCGCGCTGCGGCCGTTCGGCATCGAGTCGGGATCATTATCGGGGCGGATACCGTGGTGATCGTCAAGGGCCGGTTTATGGGAAAACCCGCCTCCCCACAAGAGGCCGGAGACATGCTGCGCAGCCTCAGCGGCCGCTGGCACGAGGTGGTCACCGGCATCTGCCTGATCGACATTGCCGCAGGCCGTTCGAGATCCGCTTGGGCAAGGTCGCGTGTTCATTTCCGCCGCCTCAGCCGCCAAGACATCGAATGGTATGTCTCCACAGGCGAATACCGCGACAAAGCCGGCGCCTATGCAATCCAGGGATACGCCTCGCTCTTCATAGACAGAATCGAAGGCTGCTATTTCAACGTCGTCGGCTTCCCTGTCTTCACCTTCGCCCGATTATGCCGAAGGCTCGGATACTGCATCTCATGCCCGGCGCGCCCGACCGGAGCGACTTTTGTCAGGAAACAGCCGGGACATGGTCTCTGAGCAAATTGTGAAACGGCGCTCGGGACGTCGGGCGAGGCATTGTCCATGGTTGCGGCGCGCGGGCTGGAGTCCGCGCCCACTTGGCTTCAGCCCGCGCTTCCTGTTGGAACGTACGCTCACTTCTCAGAGTGGTTTCCCGCCAGCTTCACGCGGACGCGTGCGGCCCCTGAAGGTGGGGCCCCGAACAGGTTGCTTTGCTCCCGACGCCACCCGAACGAACCCAGGTCCTGATGCCGGTCAGGCTCCCTGCTGTCGGAACTTTCAGTTCCACTTGAGCTTTTCGCGCAGCAACTTGAAGAAGGTGGCATCCGTGGCCTGAACCAGCCGGATCGTCGAGCCGGCTTTCTCCATGGCAATGCAGTCCCCTTGATGCAGCGGCATGCCGACCTGGCCATCCACAGTCAACATGACGTCAGCCCCGTGACGCAGGCAGACACCTACAGGTGAGCCGTCCGGGACCACGACCGGCCGGTTGGACAGGGTATGCGGACAGATCGGAGTGATGATAAATGCGCCGAGAGTAGGATAGACAATCGGTCCGCCGGCGGAAATGGAATAGGCGGTCGAACCGGTCGGCGTTGAAATGATCAGCCCGTCGGCGCGGGTGATGGTTACGAGCTCGGCGTTCACCCAAACTTCGAGCTCGATAATCCGGGCCAGAGCGCCCTTGTTGATCACGGCGTCGTTCAATGCCAGATAACGGGCCACTTCCGTCCTGTTCCGGCGCACTTTTACTTCAATGAGCACGCGCTCCTGGATCCGGTAGTTCCCTGCCAGGAGGCGCTCGAAGGCCGCGTGCATCTCCTCGATCTTCACCTCCGCCAGAAAGCCGAGCGAACCGAGGTTGATTCCCAGGAGAGGGACGCTGCTTCCGCACATCAGCCTGGCGGCGTACAAAAATGTGCCGTCGCCCCCGAACACCGCCATGATGTCCGCGTGCGCGGGCAATTCTTCCGGCGCCGGAACACTGCGGGAGCCCGGATACTGGGCAGCTGTTTCGTGGTCGAGGAATACCTCTACGCCACGCGCCTGCAACCAGGGGATGATCTCGGTCACGTATTCCCGGACATGGGGATCGTGACGCTTCAATACCATGCCGATCCTGCGTATTGGGGAATTCATGAGCCAGATGATAGAACAAATGGCAGCTGCAAATGGAGCAAAAATTCCTGATTTCCCCCGGCGCCGGGTACGGGAGACAGCAGATCGCCGGAAATGATGAAACCCGCAGCCAAAGCTGACTCCTTGACCCGGGCGAGAGCTGTAAGCCGTTTGCGATCATCCCGCACGATTCCCCCCTTGCCCACTTCCCCCTTTCCAACTTCGAACTGGGGTTTCACGAGCACGATCAGGTCCGCCTGAAGGCCGGCCGGCAGCGGACGCGAGAGTCCCAGACATCCCTGGAGTGCAGCCGACAGGGGTTCCAGGATCTTCGTCAACGAGATGAATGACAGGTCCACCGTTATCAGGGTGAGCAGCGGCGGCAGGTCCTGCGCATTGATGTAGCGCACGTTGCAATGTTCGTGGACCGTCACTCGAGGATCGGAGCGCAGTTTCCAGGCGAGCTGGCTGACGCCGACATCGAATGCATGGACTTCGGCGGCGCCGTTCTGCAGAAGGCAATCGGTGAATCCTCCCGTCGAAGCCCCCAGGTCGGCACAGATTCGGCCTGCGACTTCGATATGGAAGTGATCCAGCGCAGCCTGCAGCTTTCCTCCAGCCCGGCTGACAAAAGGCATTTCTCCGAGAATCCGGATTGAGGCTTCGGGATCCACCATCCGGCCCGGCTTTTCGACTTTTTGCTCATTCACCAGCACCTGGCCTGCCAGGAGGAGGGCCTGAGCCTTGTGCCGGCTGTCCGCTATCCCCAGCTCCACGAGCAGCTGGTCAATGCGTCGCCTGGGACTTGTCATGAAGTCATGCAGTCCTGCTGCAGACAAACTGAGCCAGTTCGCGCAGCGGTTCGGCCCGCTCACCCAGATCCCGGACTTCCTCCACCGCGCCGAGGATCAGCTCCCGGGCTTTGCGGCGGGAAGCCTCGATGCCGTAAAGCGCAGGATAGGTCGCCTTCTTCGCCTTCTGGTCCTTGCCCGCCGTCTTCCCGAGCTCTTCGCTGGTGCATGTTACGTCGAGGATGTCATCGATGATCTGGAACGCAAGCCCGATCTTGCGGCCATACTCCGTCAGGGCCCGCAACTGGCCCGAATCGGCACCGGCTGCCAGGGCAGCGCAACGAGTGCAGGCGGTCAGGAGAGCTCCTGTCTTCGAGCGGTGGATATACTCGAGTACCGAAGCCTCGACTGGTTTGCCTTCCGCTTCCAGATCTACGACCTGGCCGCCGATCATGGCTTCCACAGTACCCGTCGCGAAGGCGATCTCGCGGATGATGGCAAGCCGGACCGGATCGGCGACGCCGGGCAAATCTGCCAGCACTTGGTAGGAGCGGGTCATCAGGGCGTCGCCGGCCAGGATCGCCATGGCATCCCCGAACACCTTGTGACATGTGGGGCGCCCGCGCCTGAGATCGTCGTTATCCAGCGCAGGGAGGTCGTCGTGGATCAGAGAGTAGGTGTGCATCATTTCAATGCCCGCCCCGAGGTGCAGCAGCGCGCCTCGCACCCCGCCCACGCTCTCCCCCGCCGCCAGCACCAGGATCGGACGCACTCGTTTTCCGCCGGCAAAAACCGAATACCTCATGGCACGATGGATCGTGACCGGATCCGTATGCTCGCCCGGGAGGAGCCGGTCCAGGCATCGGTCGACCTCAGCTTTCAGTTCGGACAGATAGACTTGGATATCCATCGCATTCCGCAACAAACATCCCGGCCTGGCCACTTTCAGCCCGCGCAACTGCGCTTACCGCAAGATGTCAGCGCAACAAGTAATGACCCGCCAGAATCGCACTCGAAATTTCCGCATCCCGATTTCGTTCAAGCCTCTTCTTCGTCACTCGCAAAAGGGGATTCCACAAGGCTTCCGTCTGCGTCCTTGATCAGGGTCTCCACCTTGCGCTCTGCTTCCTCCAGCTTGGAGCTGCAATACCGGCTGATCTTGATGCCTTCTTCAAAGAGAGCCAGAGCCTTGTCCAGCGTGAGATCTCCCCCCTCGAGCTGAAGAACAATTTCCTCGAGCTGTTTCAAGCTGCCCTCAAAATCCTTCATTTTCATTTCCACGTCGCTCCTCCGCACATTGCCAGACAGCCCCTGCCGGACGCGCGGGCTTCACCTGCAGGCTCCCGCAATCGCCGGGAGAGAACGGAATACGCTCATTACGCATTCCAGGCCGGCGGATCAAAACACACGCATGGTCAGATCTTCTGTTGTTCCACCCGGCAGTCAAGCTCCCCGCGCGCCAGTTTCACTTCCACACGATCTCCGGGGGTGACCAGACCGGCATCCCGCAGGATCAACCCCTGTTCGTTGCGGCAGATGGCATAGCCGCGCTGGAGGATTGCCAGAGGGCTGAGCGCATTCATGCGCCCCATGTCCAATTCCAGCCGGGATCTCATGCGCTGCAGCAAGGACCGGGCGCCGGACCTGAGCCGATTCTTCTTGCCGGCAAGAATCTCACGCCTTCTCGCGATCGCCAGGCGCAAGTCCACCTTGACAAGGCGCGTATGCAGCATCCGCTCCCGATGCCGAAGGCGCGTCAGATTTCCCGCCATTGCCTGCGTCGCTCTCAGGGTGGCCTCATCGAATCGCTGCTGGAGCTCCCTCACCTTGTTGGACGCGATGTTGAATGCGCGATTGCGTGCCAGACGCTCCAGGGAAGAACGCCGCTTTTCGATGAGCAGACGCACAGCCTGCACGGCGCGCCGGCTCAGGGAACGCACCGTGACCAGCAGATCGTCCCGTGCTCCGGAGACCATTTCGGCAGCTGCCGAGGGAGTAGGCGCGCGCAGGTCCGCGACAAAATCCGCGATGGTAAAATCCACCTCGTGCCCGACTGCGGAAATCACCGGCAGGACGGAGTCAAAGATGGCGCGGGCGACGGCCTCCTCGTTGAACGCCCATAGGTCCTCGATCGAGCCGCCGCCACGGGCGACGACGATCACGTCAACGTCGTCGCGCGTGTTGAAGTACCGCACGCCGGCCGCGATCTCTTCCGCCGCTCCGGCACCCTGAACCCGGGCCGGATATATCAGGATGTCCAGCGACGCGTTGCGCCGGTTCAGGATTCGCAGCATGTCCCGGATGGCGGCGCCGGTCGGGGAAGTGACCACGCCGACCTTCTTCGGAAGCAGCGGCAGACGGACCTTGTGCTCCTCTGCAAAAAGTCCTTCCTTGCGGAGTTTCTGCTTGAGTTGCTCAAAGGCCAGCTGAAGCGAGCCAATGCCAACCGGCTCCATGTATTCGACCAGAAGCTGGTAATCCCCCCGCGGCTCGTACACGCTGATCCTGCCACGCGCCAGCACTTCCAGCCCGTCCTCCGGGCGGAATTTCAGGTAGTGGTTGTTGTTCCTGAAACAGGCAGCCCTGAGTTGCGCCCGGTCATCCTTGAGACTGAAATACATGTGACCGGAAGTGTGATGCTTGAAATTGGAGATTTCCCCCTGCACCCACACAATGCCGAACCGTTCGAGGGCCTGCTTGATTTCGGTGGTGACTTCAAAAATCGTATAAATCTTGCGCTGAGCGATTGAATCCACGCTTCTTGTTTATCATGAAGCCAACCGATGTACAAATGCGGAATGCGGAACTCGGAATGCGGAATCCTTCGAATGCGGAATCCGCAATTCGCATTCGAAAACTCCGCATTCGCAGTCGGTTTATGCGATAGAGGGCTTGGAACCTGGGGAGGGGTGCCTCGTCACCCGGCCGGATCCGGCAGCGGGCGAGTGGCGGTCGAGCCGGATCAGCCGGATATGGCCCGGCAGGAGCGCTTCGAGTCGATTCCAGATCTCATCGGCATGCCCCCAATCAGTGATGATGACGGCATCCGGCGCCAGTTCCACGAGCTGCCGCGGATTCAGGATCTCGCATCCGCACCACCGGCTGCCGATGGGGCGACTGTCGTCGCATACTCCGATCACGCCGATTTCGGACCTGGCCAAGGCATGAAATACAAGTTCTGAGAGGTGGCCGGTCCCAAAGAGCACGACCCGGGGAGATGGGATGCCGGCGCAAAGGGCCAGGATGCGCTCGAGGAGGCGTTCTTTGGTCTTCGCAAAGCGGGCAATGGCATCGCCGGTGAGTTCCGATTCCATGGATTCCAGCTGCGCACGGCCCAGGGAGGTGAGATGATACGAAACATTCTTCGTGCTCTTCCGGCGGTACTCGATCAGACCCGCTTCGCAAAGCTCCTTCATGTAGTTGTTCACCATGGATACCGACAGCCCGCACTCTGCGGACAATGCGGCCTGCGTGAGGTGCGGATTGGCGGCGATCATGCGCAGGATCTGCAGCTGATTCAGCCTGGGAGAGCAAATAAAAAGCAAATCCGCTGCCTTGATCCTCATGGTGTTCACTCAACGAATGGTTTCGCCGCGCACAAATCCTTCGGAAAACACAACTTGCTTATCGGTCGTCTCCGGGGCGGGCTTTATATAAAATGAATGATTCCCCATAGCAGGATGATCTGCAAGATCGCCGTGTACCTTCGGTTGCCGGAATCTCGTCTTTTCAAGGTGCGGAAAGGCGAGTATGCTGTGCACAAATACGAATCTGATGAGCGAGTCAGGAGGTCCGGTCTGACATGAGACGCTATACTGAAAAGCACGCCAGATCCGGAATCGACGCAGCGTTGCCGGCAATCGAGTGCTGGGAAAACCAGTACGCCGGGTATCAGATTCGCATTCACATCCCTGAGTACACTGCGATCTGTCCCCGGACCGGTCTCCCGGACTTCGGCACCGTCGTCGTGGACTACGTCCCGGACCGATGGTGCCTCGAGTTGAAGTCGCTCAAGGAATACATCAATGCGTTCCGCAGCATCGGGATATTTTATGAAAATGCCGTGAATCGCATCCTCCACGACCTGGTACAGGCCTGCCGTCCACTCAGGATGACAGTACGCGGTGAATTCACGCCTCGCGGCGGCATACGGAGCAGCATCGAGGCAAGCTACCGAAAGCGCGGCAGGCGCGTCACAAAGTAGCTGCCTGGCTGCAGGAATCCTCCGCGAAAGCGAACCTTCAACGCGGCAATGCCGTGACACTCCGGATGGAGGGCATCCCCGTGGCCGGCGCAATCCTCAGGCCGGGATTTGATTTTTACCTGCGCATCCCCTACTCTGCAGTACATGTCCAAACACAGATTCACGAATGCCTTGATCCGCGAATCCAGTCCGTACCTGCTTCAACACGCCCACAATCCGGTGCAGTGGTACCCGTGGTCGGAAGAGGCGCTGAAAAAGGCGAAAGCGGAGGATAAGCCGATCCTGTTGAGCATCGGCTACTCCGCCTGCCACTGGTGTCACGTCATGGAGCGGGAATCCTTTGAAAACGAGAGGATTGCGGAGCTCATGAACGGGCTGTTCGTCAACATCAAGGTGGACCGGGAGGAGCGGCCGGATCTGGATGCCGTTTACATGCAGGCCGTGCAGATGATCACGGGGCGCGGCGGCTGGCCCATGACCGTTTTCCTCACACCGGACCAGGTGCCGTTTTATGGGGGCACTTATTTCCCGCCTGAGGACCGTCACGGAATTCCCGGTTTTCCCAGCGTTCTTTCCGGCGTCGCCGATGCGTATCGAACCCGGAGACAAGAGATTGACAGGAATGCAGCCTCGATTGCCCGCGAGCTGCAGAAGAGCAGCCGATTCGCCCCTGGGCCTGGAGAACTGACCCAAGAAACACTCGAGGCGGCTGCGGCAGCCCTGCTGGCGAGTTTCGACGAGCAGAACGGAGGTTTCGGTACAGCTCCCAAGTTTCCCCCGTCCATGTCGCTGGATTTCCTCATGCGGGTATTTGCACGCAGCGGCAAACGGCAATTGCTCGACGTTGTGGAATTGACCCTCCAGAAGATGCTGTCCGGCGGCATCTATGACCAGCTCGGAGGAGGATTCCACCGATATTCGGTGGACGCCCATTGGCTGGTTCCCCACTTTGAGAAGATGCTGTATGACAACGCACTGCTCAGCCGGGTCTACCTGGACGCGTTCCTTCTCACCGGCAATCCTCAATACCGCCGCGCGGTGGAAGAAACCCTCGACTATGTGCTGCGCGAAATGAGCGCGCACGAGGGAGGGTTTTTCTCGACGCAGGATGCGGATAGCGAAGGGGTGGAGGGAAAGTACTACACATGGGAGCGTCAGGAAGTAGAGGGCCTGCTCGCAGGCGACGAAGCCGAGTTGTTCTGCCGGTATTACGGCATCAGCGACGAGGGGAGCCTGGAAGGCAGAAACATCCTCTGGATCCCTCGAAACGCAGCCCTGGTGGCGCGTCTGAACAAAGTACCCGAGCAGGAGCTGCTGAAAGTGTTGGATCATGGCAGAAGACAGCTGTTCGCCGCACGCGAATGCCGCGTGAGACCGGAGCGGGATGAGAAGATACTGACCTCCTGGAACGGGCTCATGCTGCGGAGTTTCGCGGAATCCGCCCGCAGCCTGGGGCGCGCGGACTATGGTGAGGCCGCGCGCCGGTGCGCGGGCTTCCTTCTGGCCAGACTGCGGCCTGAAGGGCGCTTATTGCACAGCTATCGGGACGGCATGGCAAAAATCGACGCGTTTCTCGAAGATTACGCATTCCTTATGGATGGACTGCTTGCGCTCTACGAGGCGGACTTCGACACGCGCTGGCTGAACGAGGCGACCGGACTCGCCTGCGTAATGGTCGAAAAATTCCGCGATCCGGTTGGCACCGGGTTTTTCCTCACCTCCAGCGAACAGGAGCCCCTCATCAGCCGCCCCAAGGACCTGTACGACAACGCCACACCTTCCGGCAACTCGGTGGCAGTGTACGCTCTTTTGCGATTGGCTCGTTTCACCGGGGAGGACCGTTGGCTGGAGCCGGCTTTGACGGTTGTGAAGGCAATGGCACAGACGGCAGGACAGCATCCGTCCGCCTTCGGAAACCTTCTGTGTGCTTTCGATTTCGCACTCCCGGACATTGCCGAGATCGCGGTCGTGGGGAATCCGCGGGAGGAAGCAACCATATCGATGCTGCGCGAGGTGTTCTCCCGCTATATTCCCAATAAAGTAGTGGTGTGCGGAGAGACCGCCGACGTGTCTTTGCTGAAAGGCCGCATCATGATTTCCGGGCGGCCGACAGCCTATGTGTGCCGGGATCGGGTCTGCCTCGAGCCGGCCACGGAAGCAGCACAATTGGCTGCCCGGCTGGAGGAACTGCAACCAGGACTGCCAGCCCGGTTCCAGCCCGACCATAGCGGATAGCGAACAGTCCTCACCGGCGAGGCACGTACATCGTGCAGTGCGCAGAAGCAGGAGCCCCATGCGGCTGCTACTCCCGCGTGATCCGGCGGCCTATTTGCTTTTCACCATGTCCCCGACTTTGAACCCCTGGCCGGAAACCACTTTGGCCACCGCCGAAAGATCGTCCACTTCCGTAACCTGAATTTCGCCGACGGGGCTTGTAATCTTGCGCAGAACTTTCCCGCTGGATGGATCCTTTACCTCCCGGCTCACACGCTCGACCGAAAGTTTCATGCCCACGGCGACGCCGGCGTTCTTGCCGACGTTGATGATGATGGTATCCCCGGTCGCATCCGCAACCAGACCCTCAACGGCCACTGTGGTCGCTTCTACGCGACTGGACTGGCCAATCAGTTGGGCGGTCAGGTCTTCGACTGCAGCACGTGTCGCCTCTCCCAGAATCGTGTCCTGGAAGTTGCTGCTCGACATGTCGATGCCTCCGGCGCCATAGCCGCCGCCGCCACCCCCCGCGCCGCCAAGGAGCAGACCGGATCGCTTCGAGGTCCCCTTCCCCGATGCAACGGCCAGTATCTCGCCTGTATTCACGTCGACCAGCCGCGCATCTATCGCAACATTCGCTTTGCCCTGCTTTGTCCCGACGTTGCCGCCGCCGAAACCGGGGATCCGCCCGATGACCCCTCCGACGCTCGTTGACTTATCTTCAAGCCCAAACTGGGTCACCGATCCGACGATAATCGCATTCACACCGAGGACCTTGCCGATCTTGGACGCGGTCGTCGGGTTGGCGCGGTCGGTATTGGAGAAATTCTGTTCCTGCAGAATCGCATCCAGCTTCTTGCGCTCGACCACGGAGAAAGTGCCGTCCTTGACCAGGTTGGTAACCACCAGGTCGGCAATGCCCTTGCCGACATCCCAGTCACCTCCCCACCAGCGCTGAACGGTGCCGAACTCGAAATCCAGGAGAGCCACCCGCTTCTTTGCCTGTCCCGCCGGCATGCTGACTGCGCCGGCAGCCAGCAGCAATACAGACAATCCTGCCAGCCGTAGCGATTTCATAGATACACCTCGTTTTCCCAATGCAAACCCCGGTGCGCTTCCGGACCGATATGCGTGCGCTCCCATTCGTCCGGTATGGCGTGCTCCAGACCATACCATGGTTTTGCCTCAATGGTATCGGACATAACGGGAGAAAACTGAACCACAAAAAGCCTCAATAGTTATTCAGGATACAGCTCCGCATTCTAAACGCCTATCATACAGGCAAGATGACAGCGCGCCGGAGAAGTTGCATAATATGCAGCCGTCATCTGCGCTCTGGACTCGCGAGAGGGCCAAGTGATAGCATAGGCGGCTCAGGCGCCAGTATATCCCGTCCATGGTGGCAGGATCGCCGGATGGCAGCCCTTCGGGAGTAACGACTATGGCATCGTGGTTCAAGAAGCAGCAGCAGCCGCTTCCTGCCTCCAGGGATGAGGAGAAAAAGATCCATACCGAGGGACTATTCACCAAATGCGAAGGGTGCCGCACCATCATCTGGAAGAAAGACCTGGAAGCGAACGAGAAGGTCTGCCCGAAGTGCAATTATCACGCCAAGATCGGCGCCAGGGACCGCCTCCGTCTGTTGTTCGACGACGGCGTGTACGAGGTTTACGACCACAACCTGGTTTCGACGGATCCGCTACATTTCATCGACCGGCAGCCGTATTTGAAAAAACTGGCGGATGCGCGTTCGGCCACTCGTTTGAACGATGCCGTCATTAATGCAATCGGCAAACTCGGCGGGCGTCCTTCCCTGATCTCAGCAATGGAATATGGATTCATCGGGGGATCGATGGGGGCGGTCATGGGCGAGATGCTGACCCTGGCCATAGAGCGTGCGGCGAGGGAAAAATTGCCGATCATCATCGTCTCCGCATCCGGCGGCGCGCGCATGCATGAGGGAACCTTCTCGCTCATGCAGATGGCCAAAATCAGTGCTGCCCTGGCGGTTCTGGACGACGCCCGTATCCCGTTCATCTCCCTGCTGACTGACCCGACGACCGGGGGTGTCACGGCGAGCTTCGCCATGCTGGGCGACCTGATCATCGCGGAACCCGGCGCCCTGATTGGATTCGCGGGGCCGCGCGTGATCGAGCAGACCATCAGGCAGAAGCTGCCGAGCGGTTTCCAGCGCTCCGAATTCCTGCTCGAGCACGGCATGCTGGACGCTATTGTGGACCGCCGCGACCTGCGCGAATATTTGATTGATTCGTTGAATTTTTTCCTGTCATAAGCCTTGAATTACCGTCAGGTTCTCCATCAACTGTTCGGCCGCGGAAATGAAGTGCGCGGCATCAACCTCGGTCTGCACCGGATAGCGGCGGTCACGCAGGCGTTGGGCAGCCCTCATGAGAAGTTCGCCGTTCTTCATATCGCCGGCACCAATGGAAAAGGGAGCGTGGCGGCGATGGCCGAGATGATACTGCGGACCGCAGGCTGGAAGACCGGCCTGTACACTTCACCCCATCTGGAAAAGCTCGAGGAGCGCATTCGCGTTTGCGGGCGCGACATCTCCCCGCGCCGCTTCGCCGCCGTCGCATCACAGGTCTTCGAAATCGAGGAGAAACTGTTCAGGCGCCGCCGGTTAGACGTCCGGTTGACCTATTTTGAGTTTCTAACGGCTTGCGCATTCCTGCAGTTCGCACGCGAGAGAATCCAAATCGCCGTCGTCGAAGTGGGTCTGGGGGGGAGGCTGGATGCAACCAACGTCGTCCGCCCCGGGTGCTGCGTGATCACCGGCGTTTCTCTGGACCACCAGGACCTGCTCGGCTCTTCGCTGGCGCAGATTGCCTGGGAGAAGGCAGGAATCATCAAGGAGGGGGTCCCGGTCGTCTCCGGGTGCCGGGCGCCGGCAGCAAAGAGCGTGGTGCAAGCGGAAGCCCGATGCATGCATGCGCCGCTGCTGGAAATCGACGAGGATTACAGCATCAGGGTAGTGGCCGAGCGAGGCCCGAAGGCTACAATCGATTTGATCACTCCAAATCGGTTTTATCAACGCCTGCCGCTGGCCCTCGCAGGACTGCATCAGGCCCGCAACGCCGCGCTCGCGGTCGCGGGAGTGGAGCAGTTGGGGGCTTTCCCCGTGCGCGTGGCGGACGTCAGGCGCGGGATCGCGGCGACTCGATGGCCGGGACGGCTGGACGTGTATCCCGCCCGCCGTCGGACGCTCCTGGAAGGTGCACACAACGTCGAAGGGGCAAGCGCGCTCTGCAACCACTTGACCCGGCGCGAGAGCGGGGAAATCCACCTTGTGTTCGGGGCAGTGCGCGAAAAGGACATCCGGGGCATGGGGCGGATGTTGTTCCCGCTTGCCAGGAGCATTCACCTGGCTCCCGTTGCCAACTCCCGTTCCGCCAACCCTGCGGATATCGCCGCGCAGCATTCGCGGTTCCGGAGGCGCATCCGGATTCACGACAGCGCCCTCTCGGCGCTCCACGCCGCATGGGAAGAATCCCCGCGCGACGGCCTGGTGGTTGTAACCGGGTCGCTGTACCTGCTGGGAGAGCTGCTGCCACTGATTCGAGCCGATGCCGCCAGAAAGAGACGGCGCCAGCCTCCCGGCGGCGAGGGGACGCACTCCCCGGGTACATGAAAAACCAGTCCGCGAAAAGCAGCCACGAATTCCACCGATTTCCCGAATGGAGAGGGAAGCTCACGTTCGTGAAATCGGTGGAATGCGTGGCTGCCGGAATGAGGGTTGTTTAGTCGAGGCTGAGCAGGAACTCTCCGGTGCCGACCGCCATTCCGGGTCTGATGCCGATCTCCCGGATCTTGCCGCTCTTGGGAGCCCGGATTTCGTTCTGCATCTTCATGGCTTCGAGCACGAGAAGCCCCTGGTCATAGGCGACCTCGTCCCCCACTCGCACAAGGATGCGCACCACCTTGCCGGGCATCTCGGCGGAGATTCGCTGCAATCCGGCTTGACCTTCTTCCACATCCCGCACATGCATCAGGCGGCGCGAATCAGCGATTCCGAGGACAAGCGAGCCATCACGGCCGGTGACGGAGCAACCGCCGTCATTGAATTCGATGATGAAGTCATACACCCGCCCGTCAAGAATCAGCGAGCAGTGCCCGTCCGGGAGCCGAATCCAGTCGTAGAGGACTTCAGAACCGTTCAGACTGACTTTCCGGGCGCCGGCGTCGCCGGCCAGTTCCACCGTCACTCGATGATTTTCATGATCGATCTGCAGGATCACGGCTGCCTCCGGGAACGGGCGCGGGAAAACCCCTCGCTACGGTTATGGCGCCCGCGCAGGATCAGGAATTCCCCGGGCGCGGGGCGCTTTCTCCTTCACCTCCAGCCCGGCCGGAGTCGCGCATTCCCACCCCGGCCGGCCATCTTCCAGGCGCTTCCAGGCCTGGCTTCCGTCCTGATCCCTCCATTCACGGCGGCCTCGGCATAGGCGAGAGCGGCGGCTACGGATGCCGCATGCAGCGGCGCATGGGAAGGCCCGGCCGCACGCCTTCGTTCGAAAAACTCCCCAATAAAGTCTGTCGACAGCCGCCCCGCCACAAACTCGGGGTCCTCCAGGAGAGCACCGAAAAACGAGAGGTTGGTCCGGATCCCCAGGATTCGATATTCGGCAATGGCGCGGCGCATGCGGGCGATTGCCTGCATCCGATCGGCGCCATAGGTGACGAGTTTGGCAAGGAGCGGATCATAATGTATGGGCACGTCCCAACCACGGTAGACGCCGGAATCGACGCGCACGCCGGGGCCCTGCGGTTCAACCAGCTCGCGGATCGGGCCCGGAGAGGGATAAAAGTTGCGCTCCGGATCTTCGGCATAAATGCGGCATTCAAGAGCGCAGCCCCGCAGCCGCACGCTCTCCTGGCGAATGCCCAGGCGCTCGCCCGACGCGATCCGAAACTGCTGCTCCACGAGGTCGTATCCTGTGACCATTTCCGTCACCGGATGCTCCACCTGGAGCCGGGTGTTCATCTCGAGAAAATAAAACTCCCGGTCTTCGTCCAGGAGGAATTCCACGGTCCCGGCGTTTTCGTATCCGGCGGCGCGGACCACGCGCAAGGCTGCTTCCCCCATCCTCTGCCGCAAATCCTCATCCAGCGCCGGGCTGGGGCACTCTTCGACCACTTTCTGGTGCCGTCGTTGCAGCGAACACTCCCTTTCGCCGAGGTATATCGCGTTTCCGTGGCTGTCGGCGAGCACCTGGATTTCCACATGGCGCGGGCGGGATATGTACTTCTCGATGTAGATGGAGGGATCCCCGAAGGCGTTTTGTGCTTCCGAAGCCGCCGCCTCGAAATCTCCCGCCATGTGCGCCGCGTCATGGACCAGCCGCATCCCTTTTCCCCCGCCGCCCCCGGCCGCCTTGAGCATGACCGGATATCCAATTTCCTCCGCCTCCATCCGCGCCTCGCCGGACGACTTGAGGGCGCGGTAGGTGCCGGGCACGATCGGTACTCCCGACTTCTGCAACACGGTACGTGCTCCCGTTTTGCTCCCCATGAGGCGCATGGATTCGGCCGACGGCCCGACGAGGGGAATCCCGGCATCCGCGCAGGCGCGGGCAAAACGGGGATTCTCCGAGAGGAAGCCATAGCCGGGATGGATGGCATCCGCATGGCAGCGTCTTGCGGCCTCGATGATTTTCGCAATGGAAAGGTAGCTGTCGCCGGAAGCCGGCGGACCGATGAGGTAGGCTTCATCTGCCAGCCGCACGTGCAAGGAAGCGCGATCCGCCTCGGAGTATACGGCGACGGGCGAAATTCCCATGTCCCGGCAAGACCGGAGGATGCGGACGGCGATTTCACCGCGGTTCGCGATAAGCACCTTTTTGAACATTCCACACCCGGTGACTATAGTGGGATGTTTCCATGCTTTCGGGCCGGATTCACGTCTCTCTTGTTTCCAAGCATGCGCAACCCCACGATCAGCTTGCGGCGCGTGGTGCTCGGCTCGATGACTTCATCGATGTATCCGCGCCGGGCCGCGATATAGGGAGACGCGAACTTGTCGCGAAACTCCTCGACTTTCCGCGCCCGGAAAGCGTCCGGATCCTCCGCTCCCTTCAAGTCAGCCCGGTAGAGGATGTTTACCGCCCCTTCGGGCCCCATGACCGCGATCTCAGCAGTGGGGTAGGCGTAGTTCAGATCGGTGCGGATGTGCTTGGAGGACATTACGCAATAGGCCCCGCCATATGCCTTCCTGGTGATGATGGTAATCTTGGGCACGGTGGCTTCGGCGAAAGCGTAGAGCAGTTTCGCTCCGTGTTTGATGATGCCTCCGAATTCCTGGGCGGTGCCGGGAAGGAAGCCCGGCACGTCCTCGAACGTAATCAGCGGGATGTTGAAGGCGTCGCAGAACCGCACGAAACGCGCCCCTTTCAACGATGCAGCGATGTCCAGCGTGCCGGCCAGGAAAGCGGGCTGGTTGGCGACGATGCCGACCGGATGCCCGTCGAGCCGTGAGAAGCCGACCACGATGTTCTTTGCGTAATGTTTGTGCACTTCGAAAAAATAGTGGTCATCCACCACAGGCTTGATGACGTCCCTGATATCGTAGGGCTGGTTCGGATCGGTCGGAACCACCGTATTCAGCCTGCTGTCCGACCGGTCCCATGGATCGTTCGACGGCTTGACCGGGGGATCCTCCATGTTGTTCGACGGGAGGAAGCTCAGCAGCTCGCGGATAGTGGCCAGGCATTCGCGGTCGTCGGCGGCGGCAAAATGAGCCACTCCGGAGGTGCTGTTGTGCGTCACGGCCCCTCCCAGGTCGTTCATGGTCACCTCCTCGTGGGTGACCGTCTTTATGACATCGGGCCCGGTGACAAACATGTAGCTTGTGTCCTTGACCATCAGGATGAAATCGGTGATGGCAGGGGAATAGACGGCGCCTCCGGCGCATGGTCCCATGATGGCCGAAATCTGCGGAATCACCCCGCTGGCAATCGTGTTGCGCAGGAAGATGTCGGCATAGCCCGCGAGGCTCACGACGCCCTCCTGAATCCGGGCGCCGCCGGAGTCGTTCAGACCGACGACGGGCGCGCCCATCTTCATGGCGAGATCCATGATCTTGCAGATCTTCTCCGCATAGGACTCGCTCAGGCTGCCTCCGAAAACGGTGAAATCCTGGGCAAAGACGTATACAAGCCGCCCGTCGATCCGGCCATATCCCGTGACCACACCGTCGCCCGGGATCTTCTGATCCGCCATGTTGAAGTCGATGCAACGGTGCTCGACGAACCTGTCGAGTTCCTCGAAGCTCCCTTCGTCCAGGAGCACCCGGATCCGCTCGCGGGCAGCCAGCTTACCGGCATCATGTTGCCGTTTAAGGCGATCGGGACCGCCCCCCGCTTCGGCCCTGCGATTCAGCCGGTCCAGTTCCCTCAGCTTGTCGGAAATATCCATAGATCCATCAGGTGCAATGAGTCAGCCGCGAATAGCACGAGTTGCCCTGGAGCCAGCGCGGCTCTGCCTGTTATGCGCAATTCGCGCCGGTTGCGGTGGCCTCAGCCAATCCCGTTTCTCACCGATAGTGCCACGATCCGCAAAACTCCTGGAGCGCCCGCCGGGAGAGTAATTATAACAGACTTTCCGGCTTCCTCATGGTACGGGCGCATCGTTCAGTATTCTCCTGCACCTCGCACGGGATTCCGCAGTACGCCGATACCCTCGACTTCGACCTCCACGACATCCCCCGGCGCGAGCGGCCCGACCCCGGCAGGCGTTCCGGTGGCGATCAGGTCGCCCGGACAGAGAGTCATGATCCCGGCCAGGAAGCGGATGAGCCGTGGAACGGGGAACAGCAGGTCGCTGGTGCGCGCCTGTTGCCGTATTTCGCCGTTCACGCGACCCGTCACGAGCACATCGGAAGGATCAAGTTCCGTCTCAATCCAGGGGCCGAGAGGGCAGAAGGTGTCGAAGCCCTTCGCCCGAGTGAACTGGACATCCTTTTTCTGAAGGTCCCGGGCCGTTACATCATTCACGCAAGTATAGCCGAGAACATAGTTCATCGGATCGTCATCTGCAGCGAGGCGTCGCGCTGTTTTCCCGATCACCACGCCCAATTCCGCCTCATGATCCACTCGATGGGAAGCCGCAGGCATGACGATCGGATCGTCGGGAGCGATCACCGCGCTTGGCGGCTTCAGGAAAATCATGGGCTCCTCCTCGGGCGGAATGTTTCCGAATTCCTTCGCGTGGGCCGCGTAGTTGCGGCCGATCCCGATGATTTTGCCCGGCACAACCGGCGCCAGGAGCCGTACTTGTTCCCGGGCGATTGTTTCCCGCGTGGTTTCCAGGGAGCCGTGAAGGTCTCCCCGGCAGACCCGTATACCGTTGCCTTCGAGGATCCCGCACATGAGCTTTTCGAAATGACTGAAGCGACAGAATTTCATTGCACCTCCACGATCGTAATGGCTGCCTGACTGATATTCTGATGGGTATCCACGGCGAAAACGGCGTATTCATACTTCTTTCCCGGCGGCACCCGCTCATCCCGGTAGCTCAGCGTATTGACGAGGCTTCCGCTCAACAGAACGCGATCGGCGGTTCCTTCCTCACGGCGATAGACCCGGTACCCTGCAATATCGGACGCGTCGGGCGGACCCCACATCAGGGTCACAGCCCCCCCCTCGACCAGGCCGGCGAGATTTACGGGAGGCCCCGGAGGGAACGTGTCGCGTGGAGTGACGGGGATCGGAACCGAAGGAAGACTCTCGGCATTCGGGTTTTCCCTGCTTCCGACGACACTGACGGCATAGTAATAGGTCTTGTCGAGCTCAAAATTGCGGTCGTCGAAAAACGTCCCGGAAACCGGCTCGGGGTTGAGCGGTGCGGTGGGAAAGCCGGACGATTCCTCCTGGCGATAGATATTGTATCCCGCAATTCGTGCAGGCGCCGTTCCGTCAGAATTCTCTTGCGGCGCTTCCCAGTGGAGGCGCACGGAATCGACAAAGAGTTCGGCGGACAGCCCTGCGGGAGCGTCGGGGATCGCAACCGGGGCAATCCATGCCTGATTGCTCAAACCGGCGGTCTGGTTCTTGCGATTCATGAAGCGGACGGCATACCGGTATCCCTGCGCGTACATTGCGACTGGGTCCTTGGGATCAGGTTGGTCCACGAGGTGCAACCGTCCGCCCGCCATGATGTTTTCAAGTTCCCGGGCCGTGAGAGACCGGATGGGCTGGGCACGAGCGAGGAAATCGGCTTCAGGAAGAGGGCCGGCATCGCTCCTGCCGGCGGCCGCCAGGCGGAACGCCTCTGCACGGTCGGGAACGGGGGCGGGGGTTCCGTTGGTGTTTTCGACCGGAATGGATACGGTCAGCAAGATCTTCGTGCCCTGCTGCCGCAGGGCCAGGTCCAGTGCAGCCTTGGGTATGAGGACCTGTGGCGGTTCCGGTGCACCCGTCTTGGCGCACGCAGCCAGCCCGAGCAGGATGGGAAACAGCAGGCAGGCCAGGCGGGAAAGGAGGCGTGGGCGCATCACAGGATGTACCGGCTGGTGTCTTTGTCGGCAACGATATTGCTGAGCCTTCGTCTTACATATTCGGCGTTGATATTCACGGACTTCCTCGCCAGTTCGCTCCCCTCGAATGAGATTTCCTCCAGAAGCGCTTCCATGATGGTATGCAGGCGACGCGCCCCGATGTTCTCCGAGCTGTCGTTGACGACGCGCGCGAGGCGCGCGATCTCGCGGATGGCATCCTCCGTGAACCGGAGCTTTACCCCTTCCGTCGCCAGGAGGGCGACATGCTGCTTGATCAGGGCGTTCTTCGGTTCCGTCAGGATGCGTACAAAATCCGCTTCCGTAAGAACCTTCATTTCCACCCGTATGGGAAATCGCCCCTGCAGTTCGGGAATCAGGTCGCAAGGTTTGGACACGTGGAATGCCCCCGCGGCAATGAAGAGAATATGGTCGGTGCGCACCATGCCGTAGCGGGTGTTGACGTTGGTTCCCTCCACGATGGGCAGGATGTCCCGCTGCACGCCCTCGCGGCTCACGTCAGGCCCATGCCCGCTTTCCCGGCCGGCGATCTTGTCGATTTCGTCCAGGAAAATAATGCCGTTCTCCTCGACCCTTTCCAGCGCGATGCGCGCCACCTGATCCATGTCGACCAGTTTCTGTTCCTCTTCCTGTTCCAGATAATCCAGAGCCTCGTCGACACGCATCCTGCGTCGCCTCGGCTTCCCCTCCATCATTCCGCTGAGAAAATCCCTCATGTTGAACTGGATCTCCTCCATGTTGATGCCTTCGAACACCTGGAAGGCGAATGGGCTGGCGGAGTGGTCGCGGACTTCCAGCTCCAGGATGCGGGCATCGAGTTTCCCCGCCCGAAGCTGCCGACGCAGTTTCTCGCGCGAGCGTTCGACCGAATCCATTTCGCGGACTGAATCGTCGGGATGCGCGCCACCGGGCGGCGGCTCCATGGAGGAAAGCAACAGGTCCAGCACCCGCTCCTCGGCATTCCGTTCCGCAGTCTCCTCCACCTCGGCGAGGCGCTCCACGCGCACCATGTCCACGGCAGTCTCCGCCAGATCCCGGATCATGGATTCCACGTCCCGGCCGACATAACCGACTTCGGTGAACTTGGTCGCTTCGATCTTCAGAAAAGGGGAATTGGCGAGACGCGCCAGCCGGCGCGCGATTTCCGTTTTGCCCACGCCGGTTGGGCCGATCATGATGATGTTTTTGGGAGCAACCTCTTCCGCCATCTCCGCATCAAGCTTCTGGCGCCGGACACGGTTGCGCAGCGCGATGGCGACAGCTTTTTTGGCTTCGTGCTGACCGACCACATACCGGTCGAGTGCGGACACGATTTCGCGGGGCGCCATTTCATCCAGCCCGCGCCGGGCGGCAGAGCGGTGTTGTGACACAGGTGTCAGGTTCCTTTCGTGCGCGCAGGCAGCTACCGCTCAGCGGAAACCGGCATTTCCGATGCGGGCGCGATCATCCCCGTCGCCGTGCGCGTTTTGGCGGCTTCAGATCCTCGACGATAATATCCCCGTTGGTAAAGATACAGATCTCACTCGCGATCCTGACGGATTCGAGAGCGACTTCCCGGGCCGACAACCTGGTGTGGCGCAGCAGCGCGCGGGCGGCGGAGAGCGCGTAAGCGCCCCCGGATCCGACCGCCATCGTTCCGTCGTCGGGTTCGATGACGTCGCCCGTCCCTGAAAGCAGGTATGTGGACCGGCCGTCGGTGGCAAGCAGCACCGCCTCCAGATGCCGCAGGGCCCGATCCATGCGCCATTCCTGAGCCAGCTCCACGGCAGCGCGGTTGAGGTTCCCGTGAAATTGCTCGAGCTTCGCCTCCAGCCTGGAAAAGAGCGCGAAAGAGTCCGCCGTCGCGCCCGCAAATCCGACCAGGATGCGGTCATTGTGCATGCGGCGGATTTTTCGCGCGGTCGTCTTGATGACCGTATCCCCCAGCGTGACCTGGCCGTCCCCGGCCATGGCGGTCTCTCCCCCACGCCTGACAATCAGGATGGTGGTTCCGTGAAACACCGTGCCTGGCGTATTCATGTGGGGGAGTATAGACACCGCGCCGAAGCAGTGTCAAGAAAGCTGCTGCACGCCGCCGGAACCCGCCGTGTGGTACTGAACAAAAATGGTGTCCCCTGGGAATTCTGTGATTAAATGGCTGCTCCGGTTCCCGGAGCCGGAAGGCGTCAGATCCCCGGGTTGCGCGATATCGTCAACGCAGGATGGGTGAACAGCCAAAATGACAAAACACCTCTATTACCAGGATTCGTACCTGACCGAATTCACTGCCAACGTGTTGGAACAATCACTGTCGGGCGGGAAACCTGCGGTGGTTCTGGATCAGACCGCGTTTTATCCTGACTCCGGGGGGCAACCCTGTGACACCGGCTTCCTGAACGGTGCGCGCGTCGTCGCCGTTGAGGAAGACGCCGCGGGAAACATCCTCCACATCCTCGAGTCAGCGCCGGCATCCGGGGAAGTGCGCGGCAGGATTGACTGGGCCCGGCGTTTCGATCACATGCAACAGCACACCGGACAACATATTCTGTCGCAGGCTTTTCTCCAGGTCGCAGGCGGGAACACCCTCTCCTTTCACCTCGGCCAGCAGTCCGCGACCATCGATCTCGACCTTCCGCAGCCGGATCCGGCAGTCCTGCAGGACGCGGAAGAACTCGCATCAAGGGTCGTTTTCGAGGACCGGCCGGTGAACGTTTTGAACGTCCGGAGGGAAGAGCTGGGCGCCCTGGGGGTCAGGAAGGAATCGCAGCGCGAGGGCGATGTCCGGGTGATCGATATCGAGGGATTCGACCGCTCCCCTTGCGGCGGCACGCACGTGCACCGCACCGGCGAAATCGGTCTGATCTTCATCCTGGGCAGCGAGCGTTACAAGGGGGGTGTGCGGGTCGAATTTGCCTGCGGCGGCAGAGTCCTGCCGGCATTCCGGAAAGACCACGCAGTGCTGCGCGAATTGGGGAAACTCCTCTCCTCCCATCCTCATCAACTGCCGGAGGTGGTGGAAAAACTCCTGCAGGAACGCGTGGTTCTGCAGCGCGACAAGACTCATATGGAGGACCGGCTTCTGGAAATGGAGGCGCAGGAATTACTGAGACAGGCGGAGCCGCGCACAGACATGGTGGTAGTGTGCAGGAGCTTCCGCGACCGCAGGATAGAGAATCTCAAGGCACTGGCCCGGAAAGTGACCGCGGCGCCGCGTTCGATCGCCGTCTTCTGGGCCCTGGCCGAATCCGCGCAGCTGGTTGTGGCACGTGGGCCGGATTTGGCGGCGGATTGCGGGAAAGGCATCCAGCAGGTCACCGCAAAGCTTGGCGGAAAGGGAGGCGGCAGGCCCGAACTCGCCCAGGCGGGAGGAATCGCAATTCCGGCGATCGATGAATGGTCGCGGGCCCTGATCGAATACTTCCAGTCCTGCGTGCGTGAACAGGAGAGGAGCCCGGATCGGTAAAGGCGGAGTTCTCCTCCTCGAGCCCGCCGGCTTCGGATCAGGCCGGAGCACGGTTTGAGCCGGAAGGCGGCGAAAGCGGTCCGGATACATCCAGAGTACAGCTTATGCCGGAAGCCGTTTCAGCCGATATGAGAATCGGGTTTGCGGCAGTGTGCGGGGTGAATGAGATCGCGGTCACTCAGAGTCCGCATGGACTTGCGTAGCCCATGAATGTTTCCGGGTGCCTCGGGAGGGCGCCGGCATGACCTCCTCATTGCAGGACAGGAGCGAAAATTGGACCTGCGATGCTCCGCTTACACTCGCGGATGCAGCATCGCTGGCCACCTCCGTTCATGGCTCGCTTATCCTCGCCGATATTCTGCGTTCCTGCCGTCAGTCCCTTCTGGAACATGTCGAACTGGACCGCCTGAGCCTGCTGCAAGAGCGCTCCAGAGGGTCTACAGCCACGATCCACAGCATCGATGCAGATCCGGAGGGCACGCTGATCGGTCCCAGGGTGATTGCCCTGGAGGACTCCCGTCTCAAGCAGTGCGCGACAGACCACCGGATGCGGGTTGTCGAGATCGAAGACGAGTCTTCGCAGGATAGCGTGGAAAGACGCCACCTCCTGCACCGCGGGACCGGAGTCGCCGTGTACTCGCCCCTGATGCTTCGAGGCAAGTGCAAGGGAGTGTTGGTGCTGGCTCTGCCGAAAGGGGCGCGCTTCACGGGAAGCCACATGAGCCTGCTCGCTTACACCACCGAGCATCTGGCCCTGGCCCTGGAAAATTCCGACATGCATTACCTGGAGTGCCGTCGCGGGCGTCAGCTCTCGATGGTGAGTGAGATCGCCAAGCAGGCCGTCCTGGCAGAAGACCAGGCGGATTTCCAGCGGGCCGCAACCGAGCTGATCCGGATCAGTCTCGATTACCTGGAAGTGCAGATCTGGACCGTCAGCCCCGCAAACAAGGGGATTTTGCTGGCGGCACGCGCCGCACGTGCATCACGATCTGAGGAAGCCGGCACGCCGGCAATGGTGGAAGAGTGCGTTCGCCTGCAGAGAATCGCGGCCAACAACCACTCGAAGTTCTCTCCGGACGGCGAACTCGGTTCCGAGCTCGCCGTCCCCCTCCGACTGCGGGGGAGGCTGCTCGGCGTTCTCTTCGTGCGCAGCGATCGTCTGGACGCCTTCCCTTCCGAGGATATCGACACTTTGGAGGGCACCGCATCCCTCATAGCGTCGGCACAGGATAACCTGAGCGCCTTCGAACACGCTCAGGAATCGAACGAATACATGCAGGCCATTCTCGAATCCGCGAAGAACCTGGCCGTGTTGTCCATGAACATCCACGGCGCCGTAATGACAAGCAGCGCAGGGTCGGAGCGCATTTTCGGGCTGTCCCAAAAAGAGATCGTCGGGAAGGAAGTTCTGACGCTGTTTACGGATCCCCGCTTCCGCCGGGAGATGGCCGTCTATTTTGCCAATCCCGAGATTTCCACTCTGGAGCGCGTCCGGCTTGCACAGCGGGAAGAAGAACAGATAGTGTATTTCAACGTCTCGTTGCAGCGTGTCTGCAATCCCGAAAAGAAACCGGTCGGGTTCCTCTGCATCGTCCAGAACGTAACGGAGAACGTGGTGCTCGAACAGCAGCTCAAATCCCTGTCGATCACCGATGAGCTCACAGGGCTCTACAACCGGCGCCAGTTTTTCTTCGCAATCACGGCTGAAATCGAGCGCTGCCATCGTTTCGGCCGCAGCGTTTCGCTCTGCTTTTTTGACCTGGACCGCTTCAAGGAGTACAACGACACGCACGGGCATCTGCTGGGAGATCAGGCGTTGAGGGAAACATCGCAGCTCGTCCTCAGCCTGGTCCGGTCCAATGTGGACACCTGTTACCGGTACGGCGGCGACGAATTCACAATCATCATGCCGGAGACGACTATCGACAAGGCTCTCGGAATCGCGGAACGCATCCGGGAAAAGCTGGGGGCGCACTTCCAGACCGAAATCACCGCGAGCATCGGCATCGCATCCTCCGCAGAGGCACAGGAAGCGGAATATCTTGTGGAGCAGGCGGACCGCGCGATGTATGCCGCAAAGGCATTCGGGGGAAACCGCACCATGCTGGCCGACCAGGCCGACACTGCAGACATGAGCAACAAACCACCCCTGACAGCATAGAGTTTCCCGAAAAGCGGAACCGATCACGAAAGTGAACCATCACGCCTGAACGGCGTGGCTTTGGCCTGCTCCGCAAAGCGCTGGCTGTCGCCCACACGTGAGACTGTGGCTATGCGCCGCGTGATTGTTCCCGGTGAACGCCTGATGAGGCGCAGAGGTCTGACAGTCAGCAGCCGCCCCCGATCCATGCCGATCGTTATATT
>Ga0113563_10000044_pt1 | contig 38008 bp, 39 predicted proteins | sample Mud3Dept3metaG_FD_80117 | JGI IMG/M metagenome (GOLD analysis project Ga0113563, IMG submission 80117) | Freshwater wetland microbial communities from Ohio, USA, analyzing the effect of biotic and abiotic controls - Mud 3 Core 4 Depth 3... | ecosystem: Environmental > Aquatic > Freshwater >... | reverse complement strand
TGGTGGATGGAAACTACGGCGTCAAGGTCCTGGAAGTGGAGAGCACGGCCGATCGGATCCGATCTCTGGGGTAGCACGCGAGGGAATGGACCTTGAAGACACTGGATCACGCTGCTACAGGAAGGCAGACAGAGGGCCCCCGGGGAGACCACCCGCCGCTCGGCAGAGTTGCCTGCCCTCCCGAGCGTCGCAATGTCGGCGTCATGCAAGACAACGACCGACGCAGGAACAATGATTCTGACACAGCCCACGCGGCGCACGGTCCGGATCGTGCCGCCGAAACAGTCCGGAGGTCACAATGAACTTACCCGGTGATTATCTATGGTGTTTTGGGACGGCAGCGCTGCTGTCCGCCTTGAGTTGCTCCGCATTGGGGCTCATTTGGCGCCGCCGCCTGGAAGCCCTGAAGAAAGAATTGTCGCGACTGTCGGAAGACCTGCTTCAGATGGTGGAGCTGCAGATGGACACCTACCACCATGTGCGCCGCAGCGTCACAGATCTCGAGGAAAAGATCATCGAGCTTTCCTTGCCCTCTTCCGATGTACCGCTTCCCCTGGAACGCAGGCATCAGGTTCTGACCCTTGCGCGCAAGGGAGTTGCTGTTGACGAGATCGCCCACCGCCTGAACATGCCCAAAGGCGAGGCCGAATTGATACTGAATCTGCGCAGGTACGCAAATTTCAAGGGGACTCCGGAACACAGGAATGTCGGGCTCCAGGAACATCATGCGCCGCTTTCCTCATGATGGCGTTCCGGGAAGACGAGACGTGCAGAGGTTACCCAGCCTGATGGGCAAAAATTGCCAGCGAGTGTCGGAACTTTGACGCCCGGGAGGAAAGGGAACAGGTCAAGTTGATGAAAAACCAATGATTTCCAAGGTGCTCTCGATGGCACGGAACTTGCAAGAAAGCCATTGGCAACGATGAGGGATTGCTGCTCCTGGGTGGAGCGCGGGAGAAAAAGGTGCACAGCGGGATATATACAGCCTATTCAGGACTCAAAGCCCAGATGGAAGCTCTGGACTTGCTTGCCAACAACCTCGCGAACACGAACACAACGGGTTTCAAGGAACAGAAAGCTTTCTTTGCCGCTTTGAATACGGCAATGGGATCGCCGGAGGCCTCGCCACTGGAGGATGCGATCAACCGCCACGCCGTGTTAGCGGAGAGTTCGTTGAATGTCACGGGCGGATCCTTGCTGCAGACGGACCGGGAGCTGGACGTGGCTCTGGTCGGCGACGGCTTTTTAACGGTAGAAACACCTGCCGGCATCCGGTACACGCGCAACGGGAATCTGATGACGGACTCCCGTTGGGTTCTTTGCACGGCAGAAGGGCATCCCGTAATCGGCGAGCGCGGGCGAATCGTGCTCGGCCCGGGCAACATCGGGATCAACGAGAACGGTGAAGTCCTGGTCAACAGGGTGCGGATCGATCGTCTCAAACTCGCATCCTTCGAAAACCCGGCAGCGCTCCGGCGCCAGGGGAATTCGCTGTTTGCGCCGGTATCCGGCGACCAACTCCCGAAGGCCGCTACAGGGGTGACTGTCCGTCAAGGCTATCAGGAGCAGTCCAATGTCAACCCCGTTCTGGCGACGGTGCGCATGGTGGAGATCATGCGCCATTTCGAGGCGATTCAGAAGAGTGTCACTCTGATGTTCAATGAAATGGATGCCAAGTCGATCGAACGGCTTGGACGTTAGGAGGCCCCATGTTACGAGCCCTGTACACGGCCGCAAGCGGGATGGAAGCGCAGCAACTCAATATCGACACGATAGCGCACAATCTGGCGAACATCAACACCAGCGGCTACAAGCAGCGCAGGCTGCAGTTCCAGGACCTTCTCTATCAGGATCTCCGGGATGCCGGCACGTCGAATACCGCCAGCACGGAAATCCCTGTGGGACTGCAGATCGGACTCGGCACCATTCCGATCGCCTCGACCATGATATTCACGCAGGGCGATTATTCGGCAACGAAGAACCCCCTGGACATTGTGATTGAGGGACAGGGCTTTTTCCAGGTGACACAGCCCAACGGCGAGCTGGCCTATACGCGTTGCGGTAATTTCCACCTGGATCGCGACGGTTCGCTGGTAACGGCCCAAGGCGACATGCTGGATCCGCAAATCACCATTCCGGAGGACCAGATCGGCATCATGATCGGCGCTGACGGCACGGTGTCGGTGCTGCAGGCGGGCCAGACCGAACCGCAGCAGGTCGGCAGAATCGAGATCGCGCTCTTTCAGAATCCTGCCGGTCTGCAGAGTCTGGGCAAAAATCTATTTCTGCCCACGCAGGCCTCCGGTGACGCCATTCCGGGGACTCCCGGCGAAAACGGCCTGGGCACCCTGCTTTCCGGCTTTGTGGAGCAATCGAACGTCAGTGTTGTAGAGGAAATGGTCAACATGATCGTAAGCCAGCGCGCCTACGAGGCAAACTCCAAGGTCGTCCGCGCAGCGGACGAAATGCTCACGGAAGCAAACAACGTCGTCCGGTAAAAGCTGAGAACATGCAAGCTTCGAACTCTCTCCTCAGACCACGCCCCGCATTATGCAACGCCCGACCCGCGGTTTGGACGCCTTCCAAAGCGAGTTTCTTCCATACCCCGGGTCACCCGCAAACCCATGTCCCATCGGGCCGGGTGGATCTGTCAGGCAGTGCCCGACGTTCCCCGACCCGCCCCATGCTGCCCGAAATGATGTCCTGCCTGAGAGTGGTTGAGGGGAGAGTCCGGAGCTTGCCGGTTTTCGCTGCGATCTTCATCACCGCATGGAGTGGATTCTGGTGCCTTGCCGCCATAAACGGAAATTCTTGCAGCATCCGGGTGCGCAGTGAGGTGGCCGTCAGGAGCCCTGCGCTGACGTTGGCGGACGTAGCCGATGTGAGCGGCAAGGATGACGTTCTTGTCTCGCTCCTGGCACGGATGCCGCTCGGCACGGTCAGTGACGTGCGCCTGATCAGACGATCTGAACTGGTATCCCTCCTGACCGCGTCATTTCCTGATGCGGTGGTGGATGTAGCCGGAGCCGATTTTGTCCGCGTCACCCTTGCGAAGCGGCCGCCCGATCCTGCGGAAATCGCCGTCCTGTTGAAGGCGCACCTCGGGTCTGTCACGCAATGGAGCGAGGAAGAACTGGAGATCCGTTCCCTGGGCAACCTCGAGAGTGTGGATCTGCCTGCGGAGGGAGTGGAACTTCGCGTTGCCGGTCGGAGAGTGCCGGCGAATTACCGCGGCTTCCTGGTTCCCGTGGAGGCGGTACTTGACGGGAGGCTCCTGCGCACTTTTTGGATCAAGGCGGATGTGCGCGTCCGGGCCCGGGTGGTCCGGATCGAGAAGCCGGTCGCCTACGGCAGCACACTCGCCGCCGGCGATCTCCGGGAGGCAGTGCAGGATATCGAGAATCCGGGCATCGACTATGTGCGCGAGATCGTCGAAGCCGTCGGCATGACTGCCCGGCGCGGCTTGGGGAAGGGAGAGCTGCTCAGCCGGAATTCCCTGAAGGAGAGCAGCCTTGTGCGCAGCGGCGAAACCGTCAGGCTCCTGGCGAGAAGCGGCAGCATCGTCGTGTCCACTCTGGCACGCGCCCTGCAGAACGGCAAGCTCGGTGACCGGATCAAAGTCAGAACTATGGATTCCGACCGCTCCATCACCGCCGTGGTTATCGGGCGGAGTGAAGTCCAGGTCGCATATTAGGAGGAGAAACATGCGCCATTGTCGCAGGAGAACCGCAATCGTATTGGCCGGGATTGTCCTGCTTGGGTCGCTTGCGGGTTGCGGTCCGAAGGCGGTGCACACGACTGCGGCTGGCAGCCTGGGCAGCTTTGTCGACGACGCCAATGCAGCGGCAGCGCCGCCGCAGGCCGCCGAGGGCTCCTTGTGGGTGGGAAACGGGGCGCATGCAAACCTGTTCCGGGACTTCAAAGCCCGCGAGGTCAACGACGTGGTCACGATCCTGGTCGCCGAAACCACGCAAGCCAGCACCGCGGCCGATGCCACGAGCAACAAGGACAGTTCTGCGAAGATCGGGTTCGGAAGTCTGTTCGGCATGGAAAAGCAAATCAGCGAGTTGCCGAACCTGGTCGACGGCAAGAGCAACACGACCTTCAAAGGCTCAGGTTCAACCACACGCGAGACGGCACTGAGCACAACCATAACCGCCCGAGTGAAAGCGGTTCTTCCCAATGGCTACCTGGTGGTTGAAGGGGTGCGCGAATTGCGCCTCAACAACGAAAACCAGACTCTCTTGTTGACCGGCGTTGTCCGCCCCGAGGATATCAGTTCCCGTAACATCGTGCCGTCCGGGGCGATCGCACAGATGGAAGTCCGGCTGCAGGGACATGGATTAGTAAGCCAGCCTCTGAAGCCCGGCTGGCTGTTTCGAGTCTTGAGCGGTGTGTTTCCCTTTTAGGGGATGGAGCTGGTATGAGATACGTGTTCTGGTACCGGGTTGCCCTGGCTTTACTTCTCACTCCTGCGATCCTGCCTTCCGAGCCCGGCGAAAGCCGGATCAAGGACATCGCGTTCATCGAGGGCGTGCGCGACAACCAACTCGTCGGCTACGGCCTGGTAGTCGGCCTCGATGGCACCGGGGACCGCCGCCAGACCTTTTTTTCCACCCAGACTCTGACGAATATGCTCGAACGGAGCGGACTGACCGTTTCCCCCGAGCAGATCCGCGTCAAGAATATAGCAGCAGTAATGGTGACCGCCAATCTTCCGCCCTTCATCCGACATGGGAGCCGCATCGATGTGACCGTCAGTTCGATCGGCGATGCGGAGAATATTCAGGGCGGAGTGCTCATCATGACCCCCCTCAAAGGTGCGGATAGCGAAGTGTATGTGACGGCGCAAGGCCAGCTCGCCCTGGGCGGGTTTAGCGCCAGCGCCGGCGGAAATCGCGTGCAGACCAACCATCCGACCGTCGGCCGGATCCCCAACGGCGGCCTGGTCGAAAGGGAAGTCCAGGTCAACCTGGCCGGAAAGAAGCAGCTGACCCTGGTGCTGCACGACAGCGATTTCACCAGCGCCAGCCGCGCGGTACGTTCCATCAATGAAGCAGTGGGCCATCCGGTGGCGGCGGCGCTCGACGGGCGGTCGATCACGATCCGGGTCCCGGACAACTTCGCGGAACGCGTCGTCGAGTTCATTGCCCTGGTCGAGAATGCCAAGATGGATGTGGATTTCCCGGCCCGCGTCGTGCTCAACGAACGAACCGGCACAATCATACTTGGCAAAGAGGTCAAGATCGCCGCCGTGTCGATCATCCACGGGAGCCTCTCGCTGCAGGTCGGAACCACCTTTGAAGTCTCCCAGCCGCTGCCTTATACGCGGAAAGCGCAAACCGTGGTGGTTCCTCAGACTACACTGTCGGCTCAAGAGGAAAAGGCCCAGGGCGTCACGCTGCGGGAAGGAGCGTCTGTGGAGGAGGTTGTGCACGCTTTGAACTCGATCGGGGCATCCCCGCGCGATGTCATCGCGATCCTGCAGGCAATCAAGGCAGCCGGCGCCCTGCAGGCGGAGCTGGAGATTATCTGATGTACGCAATGCCTGGAATCACCTTCGACAAGATGCCCGGAGGCTGGTGATGCAGAGCGCGCTGGCAGCGATCATGTCGCCGCAGCCCGGAACGAGCGCAGAGGATCGCATTCATGTACAGCAGCAGGGAAAGCTCGTCGGCAGCACTCCCGAAAGCGCTGCCCGGCTTCGCGAAGCTGCCAGAGAATTCGAGGCCGTTTTCCTCGGCTACATGCTCCAGGTGATGAGAGAAACCATCAGCGAATCGGGGCTTGCGGAAGGTGGGCCTGGGCGAGACATCTATACCGAACTCTTCGATCAGGAGTTGGCGCGGAGTCTTGCCGGAAGGGGCGCGTTGGGCATATCCGAGATCCTGGTCAGGAAGCTTTCGGAGAAGTATCCGTCGCTTGATGCGGACGCCGGGGCTGCGCCGCTCCAAACCGCGCCATCCGGGCCGGTACGGTCCGGGCAGCCACGAATCGATGACCAGGCCCCGGATTTCCGCATGCCCCTGCAGGCGCATGTCTCTTCGCACTACGGGATCCGGAAGGATCCATTCACGCATGCATCACGCTTCCATCAGGGAGTGGACTTGGCCGCACCGGAAGGCATGGAGGTGAAGGCCGCCGGCGCAGGCAGGGTCGTATTCGCGGGCTACCAGAAAGGCTATGGCAACACAGTGGTTGTGGAGCACGCCGGGGGATATGAAACACGGTACGCACACCTGGGTGCTCTTCAGGTAAAGGCAGGGGAGGCGCTGCAGCGGGAGGAAACAGTGGGAACAGTCGGCGCCACCGGGCGGTCGACGGGTCCGCACCTGCATTTTGAGGTCAGCCGGCTGGGAGAGCGACTCGATCCCGAAGAGGTTCTGGCCGGGTAAAAATACCCGCACGCCCCGGTCTGAAACGATGAGTTCCGGAACAATCAGGAACTCCTAAAGTCTTACATTTCAAAGGACGATAAAGCGCTCGAGATGAGTAAACTCTTGAGGGCAATATGGAAATAAACGGCAAATCCCCTCTGATCGACCTCGGAGCCAGGGTGGATCGAATCGACGTTCAGGAACAGCAGACCCGGCGTTTCCAGCAGACAGGCCGTCAGCCCGTCGGAATGGAACCCGATCGGGTTGAACTGTCTGTCAGAAGTCGCGAAATCCAGCATCTGGATGAGCTGATCCGATCCACGCCCGATGTAAGGGAAGCCTTGGTAGAGCGGGTCCGGCTTTCCATTGAAAGTGGTACCTATAACGTGAAGGCCGAACAGGTTGCCGAAAAAATCCTGGGCGGAAACCTGATCGACGAAATCTTCTGAGTGACCGCTCGTGGAGGCCGCCATGGCCGACGATTGCGGACGAGTCAATCCCGTTACGCCGCAGTTTCTTGGCCGCGACGATCGGGAGGGTCTGTACCGGAGCCGCCACGTGAAGAAGAATCCCAAGCAGGTTCCCGATGGCCCAAGTAACGATGGGGATGAAACCACCGTTGAAGATGCGGAGGGTCCAGGATTAAGGAATCGCATCGACCTCAGGATTTGAGTGATGGACGAAAATCTATCCGCCCTGATGAGAGTCGTTGGAGAGGAGATCGCGGTTTACCGCGATCTCATCGAGCATGCGCGCAGCAAAACCGCCCTCCTGGTACGCGGTTCCCTGGAGGCGATTCTCGAGAGCAACAAGACCGACGAGACCTTCAATGTAAAGCTGCGCATTCTGGAAAACGAATTAAGGCGCCTGTGTTGCCAGCTCTGCCAGGCGCTGAACATCGCACTGGAAGAGTTTACTCTGTTGAAACTTGCCGAAGGCGTCGGCCAACCTGCTGCGGAAGAGTTGCGCCAACAGACGCTGCTTTTCCGGAATCTGGTGGAGCAGCTCAAGAGGATCAACCAGCGAAACCGAAAACTTGTCGAAGGTTCGCTGCATTACTCCAAAGGCCTGCTCGACTGCATCGCCAATGCCACGAGCTCCTATGAGAGCAACGGATTGTTCCGGCCTTACTCCGCCGCCCATTGCACCATCTCCAGCAAGGCGTAGCCAGTAAGTTTCAAGAGGGAAAAGGGTGCCTCTGACCGGCAGAGGCGGCGTCTACTGTCCGGCTGCCCCGCCGGAGAAAGCCTGAGAGCTCCAACATGTCCTCACTGTTTGCAAGCCTGGGAATCGCGCGCGAGGCGCTTCAGGCACAGCAGTATGCCCTTGACGTGACCCAAAACAACATCGCCAACGTGAACACGGCCGGCTACTCCCGCCAGCGCGTTACCATGTCGCCCGGCGATCCGTGGGTTCACATTGGTTACCAGGTGGGGATCGGGGTAAAGATCGAATCTGTCGACTCATTCCGGAGCCGCTTTTTTGACCATCGTGTGAACGATGAGCTCCAGAAACAGGGAGAGTTCGCCGCCTCGTCCGCGACGTTGCAGCAGGTGGAAGCTCTCTTCAACGAGGCTGGCGGCGCAGGGCTTCAGGCATCCATCTCCGCATTTTTCAATAGCTTCAGCTCCCTCGCCAATGCTCCCGAGGATATTTCACTGCGCCAGCAGGTCATTGCGCGAGGCGAGCAGATGGGCGACCAGTTCCGGCAGCTCTACGAACAGTTGCAGGCTGTGCAGTCCCAGCAGGACCTCGCCATCGCAGACACCGTAGGGCAGATCAACTACATTGCGCAACGAATCGCCAGACTGAACGTGGAGGTTCAGGCAGCCCGTGGATCTGATACCAACATCCTTACGCTGTTTGACCAGCGCCAGCAACTCCTGGATCAGCTGGCCGGGTTGACGGACATTTCCTATTTCGAGACGGAATCCGGAAGTGTGACGGTCCAGTCCCGTCAAGGGACCCTGCTTGTGGCAGGTGATGCGGTTCACGCGTGGGAGGCCAGCCAATCTCCTGCGGGACCGTTTCTGGAAGTATATGCGGAGGGATCCGTAATTACCTCCTCGATCCAGTCAGGCAAGCTGGCAGGCCTGCTCAAAGTCCGTGACGGGGGCATCAGCGCATACTTGACCGCACTGGACGAGATGGCCGTGGCAATCGTTGCCCGGGTCAATCAGCAGCATGCGCTCGGAGCCGATCTCGACGGGGCTGCGGGCGGTGAGTTCTTCATCCCTTTCAGCCCTCCCGCGCCCGGCTCCAGCCAGGGTGCGGCGCGTTCCATGATGGTGGCTGTCACCGATCCCTCGAAGATCGCTGCCGCCAGTCCGGGAGCCGGACCGGGTTCCAACGCGAATGCCAACCTGATTGCGGAAATTCAGAACGAACCGCTCCTGTCCGGAAACAGCACGAATCTGATCCAGTCCTGCGGAAACCTGGTCTTTAGAATCGGACTGGACACCCAGGTTGCCCTGGATGGGGTGGAAACCCAGAAGTATCTGCTCACGCAGCTGCAGAATCAGCGAGATGCGGAAATGGGGGTCAGCCTCGACGATGAAGCGGTCAACATCATGAAGTATCAGAAGGCGTACGAAGCAAACGCCCGCGTCATCAACTTGATCGACTCGCTGACGGAGGATTTGCTCCGCCTGCTGGGAGGATGATAATGCGCGTCACCGAATCTATCAGCTACCGCAACCTTATTGCGAACGTGAGCACCCTCAATGAGAGACTGGAGCAGGCCAGCCAACAGGTTTCTTCCGGAAGCAAGCTCCTGAATTTGCATGACGGGCCTGCTGAGAGCGCGGAGATGCGGCTGCTCGAAGCGCAGCTCTCAGATATCGATCAATATCAGACCAATGCCGATAACGGCGGTTTTTTCCTGCAGGCAGCCGACTCCGCCCTTTCTTCACTGAACGACCTGGTGACGGCCGTATTCACACGCGGAAGCGCCGCCGCCAGCAGCTACAACGATGCGCAGGCCCGTTCCACGCTGGCAAGCGAAATCCGATCGCTCCGCGACCAGATCCTTGGACTGGCGAACGCGGAGGTCCGGGGAAGGTACCTCTTCGCGGGTTCACGCGTCACTTCTCCCGCTTTCATCCTGTCGGGCGACACTGCGACATATCAGGGCGATGAAGAAGTGAACACGGTCAAGATCGGCGACTGGCTCCAGGTCCGGCAGAATCTTACCGGCTCCGGTGTCTTCAGCCCCGTGTTCGACGCGATCGAAGCGCTGGTTGCCGCACTGGACGGCAACGATTCTGCGGCCATCCAGCCGGCCCTCGGGCAGGTATCGGAAACGCTGGCCACTGTCAGCCAGGCACGCGCGCGTCTGGGTGTGGACCTGGCGAAGGTGCAGGACTCCGAGATCGCCCGCCTGAACCAGCAGCTGAACATCCAAACCCGGAAATCGCACATCGGGGATGCGGACATCGCCGAGGCGATCACGCGGGTCGGTCAGGTGCAGACGGCGTTGGAGGCGACGCTTACAGTCGGTTCCAGGATCGGTCAACGAAACCTCTTCGACTACCTGGGGTGATAGGCCTGGAGATTCGCCAGGACTGCCATGCCTGCCCTTCATGACAACGCAATTGTCTCCCGACCCTCCTGGTCTGTCGCAGGGATCGCCCGCACCAGATCCGGGAATTCCAATAGACAGGCAATTGCAGCGAAATGTACAATAAACGCCCTGGAGGCTGAATGGCGGAAGCGAAGGCCTTGACGGTACGGACTCCCAAATTCGGCGAGATTGAAATTCCCGAAGACAAAATCGTGTTTTTCAGCGAGGGTATTCCGGGATTCTCTGGAATCCGGCGCTTCGCGATTCTGGAGTTCGAAGAACTCGCGCCGTTCCGGTACCTGCAATCACTGGATGACCCTCCGATCACCCTGCTGATCATCAATCCGTTCCTGCTCCGGCTGGGCTACGAAGTTCAGGTTGAGCCTGGAGAGTTCGAGGATTTCCGGGCGAACGACCAATCTGATATCTCGGTTTACGCGGTGGCAACAATCCCGGAAAACGTGGCCAATGCAACCGTCAATCTCATGGCTCCCATCCTTATCAACGAAAAGACGCGACGCGGCAAACAGGTGATTCTCCTGGACAGCCGGTTTTCGGTGCAGCACGCGCTCCTAACTCCTCCCGGGCAGGATGGAGCCCGAGCCACCTAGGTCTCACCCGCACTCCTTTCGACTGGAGAGATGCGTGCTCGTATTCACTCGAAAAAAAGGGGAGAGCCTGATCATAGGGAACGAGATCGAAGTCTCTGTTCTCAGCATCAGCGGCGGCAACGTCAAGGTCGGGATCTCCGCCCCACGCCAGATCTCAGTCCACCGCCTGGAGGTATTCGAGGCCATTCAGCGAGAAAACCAGGCAGCATCGTCATCGCAGTTCCCGCCATCCGACGTTTTGAAAAAATTCATCCGGTAAACAGGGGAATGGACCCGTGCCGGAACCTTGTCCGGTGGCGGGAGAAGCCCGTGCACAAGCACACGCGCGGCGGAGACCATCCTTTGCCGCTGCGTAAAGTGCCCTGCAGGATCCAGTCAGGCTGAGGCTGCCGGTTTTGACAGCAAAGCCGGGTTTCGGCCGCGGCAATGGAAGGGGCGGCCGCCGGGGGAAGGAAGCAACCGGCTCCAGCCGAAGCCTCAGCCGGCGGGGCGGCTATTCGCGGGCGTCGATGAACTTCGGCTGGTTTTCCCGCTTCTCGCGGACGCTGTCCAGATACCTGGTCCCGCGGTCGAGTTCCCGCAAAGATTCGCACGCTGCGGCGCGGATGTGCCGGTAGTGCGCCATGTTGCGTTCCATGAGGTCCATCAGGTGTTGCGCGCGCATTCTCAACCGGGCGGCTCGGGATGCAGTCTGGCCGGAGCCGGTCACCGCAGCGCCGCCTTCACTCGCGAGCCTGGCGATGCGGCTTTCCGCCTCGACAACTCTCCGTTCGAGTCCTGCGGCTTTACGCTCCTCCACCGGGTCCGGAGGAGAGCCTGCGAGGATGGATTGATATTGACCGTCGAGCCTGGCTTCCACTTCCTCGTACAGGATTTCCAGGGCGTCCAGTTCGGAATCGATCGGGATCATCTTCAAGCCGTGACGTTCAGATTGGAAAAGTGCGAAGAGATGCTTTCGGCCGCACTGAGAGGCAGCGGTGCGGGATTCAGAGCTGCCGGGCCCGCATCCGTCGGTTGACCGGCCTTCCGTGCCGCAGACTCCGCGCTTGAGACCCAGGCTTCCCGCAGAGTGCTCAGCAGATTGACGACCTCCTTCAGGGGAGTGCTGTCCTGGTGGAGATTCGCCTGGAAGATCTGTTGCTTCATGTAGCGATAGAGCCGGTCCAGCGAAAGGGTGATATTGCCGCCGGCCTCGAAATTGAGAGTCGCCTGGAGCTCGGTCAGGATCGCTGTCGCCTTGTTCAGGCAGCGCGTGCGCCCGGGTATGTTGCGGGCGGCCATCTCCTCGTGAGCTTTCTGCAGGCTCGCAATCGCCGCATCGTAAAGAAGCACCACGAGTTCCATGGGGCTTGCGGTTCTGACTCCCACTTCCTGGTATCGGGAAGCGCTATGATGAGTCGGCATGCAGTGCTCCCTTGAGTCTCCGGCGCTTCTCACGAAGACTCCAGAGAATTCATCAGGCTGCTCATCGATGACTGCAGGACGGTTAGTTGCCTCAAGGCTTCGTCGGCCCTGGCATATTGCGCGGTCAGCAGTTCGCGCCGGGCCTCCAGCCGGAGTTCCATCTGCTCCACCTGTTCATTGATTCTCTGGATATTCTTCTCGATGGCGTCTGTGGCGCGATGAATCGGTCCCTCTATTGAGTCTGTCAGGTTTGCAAGCCGCTGGTGCAGCAACGGCGCCAGACTGACGGTATTGCCTGCCGCGTCCAGGGCGTCGCTCAGCAGCAGGTGGGCGGTCGCATCAAAATTGGAGGCCAGCTGCTCGCGCAGCTCGCTCTCATCCAGGCTCAGGAGACCGCTGTTGGAGAGCGTGATCCCGGCCTGGGCGAGCACCTTCACGGATTCGTATCCGGACTCGATGCTCTGCGTGATTGTGGTGACGAGCTCCATTTGCGCCTGGCGCAGCGTGAAATCGCCTGAGAGGATGCCGGCGCTCCTGGTTGCGGAGTTGTAGCGCGACTGGGACGTAATGTAGGAAACGACATCGTTGTACTTTGTGATCAAATCCTGAATGCCCGCAGCGATAGCGTCCGTGTCGTGGTCGATCTGGACCGTCGCGGATCCCGATTCAGACCGCAGGAGGAAGGTAACCCCTTCGACAGCGCCGGTGACCGTGTTCGAGGAGCTGGTGATGTCGACGCCGTTGATGGTGAGCGCGGCATCCTGTGCAGCTACCGACTCGGCGAGGCTCACCGCCGCGCCGGCGCCTTCCGTCAGATTATTGGTGATAGTCAGGGCATTGGCGGTTCCCGAGCCGTCGCTCGTGATCACAAGCCGGTAAGGCTGGGCACTTCCATCGTTGAGGATTGTGGCGCTGCATCCTGCGCCAGCGGCATTGATGGCGCATTTGATCCCCTCGAGGGTGTTGTTGGAGCTGTCGATCGCGATGGTGACCGGGTCCCCCGCCCCGTTTTGTATTACCAGACTGCCTGTTTGGGTCTGGACGGCAGTGCTGGAGGCGAAGTTGTTCGAAGCATAGGCATTGGATTTGGCAAGACGGCTTACTGTGACGGAGAAATTTCCGGTCGTGGGCCCTTTCCCTGCAGTCGCCACCACCACGGCTTCATCCGAAGATGTGGCCTTTCTGAGCGCGAACAGGCTGGCGCTGAACCGATCGTCATAACCGGCCGGCATGTTGAGAGGAACATCCTCGCCGTGAAAAAGGAGGCTCCCCACGCATGTTTTCAGTGCCAGCAGCTTCGTGTTGAATGTCCGGTAGGCCGCGATTCGGTCCTGAAAGGATTCTGCGTTCTGTTGCAGCCTGGTGATCGGCGTACGTTCTACTTCTATCAGGCTGTCAACTATGCCAAGGACGTCCAGGCCGCCGTTAATCAGGTTGATTGATCCCATTGTGCCGTTGCCTTCGGTCAGATACGCACATCCACCCGGTGGCTCTGAGTATCGCTTGCCTCGCTGTCTGCGAGATAGTTCCTGGGGATGCGGTACAAATCCTCCCCCGTGCGCCTGTCCTTGACGCAAATGTACATCTTGCCGTCCAAGGAATCCCGCTCGAAGGAAAGTGTAGTGGAATTAGTCAGTACCCTGTTCTGCGCCTTCTCCACCATTTCGTCCAGCGAGGACGAGAGGTCGGGACTGCCCCCTGCCTGTCCCTTCTTGTCTGTTGCAGGCAGGGCTGCGGCCTTCTCTGGGTCGGCATCGGGGACAGGGCGCCGGGAACCGGCCCGGTGCGCCGGAGGCGCAGCCGGGGCAGGGCGCGCTGCCAGCGCGGTACCGGCAAGATTGCTGATTTCGCCCGCCATCTCAGTCCTCCTCGCGGAGCCTTCCCGGCCGGAATTCGGCCAGGGGCCTGGAGCGCCATTCATCCATCATATCGACCGGTCTCCGGAGCAGACTTAGTCGATAACCATGTCGCGGACCGCGCGCCGCTCCCGGAGAGCGGCGCGCCTGGGAACTCCGGAGCCGAGAGTCGCGCTTACTCCCTGAGAAGTGAGAGCACCGACTGCGCGCTGGCATTCGCCTGCGACAGTGCGGCGATCCCAGACTGAGCCAGGATCTGGTATTTGGTCATATTCGCGATTTCTTCGGCCATGTTGGCATCGCGGATGTTGGATTCGGCGGCCAGGGTGTTCTGCGCCATGTTCTGGAGCACCGCGACGGCGGACTGGAGCCGGTTCATGCCCGCGCCCAGATCGGCACGTGCAGAGGAAATGCCCCGCAGGGCATTCTTGAGTGTGGTGATTGCGGTGGTGGCATCAACCTGCGTGGTAAGGTCCGTACCCGAGATATCTGTCCCACCCACGCTGGTGGTGGTGATGGTGGCGAATGTCACCGCTATGGAGCTGGCGACGGAAGTGTCGCCGACGAACACGTTGAGGGTGCCGTTGAGCCCGTTGGCGGCCGAACTGAAGAGCAGCACACCGTTGTAGTTCGTCTGCGTCGCGATGCGATCGATCTCGTTTTTTATCGAGGTCAACTCCGCGTTGAGAGCTGTCCGCCCGGTGCTGTCGACGGTATCCGTGGCGGCTTCTTCCGCCAGCGCGAAAGCGCGGGTCAAGAGGTTGGTGATTTCCTCAAGGGCCCCGTCGGCAATCTGTGCTACCGAGATCCCATCGCTGGCGTTGCGGACGGCCTGATCCAGGGCGCGCACGTTTGCACGCAAGCTGTCTGCGATGCCCAGCCCTGCCGCATCATCCGCACCGGAGTTGATGCGCTTGCCCGAGGACATTCGCAGCAGAGTGCGGTTCAGGTTGACGCTGTTGAGATTGAGCTGATTCTGAGCGTTGACGCCCGCGATGTTGTTGAGAATACTGAAGGCCATGTTTGAATTCCTCCTTGAATTCGAAACCGTTAGAGATCCGTTCTAAGCCAGACAAGGCTCCTGGAGTCCCCGAATGAGGGCCGTGCCGAACCCCGGTCCGGACGTTACAGTGGAACTTATCGTCGCAGGCGCCCCTTGGGATTAGGCCAAAAACGCCCGGTTATCCCCCGCGAAAACCACGAAAGAGGCCGTTACTCTTTCCCCGGAGGGCGGTTCGAGGCCGCGGGTTGACGAATACGCCCTGCTTGCTTCTACCGGGGGTTGCGCGCCGGGCGATTCCCCCCCGCCCCGCCATATCTCCCGGCCTGGCGGGACGCTTCTCGATCCGGTCCTCTTGTCCGGCTTCACGTTTCCGGCACGCTCACGATCCCTCCTTGTTACAATCCTGAATCCGCAGCAATGTCGAATTCAGCCCGCTGACCCTAACGTACTCCCGCTCCTTCGCCGATATAGCCCACGGGAATATCAGGCCCAAACGGAGACGCATGATCCAGCTGACCAAACTCAACGGTCATCAGGTAGTTGTCAATTCCGACCTGATCGAGTTCATCGAGGAGACACCGGACACCGTCATCACGCTGACCACGAACGACAAGCTTGTCGTTAAGGAACGCATGGCGGACATCGTGTCCAAGGTCGTTTGCTATCGGCGGCTGCTGGCCGGACTGGTGAAAGAGGAAATCGGGCAAAGACTGGCAAGTGCATAAGTCAAGGATGACGAAGGAAAAAAAATGGATTTAGCCACGCTCTTGGGATTGCTCCTGGCATTTGGAGGAATTCTGGGTGGTCAGGCCCTGGAAGGGGGAAAGATCGGGTCCATCCTCCAGGGGACCGCCGCCCTCATCGTTATCGGTGGAACCTTCGGCGCCTGCCTGGTCCAGTTTCCGCTCTCGGTATTTCTGACCAGCATGAAATCGGTGGGGAAAGCTTTCTTCGAGCCCAAAATCAACAACAAAATCATTATCGCTGAGATTATCGGTTACGCGAACAAAGCCCGCCGCCAGGGGATCGTTTCCCTCGAGGCCGACACGGAGAAGGCCTCGGATCCCTTCATGAAGAAAGCCTTGAACATGGCTGTGGACGGCGTGGATTCGAAGACGCTGCGCGAGACAATGGAACTCGAGATCGAGAACTTTGAAGAAGAAGGCGAGCTCCCGGTCAAGTTTTGGGAGGCGGCAGGGGGGTATTCGCCCACCATCGGCATCATCGGCGCCGTGCTGGGCCTCATCCACGTGATGGAAAACCTCACCGATCCCAGCAAGCTCGGCGGGGGGATCGCCGTGGCTTTCGTCGCAACGGTATACGGGGTTACATTGGCCAACGTCCTCTACTTCCCGATTGCGGGAAAGCTCAAACTGCGCCACCGCGCACAGATGATGGCCAGGGAAATCATCCTGGCCGGAGTCATTTCCATCCTCGAAGGGGAGAATCCGCGCATCATCGAGGACAAGCTCAAGAGCTTCCTGAGCAAAAAAGAGCAGGAGACATCTTTGGCCAAATCTTCCGGGTCCGACTCGCAGGCCAAGGCCGCCTGATCAGGGACTGACATGCGAAAGAAAAAAGCCGCAGAACATGTGAGTCAAGAGCGCTGGCTGGTGTCCTACGCAGATTTCATTACCCTGTTGTTCGCGTTTTTCACAACGATGTATGCAATCTCCACAGTCGATGCGCAGAAGATGGGACGAATGGTCCTCTCCATGCGGGCGTCTTTCAACAGTCCGGTGTTTGTTCCCGGGAGCGACACATTGAGCCTGAGCGAGGGGCAGGGCGCGGGGTCCCCCTTGAGTCGGGATCTCATGGAAAACGTCGATGTCCCCAAGGAAAAAGCGCTCGAGGAGTACTCGGTCCAGAACTTGAAGAGCCTGCAGGCGAATTTCATTCCCAATGCGCTCCCCAAAGGGGAGGTGATCGCCCTGACGCGTCTCAAGGAGAACGTCGACAGCCTGGTAGCCTCGCGATCCATGAGCAGCAAGGTCCGGACCCGCATGGAAGCCCGCGGGCTCGTGATCAGTCTGGGTGAGGGTGGGTTCTTTGATTCCGGATCGGACCAATTGAAGCCGGAAGGGCGTGATCTGCTCGATGCGCTGGCGCAACGTCTTCTCATTGCAGAGAATCAGATCCGCATCGAAGGGCATACGGACAACGTGCCGATCCAAACCACACGATTTCCCTCCAATTGGGAGCTTTCGACCGCCCGTGCCACAACCATCGTGTCCTACCTGGTGCGGAGATTCGATTTCACCCCCGCAAGACTCTCCGCCGCCGGGTATGGGGAATTCTGCCAGATTGACACCAACCTTACGCCCGAAGGCCGCGCGCGCAACCGCCGCGTCGACATTGTGGTTCTGAACTCGAGCGCGGTCCGCAGCGAACCACGCTAGCCAACCCGGAAGACCGTCGGAGTGACGCGGCAACAGGAACGGCCGCGCACTGCCGTTTCCCCCTTTTGGTATTTGCTCGACGGCAAGCGGGAGGGACCTGCTGACGCATCACGCTACTTCCCGGGAAGGCGCCTGCCAGAGATAGGCGCCGAAATCGCGTCGTACACGGAATCCGAGCCTTTGATACCACTCGTAAGCGCGCCGGTTTTCGTGCGTCACGGTCAGCCTGGCACTGCGGAATCCCGCCGAACGAAGCCGTTTCAGGGCTACCCGCATCAGGATCGTCCCCAGGCCTCTCCCCTGGTGTGCTGGATGGATGGAAATCTGCGGAATCATCGCTGCATGAGCTGAAATGCGCGATGTCAGGATAAACCCGCAGGGCACCCCGTGGCGATCCATTGCCAGGAACGAGGAATCGGGGAGGAAAATGCCGCAACCCGGGTTGTTCACCAGGCTGTTCAGATAGCTTTCGCAGTTGGCTTCGGAGGTGTAATCCTCGCTGATCCTGGCGTCAATCTGATTGCGGTAGCTCCGGAAAGCCACGCCGGCTGCCGGAGCCAGATTTGCGGTCTCCCAACCTGTGAGTTCCATCGCGTGTTTCGGTTCAGGCCATTCACAGACTTCCAGGTCCAGTTCCATGTAGTGACGAAGAAAACAACAGAATCCATGGCGGGAAAATGTCGTGCCCGGGTCCAGACCGTGAAGTGGAATGAGCTGGGCTTCAATGCGGGTGATGGACCGCATCTCTTGCAGGGACTGGATGGCGCGCGACAGGATCTGATCCGCTGCCTGCTGCGCCGCGGGTGGCGCCGCGTAGAGCGTACCGATCACTCCCTTGTGCCGGTAGGTCAGAAAATAGGTGTATGCGCAGGCTCGGAGTCGATCAGATAGCATGAACCCCGGCAGCAGCCGTTGCTCGAGGAAGGAAGCCAGGATCCGATGAATCGGCGAGTAATCCCAATCGAGCTCCGAGAGCCAGGCGCGCTCCTCCTCGTCCATGAGCCTCGATAGCAGGGTCATGTCGCCCTGGCTGAGGGGCTCCAGCTTCATCTCTGGCATAAGACATCGCCGGCTTCCGAGGCTTGGTGGCGGCAGTTCACGAGGTCGTGAATCTCCTTCCACACTCCGGGTTCGATGTTGAGAAAAGCCTCGACCACATCGGGATCGAACTGAGAGCCGCTGCAGCGATACACCTCCTCCCAGGCGGTCTGGAACGACAGTGCCTTACGGTATGGCCGGTCGCTGGTCATTGCGTCCAAAGTATCAACCACGGCGAATATGCGGGCTCCGAGGGGGATTTCATCGCCGTGCAGGCAGTTCGGGTAGCCGGTACCGTCCCAGCGCTCCTGATGCGCCAGGACGATCTTCGCCGCCGGTGCCAGGAACCTGATGCTCTGCAGGATGTCATACCCGACTTGAGGGTGCCGCTTCATGTGCACCCATTCGTCCGGCGTGAGTTTCCCCGGCTTCAGCAAAATGGAGTCCGGAACGCCGATTTTCCCGACATCGTGGAGCAAGGCTCCCCTTCCCAGATGAATCAAATCGTCGCCTGCCAGCCCCAGCTGGCGGGCCAGCCGGGAGGCGTACTCCCGGACGCGCTGAGAGTGGGCCCGGGTCTCGTGTTCCCGCGCGTCCAGAGCCGCCGCCAGCGCTTCCAGTGTGAAATGGTATCCCTCCTCGATTTCCTTGAGCGCTCCATGCAACTCGAGTGTGCGCTCGCGAACCAGGCGCTCGAGTTCCATCTGGTAGCAGCGATTCTCCAGGGCGAGGCGGCTCCGTTCCAGGGCGTTTTCCACCGAGCGACGGATCGCAAACAGGTCGAACGGCTTGGTGATGTAATCGCAGGCGCCCAGCCTCAGCGTTTCCACCGCTGTTTCCAGATCCCGCACGCCGGTAATAAGGATCACTGGGACATCCGGGTCGCACTCTTTGAGCGTGCGCAGGAAATCGAGTCCGGACAACCCAGGCATGCGAAGGTCGCTGATGACCAGGGAAAACCGTGCGTCGCGCATTTTATCGAGCGCGTCCATTGCGTTCGAGGAACCGGTCAATTCAAAGGCTGGATCTTCCAGGCTTGTCATGAGGACGTCACGGATCTCTTCCTCGTCGTCCACAATGAGGATTCTGGCCGGTGTGCTGACCGCTTCCAGCATGGTTCTCATAGGGTTGAGGGATCCTTCGCGCTTCTGCTCTCGATTTCGCGGATCACGTTGAAATGCTGCGAGCGCATCAGATCTGCCACGCGGCTGTCCAGGTGCCGGCTCTGGAGCGTCTCGGGATACTCCGACTTTGTGGTGAGTATCACCCGGCCGTCGCAGAATACGTTCGTGGTGATGGAGCGACTGCCGTCGCCCAGGCCTTCCGTCTGGATGTGGAGGTCCCGACCCATGAGCACGAGATTGTCGTTGAGTCCCATGATCGCAGGCGCCGACGGAACGGGAGCCGCGCCGGCGGCGGAGCCGTTGTTGACGCCGGTTCTGCATCCTGCGAGGCTCAGGGCGATCTGCCGGCATTGCCGCGCCGCCAAAGATTCCGCATCGACGAGGTCCGGCAGGGCGGAGCGGTGAGCCGCCCTCGACACCGCCGGATCATCATGGATCAGGCCGCCGAACCGTACTTCCACATTCAGGAATTTCACGGCGGCCGATTGCAGGATCTCGGCAAAATGCCTGTCCTGATCGGTGGTCCCAAGATTCATGAGCATGACCGGCCGATATTCATCTACCATCTCCGCGACGCCCTCAATCACGCCTGACCGTGCAGAAACCAGAAGATCCAGAAAATCAGTCATCATCTTCGGCTTGGATGGGTGGGTCCGCTGCTGGAGCATGTCGAGTGCCCCGGCCACATCGGGATCGGCTCCGAACCTCTTCTGGATTCTGCGGTAAATGGAATGCCGCAGAAATCCGTAGGCGCGCTGCATGGAGGCTGGATCCGGCACTGTGACGATGATGCCCTCCGCCGTCAGGTTGAAGAAATCCAGCACGCGGAAAGAGGTGCCGGTCCCAGCGTCGATCAGAATGTGATCTGCCTCCAGCGACGACAGGCACTCCGCCATCCGCTGCTGCAAGCTGGGAGCGAGGTCCGCCATGCCCAGTTCATCCGCAACGCAGCCCAGGAACCGCATCTGCGGCAGGGAGGTCTGCAGCAGGGCATCGGAGAGCCTGGCTCGCTTCTCCACGACATCCAGAAGAGTCACCGCAGGGGGTTTGATCCCGAGATACGCATACAGGTGAGGAGAAGCCAGGTCTCCGTCGACAAGGATCACCGACCGGTTTTCGCTGGCCAGTGCAGTGCCCATGAAGGCGGTGAGGAAGCTCTTCCCGACGCCGCCGCTCCCGCTGCCGATCGTCCACAACCTCTTGGCGCACAGACTCATATCTTCGCTCGAGCAGGCAGTTCCTCTTATCGACAGCCAAAACGGCAAACTTTACCGCATCACAACATAGAGCTGGCTGAGAGTGCTTTCGCCGCGCAAGCCGCGCGATTACTGCAGGATCGGCACCACAGGATGGGTCTTCACCTTAACGCCGGGCCGGGTGCACTCGATCTTCAGGCGGGCTGGTTGCTCTCCAGGCGAATCGGATTCAAAACCGATCGTGTAAAACGTCCGGATCTGGTTCGCCATGCGGCGTCCCAAACCTTCAATGCCCTCCATGTTGGTGAAATATGCCGCACCGGCCGTTACGTCCGCCAGTTCGCGCAGCGCCACCTCGCTCTGCGCAGGCAAGAGGCCCCGGGCGACAGTGCTCCTGGGAGCAAAGCCGGCGAAAAAGACTTCCACGTTGGATGCGGACAACAGGTTTTTCAGTGGTTTCATCTTGCCGGAGGTCTTGATGTCCAGGGTGTTCAGGAACACGACCAGGATCCGTCGTTTTTCATGGCGTTGGCCGAGCTTTTCCACGGAGTTGAACAGGGGTCCGAACAACCACGATTCCCTCGTGACCCTGCCGCCGCTCATCCGCTCAATGGAGTCCTTGATCCGCGACGCGTCCTGTATGAAATCGAGCGCGATGTTCATTCCCTGATCGTCATACGTGGCGGTCCAGCCTGCCTGCGGCCCGAGACAGTTGTCGATCAGCTGGTAGGCCACGTTGCGAGCAGCGGTGGAAGCGGAAATCCTGAGTTCGTCGATACGGGGGTCTTCGTCGGGCTGGGGCAACAGCTCCCGGTCGAAAAGAACGCCGTAAGCAACCGGAACTTCCCCCCCCGCGAAATACTGCACTTCACGGGGCTGGTCGCCCTCGAATACCCGGATGTCTTCCCGGGTGAGGTTTTCGAGGTAGAGCCGGTTGCTGCCGAGGAAGCTCGCGGTCACATAAACGGCCTTTTTCTGGGGCAAGAGGCCGGAGAAAGACCCGCAAAGCGCCAGTGCAATGAAAACCCGGATCATAACCATGCGACCTCCCGTGTCTCTCGTTCCCGGTGCCCATCGGTGACAGACGATCGCGAGGGGCGGCACCTGCCAACACTATAGCAGCTGCGCTGCCCCGGGCCGCGATTTTTCTTGACCTTCAGGCGCCGCAGGATACAGGGTCCGGGAACAGGAACGGGTGGAGAATGGTGGATTGAAGGAAGCGCCAAACGTAGCGCGGCCGCAAATGATAGGATACGTAAGCGAATTCCCTCAGGTGGTGCAGCTCCTCCGGTGATATTTTCTGATGGCGGAAAACACTGGTCCATCCATTAAAGTTTTCCCAGTCATGGTCGAAAATCCTGTCCTCCACATTGCGGAAGAACTGAGTGCCCGGATAAGGCGTTGTGACCGTGAACTGGATCGCGAACGTGTTCATCCTCTTGGCGTAGCGGATCGTTTCCAGGATGCCGTCGACGGTATCATTGGGGAGGCCGAACGTATAGTTGGCAATGACCCGAATGCCCAGCCTGTGGCAGTGCCGGATGATGGCCTCCTGATGGCGTTTGGGGATGGCCTTGCGCGAATTCGCACGAAGAGTCGCTTCGTTGGCGGATTCGATGCCCACTTCCACACAGCGCAGTCCGGCGCGGTGCAGCAGGCTGACGAGCCCGGTATCCAGGCGGTCGGTACGGGCTTCCATCCCCCAGTGCACGGACAGCCCTCGGTGCAGAATCAAGTCGGCCAGTTCCCAGGCACGCTGCCTGCCATATGTCAGATTGGGATCGCGAAAGGAGATTCCCCGGATGCCGTACCGGCCGACGAGGTGCTCGATCTCGCCAACGATGTTCTCCACGGACCGCGTTCGATACTTAGCATTCACCAGGTAGGGGCAGTAGTTGCAGGTGTAAGGGCAGCCTCGGCTTCCAAGCATTGGAAGAGTGATTCCCCTCCCCGTGACGATCTGGTACCGGAAGCGCTCGATGTGGAACTGTTCCCATGTGGGATAAGGGAGGGAATCGAGATCTTCGACAAATCCGGCGGAGACCGTGCCGTTCGGTACGTGGCCGCGCGCAATCGACGGGGCGATGTTCTCGATCTCATCCCTTACGATGAAATCCGCGGCTTCCGCGAAGAACTCCGGCACATTGGCGGCAAACACCCCGAAAAATCCGACTTTACTCCCGTACCGGCGCCGGGCCTCCCGCCCGATCTCCCGCTCGAACTTGCAGTCGACGATCGAGGAGGAGATCAGGTACAGGTCGGCTGGCTCGAGCTGGCTCATCTGGCGCACCTCGAGGATTTTGACCTCGGCGCCGTGCTGCTTCAGGACGGAATGCAGGTAGGCGAGCGTAATGTTGGGGATGGCAGCGATCCTTCTTTTGGCTACCTCGAGCAGCCGCGCAAACGGAGAATTGCCCACGGTGAAGACCGTGCCGAATCCTCCGGCGACGTCCTTCAGCGTACAGTTCTTATGCCGGCTCGCGCTGAGAAGTACGATCTTCATTCCGGTCCTGGATTCTGGTACGGTCGCCTGGGCGGGCAGGAGTCCCAAACCCTACTCCGGCCTGCTTCACAGCTCTTCCCGTCCTCTTCGCCGCAGGAAACCTGCGTGGGGATGCGCTGACACGCGGCCCGCTCACCCTGGAAATCCGGCGGGATCCGGCCGACTCCTCCAATGTGCCCTGTGCGGGCCCATCACGTCCGGGAGGCAGTCTCCGGCTTGAACGCAAGCCCCGCCTGAGGCAGCAATTATAGCAACCTCATGTGCATTTACAAGAACTTGGGCCGATCCCGGAGGAGTGACAAGCCGGCGCATTCACATCCGGAAGTGCACCAATTCCACGAAAATCCTGCCGTGGCGTGAATCCGGCCCACGATGCCCGCACCCGTTGATTCAGAAAACCAGTTGAGTTCTGCGCGTGCGTCTGCTAGCTTTAATAAGTTTAAGCAATGGCCTCGACCGTCAACGAAAGCGGGGCAGATACATAGCCAGAATGGAAGAACGATTCGCCTCTCCTCCTGAATCGCCGGTCGCTCCCGAGCAGCTCAATCCTCCTTCCTCAGGGTTCCGCCTCTATTCGGAATTGAAAGCCTGGTTCCGGGATGTGCTCTTTGCTGTCGCAACCGCCATTTTCATCGTCGTTTTCATCGTCCAGCCGGTGAAAGTGGAAGGGACCAGCATGCAGCCGCGCCTTGTGGACCAGGAGCGGATATTCGTCAACCGTTTTATCTACCGCTTTGAGGAGATCCATCGCGGCGATATCGTGGTGTTCTGGTACCCGAAGGATACGAACAAATCCTTTATCAAGCGCATCGTTGGTGTTCCCGGCGATATTGTGGAAATTCGCACCGGCATGGTCTACGTGAACGGTGAAGAGGTGTCTGAGCCGTATTTGAAGCCCGAATTCCGGGACAGGGAGTCGTTTCCCAAGACAGTTGTCCCCCCGGATCAGTACTTCGTGCTCGGGGATCACCGCAACTCCAGCAATGACAGCCGCAACTGGGGTTTTGTGCCTGGAGACCTTATTTACGGCAAGGCGATCTTTCGTTACTGGCCTGTATCTCGCCTCGGATTGGTGGAATAACTCCAGGAGTGCTGTTTCTGATCCTGATAGCGGCAGCGGGCGCTTGCGCCCGGGAACCGCCGTCCGCAGGTGTAGACGGGAACGCCGAAAGGCCCCTTTCCCCGGAGCACAACGAATGAACGCAATCCTGGCGCTCGAAGACGGTCAGATATATCCGGGCCGCGCCTTCGGCGCCGCAGGGGAGGCCTGCGGGGAAGTAGTATTCAACACCTCCCTGTCTGGCTACCAGGAGATCCTCACCGATCCGTCCTACGCCGGTCAGATTGTGATCATGACCTACCCCCACATCGGCAACTACGGCATGAATCGGGAGGACGAGGAGTCCGGCCGTCCTTTTGTGCAGGGATTTGTGGCGCGCGAGTTCAGCGCATATACATCCAACTGGCGCGCGCTTGAATCACTGGAGGAGTATCTGAAGAACCGCGGCATCGTGTCCATATCCGAGGTGGACACGCGGGCGGTCGTGCGAAACATCCGGACACGGGGCGCCATGCGCGGGATCATCAGCTCCGTCGATCTGGACGGCAGGCGGCTGGTGGAAAAGACCCGGCAATCGCCGCGGATGCTTGGGCAGGATCTTGCCTCCCTCGTCAGTTGCAGTGCCCCCTATACCTGGCAGGACCCGCCCCTGTCCTCCGTTGACCGCTTCCGCGTGGTTGCGTATGACTACGGCATCAAGCGGACGATCCTGGCCAATTTGACCAGCTCGGGCTGCAGCGTCATCGTAGTACCTGCGCGGACAAGCGCCGAGGATGTTTTGGCGATGCGTCCGGACGGAGTATTTTTGTCCAACGGCCCGGGCGATCCCGCCCCGCTCGACTTTGCCATAGGCTCCGTGCGCCGCCTGCTCGGCCGGGTGCCGGTTTTCGGCATCTGCCTCGGGCATCAGATCATGGGGTTGGCCATGGGGGGGCAAACCTTCAAGCTCAAGTTCGGCCACCGCGGCGCGAACCAGCCGGTGAAAAACCTGCGCACCGGACGGGTGGAGATTACAGCTCAGAATCATGGTTTTGCCGTGGACCCGGACACGCTCAGCCAGCGCCGCGTCGAGATGACGCACATCAACCTGAACGATCAGACGCTCGAGGGGATCCGGCATCGTCATGTTCCCGCCTTCTCGGTGCAGTACCATCCGGAAGCCTCGCCGGGCCCGCACGACTCCCACTATCTCTTCACCGAATTCAAGCGCCTAATGGCGGAATTTCGCAGGTAAGGCATGCCCAAACGCACGGATATCCGGAGAATCCTGATCATAGGTTCGGGCCCCATCGTCATAGGGCAGGCTTGCGAGTTCGATTACTCCGGCACTCAGGCCTGCAAAGCGCTGAGAGCCGAAGGGTACGAAATCGTCCTGGTCAACTCCAATCCTGCAACAATCATGACTGATCCGGAGCTGGCGGACCGGACCTACATCGAGCCGCTCACGTGCGAAGCTATCGGCGCCATAATTGCACGGGAACGGCCGGATGCCCTCCTGCCGACCGTGGGAGGTCAGACCGGCCTGAACATTTCGGTGGCACTCGCCAAATCCGGCATCCTGGCACAGTACGGAGTGGAGATGATCGGCGCGACGAAACGCGCTGTCGAGATCGCCGAGGACCGCCAGCTCTTCAAGGATGCCATGGCTGAGATCGGACTGCGCTCTGCCGAGTCCTGCGTGGTGCGGAACCTGGAACAGGCACGCGGCTTCCTCGAGCAGGCGGGGCTGCCCCTGATTATCCGCCCGAGTTTTACCCTCGGCGGATCCGGAGGGGGCATTGCGGGGAGCCTGGAGCAGTTTGAAAGGATCGTGAGCCGCGGCCTGGCCATTTCTCCCGTGCACGAGGTCCTGGTCGAACAGTCGCTGATCGGCTGGAAAGAGTACGAACTCGAGGTCATGCGGGACCTGAACGACAACGTAGTCATAATCTGTTCGATCGAGAACTTCGATCCCATGGGTGTGCACACCGGCGACTCGATTACTGTGGCTCCAGCGCAGACGCTGACCGACAAGGAGTACCAGCGCATGCGCGATGCCGCCATCCGCATCATCCGGAAGGTGGGGGTGGAGACCGGCGGATCCAACATCCAGTTTGCCGTGAATCCCCAGACCGGAGCACTCCTGGTAATTGAAATGAATCCCCGCGTGTCCCGCAGTTCCGCGCTGGCCTCGAAGGCTACCGGGTTCCCTATCGCCAAGATCGCCGCCAAACTCGCCGTCGGATACACCCTCGAGGAAATCCCCAACGACATCACGAGGAAAACCCCTGCCTGTTTCGAACCCAGCATCGATTATGTGGTGGTGAAAATCCCCAAGTGGAATTTTGAGAAATTCGCGGGGGCAGATCCTACTCTCGGGACACAGATGAAATCGGTCGGGGAAGTGATGGCGATCGGCCGCACCTTTAAAGAGGCACTCATGAAAGGCGTGCGCTCGCTCGAAAGGGGGAAAAAGCAAGATCCCCTCGATCCGGAGAAGCTCTACAGCAACCTCTCCATGCCTGTGCCGGAGCGCCTCGATTACCTGTTCTTCTCCCTGCGCAGGGGGCACAGCATCCGGGAAATCCACGAGCTTACCCGCATCGACAGCTGGTTCCTGAACCAACTCAAGGAGATCGTGGACCTGGAACCGCAGCTGCAGCGCCACAGTCTCGAGGAGATTCCCGCCGATTTGCTGCGCACCTGCAAACGGACCGGCCTGTCGGATGCCCTGATCGCCAGCCTTCTGCAGCCTGCGGACGGGCTCGCGGCATCCGCCGAACAGGTCCAGAGAAAGAGGCATGCGCTCGGACTGCGGCCCGTCTACAAGCGTGTGGACACCTGCGCCGCCGAATTCGAATCTTTCACTCCCTACCTGTATTCCACCTACGAAGGAGAATGCGAGGCCGCCCCGACCGGCCGCAGGAAAGTGGTGGTGCTGGGCAGCGGGCCGAACCGCATCGGCCAGGGCATCGAGTTCGACTACTGCTGCTGCCACGCCTCATTCGCGCTCAGGGAGATTGGCTACGAAACCATCATGGTGAACTGCAATCCCGAGACGGTTTCCACCGACTACGACACCTCCGACCGCCTGTATTTTGAGCCGCTCACCTTTGAAGATGTCATGGAAATCATGGCGGTGGAGAAACCTGCCGGCGTGATCGTGCAGTACGGCGGGCAGACCCCTCTGAATCTCGCACTGAAACTGCAGGCGGCCGGAGTGCCGATCCTCGGAACGTCGCCGGAATCCATCGATCTTGCGGAGGACCGGGAGCAGTTCGGTCGCCTGCTTGCCGGACTCGGTATCCCCCAGCCCAGAAACGGCACCGCCCGCTCACCGGAGGAAGCCTGCAACGCGGCTGCCTCGATCGGATACCCGATCCTGGTCAGGCCCTCTTACGTGCTGGGAGGGCGCGCCATGTCCATCGTCTATGACGAGACTTCCCTGATGCGTTACATGGCCTCTGCCGTGCAGGCTTCCCCGGAACACCCGGTGCTCATTGATGAGTTTCTGGAAGATGCCTTCGAATATGACGTCGATGCCATGTGCGATGGCGATTCCGTCGTGATCGCCGGAGTGATGGAGCATGTGGAAGAGGCCGGCATCCACAGCGGGGACAGTACCTGCGCTCTCCCCCCGATCATGATCGAGCCGGAACTGCTCGTACGCATGAAGGAGTTCACGCGCACACTCGGACACGCGCTTCATGTGGTCGGCTTGATGAACATCCAGTTTGCCGTAAAAGACCGCGTCGTTTACGTGCTGGAAGTCAACCCGAGAGCTTCCCGGACCGTCCCTTATGTCAGCAAGTCGACCGGGGTGCCCATCGCCAAGATCGCTGCCCGACTGATGGTGGGCGAGAAGCTGAAGGATCTCGGTCTGACTGACGATCTGGAGGTGCACCACTGCTTTGTCAAGTCGCCGGTGTTCCCGTTCAATAAATTCCTGGGCGTGGACACGCTTCTGGGCCCCGAGATGAAATCGACCGGAGAGGTGATGGGAGTCGCCGAGAGCTTCGGGGCCGCCTTCGCCAAGGCTCAGATCTCGGCGGGATCCCCCATTCCACGCCGCGGCACGGTGTTCCTCAGCGTAAACGACCATGACAAGGTAACGCTGCTGCCGATCGCCCGGGACCTCGCATCCCTCGGCATGCGCCTGATCGCAACCTCGGGCACTCAAAAGTTTCTGCAATCGCACGGCCTCGAGACGGGTTTCGTCTTCAAGGCAGGCGAAGGGGTGCCCAGCGTGGCGGATGCCATCCGGAACGGGGAAGTGGATCTGGTCATCAACACCCCCCTCGGATCACAGTCTCGATTCGACGAGAAAGCCATCCGCCGCGCCTCTACGCTGTATGCCGTGCCGTGCATCACCACCCTCTCAGGCGCCCGCGCAGCTGCCAGTGCCATCCGCTCTCTGCAGCACGAAGCCCTCTCCGTGCGCAGCCTTCAGGAATACCATTCCCCGCAAAACAAGAAAACCGCCGAGGTGCCGGCCCAAGCCCCGAGATAGGGATGTTCTACGCGTGCCTCGCGCCTGCTCCTGTCCGGATGATATTTCCACTCGGGCATCGGCAAGCGTTAGGCCGGTATCCCTGCGATCTGGCAGTCTTTCATGCAGAGCTCCGGCTCTTCAGTTGTTCCACTTGAAGGCGACAAGAACTCCCCCCTTGAATTCCAAATCGGCGATCGAGCGATCGCGGCCTTTCGGATCGCGGAAATCAACGCGGAACTTGTAGGTGTCGGCGATCTCGTTGGATTGGGCGACGGGCGCATCCAGCCTGGCCACGTGCCAGCCGTCTTTCCCTTCGTCGCTTGGACCGGTCATTCCCGCATCGGCGAAGAATTCGACGATCCTTGTTCCGCCGACCTTGTAGGCGGTGAGCTTGGCGACGAGGCCCCGGGCGACGAGACTATCGCGCCGCTCACGGGGAACCGGCGGCTTGCTGGGGTCGCCGGCCGCCCGGCGGGCGCGCGGTTCCACCTTGGTGATTTCGATCCGGCCGCCATAGAAGTCATCGAGGAACTGGTAGGCTTCGGGGTCGTATTTCCTGAGTCCTTCGGTGCCATTCTCGGGTTTGGGTCCGGTCATGCTCAGATCGCCGCGGGTCCCGAAATACCACATGGTCAGCTCGGCGAAGAATTCGCTCGAGTTGGAACCGGCATAGGAATTGACCCACAAGCCCTTTGCCTTCGACTTTTTCGCCTGCTCGTCAATTTTTGCACGAACCTCGGGATTGATGCCGGAACCCATGATATTATGCGCAAACTCGTGCAGGCAGATGTCGCGGCCGAAATACCGGTCCTGCTCTTTCGGCAGCCGGAGGAGGTTCTCTTCGCCACAGGAAGTAATCCGGCCGCCCATGCCTCGAGTGCGCTGGTCGCGTGTCAGTCCGTTGTACTCGTCCAGCGGCACATGTTTGTCGTGTTGCCATTCCGGCAAATCGGTGGTCACCTGATTGCGGCCGATGATGTGCAGTTCGGCGCCGGCAGCGGCGAGGTTGGCAGTCACTATGGGCAGGTTTTTGAGCTGGAGGCTGAGCCGGTCGTAAGCCGCGTTGAGCGCCTCGTCGGAAACCACCATGTGCGCTTTGATCGGAATGCCGTGGAAATCGAGAATCTTTGAATAGAATCCCTGTTCGGGTGGATCGGCGATCCGAATGGCGGGCCGCGCAGTTTCAGGTTTCGCTTCCTGGCCTCTGAGGCCCCATGCCTGACTCCCCGGCAACACCGCAGCGAATATCATCAGAATACCCATCAATCTGCTCATGCAATCCTCACTTTCTGCGCCACTCGGGACGGAAGATGAATCCGGCAGATTCTACTCCAGCATCGGCCGTCGATGCTCCTGAATATTGGGGTGTGTTCTCCCGACGCATTCATCGATGTGAGCCACCCTGATCGCCACCCGGATCGAACGTGCGATTGACATGTCCGGAGGGAGAAAATCTGGACACGCACCGTTTTGTACAAAACCTGGAAAACCTGGACACCCACCGTTTTTGTACATCCTGGACGTCAGCCGCTGGAGCGGCGATTGGTGTTGAGGAAAAGAGTGTTGCCAATCGGGTGGAATAAATCTTCCGGATCAGACCGGTAGGGCTGTCACTGGCGCGCGTCGAGGCCTTCGAAGTAACGACTCCGAAGGCACAGCCGCGAATAGAAGTTCGATACGGGTCTGCAGAGGGTTGCTCCGACGGGCCCGCATTGCCTCACGCCAATTGCCGCGGCGACTCCTTGAAGCCAGCGCCTGCCGAGGCGATCTGCAAAATCACGCAAGGTGGAAAGCAGCCCGGCGTACGCACCGGCCGAAGCAGTAATACACCCCTTCTTGCCCTTCCTGGAGGAAGGCGCTGCGCGGCAGAGCCATGGTACACCCCTTTTAAAAGTACTAACGGGGGACTCAGGGAAAGTGCCAAGAGAAGATCTGCAGAAAAGTGGGTGTCCGGTGTCTCGCTCCAGATGCAAACTTCATCTTGTTCTAGCTCCAGACCCGCTTTAGACTTTTTATTGATTCGGGTGCGCCAGATGTTTAGCGCAAATCTGACGCGTGAAAAGGAGAATACAATGCAGATCATGGTTGTCTGGAAGACCGTTCCCGGCAAATACAAGAACGCTGTTGATGAATTTCTCCGCAAAGGCGGGCCGGTACCGCCCGGAGCCAGGACCGTAGGACGTTGGCACACTCCGGGCTCAACGCTCGGCTGGCACCTTATAGAAACAGACTCCCTGACAGCCATTGCCCAGCATATCGCTGAATGGGCCGAGTTGTTGGAATGCGAAGTCTATCCTGTTATTGAGGATGCCGAAGCCGGCGCCGCCGCGAAGAAAGCATTTGGGAAGTAGCCTTCGGTTTCCGGTCCTCCGCGGGATGCGGCTCGTCTTCGCTCCGGAAAACGGCAGCATCCTCTTTCCCGCCGGGCATGCCCAGGATGGGAAAGAGGTCAAATGTGCGGCCCTGATCGATGAGATGCGCCCCTTCGGTATATAGGCGGATAAAGTGGGTGCAATACTTGCGCAGGTCTCCTCCAATGCACGAATCCACACAGAACAAGTCCGTGTCCAGGCAGTTCACGCATTCGCCTAGGGAGATGCAGACTTTTGGCACAGTGATCTTACAGGTGCGGCAGATCGTGAAGAGATTGTCGCTCTCGTGGTAGTGGGGACAGCTTTCCAGCGCGGTCTTGCCATCGCGGACGCCGTAAATGCGGCAACCCATGAGGGAGCCCGCTCCCTGCTCCTTGCCGGCCTCTATCTCCTCCAGGTTCCCGTCGATCCAGTTGATGCAGTTGCGGCAGTCAATCATTCGAGCTCTTCGATTCCTTGCGGCGACACCCGCGGTTGTGACTCACCAGCTTCCTCGATCGTGCGCAGGCGAGCGTTTCCGCCGAAACGTCCCCGGTGCTGCAGCATCCCTCCGCAACACCCGCCCCGTGCCCGATCCGGACGAGAGCAATTGGTTGCGAATCGGTGCCGACGAGCGCCCCGTCCTCGAAAATGGTAGCATGCTTGTGCGAACCGTCAAAATCCCAGGAGATGGTGACTGTTTAGCCGGCTCGGAACAGTTACAGGCCTGCAAATAAAGCCACGAATTTCACGGATTCTCCGAAGAATTATCTCCCTTGATGCGAGCCATACAATGCGGCCTTCGTGATAATTCGTGGAATTCGTGGCAGTTTTCTTTGGGCTGGCCGAACAATCGCAGGAGATGACTCCAGCTCCGGCATGGACGTTGCACTCGATCGAAGCATCTCCCAGATACGCGAGAAAAGACGAGCTGGGGCTGCCGCCCGGCTTGCTCCCCTTGATTTCCTCGAAGGTGCCCACCTTGCGTGCGCCTTTCCCGTCGGCCAGAATCAATCCATGGAGCTTTTTCGTCGCTTCGCAGACGCAGCCTTCCGGGCACTCGTTCCGGCCGGCCTGTGCCTTTGACAGGTGCGATACACCGCTTCCGTCAGCAGGCCCGGGTCGTGACGAACCACCCGTCCGCGCGCGAGCAGGTTGCCTTCGTAGATTGCAAGCCCCATGGAATCAAGCTGTGCACGATCGCTCACCACAGGTAACGCTCCCTGCCGGCGGTACCGGGCAAGAACCGCCGGGGACATCGGCTGCCTGTTCAGAATGATCCAGTCAAACAGACTGGTTCCCGCGTGCCGGTAAATGGCGGCAACATGATCGGCCGCTGAAAAGCCCGTAGTCTCACCCGGCTGGGACATCAGATTCGAGATGTAGATCTTCATCGCCCGGGACTCCCGCAGTGCCTGCGCCACGCCCGGGACCAGCAGGTTGGGAAGCAGGCTGGTGAACAGTGAGCCGGGCCCGATAGTGATGATGTCCGCGCTGCCGATGGCCTCAATGACTGCTGGAACGGGTTTGCATTCCGGCGGCGACAGCGAAATCGTGCGAATCGGCGATGTGCTCCTGGAAATGAGGGACTGGCCCAGCACCCGGGTGCCGTCCGCGAGAAGCGCTTCGAGCCGGACATCGTGGAGAGTTGCAGGAAAGATCCTTCCCCGAATCGCCAGCACATCCGAGCACACCCGGATCGCTTCCATGAAATCACCGGTGATTCCGGTTAAGGCCGTGAGGAAAAGATTGCCGAAACTGTGACCCTCCAAACCCCCGGGACCCGGGAAACGATACTGGAAGAGATGAGATAACAGCGTATCATCTGCGCTGAGTGCGACAATGCAGTTGCGGATGTCACCCGGGGGAAGTACCCGCAGTTCGTCTCTGAGCCGACCGGAACTGCCGCCGTCATCCATTACCGTAACGACTGCAGTCAGGCGCGAGATCCATGGCCGGACATGCGGAGCTTCGATGATCGGCGGGTCAAAAACCCTGTATTTGAGCCCACTCAGCAAACAGGAAAGCCCCGTCCCCCCTCCGATGGAGACAACCTTCTGCAGGATCCGGGTCTTCATGGCAACCTACCCGCCGGTTGCAGGTTGGCCGGGGCCGAAAATGTCACCGTGCTCGCCCTGTGCGATCAGTGCGGTGAAATCAGAATCGTTTTTGGCAAAAATCCGATTCTCTTCGTTCAATTCCATCGCCCTTCGCAGATGTGTGACCGCATCGCCGATCTGTCCCTTCATGGCATAGGAGGCCGCCAGAGAATAGTGGATGTGGTCGGAATCCGGATGCTTTTCCAGAGACTGGCGAAAGTATGCGATGGCCTTGTCGTAATCCCCCCGGTTGTGCTCCAGAATTCCCAGGTTGTAGAGCTGATCGATGTTTGTGGGGGGGCGCTTGTGCCCCGGATCCTCACGCTCGCAGATCTGGATGTATGTTCTGGCGCGCGCCAGGATTTCCGGTTCGCCGGGATGGCTCTCTATCAGCAACTTCAGTTCATTCCGGGCCTTTTTGAACTCCTTCTGGTAAATCAGCTTGATGCCTCTTTCGAGCATCGACAGCGCGGCTGCAGTCGTCTTGGTTTCATTCAATAGCCGGATCGGCGGCGGGGTCTCGACAACGACCTTGCCACCTCCGGGTTTGGCTGACCCCGACCGTTCCGCTCGCGCCGGCCGGCTTGCCCGGGATGGACGCGATGACACTCTCGCTCCTGATTTTCCAGAAGATTTTATCCGTGACGCAGCCGGCTTTTTTGCCGGAGATTTCGCTTTTCCCTTCGGTTTGGTGGCGATCTTTTTGCTGGCCATTGATCCCTTGATTGTCCTGGTGCTCAGGCCCCGGCTATGGCTTCCACAAGGAAACCTCTTGGTAAATATTCGCTAAATATTTTAAAATCATACATCTAAGGCGAATCACAGGCTCAACCTTAAAATTGAGAGTTATTATTAGGAGAATTCGGCCGATAAGTCAAGGGTAAGGTCGGACTGGGCCAATCCCCCCTCCCTTTCCGGTTAACTTACTCACAGTGAGGGCGTGAAAATAGCACAAATATCGCTTTGAAATCAATAATTTACGCTGGCATGTTTCCAAGGGGTGCCCACCAGTGATGAATCCGAGCAATATAGTGCTGTATGAAGCCGAATATCTGCGATTGAAGTCCATTCTGGTCATGACGCAGAGAGACCTGCGGGCGGAACTGGTTCTGCTGATCGATCGCAACGGACAACAGATCGCGTTCGAGGGGCCGGCCCGTGGCGTCGATATGACTGCGTTGGCATCCCTGGCAGCGGCGAACATCGCCGCCACGGACGGTTTGGCCCGTCTCGTTGGAGAACCCGAGTTCTCCGTTCTGTATCACCAGGGGAAACACCGGAGCATCCACATCTCGGAGGTGTCGAAAAAATTCTCCCTGGTGGTCGTGTTTGACGAAAGCGTTTCCCTCGGCATGGTCCGGCTGAGAGTGAAACGGGCGACGGCGTATCTTGAAGAGGTCCTGCGCGGTTTCATGCGCAAGGCAGAATCTGCCGGCTCTGCACCTAAGCCAGGACCGGCCTCGTCGTCTCCTCTCTATTTTACGGACGAGGACATTGACAAGCTGTTCCGCTTGCTCAAGCCAAACAGCTGATTCCTACGCGAGAGGATTCAACGTTGACCTTCATAAACTACGTGGCACGCGAAATCAACTGCAAGATCGTATATTACGGTCCCGGCTTGGGTGGGAAAACCACCAATCTGCAGTACCTCTATGACATCACGAGCGCAGAAAACAGAGGAAAGCTCATCTCCCTGGCGACGGAAATGGACCGCACTCTCTTTTTCGATTTCCTTCCGCTCGATCTCGGGCAGATCCGCGGCCTGCGAACCCGATTCCACATCTATACGGTGCCCGGGCAGGTTTTCTACGATGCCAGCCGCAAACTGATACTGCGCGGAGTGGATGGGGTCGTGTTCGTCGCTGATTCTCAGGAGGAGCGCCTCGATGCCAACCTGGAATCCATTTCCAATCTGGACCTGAACCTGAAAGAGAACGGGTTCGATCTTGCGAAGATCCCATATGTCCTGCAGCTCAACAAACGGGATCTGCCCAACGTCATGCCGGTGGAACAGCTTACGAAACTGCTTGCCGTCAAAGGCGAACCGGTCTTTGAGGCCGTTGCGCCCAGAGGCGAGGGCGTCCTCGACACGCTGAAAGCGGTGGCCCGGCAGGTGCTGGTCGAGTTGCGAAAAAGCGCCTGATCTCACCCGTAAAGACCTCTGCAGGCGCGGGCTTCAACCATGCGGGCACGGGCTTCGGCCCGCGCGCCTCTATCCTTAGACTACCCACTATCATCATCCGCGACCTCTCCGATCATCGCCTGGCTGCGGCCTGGAAGCCCTATAATCTCGCGCTCGCATGCCGTTATGTGTCCACTTGCACCCCAAAAAGAGGGAAAATAAGAGGTGGGTGCGTCGGCAGCGCCGTTGTGCGATGCCGTGAATCGGACTTTATTGAACCGGGGGGCGATACTATGGATTTTCGCACAGAGCACGATTCGATGGGGAGTGTGGAGGTGCCATCGGAAGCCTACTATGGCGCTCAGACGGCGCGCGCGCTCGATAATTACTCGATCAGCGGGCTGAGCGTTCATCCTGCCATGGTGGAGAATTACGTTCTGCTCAAAAAGGCGGCTGCAGAGGTGTTACAGGAACTCGGGCTGCTGGACCACGAGCGGAGTCAGGCCATCGTCAGAGCCGCGGAGGAGATACTCGGCGGAGCACTGCGTGACCAATTCGTCGTGGACGCATTTCACTCCGGCGCGGGAACCTCTTTTCACATGAATGTGAACGAAGTTCTGGCGGGGCGCGCCAACGAGATCCTGACCGGGAAGCGGGGAGGGAACTCTCCCGTACACCCCAACGATCAGGTAAACCTGGGACAATCGACCAACGACACCTTCCCCACCGCCATGCGCATGGCAGCGCGGAGGTTGGCCGCAAGACTCATTCACGCAGTCAGGAGGCTTGGAACCACCCTGTCACAGAAGGGCGCCGAGTTTGCAGAAGTGGTAAAAGCGGGCAGGACGCACCTGCAGGACGCGGTTCCCGTCACCCTGGGGCAGGAGTTCACAGCTTACGCAGTCGCGGTGCGACAGGCGGGGGATGCGATCGCTTCCGCTTCCCGACTCCTGGAAGAACTGGGCATCGGCGGAAGCGCTGTCGGGACCGGGTTGAACACGCATCCCCGCTTCCGCGTGTTGGTGGTGGAACGGATCAGCAGGTACACGGGAATAGGCTTCCGTCCGTCCGGAGACCTGCAGGCCAGCATGCAGAGCCATCTACCGATTGCGCTGCTGTCCTCGGCGCTGCGCGGGCTGGCACTGGAAATCTCCCGAATTTGCAACGATTTGAGGCTTCTGAGCAGTGGCCCGGCCACCGGTCTGATGGAAATCCGCTTGCCGGCAGCCCAGCCCGGTTCGTCGATCATGCCCGGCAAAGTCAACCCGTCGATCCCCGAAATGGTGAATATGGTCTGTTTCCAGGTGATCGGCAACGATACGGCCGTCGCGTGGGCAGCTGCCTCGGGCCAACTCGAGCTCAATGTGATGATGCCGGTGATGGCTCACAATATCCTGCAATCGCTGCAAATCATGACCCGCGCGTTGCACGCTCTTGCCGCGCGCTGCATCAGCGGCATCACCGCAGATCCCCGGCGCTGCCGCCACTATGCCGAGTCGAGCGCCGCACTTGCCACGGGTCTCAATCCCCTCCTCGGGTATGACCGCACGGCAGAGATCGTGAAAGAATCCCTGGCCAGCGGGCGCACCCTGATCGAAGTCGCGCGACAAAGGTCCGGTCTCGGGGAGGAGGAACTGATGCGCCTTTTCGACATTGCCTCCATGGCGAAGGGCAGTGGGCAGTAGGCAGAGGATTTATGCGGCAGGGTCTTCAGTCCGAGGTTTCGGTGTGATTCGCGCTTTGAGCAGGGAGAGCAGCACCGCGAGACCCAGAATCACTGCAACGACCGGCAAGGAGACTTGAACGGGGATGGAGACAATGTCGTCCAGAACCATCTTGACGCCGACGAACATCAATACGATTCCCAGGCCCCTTCCCAGGTAAACGAAACGATCCACGACGGCGGCGAGAAGAAAATACATGGAACGTAGCCCCAGGATCGCGCAGACGTTCGAAGTGAAGACAATAAACCAGTCCGTGGTGATTCCGAAGATCGCCGGAATGGAGTCCAGGGCAAACACCAGGTCCGTCGTTTCGACCGTGACCAGTACGAGCGCCAGAGGGGTCGCAACCAGCCGGCCCGACTCTCTGAGAAAGAACCTTCCGCCGGCATAGCCTGACGTCATGGGCACCGCCCGCTGGAAGAGGCGAACGATGGCGTTCTTGTCAGGATCAACCTCAATCTCCTCGTTTTTTCTCAGGATTTTGAAGCCGGTGAAAATCAGGAACGCTCCAAACAGGTAGAATATCCAGTGAAATGCCTGAAGCAGCCGACTGCCAGCATAAATGAACGTGCCGCGCATGATCAAAGCGCCCAGGATGCCCCAGAACAGAACTTTGTGGTGCAAATCCTTCGGGACCTTGAAGTAGGAAAAGATGAGGATGAACACGAATATGTTGTCAATACTCAGGGTGTATTCGATGATGTAGCCCGTGAAAAACTCCAGGCCCGCCTTCGAACCGAAATTGCGGTACACCCAGGTTCCGAACAGGACCGAGAGAACAATCCACAAGGTGCTCCAGCAGAGTGCCTCCCGGACGCTCACAGCATGCGCTTTGCGCTGAAAAACGCCGAGGTCGATCGCCAACAGTACGGTGACGACTGCCAGGAATGCCACAAAGAACCAGGGGCCTGCTATGCTTGGAGACATACCCTCCCTTTTTCCGGATCTTGCCCACGATGATCTCCGCCGGGCTGTACTAACATGAAGTCTCTCGGGCCGCCGCCTCAAATCTCTCCAGAATTTCGAGTGCTGGATCGCAGTCGCGCCTTGACTGGAGGTAATCACAGGCCTCCCAGGCCATCATCCCGCGCAACCGGATCAGGTAGGC
>Ga0113563_10000043_pt1 | contig 38048 bp, 31 predicted proteins | sample Mud3Dept3metaG_FD_80117 | JGI IMG/M metagenome (GOLD analysis project Ga0113563, IMG submission 80117) | Freshwater wetland microbial communities from Ohio, USA, analyzing the effect of biotic and abiotic controls - Mud 3 Core 4 Depth 3... | ecosystem: Environmental > Aquatic > Freshwater >... | reverse complement strand
TTCGTTATTCGAAATTCTGCGGTTCGCTTTTGAGCTTCTGAGCACCTTGCGATGAAATTCTGCTTCAAGAGTCTGAAGTTTGGTGGAGGGAGTGATCATGATGAGAACGGTTGAACAGTACCTGGAGAGTCTTAAGGACGGAAGGGTCCTCTACTGTTTGGGGGAGAGGGTGAAGGATGTGACCACTCATCCTCTGCTTATGAATGTTGTCCGCAGCGCTGCCATGGACTACTTCTTTCCTAACCAACCCAAGTATCGGGACCTCTTTGTGATGAAGAACGAAGAGGGCGAGGAGGTTCATGCGCTTTTTGTCTCTCCGAAGAGCGCCGATGATCTCCTCAAACGAAGGGAGATTTTCTTGACCACGTGGCGAACAGGGGGCGGGACCCAACTGCACTGCATGGGGATTGACGCTCTGGAAGCGTCAAGGGTGGTGGCGGACCGGATGGACAGGCGGTTGGGAACTCGCTATGTGGAGCGCGTGGAGGCCTATCGGCGGTATTTACAGCAGAACGATCTGGGAATCACAGGGGCCATGACGGACGTGAAGGGAGATCGAAGCCTTCGCCCGTCAAAGCAGCAAAAGCACCAGGACTACTATGTGCGGGTCGTGGATCGGCAAAAGGAAGGGATCCTTGTGAGGGGAGCAAAGATGCATATCAGTTCAACACCCGGCGCCAACGAAGCGATCGTCATGCCCTGCCGGGCCCATGGGGAGGAAGACAGAGACTGCGCTGTGGTTTTCGCCACACCCCTTAACGCGAAAGGCATCACCCTGATCGCTTCAGAACCTCCCATGAGAGAAAGCAATGAAGCGGGTGAGTGGGATTACCCTGTCAGCACGGCCTACGGCCACGGCGCCTCCGAGTGCATGATCGTCTTTGACGATGTCTTCGTCCCCTGGGAGCGAGTCTTCCTGTGCGGGGAGTGGAAGTTCTCCAGGGACATCACCTATGCCTTTGCGACCTTTCACCGGTTGTTCGGCGTTTCGCGCATGACCACGGAGCTCGAAATGCTGGCAGGCGTTGCCGCCCTTGTCGCCGAATACAATGGTGTGGAGAACATCTCTCACATCAGGGACAAGCTGGCCTGGCTGGCCATGTACGCGGAGGCGGTGAGCGTCATCGGCAAGGCCTCCTGCCTGTATTGCGAAAAAGACCCGGATTCCGATGTGGTCAGCCCCAACACCGTTTACACCAACACGGCGAAATACCTGTTTGCGGACAACTACCATCAGGCGGTCAAAACGGCTCATGACATCTGCGGCGGCATTGCCGACACCATACCGACCTACATGGACTGGAGCAACCCCGAAACGCGTCCGTGGATGGAAAAGTACCTCGGCGCTAAAGCCGGGATCCCCACGGAGCACAGACTTCGGGCCATCCGGTTGTTGAAGGACCTCACGAATCCTCATTTTCAGATAGGGAGCATTCATGGAGAGGGCTCCTTGGCCGCCCAGAGGATGTTTGTTTACGCGAGTGCGGAGTGGAGAAGGTACAAGGCGGCGGCGAAGCGGATCGCGGGCATTCCGGGATGGGAAGAAGATCCCACTTACGGCTCTTTGCCCGACTACCCTGCCTGTATTTCTTCGAAGATGAAGCCGCCGGACAAGTCTTGCAAGCTGTAACCCCGGCCATTCTGACAGAGGAGGAAGGCAAGAACATGTCCCTATCGATGAAGGCGCAAGAGGGCGCCAGAATGCTGGTCATGGGAAACGAAGCGATTGCCCGTGGCGCACTGGAGGCCGGCGTCCGCGTTGCAGCAGGATATCCGGGCACCCCTTCATCTGAAATCATCGAAAATCTCGCTCAGGCCTCCAAAGCGCGGAACCTTTATGTGGAGTGGTCCGTCAATGAAAAAGTGGCTTTGGAAGTGGCTTCCGCAGCGTCCTATGCAGGGCTTCGAGCCCTTGCGGTTATGAAAATGGTGGGGATGAACGTGGCTTCCGATTTCCTCCTGCACCTGGCTCAGTACGGGACCAGAGGAGGGATGGTGCTCGTCTCCTGCGACGATCCGGGGGCCTTGTCCAGCAGCAACGAAGGGGATTCAAGACCCTATGCCAAGATGATGGAGTTCCCCCTGCTCGAGCCCGGTGACTTTCAGGAGGCCAAGGACATGACCCAATGGGCCTTCGACCTCTCGGAGGCGATCAGCAATGTGGTCATGGTTCGAAGCGTGACCCGACTCTCTCATGCGAGCGGCGAGGTGGTCATGGGAGAGATTCCCCAGACTCAGGTCCGTGCCCGTTTCACATTTGACGGCCCGCTTCTGAACACCCTGACGGGGCCAGCGGTCAACCAGCCTTGGGCGATCCGGGAATTTCGGCGCATGCAACACGGGAAGCTCAAAAAGGCCGCTGAGCTCTTCGAGCATTCACCGTTCAACACCTATATCGGCCCGGCCCGGCCCGAACTTCTTGTGATCACGAGTTCCGCCTGCCAGCTGTACAGCGCAGAAGCGATTCACCTTCTGGGAGCCGAGCGCAGGATCGGCCTTTTGAAGTTGGGCACAACATGGCCTCTACCTTTGCAACTCCTGGAAAAACACCTCAGACTCACAGACAAGGTCCTGGTGGTCGAGGAAATCCTGCCCTTTATGGAGGAAAACCTCAAGGCTGCTGCAGCGACCCTAGCCCCGCGAATCGGTGTCAAGACCTTCTTCGGCAAGGCCGACGGGCGTCTCCCCATGGAGAGTGAACTGAACCCGGACTTGGTGGTGGCCGCCCTTTCCGGGATCCTTGAGGTTCCTTACGAGAGCGTCCCTCAGGATTATTTGAAAAGGGCGGAGGAGATCGCAGCAGCGGGGGCGCCGGTTCGGGCGCTTACCTTCTGCCCGGGTTGCCCTCACCGCGCGTCCTTCTGGTCCATCCACGACGCCATCCAAATGGACGGCCGCAACGGGTTTGTGTGCGGCGATATCGGCTGCTATGCGCTCGCGGCATCGCCCAGCGGGTTCGACACCATCAAGACCCTTCATTCCATGGGGTCAGGGGCAGGGCTGGCCAGCGGATTCGGGAAACTGGGCGTATTCGGTTTGACCCAACCCATCTTTGCGGTATGCGGCGATTCGACTTTTTACCACGCGGTCATGCCGGCCTTAGTCAATGCAGCACACAACAAGGCCAATATCACCCTGATCGTTTTGGACAACGGCGGAACGGCCATGACGGGTTTTCAGCCTCACCCGGGTCTGAAGGTGAACGCTGCGGGAGAAGAGGTCCCTCCCTTAGACATCCCAACGCTCTGCCGGGCCATGGGGGCCAAGGTCGAGGTCTGCGACCCTTTTGACGTGGAGGACACAAGAAGAACGTTCCTCGAGATGATGGAGGACCAGCAGGGCGTCAAAGTCGTGGTCCTTCGCCAACTCTGCGCCCTGAGCCCTGAAAAGAGGGGCAAGAGAAAGTTTCAAATGGCTGTGGATCATGAACTCTGCGTGGGACAGAAATGCGGCTGCAACCGGCTGTGCACAAGGGTCTTCAAATGCCCCGGCCTGATCTGGGACAGGGAAAGGCAGGCGGCAAGGATCGATGAGGTCATTTGCACGGGATGCGGCGTTTGCGCGACCCTTTGCCCTGCAGGCGCCCTGAAGAGAAGGGAGGTGGAATAAGCCGTGGGAGAAGTGTGGCCCCTACAGGATCCCTACAACATCATCATCACAGGCACGGGCGGGCAGGGCAATGTCCTCGCCTCCCGCATCATCGGTGAAATGCTTTCTCAACGCGGCCTGCATGTGACGATCGGAGAGACTTTCGGGGCTTCCCAGAGGGGGGGCTCGGTCATGAGCCATCTGAGGATATCCTCCTGCTCAGTCTTTTCCCCCCAGATCCCCAAGGGCAGGGCTCACCTGGTCGTCGCGCTTGAGCCGAGCGAAGCGATCAGGGTTCTCAAGATTTACGGAAATCCCACAGTCAAGGTGCTCACCAACACACGACCCATCCACCCCATCGGGGTCATCTGCGGAGAGCAGACCTACCCCTCCCTGGAGGACCTGAAGAGGTGGATCAAGGAGCTTTCCGAAGCCGCGTGGTTTATCGATTCCACAACCGCTGCCGTAAACTTAGGCAATCCTGTGCTCGGAAATGTGATTTTAATCGGGGCCCTAGCGGCAACCGGTGTTCTTCCTCTGGAGCGAACGCAGTTTGAGGCTGCACTCTCCCGACGAATGAAACCGGATCAAATCCTTCTCAATCTTTTGGCATACGATGCGGGCGCATCGGTGATTTAAATGCGCTTGTTCGAAAATTCAATGCGTTCCTCAAGCGGAACGTTCGGTGCCGGTGGGGGAATGGGTTTCGCCGTGCTCATTGAGCGCTGGTTAGCAATTTCGTATTTCAAGCATTTCTTGATATCGAAAGAGAACGCGATTATCCTATTGGAGAGCAAAAAGGGTTGGGAATTGCTTAGGAACGGTGCCCAGATTTCAAAAGGGTGGTCTTCAAGGCAGGGGCGAGAAATAGAGCTGAGCTGTTTCAGTGGGCTGTATCCGAAAAAGGGAGTTGTATCGTCTGGTTCTGTTGGGAGGCGAGAATCTCATTACTATCACAGGGGTCATCAGAGTTGATGCAATAAGGTCCTCAGGTGACCCAATACATTATCAAGGGGAAAAGCGATGGGAGACGTTCAGTGGTTAACGGCAAAAGAAGTTCTTAAAGTCAACGCAGCAAAATGGCCCGACAAGGTCGGCGCCAAGGACCTTTACAGGGAGTTTACCTTCAAGGAGTGGAATAAGCGCGCATGCAGGCTCGCCAACGCGCTGGCGGACATGGGCATGAAGAAGGGTGATCGATTTGCCGCTCTCGCATACAACTGCGTCGAGTGGATGGATCTCTATGCCGCTGCAGCGAAGGGCGGTTTCATTATTGTCCCCATCATGTTCAGGCTTTCTGCTCCGGAGATGGAATACAACATCAACCACAGTGAATGCAAGGTCTTTATCGTCCAGGGCGGTGTGGACAAGAAGAATGGGAAGCTATTCCCCTGGATAGATATGGTCAACGGGATGAAAAAGAATCTCCCTACCGTTACTCACTATCTTGCTTTCGGCTTTGATAACCCCAAGTATGACGGCTTCATCTCCTACGAAGAGGCCATGGCGAAGGCAGGTCCGGAAGAACCGGTCACACAGGTCGATGGCGAGGATATCTGGATTATCATGTACACAAGCGGCACCACCGGCAGGCCGAAAGGGGTTATGAAGAGCCACAGGTCTCTTTTCGCCCAGTACTTCATCATGATCCATGACCACTTCTTCAGCCACGACGATATCAACCTTCTGGTCATGCCCTGCTGTCACATCAACTCGCTCAATTATTCCTTTGTGAATACCTGGGTTGGCGCAACGGTCATGTGCTACAACATGATAAGCTTTGACCCGGAAGACCTGCTCAAGACGTTTTCCGATCACAAAGTGACCTTTACCTCCCTCGTTCCCACGCATTACATTATGCTCCTGGCGTTGCCCGACGAGATAAAAAAGAAATACGATCTTACCTCTATTAGAAAACTCCTCATCTCCTCAGCCCCGGCGCGGAGACACACGAAACTAGGCATCCTTAAGATGTTCCCCAATTCAAAACTCGATGAGGCATACGGTTCCACAGAGGCAGGGTGCGTCACCATCCTGAAGCCCGAGGAACAACTCACAAAACTCGGCTCCTGCGGCCGCGAGGTCATCGGTACAGACCTGCTTCGGCTTTATGATGAAGAGGGAAACCTGATCACTGAACCGAACAAGATCGGTGAGGTTTATTCGCGAAGCCCTATGCTCCTTTCAGGTTACTGGAAGGAACCCGAGAAGCTGGCAGCAGCGATGAAAGGAGAGTATTTCAGTGCAGGGGACCTGGGTTACAAGGACGAGGACGGGTACTTATTCCTCGTTGACCGGAAGGCGAACATGATCATCTCGGGTGGCGAGAACATCTATCCGTCCGAAGTGGAGAACTGCTTGGGTGGACACCCGAAAGTCAAAGACGTGGCAGTCATCGGTATCCCTCACGAAAAGTGGGGCGAGGCGGTGATGGCAGTCGTTGTGCTCCATGAAGGGCAGACTGCAACTCCTGAAGAGATTTCAAGTTACTGCAAAGGCAAGATTGCCGGTTATAAGGTTCCTAAAAACGTTGTATTTATCAGGGAGGATGAAATGCCAAGAATAGGTCCTGGGAAGATTTTCCACAGGGCGCTGAGAGAGAAATACGGCATGTGGAAAGATCATCAGTAGCCGAGGAATGAGCAGGAGCGTTTTGGAGGGAGCCGGCCGATAGGCGTCTGCCGTTTAAGGGCCTATTAAAACGGTGGACTCACTGGGAAGGGCGGCGATGCGGTTCATGCGTGAGGAAAGCGGTATATGGATATTTTTTTGCCTCACAAAAAAAGCGCTCTTCGGTTTCTTCGTGGTTGTCAGGCCGACTCCTTTTTGCTTTTGAATGTTTTGCGTTGATCCGGATCAGTTGCTTCCAGGCAGCTGAACATAAAATATATGGCAGCCATGCTAAGAACAATCGCAATCAGGCCGAGTGCTTCCTCTCCATTTGCGACCTCATCGGCTCCAAAGACAATGGACAGCGTAGCAAAACCAAAATACAGGATCCCCAGTATGTTAAACCGCATGTCACGTCTCCTCCTTCTCCAGGCAGTGGGCACGAGTAGGCGGAGGGGTTTATTTCACCCGCCTGACCTTAACTCGTAATAGGCGACAGAATGATTAACGCTCAGACTGAATTCAGGTCTTGCTCCCTGATGAGACGTTCTCCGCAAAGGTGGCAATGCCAGGACATCCAGCCTCTTTAGATGACCCTGTCAAGACACTTGGAGTAGTACGGGCAGAAGATGTTCCGAGATCCCTGCTTCGGGGTGGGATTAGGTTCGGATCTTTTCATCTCACTCTCCTCTCTGCGACTCGCCAATAGATGAACCACGCGCGTTTTCATGGGACGCGTCCAGTGGCTGCAATTTTACAGCCTTGACCAAACTCCAGAAGCCTCTAACTGAACAGGGGTATTCTCCCGCGAAACAGATGAAGCTATGCACTCTCCGCTCAGAACCTAGAGCTGCGGGATCGAGCTTTTCAGGCTTAAGAATGTGCAATCGCCTGTGAATCTAAGTGTCCACAGAAGTGACTTAGACCTAAAAAGCAAGTATGGTGCCACGCAGCAGAATTCGGATGTAACTCATTGATATTACCTTGATGTCTAAGGGATTTCCCTATCTTGATTAATCAAATAATGAAGGGATTTGCATACACATAAAAAGAGGAGTGTCCAGGAGATTTTTTGTAAGCGTATTGATAGGGAAGGGTTTTGCATTAAGGTAAATAAATTATATAAATCAATAGCTTGATATAATTAAAAACTTTATAATAAAATATCTCTAAAACGCAAGATTAAGTGAAGTGTATTTTAGTTAAGAAAAATAATAAATAGTTGTTGATAATTTCCTTAAGCTAATATACCCTTCAGTCTGTTTGAATGGTTTAAGAAGTGCATTCGCAAAAATTATTCGAAAAGGTCTTCTCATGGAAAAACCCATTAAAATCCCTGAGCCCCGCTCCTGATGGGACATGGGCGTTCTGTTGGGAGCTTGAAGTGCCATGGCGAAAAAGGGTGCCTGTGTATGATGGCCTAAGGCTGCAAAAAGCGATTTTGTGTCATTCCTTTTTTTCGTCCCTTTGTCTTCGATCGCTTGCCCTTTCCATATTTTCTTACTTCCGAACCTAACCCTAATATCCTAGAAAAATATATCTTAACCCGTGGTGGTCGTACCACGACCGGTGAATTAAGGACGGGACTGGAGGTTGGAGACTACTTAGATAAAAAAAGAATTCATCAAACCGTTTCTGTGGGGCGGCGCGGTCAACGCGATTGTGCTGCTTATCGTCATTTTCTCGACAGGGTGGGTGGTGATCAGTGGTTCTGCCCAGATGAAAGCGGAAAAAATGGCTGCCAGTGCGCTCATGAATCGCCTGGCGCCCATTTCTGTCGCGGAATTTATGCTGGATCCGAACAAGGAGAGGAGACAATTATGGATGAAGTCGTTTTGTGTGCCATGTGTAAAGTGCGGGGGGTTTGCGGAAAAGGGGTTGACCGGTCCATCGCAGCAAAAGCTTACAGTAACCCGGTAGACAAGCTGACTTCAACAGTGAGCTGGCCCACCATATGGAGCAAATACTGCTATTTTTGTGACAAGAAAAACACCGGGCTCATCAGAGCCTAGGGTTAAGGTAAAACTTCGTGAAAAACAACGTGACCGATCTCGCATCGCGCCCGTGCAGTTCCCTTGATGTTTTGTGGCAGCAGTAAAATTAAATAAGGAGATAACACGGTTCTTTGAGGTGGGTATTGATGTAGAGGCCACAGATAAGTCCATTCGAGGCAGGGGCTTTAATAAAGGAGGCTCTTTCTGGACACAAAGTAACTGCTATTGGTGATTTTTGCTCCCGTTAACGATTTTGTTTGAAGCTGAACAATCCCATCTCACTCAGCCCTTATCTTATTTCAGACATAGAAACGTTTGGCTTTTTCTCCTTCCCTGCGACGAATGGCATTGCCGGTACCAGATTGTGCTATGGGTTCCTTTCGTTTAGCTTCAGCTTGCTCAAAGTGTTTGATCATCTCCTTGAGTTTCGCGTCTAATTGATTTCGTCTGTTTTCTTCCACTATTAGTTCCTTTTTCTCTTTAATGCGGATCGGCGAAGGAGAAAAATAAGACTCTCAGCCTCGGATTGAAAAAAAGCGGAGGTGCCTATCTCCTCGAAGCTGTGATCCCTCTATTGCAAACGAGGATGCGGGGTCCGTCACAAAACGAGACCTCCATTTTGTCACGAGACGCACTTATCACGATGCCCATGCCAAAAGTCTTGTGGTCGATCACATCGTCATTCTTAAATGATCCTGACATAATGTAGGGCAACGGCTTCTTTTCTTTGAGCTTCTCAGCAAGTTTTTCGTAGGTCTTTGTCAAATCCACTTCCTGGGTGCGCATACTCTTCCCTGAAGGTTTCTTGGTTGCCCTTTTCTTGCGGGGACGATACGGATGTTCGGTTCCACAGGTATGACACTCTACCCGTTCGACAATTCCCATCGCGTTGTGGGCAACAACCACGTGGTTAAGTTCCATCTCGCATTTCGTGCACATTGTGATCATGTTCTGATCAACAGGCGTCCTATCTTTATCCTTTGCCATATATTCTCCCTTTACCCTCTTGTAGGGTACGAAAAAATTCAACCTTTTTTTAACCTTAATCTGAGATCCCGTCAGGCGACTGCTCTCTTTGACCTTGGGGACTCTCCTTGCCGATATCCCAAAGATTTTTGTCCAGCCGCTTCATACTTAAGGAAATCCGTTTCTTAGCGGCGTCAACACTCAAGACCATGGCTTCCACAATATTCCCGACGCTCAATATCTGGAAAGGATGCCTGCTCTTTTCATTCCAGGACATTTCAGACGCCTGAATCAGGCCTTCGATACCTTTCTCCACCTCGACAAATGCCCCATAGTCGACCAGGGTCAATACTTTGACTTTCACCCTGGTATGAATGGGGTAGTTCTCCTCAGCTTTGCTCCATGGATCGGGAGTCATCTGCTTGAGACCGAGGGACACCCTCTCCTTCTCTTTGTTAAGTTTCAGGACCTTGACCGTTATTTCGTCGCCGACCTGATACAGCTCCGACGGGTGAGCTACTCTACCCCAGGAGATGTCCGTGATGTGAACCAGACCGACAATTCCACCCAGGTCGACAAAAAGGCCGTAGTCCTTGATGTTTGTGACTATCCCATCCAGAATTGCGTCCTTTTCAAGGAGCGCGAGTGTTTTTTGGCGGAGAGCCTTCTGTTCCCCCTCTAAGGCAGCACGACGAGACAGGACGATATTCTCGTCGCGCTTTTCATACTTTACGATCTTAAAATCATGCTCCGTTCCTAGCAAGGTGCTCAAATCTCTGACTGGTCTCAAATCGGCCAGAGACCCAGGCAGAAAAGCTTGCACTCCAATATCGACAGAAAGGCCACCTTTCACCAGGGAAATTATTTTGCCTCTGATGGTATCTTGCTTCCTAAAGGATTCTTCGATTTTGTCCCATAGCTTGACTCTTGCAGCCTTTTCTTTGGAAAGAATAATGCGGCCCTCTTTATTTTCTTTGCGCACCAGGACGACTTCTACCTGGTCACCCACTTTGGCTGTCAACCCTCCTCTTGGGTTAGTAAACTCAGCGATCCGTATTTGCCCTTCCGATTTGTAGCCGATATCAACCAGCACAAATTCTTTGTCAATTTGAACGATCTCTCCTTTGACAACCTTGCCCTCGCGGATGCTCTTCAGGTTCTCCTCGAATAATTCCATGAAGTCATGGCGATCTTGCATGCTCTCTTCGTTTTGATCGGTCTCTCCACCCTTCTCTTCGCAAAAAAGCTCCTTGCCATCCAGAGAGGTCGAACCATGGTTCTTGGTTACCGAGAATCCGTTTTCTGCCTTTTCATCGGTTGCGGTTCCCATTAATCTCAATACTCCAAATTTAATTGTCTCCGGAATTTCCAAGAAACCTCAGGAGGACATTTTGGATAAATAGATCTTCCCTCAAGAACAAAAGGAGCCCACCCACAGGGTGAGCTCCTATGAATTAGCTATATAATAGTCTTTTTATCACCAAAATCAAGTTATAAAATACGGGGGGTCTTCCCCATGACCTTAGACCTTACAAAACAAACCCGCAAAGGACGAGTCCACTCCTTTAGTAACTGAAACCTTCTTAGATATCTATCACATGCGCCTTTCAGACCCTATTCCGTTATCGGGGCATTTGGTATTTCGAGCTTTTGCCAAAGGAGCGCTTCCTGCAACTGGAATTCGTGGTTCCTCCAGAGAAAAAGTGACATTGGTTTCAAAACAATCTATAATAAGGGTGTCTTTTCGAGTGGCCTCAAAAGCAATCATTGAAATCTGTGAGGTCTGCCATATGCCAAAACGAGCGCTACATCTTCGGCAGTGAAAGATCAGGGTAGGCGAGCTTTAGTAAATGGCAAAATATCACGGACGTTCCGCTGTCTTCATAAAAGGAAGGAGAAAACCATTGGCAAAGCGTGGGCAAAAAGACTATTTTTGTACTGTTGTATCTGAGGATGTTGAAATTGCCTTAAAAAACAGGCCTTCCTTCAGCCGTCAACCAAAAACCGACCTGTTTGTAAAATGCAATCAACCTGAGTGCCAATATGTCGACCTTAATCAATCTCCCTGTCCTCTGCACCTCGACCTCTTTACTGAAGAGATTGAAAGGCGGAGGAAAAAAGCACAGAGATAGAAGAGTGAAATAAGGGACAGCAGCATCAATAGGGATTGCCAACCTAGTGTGCATCAAGATTTTCACACTCCACGGAATTGCATGCTCGAGATATTGAGAAGAGATCAGAGGTCTAACAATCGGAGACTTTGCACCTGGATCAGGAAGGATACTTGCCAGCAATGTAGTTGCTCAATTGCTCGATAAGCGCCCCCTGCTCCCATATAATAGATTTGACCACGTCGCCGATCGACACAACGCCAGTGAATTGGTTGTTTTCAAAAACCGGGAGATGCCTCACATGTTTACCTGTCATCAGGACCATGCAGTCCTCGACACTGTTATCCGGCTTAACCCCATACATTTCAGAGGCCGGGGTCATGATTTCTTCCACCTTGGTCTCTTTTGAGGTCTTCCCCTTGAGGATCACCTTTCTGGCGTAATCTCTTTCTGAAATTATCCCTACCACCTTGCCATGATCGTCGATAACCATGAGCGCACCGATCTGCTTTTCTCCCATTAGTTTCAGCGCATCATAGACCGAGGCATAGGGCAAAATCGACCAAACTTCTTTTGTCTTATCCTTCAGGACGTCTCTTACGTTTTTCATAATTCACCCCCACTCTTCTTTTCAACATCAAACAACCCAAAGAGAAAATGAAACTCGGCGGCGGCTGGATTACACTCAACGGGGTGCTCAGAGGCCGAGGAATCCTGTCGTTGATAGAAAGAAAGCTCGACACGGCGAGGAGAGCCCGAGAGGCGTGCTTGAAAGTGCTCACTGTTTTTCTTTAAGGGCTATTCCGGTTTCCCGCGTGTTTCTTAATGCTTCATCTATCTCTTTTGCCACATCAATCATCAATGTATCGCTTTCTGCCGTATAGGGAGCGGTCTTGACCCTTGACAATCGGTTAAGCGCCGTGATGACGATTTCTATCTTCCTTGCCTGTTCTTCGATCACCTGTAACGAGGAGTGGACTGCTTCTTGGGAATCCAAACGCTCGCACCGTCTCACCATGCCTCCTATTATAGTATCGGCATTCAAGAGGTAATGCGATAGCGTCACCATGAGTTGATGAAGGGTCTCCACGGCGATTCTTTTGTTTTCGGTTTCGAGCTCCACCATCCGCAGTCGCCGTTTTTCCATCTCCATCCTCTCGGTGATATCCCTGCAAATACCGGCTGCCGCGATCTCATCCTGAAAAGTTATAGCCCGCACCTTGTTCTCGGTGTAGCAGTGAGTCCCATCCTTGCACAATCGAAGGTACACATACTGCTCCTTTGCCTTTCCCTTTGTCATACGCTCTTCATAAATTCTTTTGACTTCCATTAACGACTCGGGCGCTACGAAATCCAGGAAAGGCCTGCCGATTACTTCTTCCCAACTATAACCGTGCATATCGCAAAATTCCTTGTTGGCAAAGGCTATGTAGCCTTTCTGATTAACAAAATATCCGTCATTTATCTCTTCCACCAGCATACGGTATTTCGCCTCTGATGCAACCAATTCGCCGGTTCGTTTCTCCACCTCCTTTTCCAGATTCTTGGCGTGGCATCTTATTCCGTTTTCGTGTAACGCCTGAAAATAATCACTGAACTTATGGATGGCATAGCTCAGGCAAGTATTCAGTTTTTGGACAGAATTATACAACAACGGTCTATCCAATACCTTAAAGAGCATGGGAAGGAGTATGCTCCTGTAAAGCTCAAAGGCATTCTGGACTTCCGAGAGGGAAAAACCACCTTCCAGCCTCAGCTTGCTGATCATTTCGATTATTGAGTCGATTTTAGAGGTGTCGTCATACACAAGCATGGCATATTTTGCTTCTGCAACGCTCGATGTGGTGCGGAACAGCTCCTCGATGGGTCTTGCAGAATAGCGTTCACTGATTTCAGTGTGTAACCGATTAGCCCATTGCCGAACAATCTCACCATGGTAATTATCAAGGATTTTTTTGAGATCCATTCGACTTTCTCCTCTCATTCATGCGGTTCTTCTTTCCGGGACCGAAGCGTTTCTTCCGCCCTCCTGAGCTCTCTCATAAATTTATCCACCTTCTGAAAATCCTATTTGAATCCTATGAGAGGACTTTGGGCAACCTAGGATTAATCTCAAAGATTGGATCGTAAATCGACGCTTCAACCTAACCCTTGCCGAAAAATCTTATCATCATCATGGCCATATCATCCGCTTGCGGCATATTCTGAGAGAATCGAGCAATCTCCTCCGCCATTCCAGAAATCACTTCCTTCGGGGGATGCCCTTCAAACAAGCTTATCTTTGTTCTGAGCCGGTTATCGGAGAAGAACTCCTCTTTCTCATTCATGGCTTCTGTGACACCATCCGTGTAGAGGAAGATGGATTCTCCCGGGTGCAATATCGTTTGCCCTGTTTGATAAGTGGCATTTTCCATTCCCCCCACCACTAATCCATTGTCGCCCTTCAGCCAGATCGCTTCCTTTCCCTCCCGAAGAATCAAAGGATAATTATGGCCTCCGTTAGCATAGAGGGTCTCACCCGTACTCGTGTCCAGAATCCCACAGAAGATCGTTGCGAACATGGAAGCCTCATTTCCCTGACTGAGCTCCCGGTTCACTCTGGTCAAGATCTCTCCTGGAGCAACGCCTTTGGAGGAGGTTGCTTTAATAAGCGTCTTCGTCACCGCCATGAACAGAGAGGCGGGAACCCCTTTCCCCGATACATCGCCGATCACAAAACACAAATGGTCGTGATCGATTAAGAAAAAGTCGTAGAAATCTCCTCCTACTTCTCTGGCCGGATGGATCATGGCATAAATATCGAATTCTTCTCTGTCAGGAAACGGAGGGAAAATCTTGGGGAGAATGCTCATCTGGATATCATGGGCAATCTTTAACTCGCTCTCGATCCTCTCCTTCGAGGCGGTGGTCTCGGTCAGCCTCTGAATGTAATCTCTTAACGACTCCTTCATGGATCGAAAAGCACTCAAGAGCACCCCGGCCTCATCGCCTGATCGGGGAAGCGGCAGGTCGACATCCAAATTCCCTCTGGCAATCTCCTGGGTTGCCCCGGCCATTGTCGTCAAAGGTTTCGTGATCGACCGGGCGACGATCGTCAGGCCGATCGAGAGGAGAGATAAACCGATGATCCCCAGGATGGCGACGATCCAAGTGAGTCTGTTGATGTCAGCCAAAAGCTCGTTTCTAGGGAAAAGGACTGCCAGCGCCCAACCGCTCGATCGGATGGGTGTGTAATACACCCAGTAACGTTCCTCTGCACCCCTGCTCTGGAAAGGAACGAATCCTGACTCCCCTCGGAGCATCTTCCTTCCGATTTCCCGGAGCTTGGCATCTCCTCTTTCTTCGGCGAGACCGAAGAGGGTTTCATTCATGATCACTTCTTTGAGGGGATGGGTGACCAGGGTTCCGTTTTTCGAGATCAGGATGCCGTAACCCGTCTGGAGCACTTTGATGGAAGCGACAACATTCTGCAGCCACTCCAGGGAAATGTCTGCTGTGACAACTCCCATGAATTGGCTTTCCCCTTTGACCGCCCTGTAAAATGGAACGGAATAGGTGGCCATGAGGATCTTACTTCCACCGCCGGTGTAGTAGGGTTCGCTCCACTGAGGTCGGCCGAGTTCCTTGGGAATCTGATACCAATCCGTATTGAAATAACCGTCCGATTCCTGGCTCAGATCAGAAAACGCGATTTTTTCATTGTCCTTATAGAAAAATGGCGCAAAGCCGTATGACTTCCCTTCAAACGGAGAAGCCTCGAACGCAACGGTGGAGCCACATATCTCCGGGTTTTTTTCGACGATTTCACGAAGAAGGCTGAGGATCTCTTCCTTATTGTATGAGGCGTTTTCCAAAAAACAGGCCAAGGTTTCAGGGATCTTCTGGGTCGACGAGAGAACGGCCTCGATCGTGTTGGCCTTGGACAGGGCAAGGCTTTGGGCATTGGCTTCGATGTCCTTCACGATAATCTTGAGTGAAGAATAATAATGGAGACCGAAAATGAGCAGAAAAATGAGTCCGCTGCTCACCGAAGCGGAGAGGATGAGTTTGAAAGCGATGCCTCTATTTCTCCACATCCTTGCCGCACCACACGAAAAAGGATTCATAGTCCGGCTTTCTCTCAATCAAGCCGCTCTCCTTGAGTACAAGAGACACCTTTTGGCAGTCGGCCTGCTGAAGCATCCCCATAGAACCAGGGGGATCTGAAAAAGAGGTCAACTCTTTCATCCTGTTGAGCATCCATTTCTGATGGGTTCTGTTTGCGGGGAGCTTCGCTTGCTGAATAAATCTTAGCACGATATCCAGCGCTTCCTCGAGGTGGGAAAAGGCATAAACCCAGCCTTCAATGGAGGCCTTGACAAAAGCACACACAAGTGAAGGGTCACGTTTAAAGCTTTCTTCAAGGGTGTAGATTCCATCTTCCGGAAAATTTAGGTCATGCTCATGAAAGAAAAAGGTGGTCAGCTCATCAGGATTGATCCCTGAGTTGATGATGGTATGGTATTCGTTGTACCATGTCGCCGAGGCCACATCGACTCCATCCCTTAAAAACAGATTCACGGAGAACGATTGGGGGACTATTTTTACGTTGAGGTCGTATTTTTTAAAGAAAGCCCTCGGTTGGATCTGAAATTCATCCCCCCAGAGACTCACTTTCTTCCCCTCCATATCCCGAGGGGTTGTGATGTGATGAGATTTTTTTGCAACAAGCATCAATGCTGACCGCTGCACCATTTGGCAGACATTGATGATCTTGTGTCCGCTGGACCTCCACCGCAGCCCGGTGGAGAGCCAGGACGAGGCAAAGTCCGTTTTACCCTCAGTCAGCAATAGAAGAGGAGGACGGTCAGGATCCCCCTGAAGGATGGTCAAATCAATTCCGTGGTTTTTGTAAAATCCTTTTTCGTATGCGACATAATAGCCTGCGAACTGCGCTTGTGGGCTCCACTGGGGGAGAAAAGAGGCTTTTTTCAGCGGTATTTCGGCAGCGGCCACAAAGGGAAAGAAGAGGATACAAAAGAAGACGCATAGCCCTGCTCTGAGCATCGATCTCTAGTCCTTTTGGATGATCAGTGTCAGGATGTTCCGATCATTCTCCCGACGGTATTGTACTTCATCGATTACCTTCTTTATGAAAAAAATACCCAGCCCTCCGGGTTCGCGCTCATGCACACCGCCGGCCACTTTCGGGTCCGGCATCGCAGTGACATCAAAAGGAATTCCCGAATCCATGATTTCAATAGTAAAGCGGTTCTCCTCCAGCTTACAGATCATTTCAACGTCACCCGGCGCTCCTGGATATGCGTAACGGAATACATTAACCAGCGCCTCCTCGGCTGCGAGCTCCATCCTGCCGATCTTTTCCTGTTCAAATCCTTGTGTCCTAGCGCAGTTTGAGAGAGACCCTATGAATGTGCCCAGATTTTCAAGCTTGGCGGACATGCGCACACGGGTCAGGACAGTCATGCATCAAATCTCTTTCAGTGCCGCCTCTGCGGTAGCAAAGACTTTGAAAATAGACATAAACCCCGAAATCTTGAAAACCTCCTCCACAGGACCACGTAATCCCGCAAGGAAAATTTTCCCATTCCTTTCTTTCAGTTTTTTGGAAGTGGCGAGGATGCTCCTGAGACCCGCGCTGCTTATGTATTCCAGGTCGGTGAAATTCAAAAGAAAGTTACTGTCGCCTTTCGATATCCAATCGGACAGCTTCGTCTCGAATTCGGATGAGGCAGCGGCATCCAATCTCCCCTTTAAGGACATCACAATGGCATTTCCTTCCTTTGTTGCGTCGATCTGCATGATACCTCCTTCAGCAGTACACCCTGGCAGCCCAACTTGTGACCTTGGACGGTAGATTCTCGATTCTATCCTTTCTCACCAAACTCTCTCCCTCCGGTGGAGGGTTTGGCGAGAACTCCACAGCGCCCATTCAGACAACGGTATCGATGCGCAATGAACTACCCCGCCGCAAGCAGCGGGGTACCCGCTGTCATTCCGTGCTTGACACGGAATCCAGTTCGACTCGCTGGATACCGGCTTTCGCCGGTTTGACGTATCCGCGGCAAGCCGCGGGGAATTAACCCGAAGGGATTAAATGAGATGCATGTCCTCGGCTTCACGCAACAGACTGTCTCGGAACTTTGGGTGAGCGATGCTTATGATATCCAACGCCCTATCCCGGGTAGATTTTCCTTTCAGATTCACGACTCCGTGCTCGGTAACAAGGAAATGCGTATCCATCCTTGGAGTAGTCACCACAGTACCCGTCTGAAAGCGAGGGACCACCCGCGACACCTCTCCTTCTTTCGCCGTGGCGTAGAAGGCAATGATGGACTTGCCCCCTCTGGAATTGAAGGCTCCCCGAACGAAGTCCAACTGCCCACCCGTGCCGCTGAATTGGTAGCCTCCGATGGATTCGGAATTGCACTGTCCCAAGAGATCCACCTCGATCGTTGCGTTGACGGAGATCAGGTTGTCGTTCTGCGCGATGAGGTGAGGCTCATTGGTGTACGAGACCGGGTAACTCGCCAGGCTGGGGTTGTCATTCATGAAATCATACATATCCCTGTCACCCAATGCGTTGGTGAAGACGTGCTGCCTCGGGTGGAGGTTCTTCTTCCGACCGGTGGCGACGCCCTTCTGAATGAGATGCTTCAGGCCGGGGCAGAAAAGCTCGCTGTGAATCCCCAGGTTTTTGTGGCTTTCCAGGGAGCTTGCCAGCGCGTTCGGAATACCGCCAAAGCCGAGCTGGATAGTGGCCCCGTCGGGGATCATCTCGGCAATATAGCGACTGATGATCTCCGCTTCGGGCTTGGGCTCAGTGGGAACGACTTCCAGAATCGGGGAATCATTCTCCACAATGGCATCCACCTCCGAAACATGCACCAACGAGTCCCCAAACACCCTGGGCATGTTGGGATTGACCTCAACAACAAGTCTCCGGCAGTGCCTCGCAGCCGTGGAGATATAGTCGTTGACTGTCCCGAAGGTGAAGAATCCGGCTCTGTCCATTGGGGAGACGGTGGTGATCACCAGGTCTATATGCATGAAATCCCTGATCAGCCTGGGAATCTGGTGGAATTCATTGGGCACGAAACTGTTCAGGCCCACCCGTACGAACCCGCGGTCCGACGGACTCACAAACCAAGTCTGGGGAAAGATCACATCACTCAGGCCTGGATCCAGGATCGTCCTGGCCGCATGGGCCATGGGGAGCATGGAAAAGACCTTCACCTCCTTGAACTTCCCGGCACGCGCGCGCTCGGCGACTGCCCCGAGAAGCGCCCCTGGCTCCGCGGACCCCAGGCCGTGCACGACGGTACAGGTATCGGGAGCGGGCTCGATCGCCTGTTGAGGTGTTGTCAATTTTCTTTTATATTCGGCCTTGTACACGGTGGGGGTTCCTCCTTCCAGAGCATGCGGGCCTCGAGGTGCCCGGTGCGTGCAGATCTGCACGGTTTCTTTACTCAAAGGAGTATAGAGTGTGTGCCGGACAGGGTCAATCAGAATTCTGATACAATTCCGGCCCACTGCCCCATTCCTTGTTGACACACAATGGTGGATTTCTCTATGCTTCAGACCACCTCCACAATAGGTCTTGGCGCAAGGCTTGCGAGATTGCTGGTTTTCTAAGCCTTCACTTCCAGGATCTGCGTCACACTTCCTGTTCCAATCTGATCTTGTCAGGTGGGGACCTAAAGGATGCCGAAGAGATGATCGGACACAGGGATTTGAAGATGACGGACCGCTATTCGCATCTTACCAACATGAAGACGCTCCCAAGGCAGGAAGATCTGGCGAGCTTCTATGCGAACTCTGAAGGGAGGAGAGAGCAGAGCGGACCACACAGAAGCCACACAGAGGTTAAAAATGGGCCTCTGAAAAGAAAAAGAGCCGATTAGAGGTTGCCTAACCTGCTATTTTTCTTGATCTTTCTGGTGGAGCTGGACGGGATCGAACCGACGGCGTCATGAATGCCATTTAGCGAGCTGGTAGTCGCGTCATTTAGTATAGCTTATTAAAATCACTGCGCATCTCCGATCATCTGATTATCAAAACCACCTCGTGCATGCTGTGCATCGTGTGAGTAATATCAACTACTTATTCATGCCGTCGTCCCCTGCCCATTCACCCTCTCCCTCATCACCGGCGAGCACTGGAATTGAACCACAGTCCTACCGTCAAGGAACACGAGTAGTTGCAGTTTGACTATCGCTTTGGTACTGTCGTGCCTTCGAACACCTTTGTCATGCCGACCCCAGCAGAAGGGGAGAAATACAAAAGGCCGAAAGGGAGGAGTTTGGCGAGACCACAATGTTTGCGGACAGAATAGAGATCATTCATCAGGGTGACCTGAACGGGAACCAGTGGATCATCAAGGTCAAGTTGCCGTCCGGAATGAGCATCTTTGGGCTGGCCACGGAGAATGTATACGGCGGGGACTGGGATCTGGGGCCCACGTGGAATTATGTGGTCCAATCGGAAAACCCCTTTCTGATTGACGCAGGCCGATATGGAATGGGGGGCCGGATCCTGGAAATGCTAGTGGAGACCCGCCTTCGTCCCCAAGATCTGAAAGGCCTCCTGTTGAGCCATGGTCACGAAGACCACGACGGGGGATTGCTGGAACTGACGCAGAGAACAGCTGTCCCTGCATGGGTTCATCCTGTTTATCAGAACCTCTCACGATCCTATCCTGAAAAGGCTCCAGGGTCATCGAAAGAGAGCTTCTCGGCCTCCTGCTGGCATTGTTTTATGCCCGAATCCTTTACCCAGACTCACTGTGTCGGCTACCATCGAGACCGGATGATGATTGAAACCCATCGCCTCCATAGCGACGCCCTGCCCTTTGATTCTGACATTCGAACTCATCATCTGCCCGGCCACTGCCCGGATGCGGTGGCTTTTCAAATAGGACAGGACGCCCTGATCATAGGGGATAACCTGTTGCCGGAAATCACACCTCACCCGACCCAGGAGGCTTTCTACGAATGGACAGAGAAAATCCTACCCCCCGAATATGATCGACCCGAAAGGATTTACGGGCTACGCGCATATCTACGTTCCCTGAAAAGGCTCCAGGCCCTCGGCAGGGCCTTTCCCAAGATGATCGTCCTGCCTGCGCACCGTCTTTTCTATGGAAACCGCTGGCACATGATTGAGCTGGAAAACCGAAGTGCGGAGATCATCGAGCATCACGTGCAGCGCTGTGCCTCCATCCTAGGCATTCTGAACAATGGCCCACTGACGTTGGAGCAGATCGTGTTGGCGCATTTCGAACCAAACCTATTGAAGGGATTCGGGTTCAAGCTCGCCGAAAACGAGGTCAGGAGCCACCTGGAGCTGCTAGAGCATAGCGGCGATGTGGAATGGAGCAGGGAAGATGGAGTAAAATGGACCGGGACCACCCATTTTGAGCAATTCATCATGGACATAGCCCTCGACTGAATCGGTTCGGCCAACTACAACTTCCCAGTCTTCCCAACGGGATCAGACATATTCTTATTGGTTCTGGAGGTAGATGATATCCTGTAGGTCCTAGTGGGTACCTCTGAGAATCGTCAGGGTGACAACATTATCGGCTCCACTCGACTCATTTCCGTGACCAGGTGAGCGGAACCTCTGCTCGATTTTCGGCTTCTTATCGCAATCGGGACCCCAGCCTTTCCAGTTCAACTCTTCTTGAGCACGGGGGACCTCCTGAAAAGGACAATCCTTTTAGCCCCCAGCGTCCTTTCCTCTCCGGTAGCAGGATTTCTTCCTCTGCGTGTACCTTTGCTGTTGACGCAGAATTTTCAAAAACCAGACAGGAGGACATTTTCCTTCATTTCGACAGTGGCCTTGATGAGCTACAGAGTGGCCTCAATTAGCTGAGGGGATTTTGTGTCAGCGCGTGTTCGCCTTGATTAGGCTTTCTCTGATGATTACGGTCGGTGACCCAGGTCTCAGTTGGGCTTTGCCGGTTCCTCCTCGGAGACTATTGGTCATCAGCTTCCGTGGAGGCCTTACTTGATAATTGATATTAAGGGTTGCATCATTTTCACCAACGCTTGTCGCAAAAAGCGTAATATTCGTCTGTCCGGAAACCCAAGTTGCATTGGCTGTGTTTGAAAAAGTACCCTTCATGGTTTGACGAATGATTTCATGTCCATACTTTGCTCGGAAATCCTCGACAAGGGAGTCAAACACACGCATAGCGCTTTCGAAATCATGCCACTCCTCCAGCGATAGGCTGACTTCTTTGAGCCTTCCATCGCTAAAAAACAAGGAAGCTGAAAAACGCTTGCCCACCAGAGTAACATCGTCAAGTCTCAGCAGCTCCTCGGCACCATCACTTCGATGTTTCGGTTTCAAAGGGCGTACTGCATTTGGAACTTGTGACTTAGCCTGTTCCAGCGTCATGCCATACTCAGTTCCATGCCAAAGAGCTTGCCCCCTGGCATTAGACGCAAACAATAGAATGATTAGGACCGTAATAGCGGAAAGATATTTTCTCATGTTTTTTCTCCAAACGCCCAAATAGATGGTTTCCGAACAGCACGCACCGCCTTACCACCTCAGGTCAATATATAGGTGCTAATCATACCAGAAAAAACCTTATGCGCAATAGACTACCATCTCATGGAAAATGGGGAAAGCGGGGCAGCTGTGCCGGTGATCGGGGCTGGCCCATCACGAGCGCGGCGAAAGAAACTCCAGTCAATGAAAGGAGCCTGAGGTGGATTATTCTGAACTTATGAAGAAAAGAAGGGCGGTCAGCGATTATGATGACAAAGAAGTGCCTTTGGATATCCTCATGCAGATCATTCACGAGAGCTGCCTTGCGCCGAGCTCGTCCAACAGGCAGCCGTGGCACTTCATTGTCATCACGAATAAGGATGTCATCAAAAGGCTGTCGGACGAAAGCAAGCGCAATCTTCTGCAAGATCTTGAGCGAAATCCCGCTTCTCCGAGCAGCAATTACGAGGCCATTTTGCGGGACAAACACTTCAACGTTTTCTACAATGCGCCTTGCCTGGTGTTTATTGCGGGTCCGAAAGAGCTGCTGTCGATCCAAGTAGACTGTGCCCTTGCCGCATCCTATTTCATGTTTGCGGCATGCGATAGAGGGCTTGCGACTTGCTGGATCGGTCTGGGCAGGTTTATCAAGGACAAAGAGCTATTAAATCTCATGGGGATGCCTGAGGGCGACCAGATTGTGGCGCCGATCATAATCGGGTATCCAAAGGATGTTCCTGATATTCCAGACAGGATGGGTCCCCAAGTATTGAAGATTGTCTCATGACAGGGTCCTCCCGCAACGCTCACTCATTTCTCTGTCGAAACATGGCTGGAGGGCTATTTGAGGGCGGCCCAGAGGGTAACTTTTTCAGGAGGGGAAAGGAGGAGAGGGTATGAACAAAGGGGATCTGGTCAACGAGGTGGCAAAGGTAGTCGGCACGAAAAAGGAGGCGCAGGCAGCGGTGGAATGCGTTTTCTATTCCATAACAAAAACGCTGAAGAAGAAGGGGCTGGTAACTATAGTCGGCTTTGGCACATTCGAGGTGGCCAAAAGAAAAGCCAGGACTGGAAGAAATCCAAGGACTGGGGAAGAAATCAAAATCAAGGCACAGAATGTTCCTAGGTTTTCAGCGGGCAAGTCCCTGAAGGACGCCGTGGCATAAGTCTTTACCAAATCGCTTGTTTTAAGCCCTCGTCAGGGGTAAAGATTCCGTGGTGGGGGCTTTTCACTTTTGGGGTTGCAGCAGTGGCATAGAGTGGCCATTCAAGCATGCAAAGCCTTGCCACGGCTTCGACCACTCAACCTGTTCCGCTGGAACCCATCCGGGGCGGCAGGAACAGTCAACCCTAACGTTGAATAAGATTTGAGTCTTCTTGACCTGGCCGCTGAAAACTGGTCCAGATTCTGAAATGGTTTTATGCACTAATCTGGGCCACGAATGAAGGAGGTAGGCATGAGTCAAAAGGGGTTTAGCAGAGGGAAGATTATTGGCAAGACGCACACGGCGGGAGTTTTTTTGGCCCAGAGAAAGAAGGTAAAAGGAGTTCCCCACAACGCAACTTGGTTCCTTTCTATCGGTTGCCTTTCAGCTCCTGACCCCCTAATTGATAAAGGGCTTCGTCTTCCCTCACATAACCATAGTTCTCTCTAATCAGTTGCTCAATATAGCCGCTATCGTCGATCAACCGACTAATCTCCTCAATCAACTTAACATTTTCTTCCATCAAAGCGTTTACTTTTTGGACCTCTGCATAATACTCCTCCCTAGCCTGATAAAGTGGACCAAGACCTTTAACGACAAAGCCAGCAAATGACCAAGTTGCTGCCAGCGCACTGACACCAATAATGAGTTTCCCGATGAGCCCGCTCAAAACCAGTAGCCCCCTTAGAGCCTACGACGTTATTGATCTTTACAATAATTATAGAATGTTCGCCACCAGTTGGCAAGATTTCACCGTAACGTCGCATAAAATCTGCATTTTTCTACTTTTTGTTTTTCATGCGGCCTCCTGAAGCACATCGAGAAAGTGCAGCAGGGAAGAGCGTGGTTGATTTTGGCGAATCTCTACCGCTGCGCAGGGGATAGTTTCATCAACGCTTGCTTCTTCTTCGGGCTCGCACAGCCCCCATCACAGGCGCTTTCCTTCAGAAGACCAAGGAGGAAAACTACGATCGCAAATTGAATCAACAATTGTACAGCCTGGTTACGAATGAGAATCGATAGGCAGGAAAAGAGTTGCGAAGTAGTGCTCTCCACTACGACCTCAGGTCTTCCATTTCGATGTGCCATCGCCCGGCTAACGGTTCAGGAGGACGTTCAAGATAGGAGAAGAGTGGATGGCCGGGATGAGCGGGTCATGAAAGACGATCTTTGAATCGACCCGCTGCCAACGAAAGTCAGCTCCTGCATTTCTGAAAGGTGATCTAACAATCCTACACAAGAATCCCATGGGCTTGACAAATCTATGGCCGCAGGCTACAGTTTCTTAGCTTTAGTAACTTTTCGGTATCCTTCCTTTTTTCTTCATAATGTTGCATGCTCGGAGGGCGTTGAACATGAAATGCCCGATGTGCCAACACGAGAACCCTTCTGACGAAAGATTCTGCAATGGGTGCGGCCATAAATTCGAGCTGGCCTGTCAGCACTGCGGCAGGATCAATCCGGCCGGGAGCAGGTTCTGCAACGGTTGTGGTCACAACTTATCCCTTCCCTTAGAATCTAGCCCCAAAGTACTCACTTTTGATGAAAAACTGATAAAGCTCCAAAAATACCTTCCGAAAGGCATCACCGAGAAGATCCTATCTCAGAGGGGCAAAATCGAAGGCGAACGGAAGCAGGTCACAGTGATGTTTTGCGATATGGAGGGTTTTACATCCCTATGCGAGAAACTTGGGCCTGAGGAGATGTACACCCTCATGGATCAGGTCTACGAGATCCTTATCCAAAAAGTGCATGACTATGAGGGCACTGTGAATGAGATGACCGGAGACGGGATCATGGCCCTATTCGGCGCCCCCATAGCCTTAGAAGACGCTCCCCAAAGAGCCACAAGATCCGCCATGACTATCCACCGGGAGATGACGAAATTCAATGAACGAATGAAACAGGAAAAAGGAGACTTCCCATCTATCAAGATGCGGGTCGGTATTCATACAGGTCCTGTCGTAGTCGGAACTCTCGGTAGTGACCTTAAAGTGGATTTTAAGGCTGTTGGTGACACTGTCAATCTGGCCTCTCGCATAGAATCCCTTGCGGAGCCGGGTACTACCTATGTGTCCGAGGACACCTTCAAGCTCACCGAGGGCTTCTTCCGTTTTGAGGCTCTGGGTGAAAGGAGAGTCAAGGGGAAAGAAGAACTCATCAAGGTCTACCAGGTCATTGCACCCAGCACCCGAAGGACGCGATTTGATGTGAGTGCTGAACGAGGTCTTACTCCATTAGTTGGAAGGGAGCGGGAGCTTGAGCTTTTGTTGGATGGTTTTGAGAGAGTCAAGGCAGGCAAGGGGCAAGTTTTCTCTATAGTGTCTGAGGCCGGTTGCGGAAAGTCTAGACTTCTCTATGAATTCAGGAAAGCGGTCGCCAATGAAGATGCAATCTTCCTGGAAGGTAAGTGCCTTTCTTACGGCCGGGGAGCGGCCTATTATCCTCATATTGATATCTTGAAGTCGAGCTTCGATATCCAGGAAGGTGAAGGAGATCAGCACATCAGAGAAAAGCTGGCCGATGGGCTGAAAACTCTAGGCGTTGATGAAGAGGCAACCCTACCCTACCTGCTGGAACTCCTTTCTGTCAAGGACAGTGGGATCGATGAAATCTCTATCGGCCCTGAAGCGAAGAAAGACAGGATTGGGGAGGCCATCAAGCAGATTATTTCCAAAGCCTCTGCGCGTCGCCCGATGATCATCGCCATTGAAGACTTACACTGGGTGGACAAGAGCTCGGAGGACATAACAAGTGCTCTTTTAGATATCATGCCTGGGTTAAGGGCCATGATCATACTCACATACCGGCCTGAGTTTGTACGAAGCTGGTATGCTCGGTCCTATCACAACCAGTTGACTCTGCACAGACTCTCCAACCGGGAAACCCTTGAGATGATAACGCACGTATTAGGATCGAAGAAGATTGAAGGTGTGCTTGGCAGCCTGCTCATCGAGAAGACGGAGGGCGTCCCCCTTTTTGTTGAGGAGTTTATTAAGTCTTTTGAAGATTTGCAAATCATCGAGAAAAGCCAAGATGCCTATCATCTATCAAGAGACATGCGGACGATAATCATACCATCCACAATCCAAGACGTCATTATGGCCCGGGTCGATTCGCTGCCCGAACCTGCAAAAGAATTGGTTCAGATGGGATCAGCTATTCAAAGAGAATTCAGCTACCTTCTAATCAAGACCGTGAGCCGCCTTCCTGAAGAGAACCTTCTGGAACTTCTATCTGTCCTGAAGGGGGCCGAACTCATCTACGAAAGAGGTGTATATCCAGAATTATCCTTTACGTTTAAACATGCAGTGACAAGGGAAGTCGTCTATGATTCCATCCTCACTCCAAAAAAGAGGAGGTTACACGAAAGGATCGGCCATGCCATAGAGGAGCTTTACGCCCAAGAGATCCAGGAACACTATGAAACTTTGGCAGGGCACTTCACAGAAACGGAGAACTGTGAAAAAGCGGCTATGTACTCCAAGTTGGCTGCGAAGAAATGTGAGAAAAAAGGTTCCATGCGGGATGCCGTCGAACATACAAGCAAATGGATCACTGTTCTGGAAAGAATGCCCCGGACCGACAGTATCCAAAATGAGATCACGAAAGCCCGTGTGACGCTTGGACTTTACTACTCCCAAATCCTGGATTTCTCTTCTGCAAAAAAGTCCGTTGATCCTATTGTTGAAATCGCTACGAAAGGCGGGGACACACGGCGGCTCTCCCAGATCTACACCATCCTCGGAGCACACGACTTCTTTCTCACGGACGATATCGATGCTGCCTTCCGGCACCTCGGGTCCGCGTTGAGAATCGCCGAGGAGATCAAAGATGTGGTCTCTCTATTGATGGGCAATTACTGGATGGCTGTAGTATCGGCCTATCATTGTGACTTCGACAAGGCTTTCTCCCTCTTCGATAACTCTCTTCGCATCAACGAAACGGCAAACAGCCTCTGGGGTATCTCCATTATGAAGAGCAGCATAAGCTATTTCGTACACCATTTCCGCGGAGACATGGATGCAGGCCACCGAATGAGCCTCGAAGCCGTCAATCTGGCCGAGAAAAGCGGTGACAGCATTTCGAAAGCCATGGCTTATGCCAGTTATGGGAGCGCATGCTATGGCAGAGGCCTCCTGGAGGATGCGATTCAATTCCTTTCCAGGGCAGTCGAGGCATGTGAGAGGGCCAGTATGCCAAACTGGAACGCCTCGGTTCACTTCTGCTTGGGAGAGAGCTTTTTTGATCTTGGGAGCTACGCGAAGTCGAAGAGCTATTATGCGAAAGCGATTCTCATCCTTGAACAGAACAAAATGTTTCCTTCTTGGACAAACTTGAACAGGTTGGCCTTCGCCAGGGCAAAAGCAAGGAATGGAGAAAAGGACATCGATGTGCGGCCTTTTTGCGATTATGTTGGCGCCAATAGAATCCGATTATGTGAAGGCCCTATGGCTAGATATATCGGAGAAATCTTCCTGGCGATGGACGATCAAAATGTTCCTGAGGCTGAGGAATGGGTCCAAAAGGCCATATCGGCGGACCATCGGAACGGCTTGATGTTCCATCTGGGGAGGGATTATCGGTTCCACGCGGAGTTGCTCTACCGCAGGCGGGAGAAGCATGCGGCACTGGAAGCTATGACGAGATCCACCGAGTTTTTCAGGAAGTGCGGCGCATCGAGGGATATCCAGGAAGCTGAAAAGGCTATCGCGACCTACGGTTTAAGTAACGTAGGCCATGTTGCCGCTAGGGTGTTAGCCTTGGGTTCGGATGCTGTACGAAGCAAGACGGATTCTTAAACTGAATGGAGGGATTATCTCTCGGATACAGGAAAGTGTCATGAGGATTCTACTGGTCTACCCCCCGACGAGGTTCTCTTCGTACAATAGCATCGGGTTACGGAAACCCCCTTTAGGGCTGGCTTACCTTGCAGCTGTTCTTAAAAACGAGCATGAGGTGAAGATCATCGACTTCGATGTCGAGAAGATAGATTGGAGAAGCTACCCTTATCAGACCTTTGATGTCGTAGGAATCTCGGCAGAGACGGCAAAGTATCCTATATCTCTCAAGATTGCGGCGCTCGCAAAAGCTAGAGGTGCCACGGTAGTCATGGGAGGACCTCATGTGAGCTTTCTTGACGGGGATGCCTTGAGGAGCGGCGTTGTCGACTTCGTGATCAGGAATGAGGGGGAGGTTTCCTTTGCCTCACTCGTGAGGTGTCTTTGTGGAGAGATCTCCACTGAGACCGTGGGGGGACTTTCCTATCTTGAGAACGGAGAATTAAGAAGGACACCGGACAGCCCATTGGTTGAGGATCTAGATTCTTTGCCCTTTCCTGCAAGAGAACTTTTGCCTCTTCACCTCTATGGCAGCCGAATCGAGGGTCGCCCCATGACGACGATGATGACTTCACGCGGCTGTCCTTTCACTTGCAGTTTTTGCTCATCCTCCCGGCTTTTCGGCCAGCGATGGCGCGCAAGATCGGTCGAGAGCATCCTTGAAGAAATCGAACTGCTGCATAGGAAATACAGGTTTTCAGCGGTATCCATTATGGATGACACCTTCACCCTTAGCGTTGATCGTGCGATCAAGCTGTCCGAGAAGTTGCAGAATAAAGGATGGGATTTGGTGTGGAGCGTGCTAACTCATGTGGGCGCTGTTGTCAGAAACCCTCGCATGTTCCGAGAGATGGCTAGGGCCGGACTGAGGTCGGTCTTCATAGGATTTGAGAGCGGCAACCAAGAGGTTCTCGATGAATATCGGAAGAGGGCGACTGTGAAAGAAAGCCATGAGGCTATGAGGATCCTCAAGAATAACACCCTGCACGTGACCGGAAGCTTCATTATCGGGGCACTCCATGAGACAAGAGAGATGATCAAAGAGACGATTGCTTTTGCCAAGACACTTAATCCCGACAGCGCTCAATTCACCATCCTCACTCCCTATCCCGGAACCAAGCTCTATGAGCATGTGGCAAGTCGCATTTTTTGTACGGACTGGGAGGCTTACACTTGTCTTCACCCCGTGTTGCACTTGGACCACCTCTCAGCCAGGGAACTTAGGAGGCTGCTGGCCGAGGCCTACTTTTCTTTTTATGGCCGACCCAAGAAAATCATCGGTAATCTGGGCTACCTTGCCGCCGTTTTGTCCAACTGTTTCAAGTTTCTCCTGGGCCTGGCCTAACTGAATGTGGAGATACGTCGCGACGATCAAGGACGTGCGCGATGAAAATACGAGTACCGAACGAGCTTATTTTTACTGTCTTGCTATCATCGAAGAAAAATCGGCCTAGCTGTGATGGTTGAATGGCCCTCTGGGAGTTATCCAAGAAGGGCAAGATCAAGAGGGTTGACCGCGGGCTTTACAAGACAGCCCGATGAAAGAGAGCTGATTGGTCCGTCCCGGTTGTAATTGACTGGCTATGAAAACAATAGCCAAATATCGCATCCGCCTCTGGACTCTGTGAGGGTTCCTCGATGGTTGTTTAAGAGGCTAGGGGCTGCAACCAAAGAGTTTCATGAAAAGGAGTTGAAGGACTCAGTGGAAATCATAATCAGTGACACCGTTCGATCTAAGGCGCCCACTTTATATGTTGAGACCCGCGTCATACGCAACGTAAACATCCTGTCCACTTCACGAGACCTAGAAGAACGTAAGATGGAGGTTATCGCACACTGGGCCAACGTCACGGAAAAGCAACTGGCGGCCAATCCTCTCATCGTTGCCTATAGGCAACTGAAGAGACAACTGGGCGGAGATACGCAGATGCTTCCCGCGGTAGAGGGTTTGCTGACCAGAGGCATACTCAAAGGTCGGTTCCCTAAGGTGAACTCAGTGGTTGATGCTGCGAATATCGTCTCTATAAAACATCTAGTACCTATCGGTCTGTTTGATTTTGACAAGATTCGAGGGAGTGTTGAGCTGACCTTGGCGGCTCTTGGTGACCAATTTATTCCAATAGGTAAGGACAAACCTGTTAAATTGTCGCCGGGGACCCCTGTATTGAAGGATATTGAAGGGACTTTTTCGGCGGTTGGCTCCCGTGATTCCCAGCGTACTTCGATTACTGTCGGCACTAGGAATGTGCTGGCTTTCAGTTGGGGAATAGAGGGAATTGACTCAAAAGTCGTATCCCAGGCACTTGATCAATGCGCCGCTGAGATTCTGCGAATTTCGAAATCATAGACTGGCCGCTATCTGCCCACCCAAAGCCACGATACTTATGTTGCATGGGGATGTGGGTGTAAATCTTGCAATCCCCTATCGCCACAGTATCTAAAGAGATTCCTGTTGAGTTCGGCTGACTTCTGGCTCACCACCACTTCTGACACAGCTTATCCTACTGGATTCATCAAACCTTCTTTCAATGAATCGCTGAGGAGCTTGAATTCCGCAGCCTGGTTCAGTGACTCAGGCCACCAGCCATCAAGTTTTCTGAAAAGGACGTCGTTTCCACGGATGTCATACTCGAATTCAGCCAAATCCCTATAGACCCCGATGTCGGAAATTTCGTAGTCATCGGCACAGATGACATTTCCGTGCCGCTTCCCGGTTTTGATTTCATCAACCGAAAGCTGGTGCTTTTCTGCTAACTGGCTGAGGCGTTCGCGGTTCAGCGCCTCGAGGACCTGGGGGTCGGCTGCATCGACTGTGTGAGCCTCAGCTACCTCAACGACTGCTTCGATTGATCTGTCGCAGCGGAGAAGGTCACGGCCGAGCGATGTGGGATATCCGTCCCAGTGCGCGGCGAGCATCGGCTTGCCGTTGATTGAGATGACAGCTCTTGTTCCAATCTTGACCACCTCTAGGATCTAGGCTCCAGCTTCAGCGAGCTTTCTTCTCTTCTTTTGCAGATGCTCTTCCAGCCATGATTCGTACAGGTAGTCTTCCCAGTCGAAGGGCTCAATTCGCTCCTCATCGGGGACAGTTTCATAAACGGTTACTTCTTCAGTCTCCATTTTGCCACCGCTGGGTTGGGTCCGCTTCTGAGACCAACCACGTGCAGGGGTTGGTCTCAGGGGTTTGATAGGGTGGAAGGGTGGCCATGAGACCAGTGGGGGCCTTTTTCCAGAGATTGAAGGCCTTGGGGAGACGCCCGATAAGGCCCCGCACCGAAAGCTTCATATAGGTGTCTTCCTTTCGCCCCTGGCACAATGTCAGTTTTGGACGTATTCCGGCATGAGTATGTGCACGGCAAGGAGGTGGACAAATACAAGCTCAACAACGGCAATCTCGGCCTGATAGTCGAAGACGCCGCCACCCGCAGGCGGTAACATGTCGAGTTCAGAGAGAACTACAAGGGTCCGTCCAGAGAGAATCTCTTCGGGCTCCTGAAAGAGCCGTTCGCCGGCAAAACCGAGTATCTCGACAAGCTGGTCAGCGAATGCGACAGCATCGGCCTCACGCTGAGCTATTCTAAAGGCCCTTTCAGGGAGGCGTATTACGTGCATTCGGTTCGCGGGCAGAGCCGAGGCGAGCTCCCTACCAGAGCCCTACTAGACTGATTGAATTACCCTACCGGCATGGCACGAGAGGAGCGTACTGAATGATCTGATGGCACAGGGCCAGAAAAAGGTACCGCCGGTTGCACTGAGCATCTGGTATCGAGAGTCCTTGGGATTCTGGTGTGTTTTGACCGTAAATTCTCAGAGTTGACCCCTGTTGGGGAATCAACGAACCATAAGGACTACGGTTAGTAAGCGCTAAAATCGGAAGCATCTCAAAATTTCACCACACATTTGGAAGTCGATCGCCCGCGCACATGATCTTGGGGTTATGATTACACATCTAATCGGCCAGTTCACGGATTACTTCTTGAGCCTCAAGATATTGAATGCGGCCGTAGGTCGGCCGAAGCCTTTGAGGTGCAACTCCCCCAAGGGTTCAGCTTCGACTAAGTGCTCCACTTTGCTCAGTGTCTTTTGGTCGGTCAAAATCTGGCCACCATTGGCCTCCGAGGAGAGACGAGAGGAGAGGATGGTAACCTTGCCCACCGCTGCGTAGTCCCTTCGCCCCTCAAAGCCAATGGTGCCTATCGTCGCATATCCAGCCGCAAGGCCAACTCCCAAATCCAGGTCATAACCTTTCTTGAGCCACCCGGGGCGCAGTTCCTTCACTCGAGCTTGCATTTCAATGGCCATGCACACCGCCTTCTGTGTATGGTCCTCTGTCGGAAACGGATCATTAAAGAAGACCATGATTCCATCTCCAGCAAAGTGCTCCAGTGTGCCCTTGAACTGAAAGACCAGTCTGCCCATTTCGGCGTGATAGTCCCTCAAGAAACCGATGACCTCCTCCGGCTCCGCGGCATCGGAGAAGGACGTGAACCCTCGCAAATCGATGAAAACGACCGTCACCTCGCGGCGGTGGCTCTCAAGGACTCTCTCGTCACCCGAGGAAACGATGATTTCTGCAAGCTGGGGAGAAAGAAAGCGCTTGAGACGCCCCACCCGCTCCAGTTCGGTGAGTTGCTCTGCGACCTTATCCTTCAGTGTCCTGTTCCACTCTGAGAGCTGAGCTGACTGCGCTTCCAGACGAGCCGACTGTTCGCAGGCCGTGTCGTGAAGCTCTTTGATCCTGAGCATGGACTTGACCCTGGCGACCAGAGCGGCGTGGTCCACCGGTTTGGTGAGATATTCGTCGCCGCCCGCCTCAAGACCCGCAACGACATCCTTCGAATCCGATTTTGCCGTGACCATAATGATGGGCATAAATGGTAGGGAGGGGTCGGCCCTGAGCCGGCGGCAGACCTCAATGCCATCCATCTTGGGCATCATGATGTCGAGCAGGATCAAGTCAGGCTGTTGCTCTTTGGCCGAGGCCAGAGCGGCTTCGCCGTCCATCGCTGTGATGATTTGGTAGTCATGGGCGGCCAGACGGGCCTGGAGGATGTCGAGGTTCGCGGGATTGTCATCCACGATCAGAATGAGCGGCGGTGATTTCATGTTTGGCTTGCTCCAGCTTCAGGGAGAAATTCGCGGATTTTCGCCAGGAGCTTACGCGGACTAAATGGCTTCGCCATATAGGCATCGCAGCCCGCCTCAAAGGCTTTCAGATCGTCCCCACTCAGCGCATAGGAGGTCACCACGATGATCGGGATCTTTCTAATCTCAGGGTTCGCCTTGATGCGCCGTGTCACCTCATATCCATCAATGCCGGGCAACTGGATATCCATCAGGATCAGATCCGGGCGGCGGGTCTCGGCCGCGTACACCCCGTCGAACCCGTTGACGGCCTCGATCACTTCATATCCCTTGCTGGTGAGGAGATCGTGCACGATGCGTCTGTTGTCTTCCTGGTCTTCAATCACTAAGATGACCTTGCTCATGGTTGCTTCCTTGGCTTTTCAACTCGAATAGGTAGTGTGAAAAAGAAAGTCGAGCCTTTTCCAAGGGTGGACTCCACCCCTAGTTGGCCTCCGTGCATTTCAATGATTCGCTTGGCGATGGCAAGACCGAGACCCGTTCCTCCCTTTTTCCTCGTGCTGGATCCATCAGCCTGGTGGAACTCTTTGAAAATTATTCCCTGATCAGTTTCCGAGAGCCCAGGACCCGTATCAAACACGGAGACCAAAAAAGTTTCGTCAGAAACGGTTACAGTCACCCTAACCTCTCCCTCATCGGTGAATTTTATTGCATTTCCGAGGAGATTCAAAAGCACCTGTGCGATGCGTTGTTCATCTCCAATGCCGTTTGGCAAATCCTCAGGGACCGTGACTTTCAAATCGAGGTTCTTTTCCACGGCTAGAGCTTCAACCGAGGTGAAAACCGTTTGGACCACCTCCTTCATTGAGTACTCATTAAGCGAGAGATTAAGTTGGCCCGCTTCGATCTTGGAAATATCGAGAACGTCATTGATCAGATTGAGGAGATGTCGCCCATTTTTATCTAAGCGTTCAAGGACCTCTCTGATTTTTGCCGGTACGTCACCGTATATGTTGTCGAGGATTAGCTCGGTGTAGCCGAGGATGGCATTCAGAGGAGTTCTAAGTTCGTGGCTCATTGTGGCGAGGAATTTGCTCTTCACCCGATCGGCTTCCATCGCATTGTCACGGGCCACTTCAAGCTCCGCGACAAGTTTCGATAGCTCTGACTCATGCTGCTTAAGCTCACTGATGTCCGTGTAAACGGCAACGGTGCTGCCGTCTGCAGTTTTCCTCTCGCTGATCTGGATCCAGCGCCCCTTGTTTCGTCGCTGCACATGCGGACCTTTCGGATCGCAATGCTGGGCCAATCGCTGGTCGATCCACTCGTCGATGCGTCCCTCCGCGTCGCTGACCAAACCGCTCTCGGCGGCTGCCCGGATGACCTCAGCGAACGGCGTGCCAGGTCGGGATATGTCCTCACCGCCGGGATGCATCAAGTCCCGGTACCTGCTGTTCGACAGAACCAGTCGGTCGTCCCTATCATACAGTGCGAAGCCTTCCGAGATGCTTTCGATGGCATCCACCAAGCGCTGGCGCGCCTCGGCGATTTCTCGGAGGTTCTTCTCCTCGACCTCGACGGCGGTGTTGCGAAACACGGCAAGTGCCGCTGCCATGCGGCCGATCTCGTCGCTAGCCACGGGCGGCAGAGGGATCTTCAGATTGCCGCCGGCGATCCCCATCATGCTGTTGCTGAGTGCCGTCAGACGCGCGATCAGGTTCCGGTCAACATAGAGCCAGACGATGAGGACAGAGCTCGCCAGACTCAGCGACACAATCAGGAGAAGGGTAATGCTGATTCCGGTCCGCACGGCGTGCGCCTGCGCCGTCGCATGTGAGATGTCCAGTTGGGTGTCCCTCACCACCCGCGCGACCGATTCGGTAACCGCTTGCGACAAACGGGCGTTCTCGCGCTGCACCGCTTCGCCGTTGCTGATTAGCGTGAGTTCCCGCGCCCGCAGGGAGGGCATATTGTTTTCAGCTTCGGCGAATTGCCGAAAGTACTCGAGCTCCGCAAGAATGAGTTGCCTTGGCTGAGCTCCAACGACCGTTTCCAGTGTGCGTAGGGCTTCAACCGACCACTGGATACGTAGCTTCAACAAGTCGAGGCGTTCAAATTTTTCGGCGGATGCCGCGCCCAAAAGGCCAGCGTGAATTTCAGTGATGCTCTGTAAAATCTGCTGCAGCGATGTGAGCAGAGTCAGCGACGTTATCAACTCCTTTTCAGAGCTCGACCGATCCATCGCCCGGAGACTTGAATCATCGACGGCCGCTCGCTGACGCCGGACATCGTTGTTCACATTGATGATCCAGGGTCCTAACACCCTCATCGTTTCTTCATGCTCCTTGAGGATCTCGTCCAGCAGGATCGCTTTTGTCTCGGCAAGCGTGATACGTTCGCCCACGAGTGTGTTGAGTGAAAACAAGTTGGAACGCAACGAATCTAGAACATGGTTCAACGACGCCAGGGTGTAGGCAGGAAAACCACGTTCGCGAAGCAAAAGTAACAGACTGTCGATTCTTACAATCTCAGAGCTTATTCTTCCCCAGATCTGCGAACGCTCGAGCGGGGCGTTGGCCGTGAGTAGGGCCGGCGTTTCGGCGAGGATCCTCTCCACCCGGGACGAAAGTTCCTGAGCCGCCAGAGCCGTAGGAAACCGCTCTTCGGTGATCTTGTCAAAGAGGGTTTGCACCCGCTGGAAACTGTACATCGCTGCTCCGGTCGCGAGCACTGCGAAACCGCTGATGATGACGAACGCAAGCAGGAGAGAGGCACGAACGCCAAAGCGCTTGAAAAGTTTCATGTGCCAAACCGAAGTTCCAAAACTAGAAGGGTATCCTGTCCGGGAAGTAGTGCTTGTACGCAAGCTTGTAGTCGGCCGTGTTCATGAGTTCGTAATACCCTACCCGGCGCGACCACGCCTTCTGACTGTCAACGACCTTCTTGAAGAACGGATCCTTCGTCAACTGAGTAAGGACATTGTCCCAGGCCTTGAGCTGTGCTTCCATCACCGACTGTGGCGTACGATGGACATTGACGCCGTCTTTCGTGATGAGCGTTTCTAAATCGTTCGACTGCCGGTCCATGGCCAGCGCATAGTTAGCGGTGCTGGCCGCCTCGGCCGCGTACTCCAGGATGGCCTGGTGCTCCCTAGGCAGGGACTCGAATTTGTCCTTGTTGAAGATGATTTCGAAGAACTCAGCCGCTTGATGATAACTGCCCATCATGTAATGCTTGGATACCTCTTGGGCACCGAGCTGGCGGTCCGAGGTTGGGTTGTTGTATTCGAATGCCTCGATCACGCCCCGTTTGAAGGCGGGCATGACTCCACTGGCCGGCAGCTGCACCACCTCAAGCCCCATGGCCTGCATGATGTCAATCGCCAGGCCCACGGTGCGATACTTGAGGCCCTTCAATTGTTCGGCGCTCTTGATTTCCTCCTTGAACCAGCCTAAGGGCTGGGTTGGGAAGGGATGGCAGAAGAAGCCGACGATGTTCAGCTTGAGGATGTCCTGTACCAGCTCCCGGTAAAGCTCCTTGCCGCCACCGCGGTGGATCCACGCCAGGAGCTGGGCGGCGTTGGTACCGAAGACCGGCCCTGTGCCAAACAGCGACGCGGCCTTGTGCTTGCCGTACCAGTAGGCGGCCACATGGTGGGCGCCATCCAACACGCCCTTGTGAACGGCATCCTGCAATTGAAACGTATCGACGGCCGCACCAATCGGAAACAGGCTGATCCTAAGGCGACCGCCTGCCATCGCCTCCACCCGTTCGACATACTGCTGGGCCATGTCCTGCTGGACATCGCCGGACCTCCAGGAGGTCTGCATCTTTAGGGTTAAGGTCTGCGCCCTCGATATTTGCGGAAACGCCAGCGCCGCACTCGCGGTGGCCACAGCAGCGCCCTTGAGGAAACGACGTCGGCTCGTGGTCTTCGCTATCTTGTTCCCCGCAGTCTTGGCATTACGTCGATTGACGAGCTTGGACATTGATAAGCCTCCTTCCTTGGTGACTCCCCCTACCATCGTATGAAAAAGCTGTTGCAGAGGAGCTCGTTTGTCCATGTCCTTCAGACGGTCACTCCTTTAACGAAATCCCTCGCCTTCCGCTTGCACTGGAAGGACTCTGCTGGCATGGGATTACGTCGCAAATAAAAAAGCCTCTGGAGGGGAATAGAGGTCCCTCAGAGGCTGAAATTTCAAAACCTTCGAGTGGCATGCTTGCATGGCCAGCTCCGGAAGGTTAGGGTTGCGGTGAAAGTTTACCGGGTGACTGAATTGTTTGGGAATTAAATCAAGGATAGGCCTTTTGGGGAGGGATGTCTAGCCCCTTTTTTGCCTGATATGACGAGCGATTAGTAATAAGTGTTTTATCCATCGTCCCAGCACGGATTAGTGAGAAGGCGTGTGCGATTGACAGGCTATTGATTGAAGGTATCTCAAGCCGATAACACAAAAAACCAGTCCCAGCTATCGCTTACGATACGCATTGCGGCGCGAGGGAGTATGAAGATTACATCTCGCAATGAGCTCAGGATTCGGATGTTTGAGATGAAACCCGCCACCTTACCGTGAAATAGCAGTATCTTGCACATTTGTGCTTGCTCTGATAAAATGTGTACATTGGCTTGAAACAAGTTGGTAAGAGAATGCAAAGTCTGGCGGGTGATTCTTGAGCAATAAGCGGTGGCTGATCTAGAAGCTGGACGGAAGGACGCTTCTGCCTGGGAGCCATAGATAAATAGGGTTTTGGGGAATAGAAAAAGGAGATGAAATGAAAGCAGAATTCACAGCGATCATCGAACCTGCGCCAGAAGGGGGCTATTGGGCGATTTGTCCCGAGGTACCTGGCGCAAATGGACAAGGTGAGACGATAGAGGAAACAAAAAATAATCTGCGGGAGGCTATTCAACTGATCCTCGAAGAACGCATAGCAGATATACTTCGAGGATTGCCCGAGGATGCCATTCAAGAAAAGGTGTTCATTGGATGAAGCGTCGGGATTTGGAGCGTAGATTGAGAATAGCTGGCTGCTATTTGAAGAAGGAAGGGGCGTCACATTCCCTTTGGATCAATCCGAAAAATGGTGTAGTGGAAGCGGTTCCCCGACACATCGAAATCAAGGAGCCGTTGGCAAGAAAGATTTTGA
>Ga0113563_10000042_pt1 | contig 38776 bp, 43 predicted proteins | sample Mud3Dept3metaG_FD_80117 | JGI IMG/M metagenome (GOLD analysis project Ga0113563, IMG submission 80117) | Freshwater wetland microbial communities from Ohio, USA, analyzing the effect of biotic and abiotic controls - Mud 3 Core 4 Depth 3... | ecosystem: Environmental > Aquatic > Freshwater >... | reverse complement strand
GAAGACCCGACCGACGACGGTTGACGGGTCTTTTTTCTTGGTGTAGCCTTCACGCCAGCTCGTTCACCAAGGAGACGCCCATGGAGGAGACCGCTCTCACCATCCAGGACACCAAGGAGTTGCGCCGCACCGCGATCGGGGAGGGCGTCGCCGTCGCGACGACGGCGCTCACCGCGCTCTCCTACGGCCTCTTCAGCGCCGCGGCCTGGGCGCACGGCAACATCATCGCCGGCTCCGGCCTGGCCGTCCTCTGCGGCGGAGCATGGCTGCTCCACCGACGTTTCTTGGGCTCCTACCGCCGCATGCGCGACGCGCATCATCGGTGCCCCGCATTCCCGGCCGCCCGCGCCCTCAGCGGACCGCGTCCATGACGCGGTTTTTTCGTACCGTTTGACCCCCCTCCGGCGTTTCGGTATCCTGTGGATGGCGGCTGTAACAGGTCGGCAGTCACCGAATGTAACGGATACTCAACAGTACCGAAAGCTATGGCAAGAGAGATGGACCAAGAGTTCGTCGAGTACCTGGTCAAAGGCATCGTCGGCCATCCCGACGACGTCCAGACCGAGCGCATCATCGACGAGCGCGGCGTACTCATCACCCTCAAGGTCAACCCCGCGGACATGGGGTACGTCATCGGACGCCAAGGCCAGACGGCACGCTCGATCCGCACCCTGCTCAAGATCGTCGGCGCGAAGAACAACGCCCGCGTCAACCTCAAGATCCACGAGCCGGAAGGATCCACGCATCGCCGCGAGACCAACACCCCCGCGCCCGCCAACCGGGAGGACATCGACACCTCCGCCGTCGACCTCCAGCTCTAGAAGAAAAAGGACCGCTCCGGCTTGCCGGGGCGGTTTTGTTTCTGTAGGGTGCGCGCAAGGAGGTCCGCATGTCCGTCCGTACGCTCATTCCGTTCCTGTGTCTCGCCCTGGCGCTCGCCTCGTGCAAGAAGAAAGAGGCCGCGAAGGCGCCGCCCGCTTCCTGCGAACAGGAGAAGTCGCAGATCGCCGAGCGCGACCGGCTGCTCGTCATCGTACGCGAATCGCTCGACGCCTGCGTACAGCGGACGCCGGCGGTGCCGGTGCCCGTGGAAGCGCCGGCCGACGATCCGCCGACGAAGATCAAGGCCGGATCGGCCTACGTCCTGCTCCAAGGCGACCAGGTCGTCGTGATGAACGAGCAGGGCATCGGGGACGCCGCCTGGGCGTATCCGTACGGCAGCGCCTGCCGCGTCGATCCTGACGCCAAGGTGAAGGTCGTCGGCGCGTACGCGGACAAGGACGACGGCCCGATGTATCTCGTCCGATACTCCCGCGAACCGGCGCCCTTCACGCGCGGACAACATCCTCCGGATGAGGACCCCGCCCCGCGCGAATGTCCCGACGGCACGCTCTTCTTCCTCGAGGATCCGGGCATCCTCTTCGAGGACGAGCCCGATCGACGGCAGGACATCGCCCGCAAGCTGCTCAACAGCGAGAAACACTGAAGTTTCCGCTGTTTTTTCATATCAGAAAGCCGATAAAGTGTCAGGCTCTTGACACATTTATACCATCTTTGCTAGGACCCGAGCGCTGGCATGGTGCCAGTCGGTCTTTACCGGAACGAAGGAGAACGAGATGAGGAAGAAAAACGGAACTGAAACCGCGTTCATGGCGCTCTGCGCCGCGAGCGTCATCGCCTGCTTCGCGGGCTTGCTGCTCGGCGGCTGCATGCCGCCGGACGAGGAGCCGATCCCTCAAGCGAACCCGACCGAGGAACTCTGGAGCGAACGCGAAGGCGCAGCCGTGTCGGCGATCTCGATGGAGATATCGGATGCGCCGAACACCGCGGCCGGAGGCAGGTATGACCGACAGCGCGCGCTTGAGTACATCGCGCGCTACGCCCGCGATCCGAATCCTCGCTTCGACTACTGCGGGGATTGGACGCTGGAAGGCAAGCGGCCCGTGAAGGTCGCCGCCGACTGCACGAACTTCGCGTCGCAAGTCCTCTGGTACGGCGGATTGAAGACGCGTCGCGGAGGCGCTGGAGATCCCGGCTGGTGGTCTGAGGGCGGCTGCCGGTCATGGAACAGCAGCGGCAGCTGGAGGCAGGTCTTCCCTCTCATCCATGAACTCCTGTCGGTTTCTCGCCGCGGCGAAGTCGTGCAGGACATCCGGCGCTTGAACGTCGGAGACCTGATCTTCTACAGGCTGCGAGATTCCGCGAAGGGATACGCATGTCCGCAGGAAGCGACCTACAATCATACGGCGATCGTCTCCGGCTTCGCGCGCGACGGCGCTCCGCAGGTCTCATACCACTCGAACGACGCGCTGCATGTGCCGTGGAACGCCCGTAACGGCAGCAAGGGCAGCCTCGGCGAAGCCTGCAGCGTGCTCTTCGTCCACATCAAGGATTGACCGGTCGGCCGTCCGGCCGGTCAATCCCCTTTTCATCGATCCGCCCATTGACACGCGTCGACGGGAACTGATACGAATCCATCAATATGTTCACCATCCCCGGAAAATACCGCCCTCTCGCCATGGCCATCGTCATCATCGGTTCCGCTGCCCTCATCAACTTCGCCGTCGACGTGTTCGACATCGGCGAGGACGGCGTCACCGACTGCTGCGCGACCGAGTTCGACCCGACCCCGTACCAGCAGGCCCCCGCGGAGATGGCGCCTTGACCTTCCGGTCCTGCGGTGCTAGGTTCAGACGTCCCGTAACAGGAGGAGAACGGATGGCGGAGAGACTTGCACCTTCGAGCCTGAAGCATTCGGACGACCCCGCAGAGCAGGCCTACGCGACCCACGCGGAATACCGCGCCAGGAAGCTCGGCGCGGCATTGCGCAACCACGTGGGCGGCGGACGCGTCGCGAACCTCGCTTCGCTCCAGGACTTCGTCTGGGAGCAGGCGCTCGACTTCGTGGCTCCGCTGGAGCCCGTGGTCCGCGACGAGCTTCGTCGCGCCAAGACCGGACTGCCGTGGATGGACCGCCTCGACGTCGGCCTCTACTGGCGCCTGATGTACGCCGCGCACGTCGAGGGACAGGTCGACGCGGGCGATGGCGACGGCCGACGCGCATGGAATCGTCCGCTGAAGCATGTCGTCGCGGCGGCCGCGATGCTGACCGGGCAGCTGGCCATGCAGGACATCGTCGCCAAGCCGGACTTCCTCACCGCGCTCTTCGCGCCCGGCGCGACGCGCATCGGAAGCCTCCTCTATCAAGGCATCGTCGACCGCGCCGCCGACCAGATCCGCGTCCGGCGGCAGATGGCGCGTGCGCCCGAGCCGCTCGCGCCCCATGCGCGCGTCCGCGTGAGCGGCGCCATGGCCGAAGTCGCCGGCTTCGACGTCGACGGCTCAGTCGTCGTGAGCCGCGAGACCGAACCCGCCGATCGCGGCAGCCTCGACTGGCGTCTCGACCCCCGACACGGCCGATGGCGCGCCGTCGCCTGGCCGGGAGACCTCGAGGTCCTTCCTTAGGCCGACCGCTCCCCTCTTGAGAGCGGTTTTTTCATATGAAATCCTATTCTTGACGCATTTTCCGCATCGGGCTAAGGTGACCCCTCATTCGTTTTTCGCGGGGAATGGCTTTGTCTGAACGACAACAGGTGCTGGACCAGCTTCGGAAAGCCGAACGCCCGTTGATCGCGTTCCGCAAGGACTGGAACGCCGACGCGGCCGCGGCCGCCGTCGCCCTGGCGACGACCCTCGACGGCATGGGCAAGAAGACGGAAATCGTCTGCGACGGCTTCGCGCCTCCGGAACATCTCGCCTTCCTCCCCCAGCTCAAGCGCGTGCGTTCCGAGATTTCCGGACTGCGCACGTTCGTGATCTCCGTCGACGCGACGAAGAGCCGCATCGGCGAACTCTCGTACGAAGCCAAGGACGGATTCCTCCACATCTACCTCACGCCGAGGAACGGCAGCCTCGACGCCTCGCAGGTGAAGACCAGTACGACGGACTACCGCCACGACCTCATCATCACGATCGACACGCCCGACGCGGCCTCGCTCGGCGGCATCCGCGACGTCGCGGCGGATTTCTTCTTCCGCACGCCGCTCGTCAACATCGACCACTCCTCCGCCAACGAGATGTACGGCCAGATCAACTGCGTCGACGCGACCGCCGCCGCCTCGAGCGAAGTCGTCTACCGCCTCGTGCGCGAGCTCGGGCGTCCAGTCGACGCCGATCTGGCCACCGCGCTCCTGACCGGCATCGTCTCGAAGACGCGCAGCTTCCGTTCCGGGGCCATCACTCCGCAGACGCTTTCCGCCGCCTCCGAACTCGTGGCCGCCGGCGCGCGACGCGACGTCATCGTCTCGAGCCTGTACCGCACCAAGACCATTCCCGCGCTGAAGCTCTGGGGCCGCGCGCTCGCACGGCTGAAATCCGATTCCGCGCTGAAACTCGTCTCCAGCGTGCTGACGCGCCAGGACTTCGCGCTCGCCGGCGCGGGTGAAGCGACGCTCGGCGACGTCATCGACGAGCTGATCCTCTCATCGCCGGACGCGGAAACGGTCGTCCTGATCTACGAGAAGGACGGCGGCGAGATCTGCTGCGTCATCCGCAGCGAGATCCGGCGCGAAGCCTCCGCGCTCGCGGCCCGCTGGAACGGCGAGGGCGGCCGCACGCACGCCGTCTGCCTCATCAAAGGGAAGTCGATCGGCGAGGCCGAAGCGGAAATCCTGGCGCACGTGCGCGCCGAAATCGCGAAACCGCGGGCATGACCCGCGGTTTTCTTATTCGATCGTCGCGCTGGCTGATGCCGTCGCGATGGGGCGCACGATCCGTATCTCGCGGCTCAGGAGGAAGTCGCCGTTCTCGGATGCGCCCTTCGCGCGCACCCGCATCGCCTGGAAGCCTTCGGGAACCGCCAGCGACCATGTCTGGATGCCGCGCGCTTCCGAGACGAGCTCCGCCGCGCCGATCGTCGAGAACACGGCGCCTTCCACCGGAGGATACGGCGTGAATTGCAGTTCGACGGAGGCGAGGCCGCGCGCCTTCACCACGAAGGCCGCGTTCGGATAGTAGTTATGGGTGGAGTACTCGTAGCGCGACGGCGAGACGTCGATGCGGTCGAACTGGCCGGCGGCGTACCAATCCTGGGGGTCGGCTTGCGCGGTCTTTCCGGATTCGACCGTGACGCGTATCGGCGTGTGGTCCTTGCACTCCACGCTCAAGCCGCAAGGGACGAATTCCGAATAGTACGCGCGCTTGCCGGTCACGTCGTCTTCGAGCGCGGCATAGACCCAGTATTCTCCCGCCGGTGCGGCGATGACATAGGTCGAGGCGTCTTGCGTCGTCTGCTGGCAGTATTCCTTGTCCTCCTTGAGGTCGATCGCGCAGACGCGCTGCGCCGGGATGGCTTCCCTCGGATACGACAGCGCTCCGGAAATCGAACCGGCGCCGGCCCCGTCGGCGTCGCAGGCGATCTTGGTGCAGGCCCAGCCGTTCTCGCCGCAGGTGCAGACGTTGCAGCCGTCGTCGGCGCGACGCTGGTCTTCGAACCGATACGAGCGTCCGTCGTAGTCGCAGCTCAAAGCTTCGCGCATCGGCCTTTCGCCGCGCAGGCGCGACATGACCGGGCGATAGCCGGCGAACGCCAGGACGACGAGGATGATCAGGAGGATGTGCGCGCGTTTCATGCGGGATCGTTCGATCCCATTCTACCTCATTCCCGAGCGGCGCGTGAAACCGCTTCCGCGACGGCCTTGGCGGCGGCCTTATCGAGCGCGTCCGGGATGATGCGCCCCGGCGTCGGTTCCGGCACGAGCGCGGCGAGCGCCTCGGCCGCGGCCAGCTTCATCTTCTCGGTGATGCGCGCGGCGTGCGCGTCAAAGACGCCGCGGAACACGCCCGGGAAGGCGAGCAAGTTGTTGATCTGGTTGGGGAAGTCCGAGCGTCCGGTGGCGACGACGGCCGCGCCCGCGGCCTTGGCGTCGTCGGGCATGATTTCCGGGTCCGGGTTGGCCATGGCGAAGACGATCGGTCCAGGCGCCATCGCGGCGACCATCTCCTTCGTGACGATGCCGCCTTTCGAGACGCCGATGAGGATGTCGGCGTCCTTGAGGGCGTCGGCGAGCGCGCCGGAAAGCGCGCGAGGGTTCGACCAGGAGAGCAATCCGCGCTTCGAATCGTCGAGGTCGGTCCTGGACGGTCCGATGACGCCTTTCGAATCGCAGAGCGTGATGTCCTTCACGCCGTGAGCGTGCAGGAGTTTCGCGACGGCGACGCCCGCGGCGCCCGCGCCGGAAAAGACGACGCGCGACGAAGCGAGGTCGCGATCGACCGCCTTGCAGGCGTTGATGAGTCCCGCGAGCACGACGATGGCCGTGCCGTGCTGATCGTCGTGGAAGACGGGAATGTCGAGCTCTTCCGTAAGGCGGCGCTCGATCTCGAAACAGCGCGGCGCGGAGATATCCTCGAGGTTGATGCCGCCGAAGCCCGGCGAGATGCGCTTGACCGTCTCGACGATCTCGTCGACGTCCTTGGTGGCCAGCGCGATCGGGTACGCGTCGATGCCGGCGAACTCCTTGAAGAGCATCGCTTTGCCCTCCATGACGGGCATGGCGGCGAGCGGGCCGATGTCGCCGAGGCCGAGCACGGCGGTGCCGTCCGTCACGACGGCGACGCTCCGGCCCTTGATGGTGAGCTTCCAGGCGAGCGACGGGTCTTTGGCGATCGCCAAGCAGGGCGCGGCGACGCCGGGCGTATAGACGGTCGAGAGCGTCTCGCGGTCAGCGACGGGCACGACGCCCTTCACCTCCAGCTTGCCGCCGTATTTCTCATGCAGTTCCAGCGATGCTTCGTCGTATTTGCTCATATTCGGGAAAGCCTGATGATAGCATCGAATTCGGCCCTCGTCACCGGTTGCACGGAGAGCCGCGAACCTCGCCGGAGGAGGGTCATGTCTTTCAGCGCTTTCACGCCGCGCAGTTCCTCGAGCGGAATCAGTCGTTTGAACTTCTCCTTGTAGCCGACGTCGACGCACTCCCAGATCGGCTTGGCCTTCGTCGCTTTCGGATCGAAGTACGGGCTCTTGCGGTCGAACTGCGTGTCGTCCGGATGCGCGGCCGCCACGACTTCCGCGAGGCCGACGATGCCGGGCGGCACGACGCTGGAGTGGTAGAAGAAGGCGCGGTCGCCGACCCCCATCGCCATCATGAAGTTGCGCGCCTGGTAGTTGCGCACGCCGCTCCACGCGTCCCGCTTCAGCCGCTTGAGGTCGTCGATGGAGAACGATTCGGGTTCCGATTTCATCAGCCAATAGCGCATATGCCGCGAGTATAACATGTTGACGCGAACGCTTCCCCGTGCTAGGTTCGGCCTGCCGCGCGGATGCGCAGCATCTTTACGCGGACCGCCCTTTCCACGGAGGAAACCATGAGGATATTCCTGATCTTCTGCGCGTTCACGCTCGCTTCCGTCCCCGCGGTCTCGGCCGAGGATGCGAAGCGCGACCAGCACCTCGAATCGCAGACCGACATCGGCGGCGTCTTCGGCTCCCACCCGACGTTCGGCCACCGCTGGCTCACGCGGACGTTCTTCAACGTCGACGACGAGGAGAACTCCTTCGAGGCGCACTACGGCCTCGCTTGGAGGCCGCGCCGCCATTTCTGGCTTGACCTCACCGCCGGCTACGCCTACACGAACACGGGCCCCGTCGAAGGACACGCGCTGATCCTCGGCGTCTGGAAGCGGATGTCGTTCTTCGACGAGAAGCTGCGCGTCCAGCTCGAAGGCTTGCATCGTTTCGGCAGCGGCTATCGGTACGAGGGCTTCTACGCCGTCGACTACGCGGTGGTCGGCGTCCATGTCCTCAACGTCGGCCGCGAGGCGGCAGCCGGCTTCCAACTCGGTTCCGGCCACGGCCTCCTGCCATTCCGCTTCGACATCCGCATCTCCTTCGGCCTGACCGACGGCATGCCCGACCGCGCCTCGCGCTTCGTCATGAGCTTCGACTTCCGCTGACCCCCCCAAGGTCGGCTTTTTTCTTGCGCGGAGCGGATGGGCGGGAGTATCATGCGGTCGGTTCATTCAAGGAGGGCCGCATGAAGAGAAGCAAGGACATGCTGAGCGCCGCTTTTGCTGGCGCCGGATTGAGGGACGCCCGCCGCGCGCAGGTCATGACCGACCTCGACACGCAGGCCAGGGCGCTCAAGGTCGCCGTCGACGAACTCAACGGCGATCCAGAGCCCGACGATCCCGCCGACTTGGTGCGCCGCATCCGCGGAGCCCGCGCGGAAATCCGGCGTCTGCTCTGGGAGGCTGAAGGCCTCGGCGTGCAAGACCCGCTTGTCCAGCGTCTGCGCGCCGCGCACCCGCCCCGACCCGCGAAGTGATTCGCGGGTTTTTTCTTGAAATGAAAAAGACCGGCGTCAGGTCTTGATGACGCCGATCTCGATGAGGCGCTGGCGGAGATACTCCCCGGCCGTGAGGCGCGGCTCCCCGCGGAGCACGACATCCGAACGCGGGTGGACGAAGTGCGGGATGGAGAACCGCCGGCCCGGCAGATTGACGACGCGGTGCGTCGCGGAGCGGATGCGTCCGTCCGTGTGCATCTGCAGCATGTCGCCGGCGTTGACGATGATCGAATCCGGAGGATTGTCGATCGCGATCCAATCGCCGTCGCGGGTCCTGATCTCGAGGCCGGGTGCCGTGGAGGCGGGCAGCAGCGTGATCAGGTTGATGTCCTCGTGCGCGGCGGAGCGTATCCCCTTCGCGTCCTCGAAGACCTCGGGATAGTGCAACACGCGCGTCAGGCTGTTGCCGCCCTTGGTCCACTCGCGGAAGAAGCCGCCGGGCTTCCCGAGATACGCGCCGACATGATCGAGCACCTGGTTCCCGAGGTGCGACAGCTCGCGCGAGAGGTGGCGGAAGACCTTGCCGAACCGCGGGACTTCCGAGGGCAGGCCGTCTTCCGTGTCGCGGATGTGCCAGAATTCCTTGAGGTCCGGGTTCGGGTCATCCTTGGCGTGTTCGACGCCGAAGGGCGTATAGCCGACCTGATGATCAGGACGCTCGTATCGGAGCTTCGCCGCCAGCGGCAGACAGAAGACATCCGCGCTCGCGTCGTACGCGGCTTCGAGCAGGTTCGGCGCGATGCCGTGGTTGGTGACGATGACGAAGCCGATGCGCTCGAGCGCCTCGCCGATGGCGGCATGCAGGGCTTCGGGGTCGCCGTGCGGTTCGAACAGGCTGACGACGGGTACGCGATCGCGTGTATTCATCCATTCCTCCGAACTGCAGGTAACCACGAAAAACGGCTTTCGTCAACCCTTCTTCCTCTCGCGGAGATATTCGATGACGCCGGGCAAGATCGAGATGAAGATGATCGCCAGGATGACGATCTCGAAATTCTCCTTGACCACGGGGATGTTGCCGAAGAAATAGCCGGCGAAGGTGAAGAGCCCGACCCACAGCGCGGCGCCGAAGACGTTGTAACGCGCGAACGTCGCGTACGGCATCGCGCCGACGCCGGCCACGAACGGCGCGAACGTGCGCACGATCGGCATGAAGCGCGCGATGACGATCGTCTTGGATCCGTACTTCTCGTAGTAGCGCTTCGTCTTCTCGATGTACTCCTTCTTGATGGGCAGCCCCAGGAGCTTCCCGTTCTCGGCGCGCGTCCCGATCTTGCGTCCGATACGGTAGTTGACCGTGTCGCCGAGTACGGCCGCGGCGAAGAGGAGGCCTGCGATGATGAGGGGGTTCAGGGCGCCGGCCGCCGCGAAGGCGCCGGCCGCGAACAGCAGGGAATCGCCCGGCAGGAACGGCGTGACGACAAGCCCCGTCTCGCAGAAGACGATCACGAACAGGAGGACGTAAATCCACCCGCCATAGGCCGCGATGGCCGTGCCGAGCGTCTCGTCGAGATGGAGGAAGAGGCCGAGGAATTCGGGCATGCGCTCATAGTAACACACGCCCGCGCCTCGTCAGCGAAGCGCCGCAATAAGAAAACGCCTCGTGAGAGGCGTTTTCTTGGGGCGGCCAGAGGGAATTGAACCCTCGTTCGCGGAACCACAATCCGCTGTCCTACCATTGAACGATGGCCGCCATGCATGGCGTCCCCGGCAGGAGTCGAACCTGCGACCCGCGGCTTAGAAGTCCGCCGCTCTATCCGGCTGAGCTACGGGGACGTGCAGGGACATTGTATACCTGGACGCTGGGAACGGAAGGAGGATACCAGTCCGACAGGGCCCTGTCAATCATTTCACCGGCATGGCGAGCGCGACCGTCGTCCCTTTCCCTTCGCCGGCGCTCTTCACCCATACCCTGCCGCGATGCGCTTCGACGAAGTTCTTGACGATGAACATGCCGAGTCCCGTGCCGTCCGCCACTTTCAGCACCGACGGCTGGGAGCGGAAGAACTTATCGAAGACGCGTTCCTGATCCTCTTTCGGGATGCCGATGCCCTCGTCTTGGACCGTGAGGACCTGGTATTCCACGCCGTCGATCTTCTCGTCGCTGATGCGCGCGACGAGTTTGCCGCCCGGCTTGTCGTACATCACCGCGTTGCCAAGGACGATCTTCATCACGGTCCCCATCTTCACCTTGTCGATGGGAATCTGGCGCGGCTGTTCCTTCGGCCGTTCGAACTTCCATTTCAATCCGTTGCGGACGATGTCCTTCTCGAGCTGTCCGTAGGCGTCCTGGACGAGTTCCCAGAGGAACGCGGGTTTGGCGTCGAGGACGACGTTGCCCATCTCGATCTCGAGCGTGGCGAAGACGCGGTCGAGCGTCTCGATCAGGTAGACGCTGCGGGAGCGCACGGAGTCGACGGCATCCCTGAACTCTTCGGGGAGCCGCTTCTCGGCGAGCGCGTCCGTCAGAAGCTCTCCGTTCCAGCGGATCGAAGAGAGCGGCGTGCGGAACTGGTGCGAAACGACGTCGATGAACTCGGAACGCGCCTTGCTCACGATTTCCAGGCGCTGGCGGGTCTCCTCGAGTTCCACGACCGTCTTCTGGAGCTCTTCGGCCTGGCGCAGGAGGTCGACGTCGGCGGCGCGGATATCGCGGGCCTGGACGACGGTCTGGGTCTCAAGCTCGTGCAGGCGCTTCACCTTGTCGGCCCACAGGACGCTCTTCGGGGCGGCGCCAAGCAAGGCTTTCATCATCGGCAGGAACCCGAAGACCGCTTCGACGTCCCTGTACGAACGCTCGAACAGCCGCCGCGAGGCCTCGTCGCCGAGGACGTCGCACGTCCTGCCATACCAATTCTCGAATAGCGTCGAGACGAGCTCTCCGCTCTCGGCGACGGAGCGCATGCGCATCGTGTCGTAGACGATGCCCTTGTCCGGATCGAGTTTCGTCTCCTTCCATGCCGTGCCGGCGAGACTGGTCTCGAGCAGGCGCGCGGTGATGCGGCGGCCGAAGAAGGCGCGGGAACGCGAGGCGTACGCCGCGACCAGCGCGGAAGCGAGCGCGACGAGCTGCGCCTCGGACTGGAGGAACAGCAGGCGGAAAGCCGGGTAACTTTCGGATGACTTGGCGACGACGGACGCGGCCTGCCTGCGAAGTCCGTCGAGCGTGATCTTGCCTTTCGCCATCTGGAGCAATTCCGCTTCCGACTCGAGATAGGCCGCCGTCAGGCGTTCCTCCTTGCCGCCTTTGGCATCCTTGACGATCGCTTCCGTGCGCGCCCTGACGCGTTCCGCATACGAAGCGTCCCCGGAGAGATCCCCGAGGAGAGCGAAGACATCGAGGGCGGAGGATCCAGCCATACTCACTTGAGGAGTCCGCGATAGACGGCGCGCGCGACGATGGTGCCGGACGCGACGAAGATCGTGCCGAACACGATGACCCCGTCACGGATGGAGGCGGCGTTCGCCATTCCGAGCTTCTCGGCGGTCCGGTCGAAGCCGGCGATTCCGAGCGCGATGAGACCGAAGGCGATGAGACCCCAGGCGAGGTTGATCTTGGCTCCCTTATTGTGCCGGACGAGGCTCGAGAGCGCGAGTGCCGCGACGAGGCAGAAAAGGGCCGCGAGTGCGGGCATCACGACTTCGATCCAGCCGGCGGCGAAGATATCGTTCATACGGTTATCAGTATATCACTTTTTCGGGCGCTTCTTGTCGTGGTACGCCTTGTAGACTTCCTGCAGGTGGCTGTCGGTGATGTGGGTGTAGATCTGCGTCGTCGTCACCGAGGCGTGGCCGAGGAGCGACTGCACGGAACGCAGGTCCGCGCCATTCATCAGGAGATCGGTGGCGAAGGAGTGACGCAGCGTGTGCGGCGACACGCGCTTGGTGATGCCGGCGATCTTGGCGTAGTGCGTCACCAGACGCTGGACGGTCCGGGGGGTCAGGCCGCTCATCGAGTCTCGCCCGTGCGCGGCGCGGTCGTGGCTGACGAACAGCATCGGGCTCATGTCCTTCCTGGCGTCGAGGTACTTCTTGACCCAGGCCTTGGCGTCCTCCGAAAAGAAGACGACGCGGTATTTCGAACCCTTGCCCTTCACCGAGAATTCGTTGCGATTGAAGTTGATGTCCTCGAGTTTCAGCGAGCAAAGCTCAGAGACGCGCAGGCCCGTCGACCAGAGCAGTTCCAGCACGGCGCGGTCGCGCAGGCGCACCATGTCGGGTCCTTGCGACTTCAGCGGCGCGTCGAGCAGCTTCTCGATCTCCTTCGGATCCATGAAATCGACGTGGCGATCAGGCTGCTTGGCGAGCTCGATCTTCTCGGCGGTCAGCGATTCGATGTCGCGCTTCGCCAGGTATTTCAGGAAGGCGCGCAGGGCGATCAGGTGATAGTTCTGGGTGTTCTTCTTGAGCGGCTGGCCGTAGTGGTCCTCCAGACGGTTGAGCCAGAGGCGGAACTGCCGGACGTTCTCGCCCGTGATGTCCTTGGCCTTCGTCGCCCCTCTCTCGACGCACCAGTCGGCGAAGCGGCCGAGGTAAAAAGCGTAATTTTCTCTTGTCCGCTTGGAGCGATTCTTCTCGATTTCCAGGTAATCGCAGAAATCCCGGATAAGGTCGTGAATCTGGCTTTTCTTGGCGTTTTTCGCCTCTTTTTCCCTTAACGCCATACCTTGTCAGGATATATTGACAAAACTGTGCTTTTCTGCTAGAATCAGCCTAACGATAGCTCTTTCAACCCCAGACAACAGGAGGACATTTTGGTCGACTTGCTCAAGGCGTTTGCGCTGTTCACGTTCGGTTTCGTCATCCTGGCGAATCTCGGAGATGCGCTCGATAAGAAACCGGGTGCCGCGTCGTCCGGAATCGCTGAGGGGGCCTCCTTCACCGGAGCGCCCGCGTCCGTCGCCTACACCGATCGAAAGGAGTTCGCCGCCGAGTCCGAGCCGGAACAGCCGTCGCCCGCGACGAAACCCGTCGCGAGGAGCGGCACGTACGCCCAAGTCTGCGCCACGTTCGACCCCATCGCGCATCCCGAGCACGTGATCGACATCCTCGAGTACGCGAGCGGCGTCACAGGGACGCCGGTCGACGTCTTGTACGCCATCTGGCGCAACGAGACGGGACACGTCGACGGTGCGGGCAAGGCATCGGGCACGTGCGACGTGATGGGCCAGCTCAAGCTGCGCTGCGAATACGGCCGTTCGTGCAAGCACGAAACCGCGATGCGCAGCATGGCCGAGACGTTCCGGTGGGACCTGCAGAACATGACCTGTTCATGCGGGACGGCCACCTGGGGCAACGATACCCGCTACTACGGCGGGTGCTGCGGCCCGTTCCAGTTCTCGGGGGCCGAGATCGTCGACAACGCATTGTCTCACGGACTCGATCCGATGAGCTTCTGCGGCGGCTCGATCCTGGCCGGCTGGGAACTCAAGGGTCATCACGACCGCTACCTGCGCAAGGGCGACGCCGCCTCCGATACCGACGCCTGGCGCAAGTCGATCAGCCGCTACTTCGGGGCCGATCGCGAGAATAAGTACTGGCGCAAGGCCTACGCCCAGTGGAGCCAGTTCCACGACTGGTACGCGCGAGGCTCGGACGTCCTTCGACAGAAGGTCGCCGAGAAATCCGCGTACAGCGCCAAGTACCATCGCGGCTTGAGGGCCGCCACCGTGTCCTTCGCCTCCAACTAGCCCTTTCCCTCACGACCCCAACCGTTCTTCCTCAGAAGAGATCGCCTCCACAGCGGTCTCTTTTCATATTGTACGACACACGCGCCGATAAAAAAATCCCCCGTGCGAGGCGGGGGTCTATTCGTACCGAAATGTCACGGTGACGCCGTAGTGGTCGGAGATGTGTTCTTCCAGCATGCCGCCGTAGGCCGGGAAGTAGCGCTTGTGCTCGGCGTCGATGACCGAGCGCGTGCACAAGGGCGTGAGGCTGGAACCGCCGACCGGATCGCGCACGAGCACGTGGTCGATCAGCTTGTTGTTCGCGCCGGGCGAGCGAAGGGTGTTGCCCCTGCAGACGCTGCAGAACGGCTGTTCCGCCTGCGCCGCGGGGCTTGAGAAGCCGAGCGCTCGGATCCGGCTCCAGACCCTCGGCATGTCGCCGTCGATGGACGACCCGAGTTCCGGTCCGGCATTCATGTCGCCGAGAAAGAGCTGCGGGCGCCCCTGCGCGCGTTCGCGGAGCTTGGCCGAGATGATCTCCATCTGGGCGTTCATCTCCCCGTCCCAATCCTTGAACGTCTTCTTGCCGTCCGGGCCGCGTTCGCTGGGCGGCAGCTGGTTCCAGGTCGAGGCATGCGTGCAGGCGAGCTCCAGCGATTCGCGGCCGTCGAGCTCGATCGTGGCGAAGAGCGCTTCGCGGTTGGCGATCGAGGACGGCAGAAGGATCGCTTCGCGGTTCTTGAGCGGCCAGCGCGAGATGAGCATGACGCCGTTCTGGCCGTCATACGCATGGCTCACGCCGTGTCCCGGCTGAGTACAGGCCCGCACGGTATCGTCGATGCTTACGCCGACCGCGGACACCAGGCAGTTCAGGCAGTTCTCGCCGTCGCGCATGTAGAGCGAGACGATCTCATCGTTGCACGACTCAAGCGCGCAGTGCGCGTGCTCTTCGTCCGGCAAGTCTCCGCAGGCGTCGCGCGCGCACGAGGCGAGCGCATCGATCTGCGACGGACGGCAGACGTTGATGTTCTTGAGGTCGTCGCCTTGTCCGCGCGTGTCGACGTAGTAGACCTGGTCGGCCGGGAGCGCGAGCGAGGCGACGATGGCGTCGCGCGCTTCCTGCGTCCAGACCTCCTGCAGGCAGATGACGCCGAGGTCGCGGAACTTCGCGATCTCCTGGGCGACGGGCTTGATGCGCGGCGTGGCGTACGGGACGACGCCGGGCGCGAGCCCGACGTTCCACGTCATCGTCTCGAGGACCGGGCCGGGATTCCGGCACTCCGAGGGATAGCGCTTGCCCGTGGCCAGAAGGCTCGGGTTGCAGGCGAGACAGAAAGCGAGAAGGAGCAGGCTGCGTTTCAAGAGGCACCTCCATCGTTTGACAATGTGCTGCTACGAGGCTACATTCTCCGGGTTCTTTTGCCAAATCGGAGGAAGCCATGGACCCGAGAGACAGGATCATCGTCGCGCTCGACACCCACGACCAGGCGGAACTGCTCCGCCTGGCCAAGCTGCTCGGACCGTACGTCGGACACTTCAAGATCGGCCTCGAAGCGGTGCATGCCATCGGCCTCAAGGAGGCGCTCAACATCGTCGCGCCCTATGGACGCCAGCGCCGCTGCGTCTTCGTGGACACCAAGCTCCACGACATCCCCGCGACGATGGCCGGCGCCGCCAAGGCGATCGTCCGGCATCCCTGCGTGACCTTCCTCAACGTCCACGCCTCGGCGGGTCCGACCGGCATGCGCGCGGTAGCGGACGTCAAAGGTTCCGCCAAGCTGTTGGCCGTCACGGTCCTGACCAGCCTCGACGACGAGGAATGCGTCCGCATCTACGGCGAGAACGCCGAAGACACCGTCCGGCGTCTCGCCGATCTCACCGAAGGCTGCGGCGTCGACGGCATCATCTGCGCCCCGACCGACGTCGAGGCCTTGAGGAAGGCCTATCCGCGCATGGAACTCGTGACGCCCGGCGTACGCCCGAAGGGCGCCGCGAGGAACGACCAGAAGCGCGTCATGACGCCCGGCGAAGCGTTCCGACGCGGTGCCACGCGCATCGTCGTCGGCCGGCCGATCACCGCCGACGGCAGCCCGGTCGCCGCCGCCAAGCTGATCGCCGACGAGATTGCCGAAGCGCTCCGCTGACACGGACCCTCGGTACGCCGGTCGCGACCGACGTACCCTTGCCAGAGGGTCCGTTTTTCTATAGGATGCGCCTCATCGGTCATTGCCCGAGGAGTCATCATGAAGGAAGACGAAATCGTCGAAGAGTTGCTGAGGCGCGGCATCATCCTGCGTGACGGCCACTTCCGCTACAGCAGCGGCAAGCACGGCGAGGACTACATCGACAAGAACGCGCTCTTGGCCCACTCGACGCTCTCGCGCGCGCTCGTCCACGAGATGGTCATGTGCTGGCTCGACGATGAGGAGGCGCCGTTCCCCGACGCCGTCGCCGGCCCGGCGATGAGCGGCGCCATTCTCGCGCATCTCGTCGCGCATGAGTTCAACCGCGTGCCGAACTGGACCGACGACGAGACGGTCTACGCCGCCTTCGTCGAGAAGGATCCCGAGAGCGGCATCTTCAAGCTCGGGCGCAACTACGACAAGGTCGTGCGCGGACGGAACGTCCTCATCGTCGAGGACGTCATCAACACCGGCGGGACCGCCATGGCCGCCGCGCATTCCGTCATGACGGCCGGCGGCGTCGTCATCGGCGTCTCGGTCATCTGGAACCGAGGCAAGTCCGACAAGCTGACCCTCCCGAACGCGGGAGGCGGCGTGATGGAGCTGCCCATCACGGCGCTCATCCATCGCCCGCTCCCCTCCTACACGGAGGCGCAGTGCCACGAGCGCGGCCCGTGCTCCCGCGGCGTCCAGCTCAACGTGAACTTCGGCCACGGCGCCGCCTTCCTCGCGAAGGACCGCGACGAGGCCTGACCTCGACCGCCCCCTTGACTCCGGGGCGGTTTTTTCGTATGTTCGCAGGTCCTTTGAAAGGAGGATGCATGCAAAGCGCCATGGTCATCACGGGACACGAGCGATGCTTCCATGAACCGGGCCGCGAACTGGTCGACTACCTGGAGCGCGAGTGCCGCATGCGGTACGTCGCCTACGTGCCTGCGGGGCATCGCGATCCGGACAGCCTCCAGGACGTCGTTTCCTTCCACGCCATCCGAGCGGCGCGCCAGCCGTTCCTGCTCGCTTACCTCGGCCACGGCTGGGATGACGGCTGGTACTACGGCAAGGAGCACAAGAAGAAGTGGTTGGTGCTGAAATACGACTGGATCGAGGACATGCTCAAGCAGCGCGAAGGGCCCACGCTGATCCTGAACGACACCTGCCGTTCCGGCTCGCTGGCGGAACGCCTCTCGAAATCTTCCGAGATCGTCGACGTACGCGTCATCGCCGCCGCGACGCCGAAAGGCTCCGCCGTGGGCGAACTGACGCCGGATGTCATCAAGAGCTGGCGTCAGCGCGATACCTACGTCCCGCGACGCCGCGTCATCAACGACCGCGCCTGGTGGGAACGCTGCTCTGGCGTCGCCCACGACCGTTTCTTCTTCGCGAGGCCCGCCTAGGGCCTCTTTTTCGTCTTGACATTCCTGTGTTTCCGGTCTACGCTTCCTCGTTCTTTTGAAAACGGAGGCCCCATGTCGCACGCCATCATCGTCATCGGAAACGAGCCCCGGCACGTCGACGCCGCGCTCGAATTCGTCCGCTACCTGCGCGAGGACGTCGGCTGTCCAGTCGGCGTGATCCATGTCGCGTTCCTCGCGACGGACGAGCTCCGTTCACGCCTGCGAAGGGAGGTGCGTCGCGCCAACGGCGAGCCCTTGCTCGTCGTCTACTTCGGGCACGGAATGCCCGACCACTGGTCATACGTCCTGGAGCGCCGACATCTCGCCACCCGCTTCCCGTTCAAGGCGCTCGCCGAGGTCCTCGCCAAGCATGACGGACCGATCGCGGTGATCAACGACACCTGCCACGCCGAGGGGCTCAAGCCGCATCTCGAAAGGGCCGGACTCGCCGACCGCTGCATGCTGATTTCCGCCTGCGCGTCCGAAGAGGTCTCGTACGGCGGCCTCGGCAAGGAGGTCGTCGACCGGTGGCGCGAAGACGAGCCGTTCGAGACGATTGCGCAACGCGAGACGCTCTGCATCATCGACAAGCTGCGCTACGCCCCGACGCTCCGCGAGCGCATGGCAGTCCGGTGGCGCAACGCGAAGATCCGCGCCCGGAACTTCTTCCGCCCCGCGCATCTGCGTCAGCCGCACATCCTCCGCCTCTTCAGCCCTCCGAACGGCTGGGGCGTCCGCGAAGAAATCACGGAACGGACCATCGGCCTCCGCTGGGGCGCCACGCTCGACCATCACTTCTTCCCTCCGAAACCCTGAATACGGGGCTTTTTTCTTACAGCTGGTTGTTCTTTGCGCGCTCGATCATGAAACGCACGGCATCATTCGCGTTCAGGTATTCGAACCGGATATCCGAATGCCTTTTCTGGAAGACGCGGAAGACCTCATCCGCGAAACCTTGGCCGATCGAAGGCACACGCTCGAAATCAAGAGTGATGACCTTGAACTTATCGAGTCCCGTGAGAAGGCGCCGGGCTTGCGAGCGGGAAATCTGCGCGGTGCCATAGCGGTACAACTTGACATGCACCTGCGTCTTATCGAAAGCGGGCTCTTCCACGCTCATCGAGTACGGCCTGAACACGTCCCGGTCGAGATGACGGTCGGAGTTCAGCGCGATCTCGAATGAGACGCGCGTACCCTTACGCGGAGTCACCGCTTCCAAGAACGTGTCCGGGATGAGGTTATCGACGAGGAGCTCAAGGCCCTGGCTCTCAAGGATGAAGCGGTCGCCGGATTTGGAGGTGAAGAAGATGCCCTCGCCGCTATGCCTGTCTGGCACCGTGGTCGTCTTCCCTTTTAAGACATCAAGCGCGGCCTCATATGAGTTCTCCAGATCGCGTTTGCGCATGACGTTCTCGAAAGCGCCGATGCCGTCGTCGTGCACCTCGAAATGGAGTTTGCCGTCGGTAATCTCGACCATCGTACGGATCGTCGGAGATTCGGAGTGATCGATGGCGTTGTTGACCATCTCGGAAAACCCGTAATCAAAAATGCTGCGGATATTCTCGTGCAAGAGTCCGAGTCGTGGAAGCGCTTTGACGGCATCGTCATACACGTCCGCTTCGCTCAAGTTCCCGTTCTCATATGCCCTCTCCCACCGAGAGACCGCGTGGGACAGGGCAGCGCGATTCTTATCGGTGTTCGGCACATAATATGCGCCCCGCGTACTCCCAATCTTAAGAATCTCAGCGCGCCCCAAAAGCGACTTGATCGTGTAGGCGACGAGGGGTTTGTGCTTGGGAAACTTCACCAGAAGCTCTTTCGCCCTAAATTCGCGGTTACTATCAAGCAAATTCCCAATTTCCTTCTCTATTTTAAGCTTAATTTCCACAGGTTTAGCTATTAAATACTGCTGTTACTACTATTAAATAGTAATTTCATAGTCTTGTCAAGTTGATATCTATTAGTAATTAATAACGGCCGCCATGATGAAGTTGACATCATTGGGGTACATTGATAGGCTTCCCCCGTACTTAACTCCCTGCCGCGACGTCACGTAAAGACGCCTTGCGTCCACGCGACAAGCTTGGTTTCAGCCTTGAGCGGGCTCCTACTCGGCACGCCGGCCTATACGAAATGTATGCTCGACAAGAAGGCAAAGGAAAAAATCATCGAGAAGTTCAAGACGCACGACCAGGACACCGGTTCGGCCCAAGTCCAGATCGCCATCCTTACGGCTGAAATCAAGGATTTGACGGACCACCTGAAGATGCACAAGAAAGACTTCTCGTCCCGCCGCGGCCTTCTCCGCAAGGTCAACGAACGCCGCAAGCTGCTTCGCTACATGCTCCGCGAAATGCCGAAGGAGCACGCGAAACTGGCGGAAAAGCTCAAGATTTAGCGACATAAGCGCGCGATTCGGCCTTGGCCGTTCGCGCGCTTCCGGTTTTAAACGATTTTCTAAGACGACAGATTTTCTTTCCATATGGCCGTGATCAAGCAGAAGAGTCAGCGTGTCGGCGTCTTCATCGACGTCCAGAACATGTATTACTCCGCCAAGAACCTTTATAACTGCCGCGTCAACTTCGGCAACATCGTCGAGACCGCCGTGGCCGACCGCCAGCTCGTACGCGCCATCGCCTACGTCGTCCGCGCCGGCGTGCCGGAAGAACAGGCGTTCTTCGATGCCCTCATCAAGCTCGGCATCGAGACCAAGGAGCGCGAAGTCCAGGTCTTCCTGGGCGGCGCCAAGAAGGCCGACTGGGACGTCGGCATGGTCGTCGACGCCATCCGCCTCTCCCCGAAGCTCGACGTAGTCGTCCTCGTCTCCGGCGACGGCGACTTCATCCCGCTGGTCGAGTACCTCCAGAACATGGGCGTGCAGACCGAAGTGATGGCCTTCCGCGAGACGTCGTCCTCGAAACTCGTCGAGGAAGTCGATGACTACATCGACCTCTCCAAGGATCAGCAGCGCTACCTCATCCCCACGCGCTTCACCGGACGCGCTCCTGCCGCCGGCAAATCGCAGGCGCGCGCGCCCAAGCCCGCGCCGACCGCCGACGACGTCGATCCGAACATCAGCGCGATGCTGCGGGAAGACGACCCGAAGAAATGATCCCTTTCCCCGCGCGGTGCGGGGAGGCGGCCGCCCGAACATCGGACGCCCGCCTCCTCCCATCAACGGGAGGGATAACGATCTAATCGTCCTGACCGCGGACCGTCGGCCAGTTCACAGTCCACGCTTCCCGAAATCTCGGGTGGCGCGGACCGTGCACTGCCTGATCCGCGAAGGACCAAACGCATGACCAAGCAGTTCTCGCTCGAGTGGGGCGGCAAGACGCTCTCGGTGGAGACCGGCAAGCTCGCCAAGCAGGCCAACGGCTCCTGCACCGTGCGCTACGGCGATACCGTGGTGCTCGTCACCGCGACCATGGGTGCGACGCGCGACAACATCGATTTCCTCCCGCTCTCCGTCGAGTGCGAGGAGCGCCTGTACGCCGCCGGCAAGATCAAGTCGTCGCGCTTCCTGAAGCGCGAAGGCCGTCCGACCGATGACGCCATCATGGTCGGCCGCATGATCGACCGCTCGATCCGTCCGCTCTTCGAATCCAAGATCCGCCGCGACATCCAGGTCGTCTTCACCACGCTCGCCTTCGACAAGGAGAACGATTACGACGTGCTCGCGATGGTCGGCGCCTCGATCTCGCTCGGCATGTCCAACATCCCGTGGGGCGGGCCGATCGGCGGCATCCGCGTCGGCCGCGTCGGCGGCGAATGGATCATCAACCCTTCGTACGAAGCGCGCGCCAAAGGCGATCTCGACCTCTTCATCGCCGGCACCCAGTCCATGACCACCATGGTCGAAGCGGGCTGCAGCGAAGTCACGGAATCCGACATGATGGAGGCCGTGAAATTCGGCGCCAAGCACCTCGGCACGATCCAGGCCTTCATCGAGAAGGTCATCGCCGAAGCCGGCGTGCCGAAGCGCTCCCTCAACGAACTCCTGGGCATGGACGAGGAAACGGCCAAGGAAAAGGCCGAAATCATCGCCAAATCCCGCGATTTCATCTTCCCCAAGATTCGCGAATACCTCTTCGCTTCCGAGAAGGCCACCAAGGGCGACCGCCGCGACGCGAAGGTCGCGCTGGCGAGCGCGCTCGACGCATACCTGAAGGAACAGCAGGTCGGCAAGGACAAGCGCAAGTGGGCGATGGACGCGATGGGCAAGTGGGTCGAAGAGGTCGTCTCGCAGATGATCCTCGACGAAGGCAAGCGCTGCGACGGCCGCGCCATCGATGAGATCCGCGAACTCACCGCCGAAGTCGCGTTGCTCCCTCGCGTCCACGGTTCTGCCCTGTTCTCGCGCGGCGAGACGCAGATGCTCTCCGCCGTGACGCTCGGCGCGCCCTCGGACGTCCAGCTGGTCGACAGCATGGAGTTCTCCGAGAAGCGCCGCTACTTCCACCACTACAACTTCCCTCCGTACTCCGTCGGCGAGACCGGCCGCTTCGGCGGCGGCGGCCGCCGCGACATCGGCCACGAAGGCCTCGCCGAGCGCGCGCTCATCCCCGTCCTCCCGACGAAGGAGGAGTTCCCGTACACGATCCGCGTCGTCTCCGAGACGATGGGTTCGAACGGCTCGTCCTCGCAGGGCGCGATCTGCGGATCGACGCTCGCGCTGATGGACGCCGGCGTGCCGATCAAGAAGCCGGTCGCGGGCATCGCGATGGGCATCGCCACCGACCCGAATGACGTCAGCCGCTATAAGATCATCACTGACGTCCAGGATCTGGAAGACGGCTACGGCGGCATGGACTTCAAGATCGGCGGCACGCGCGACGGCATCACCTCGATCCAGATGGACACCAAGACGAAAGGCCTCTCCTGGAAGATCGTCGAAGAGACCCTCTCGATGGCGAAGGATGCGCGCATCAAGATCCTCGACGTCATGGCGACGGCGATCGCCGTTCCGCGCGCGGAACTCTCTCCGTACGCGCCGCGCATCATCATCATCAAGATCAATCCTGAACTCATCCGCAACGTCATCGGCCCCGGCGGCAAGGTCATCAACGACATCATTGCCAAGACCGGCGTACAGATCGAGGTCGAGAACGACGGCACGGTGACGATCACCTCCGCCAACCTTGAAGGCCTCGAGGCCGCCAGGAAGCGCGTCGAAGATCTCACGCGCGAGCTGAAGGCCGGCGAGTTCTTCCCTGAAGGCAAGGTCACGCGCATCCTCGACTTCGGAGCTTTCGTCGAAGTGCTCCCGGGCCAGGAAGGCATGGTCCACATCAGCGAGCTTTCCGCGACGCGCGTCGAGAAGATTTCCGACGTCCTGAAGGTCGGCGACATCATCCCCGTCGTCGTCATCAAGATTGACGAGCTTGGCCGCGTCAACCTAAGCTTGAAGCGCGCTAAGGAGAAAATGCAGCAGGATGCAGGATCGAACGGTCCCAAGACCGCCTAGGCTCCCCGAGCTTACGAAGCTCCAAGCGCTCCTCCTTTTGGGAGGGGCGTTTGTTTTCGCGTCGCTGGGCTGGGCCGCCCTCCGTTACGACCTCGTCGTCGACCGCACGCCTGCCGTCCCCGACGACGCCGTCCTGGCCGCGACGATCCTCGATCGCCGGTCCGAGGACTGGCTCGCCTTCGAGGCGAAACTGCCGGAAAAGGCCCGCCAAGCCCTCTCTCAAGCCGGCGACCTTGCCTCCGTGACGCTGTTCGCGGTCCCGGGAGCCGGCATCGAGCTGGACTGGGGCCTGCTTGAGGCCCTGAGCGCGGTGACGGAGCGGACCGGACGCAAGAAGATCCGTCTCGTGTCGAAAGGCACCTCCGCCGTGGGACGCGTCTCGCTCGGCGGTCGGGACGTCCCGTTCCAAGCCAGCGTCACGCGCGGGTTGGTTCAAGCCCGTGTCGGCCGTGATTTCCTTGGCCCATCGTTCACATCCAACCCATTCGCCAAGGGCCGCCGCCATCTCGCCCCCATGTACATGCAGAGTTCGTACGTCGAGAAGCCATCCGGGGTCTCCTGGAACCGAGCCGCGGGCCTTTTGGGCATGCAACTCCAGCGTTTCCAGCCCCAAGCCGTACTTTGGAGCCTCCCGGGCCGCATGGAGCTGGCCGTCAGCGCCTCGGAAACCGACGGGTTGAGCCCGTTCGTCCTCTATTACCGCCCGGAATCCGGGGTCAGCCTTTCCGGACCCGCTCTTGAGATCTACGCCAAGGCGCTTTTGGCTGAATCCGACCCCATCGGGTTCGAAGTCGCCCTGCCGGACGACTCCTCGATGGTCGAACTTCGCCGCGACCCGGATTCGGTCCTCACCGTCCGGAAAAGAGTGAACCGCTTCGGCGAACGCGCCCAACTGAGCGCGCCGGGCAGCAGCCACAAGATGGAGATTTTCTATGCTGATGATGGCGAAGCATGGATGAGCACGGAACTGGGCCTGATTCAGGCCTCAATTGCGGGAAACGTCGGATCCGAGGGAACACCCGGGGCGTGCGAAGATGGCGGAAAGGACGGTTTTGCTGACTTTTCGGGCAAAAGCATCGAATACTGGCCGATGTTCAGGGGTATGGAGCGCCTGACATTCTCCATCCACAACATCGAGAGCGGCATGTTCACAACCTGTGGATACTTCACTCCCTAGTGGGGATAAGGTTTTGCACATGTCCTCACAGGTCATCCACACCTTTTTCCACAATCTATACCCACATCAAAAGAATAAGCCGGAACAGGCTTATTTTCAGTTCTTTTACATCCACACGCGTCTGATTGACTTAAGCTCATTTTTGGGGTATACTGTTTTCAGGTGATCGTTGACAACTCGAGACTCTGCAGAGAGAACCCCCTATGAGGGACGCGGCCCGAAGTTTACGCTTGGGGTTACATCCTTCTCCTTTACTTTTCTACTTGCAAAACAAAAATAAAATGCATCATGGTTCATCCTCAAATATATCGGGCTTCGGCTCGATCCGAGGAAACGAACCGTCGAAAGGTAGAGGAGGTTGTTCTTTCCACCTATCCATTGCGAATCCTTCGATCGCTGCGGCGAACAGAAGGCTCTTGGATCGGTTCTCTGAAAGGTTCAGAAGGTAAGTGCGGGTTTACCCTAGCGCGTCAGGTATGACGCCCTGAGGTAAACCCGTACCCACTCCATCTGGACCTTTTCTTTTTGTTTTCCACAGGCTGGGGGTAGCAGTCTTGCCTTATGGACCCCTTTCCCCTATACTTTTGACGCGGCCCAAAGCCCAATTTTTTTAGCGAAGTATGGACAAGAATACCCTGAAGACACTCGAAGGGATGCTGACGGAAGAGAAGACGAAGCTCGAGGAGGAGCTCGGCCGCTTCGCTCAGAGGAACCCGAACAACTCCGAAGATTTTAACGCCGACTTCCCTCAGCTCGGCGACAAGGAAGACGAGAACGCTTCCGAGGTCGCTGAGTACTCGAAGGACCTGACGCTCGAGCGCACGCTCGAAGCTTCCCTCCGGGACGTGAACAAGGCGCTCGAGCGGATGCAGGAAGGCACGTACGGCACCTGCAAGTACTGCAACAAGCCGATCGACGAGAAGCGCCTGATGGCGCGCGCGACGTCGACCTCGTGCATCGACTGCAAGAAGCTCTTCACTGAATAGAGGGCAGCGCCCTGCACCGTACGGTGCAGGGTTTTGCTATACTGCGGATATGAAACATCGCGAACGCGTCTGGGTCGCCGTCTTCATCGGACTTTTCCTGATCGACCGTCTCCTGAAGCGCGCCGCGCTTTCCGGCTCCGATGCGGAGTTCATCCGCGGCATCCTGGAGTTCAGGCTTTTCCGCAACGCGGGCATCGCCTTCAGCCTCCCCTTGGGCGGACCCTTGGTCTGGATCCTGAGCGTCGGCATCCTGGCGGCGGTCAGCCTGATGGCGGCGAAGGAGTTCCGCGCGAAACGATACGCGCTCGCCGGCGCGTTCGGCCTATTCGTCTTCGGCGCCTGCAGCAACCTGTTCGATCGCGTCGTGTACGGCTTCACCGTCGATTACCTCATCTTTTTCGAGCGTTCCGCCGTGAACCTTGCCGACGGCATGATCGTCGCGGGCGCGCTATGGCTGCTCTTGAAGGGAACGAAGAAATAACCTGATTCCATGCGTAATCTTTTCATCGAAAAATCCATCGAGATCGCCGTGCCGGCCATCGACGTCTGGCAGGCCTTCGTCGACCCTGCGGTTTCGAGGAAGATGGGCGGCGAGTACGTTTCGGAGTGGGAGGCCGGTTCGCCGATCGCTTGGAAGGACATCGACGGAAAATCGCTCGCGAGCGGGAAGATCCTGAAGATCGAACCCGGCAAGATGCTGAAGCACAATCTCTTCCGCGACATCAACGGCGTCTCGACGCTGACGTCGGTCGTCACGTACGAGCTCCGAGGCCGGCAGGACGGGAAGACGACCCTGCTCGCCCGCGAGAGCTTCGCCGAAGCGCAAGACGACAAGACCTTCGCGGCTGCCTCGGCTGGCTGGGACGCCGCGCTTGCCAGGCTGAAAGCGGCCGCGGAAGGCGGTAAAAACTGAAGCGATCGAGAGGCCCCTTGCGTGAAGCGAGGGGTCTTTGTTATGGCGGGCGCATATGCCTGCAAATATCCTTTCCGCTGCGCTGATCGGCATCGACGCGGCGCCGATCGAGATCGAATCCGACGTGTCGAACGGCCTGCCGGCGTTCGTCATCGTCGGCCTGCCGGACGCCGCCGTGCAGGAAGCGCGCGAGCGCGTGAAGACGGCGCTGAGGAACAGCGGTTTCTCCTTCCCGCGCACGCGCCTGACGGTGAACCTCGCTCCGGCGGATATCAAGAAAGCCGGGCCGTCATACGACCTGCCCATCGCCGTCTCGATCATGATCGGCTCCGGCGAGATCAAGCATGAGACCGCGCGCGAAGCGCTGTTCGTCGGAGAACTCGCGCTCGACGGGAATCTTCGTCCCGTGGCAGGGGCGCTTTCCGCGGCGCTTCTCGCGAAAGCGCTCGGGCTGAAGACGATCTACGTCCCCGCGGAGAACGCCGTCGAAGCCGCGCTGGTGCCGGGGCTGGAGGTCTTCGGCGTTCCGTCGCTTCTCGCGCTTGTCGATCATCTGCGCGGAACGCGCGTCTTGGATCCGCAGCCGCCATCCTCGCCGCCGGCGATCGCGTGCGCGGACGATCCTCACGACTTCGGCGCGATCGCCGGGCTCGAGCACGCCAAGCGCGCGATGGAAATCGCGGCGGCGGGCGGCCACAACATCCTGCTCTCCGGCAGTCCCGGCGCGGGCAAGACCCTGCTCGCCCGCTCGATGCCCTCAATCCTGCCCGCGATGACGTATGAGGAGTCGCTCGACGCGACGCGCATCCACAGCGTCGCGCGGCTCCTGCCGAGATCCACGCCGCTCATGACGGCGCGTCCGTGGCGCGCGCCGCATCACACCGCCAGCACGGCGGCGGTCATCGGCGGCGGCACGAATCCGCATCCAGGCGAAGTCACGCTCGCGCATCGCGGAGTGCTGTTCCTCGACGAGTTTCCGGAGTTCCCGCGCTCGGTGCTGGAAGCGCTGCGCCAGCCGCTCGAGGACCGCCGCGTCACCGTCAGTCGCGCGTCCGGCACGCTCGAGTTCCCCGCCTCCTTCATGCTCGTCGCCGCGCGCAACCCGTGCCCTTGCGGATTCTTCGGCGACCCGGAACGCGCGTGCGTCTGTCCCGCGAACGCGCTCGAACGCTACCGCAAGAGGATTTCCGGACCGCTCCTCGATCGCATCGACCTCTACGCGGAAGTGCCGCGTACGCCGTATGAGAAACTCTCCGCCGCAGGCGACGCCGAGCCGTCGGCTTCAGTGCGCGGGCGCGTAGCCTCGGCGCGCGCGATCCAGACGGAACGCAACGCCCCGTTCGGCGCGGCCACGAACGCCGACCTCCGCGGGCGCGACCTGAAGAGGCTCTGCGCGATCCCGAAGGAGGCGGAAGCGCTGCTGCTCGCGGCCTCGAGGAATCTGCGCCTTTCGCCGCGCGCGATCCATCGCTGCCTGAAAGTCGCGCGGACGATCGCCGATCTCGCGGGACGGGAATCCATCGAGACGTCGGACCTCGCCGAAGCGCTGCAATACCGTCCGAAGCAGGAATGAAAAACTCCCCTTCACCCGGAGGTGATGGGGAGGGGCACGGCTTCGCGGTTCGGACGCAGGACGAGCGTCATGTGGCCGTGGAGATCTTCGATGTGCGCGTCGAAACCGTGATCGCGATAGCCTTCGAGCAGCGTGACGGTGACCTGCGCGGGCAGGCCAGGCGTCTTCCAGGGCATCCGGCGTTCGCCGGTTTCGTCGGGCTCGGCGACGAGAAGCCGCTCGATCCTCGTCATGAGGCGTTCGAGCTCGGACTGCAGGGTGTTGAGATGAAGGTTCAGTTCCTGTTGGGCGTTCCGCATGTCTTCTCCTCCTGTTTTTCGGACCGGGGACTATACGCCGAAAAAACGATTCCGTCAAGACGCCGCGCGGGCCCGCGAAAACGAAAACCCCGCTTGATGGGCGGGGTTCCGTCATTCAGGCTTGGGGCGCGGCGGGCGGAGCCTGCGGCGTCGCAGGGGGCGCCTTCTCCGTCCCGTAGGCCAGGTAGAGGTAGAGGACGAGGTTGGCCGGCGAGATGAGCGAGACCAGTCCCCACCACTTGTTCACCTTGAAGCGCTCGCAGAGCGCCATCGTGGCCACGACGATCGTGATGATGTTGACGAGCGGGATGAGGAAGAGGAGCAGCCACCAAAGCGGCTTCTTCGCGATCTTCAGGAACAGGACGATGTTCAGGAACGGCACGAGCGCGAACCATTGCGGCTCCTCCTTGACGCGCTCCGCCATCTTCCAGAGGGCGGCCGCCATGACGACGTGGAAGACCAGGAGGCCGAAGGTCGCAGCGCCGGTGTTCTGATAGAAGCTCATCATATGTTCAGCGATAGTATTCGAGCGGATTGACGCGTTTGCCGTTCATGTAGATCTCGAAGTGCAGGTGGGGGCCGGTCGAGCGCCCCGTCGAGCCGACCATGCCGATCGTCTGCCCCTTCGTCACCTGATCTCCGGTGCTCACGTACATCTTGCTGTGATGCGCGTAGCGGGTCACCATGCCGTTCCCGTGGTCGATCAGGATCATGTTGCCGTAGCCGCTCTTGTTCCAGCCCGCGAAGGTGACGATGCCCGCGTCGACGGCGTAGGTGGCGTCCTTGAGCGTGCCGTTGATGTCGACGCCGGTGTGCCTCCACTTGTAGTACTGGTTGATGCGCTTCTGGTTGGTGGGCCAGACGAGCTCGACGCCGTCGACCGTGCGGCTGGGCGGCGCCTCTTCCGGCGGACGGAAGACGTCGCGGACGTCGCCGAGGCGCGGCGGGGTCGGCGCGGGCGTCTTGGGCTTCGGCGCAGGCGCGGAAACCGCCGGACGCCCGTCGGGAATGACCAGCTTCTGGCCGATCTGGACCGCCGTCGGCGATTTCACGAGGTTCGCCGCCATGATCTTGTCGACGTCGCTGTCGTACTTCTTGGCGATGGCGCCGAGCGTCTCGCCGCGCTTCACCTCATGCAGGACGCCGGAGACCGGCAGGACCGTGAGTTCCTGGCCGAGGCGCAGGAGCGAGCGCGCGGAGAGGCCGTTGGCCCAGAGGATCGTGTTGACGCTGATGCCGTACTTCTTGGCGATGGCGCCGACCGTGTCGCCTTGCTGGACGACGTGGACGCTCGGCCTGGCGATGACGATGCGGTCGTCCTCCTCGCTCGCTTCCTCGATCGGCACGAACGGCGAAGCGACGCCGCTCTGGTCGTAGGCCAGGGGGCCGAGGTCCTGCGTCGGGGGCGCCAGGAGCGGCGACATCGTGGCCGAGCCTTCGAGCGGCGCGTTCAGCAGCGACTCGGCGTAGACGTCGGAAGATTCGTCGGCGAGGTATTCGTCGGGGACGCGCAGCAAGTCATACATCAGCGCCTGCGTGCTCGCTTGTCCGAGGTCGGATCCGCGCGCGTAGAGATTGCTGGTCGCGACGAAGACCGCGATGATCGCGACGACCGCGTGTACGACGTACCGGTGTCCGAAGATCGCGAAGAACGTCCTGCGCATCGGCGGCAAGACCCGCGCCGCCGAGATTTTCGCCCTCAGCAACAGTCCGTACAACAAAAAGACCAGACGTCGCAGCCCGATCTTCCATATGAAGAGGAAGGGGGCGGCGAGCGCCTGGAGGATGATGAGGGAGACGCGCCCGAACGCCTTCAGGAATTCCAGCAAAAAAAGCAGGAATTTGACGAAGTATTTTTTAAGCGGAACGGGCATGATGGAACGTCGTTTTTTCGCTAATCTGGGGCAATTCGAACCGAAAAAAGCCGCTCGACCGATACCCTATAGGTTAGGCTCCTCTTACCCCTTCGTCAAGACGCAATTGATCTCTTCACCGGCGCGTAACTCATGCGGTGGACGGGGCTCGGACCGAGCCTGGCGAGCGCCTCCTGGTGCTCTTTCGTGCCGTACCCCTTGTGGCGCGCGAAGCCGTAGCCGGGATGTTCCGCGTCGAGCCGCCCCATCTCGACGTCGCGCGCGACTTTGGCGATGACGGAAGCGGCCGCGATGGATTTCACGTGCAGGTCGCCGTGAACGACGGCCTTCTGCGGCATCGGCAGTCCCGGCAGGTGGAACGCGTCGACGATGACGAACTGCGGGACGAGGGAAAGCGCTTCGATCGCGCGGCGCATCGCGAGCGCGCCCGCGCGCCGGATGTTGAGCGCGTCGACTTCCTGCACCGAGGCCGTTCCGACGGCCCAGGCGGCGGCCTCCTTCTTGATGCTCGACGCGACGCGTACGCGCTGGTCGAGCGACAGCGTCTTTGAATCACGGATCAGCCCGATGCGGGAATCGAACGGCAAGATGACGGCTCCCGCGTACACGGGGCCCGCCCAGCAGCCGCAGCCGACTTCATCGACGCCGGCGACGATCGTGAACCCGCGGGCCAGGAGCTCGCGTTCTTCCTTGAAGGTAGGCAGCGTGACGGCGACCATATGCCGCCCATATTGACATCTCCCCGGTTTTAAGGTAAGGTCCGCCGTTCCCCATTCATGGGGAGGGAGGCAGACGTGCACCTTTATCAAGCCCAACAGAACATCCGCTTCAGCATCCAAGCGTGCCCGAAGGTCCTGTCGGACTTCGAGGTGCTCTGCGCCGAGTTCGAGGCGGCTCTCGACGAGACCGAGCGCCCGGCCGATCTCGAGAAGACCGACCCGTTCGGCGCCGTCGCGATCCATTCCGCGGCCGATCGGCCGCAGATCGAGATCACCGACGCCGCGACCGCCATCGCCGTCGCCTGGCTCGAGATGGTCGCGAGCGCGATCATGGACCAGGACGGCGAGATCGGCCCCGGCCTCTTCGATGAGGACGGCGTCTCGATCTTCTGCGACACTCGCCGGCTCTTCGAGGTCGCGAAGGATTGCGGCATCGGAGCGGCACGCGCCCGCCGCGCCTTCGCGCGCGTCCGCAAGGGCGCCGCGGCCGTGCCGAGCCGCGCCATGAAGATCCTCGGATCGATCGGCGCGGTCAAAGTGGCCAAGCGAAAGACGCGGCTGCGCCAGAAGAGCCGTATCCGTCCGCTCGCCCCGTGCTTCGCCGCCGGTCTCGACGGCAACGAGATCGCGCGCGCCAAGGCCGGCAGCATCTTCTACACGCTCGTCGTGGAGAAGGGCAGCTACGAGGCCGGCCGCGCCCGTAAGATCTCGGTCAACAGGCAGCGCCTGCGCCGCGCTGACGATCCCGACGTGATCAGCGAAGCCGACGTGGACATGATCAGCGACTTCTCGTCGCCGTTCATTCCCTGCCACGAGATCCAAGAGACCGCTGTCCAGCACTTCGTCGCCTTCCTGGCCGACAAGGGCTACACCTACCAGCGGCTCGTCTACCGAGTCCCGCCCGCCTGATCCATAATAGGTCAGGCGTTTTTCATTGACATTTTCCCGGTATTTTCCTACGATACCCCCGTTATTTACCCATAATTCTCTTCGGACACGGTATGTCCAATACGCTTATCTTTGCCCTCGCCGCGGGCCTCGCCGCCGTCGGTTACGGGCTGTTCCTGGCCAAATGGATCCTCAAGCAGCCCGCCGGCGACGATAAGATGAAGGCGATCGCCGCCGCCATCCAGGAAGGCGCCAACGCCTACCTCGGCCGCCAGACCAAGACCATGGCCTACGTGGCCGTGGCGCTCGCGCTCGTCATCTGGGCGACCCTCGGGCTCGTCTCCGCCGCCGGCTTCGTCGTCGGAGCCGTCTTCTCGGCGTTCGCCGGATACGTCGGCATGTCCGTCTCGGTAAAGGCCAACGTCCGCACGGCCGAAGCCGCCAAGAGCGGCATGGCCTCCGCGCTGAACGTCGCCGTCAAGGGCGGCACCGTCACGGGGCTCCTCGTGGTCGGACTCGCCATCCTGGCCGTCACCGGTTTCTACGCGCTCACCAAGGACGTCGCCGCGCTCATCTCGCTCGGCTTCGGCAGCTCACTGATCTCCGTCTTCGCCCGTCTGGGCGGCGGCATCTTCACGAAGGCCGCCGACGTCGGCGCCGACCTCGTCGGAAAGGTGGAAGCGGGCATCCCTGAAGACGATCCGCGCAACCCGGCCGTCATCGCGGACAACGTCGGCGACAACGTCGGCGACTGCGCCGGCATGGCCGCGGACCTCTTCGAGACCTACGCCGTCACCGCCATCGCCGCGATGCTGATCGGCTCGCTGACCCTCGGCGACGTCCCGAATGCCGTCCTCTACCCGCTCGCCATCGGCGGCATCTCGATCCTCTCCGGCATCGCCGGCACGTTCTTCATCCGCCTCGGCGAGAAGAAGGACATCATGGGAGCGCTGTATAAGGGCCTGATCGCCTCCGGCGTCCTCTCCGCGATCGCCTTCTACCCGCTGACCAAGATGATGTTCGCCGGCACGACCGTCGACGCTACGAAAATCTTCATGGCCGCGCTGGTCGGCGTCGCCGTCACCGGCCTGATGATCTGGATCACCGAATACTACACGGGCACCCAGTACGCCCCGGTCCAGGAGATCGCCAAGGCTTCGGAGACCGGACATGGCACCAACATCATCTCCGGCCTCGCCGTCTCGATGCAGTCCACCGCGCTGCCGATCCTCGTGATCGCCGCCGGCATCCTGCTCGCCTACGGCTTCGCCGGCGTCTACGGCGTCGCGGTCGCCTCGATGTCGATGCTCTCCTTCGCAGGCATCGTCGTCGCGATCGACGCCTTCGGCCCGATCACGGACAACGCCGGCGGCATCGCCGAGATGGCGGGCCTTCCGAAGGAAGTCCGCGACATCACCGATCCGCTCGACGCGGTCGGCAACACCACCAAGGCCGTCACCAAGGGCTACGCCATCGCCTCGGCCGGACTCGCCGCCGTCGTCCTCTTCGCCTCGTTCCTCGAAGACTTCAAGCGCTTCTACGGCCTGAACGACGTCTCGTTCGACCTCGCTGACGTGAAAGTCCTCGTCGGACTCTTCATCGGCGGCATGCTCCCCTACCTCTTCGGTTCGATGGGCATGAAGGCCGTCGGCCGCGCCGCGGGCGCCGTCGTCGAGGAAGTCCGCCGCCAGTTCCGCGAGATCCCGGGCATCATGGACGGTTCCGGCAAGCCGGACTACGGCGCGGCCGTCGACATCGTCACCAAGTCGGCGCTCCGCGAGATGATCGTCCCGGCCCTCCTGCCGGTCGCCGCTCCGGTCCTCGTCGGCCTCATCCTCGGCCCCCAGGCCCTCGGCGGCCTGCTCGTCGGCTCGATCGTCACCGGCCTCTTCGTGGGCCTCTCGATGACGACCGGCGGCGCCGCGTGGGACAACGCCAAGAAGTACATCGAGGCGGGCCACCACGGCGGCAAGGGCTCCTTCGCCCACCAGGCCGCGGTCACCGGCGACACCGTCGGCGACCCGTACAAGGACACGGCCGGCCCGGCGATCAACCCGATGATTAAGATCATCAACATCGTCGCCCTCCTGCTCATCCCGTTCTTGATGCGCTGAACGCGCGAAGAAAAAACCCCCGGCGTACGTCGGGGGTTTTTTCGTACTCGTCCTGCGGCTCGTCCTCCCCAGCCTTGGCGCAGGAGGAAGCCTCGGCGAAGCAGGATTGACGCGGGCGGCGCTCCGGGCTATAAGGAAGCCAGCACTTTCGGGAGGAAACCATGTGCGTGTTCTCGAATTCCCTGGAATTGGAGCGGCGCCTGCGGCAGCTCGGCGCCCATCCTGCTCAGCTCGCTCCCGCCTTCACGCGGCTCGAAAACTTCCAGCTGCGATTCCGCGACGAGAAGTACATGCTGATGGGAACGTCGCAGATCGACATCGACGATCTCGCCACGACGCTTTCCCGCGCGACCGCGACGCCCAAGACCGAAGTGGTCTGCCTGAGCTGCGAAGCGTGCGAGCTCGAAAGCCGCGAGGAACAGTACCGGCTCTATGGGCTGGTGCGCGCCGGTTCCATCCACCGCCTGCTCGAGACGGAACCCTACTGGAAGTTCGCGAACGATCGGGACCCTCCGGAGCGGCGCCGCATGATCGATGTCATCAAGGGCGCGATCGGCACCCGCCGCCTGACGCTGGCGCTCGACAACACCTTCGGCCACAGCTTCGCCAGCCTCTTCAAGCACGACATCGTCGCCGTCTGGACCGCGCACTTCATGGCGCACGTCCCGAAAGCGGCCGGCGTCGCCGATCCGGAACGCATCCTCTGGACCGGCAGGCTGGTGGAGTATCTGACGAAGGCGCTGCCCGCTTTCCGCCTTCAAGAGGCTCCCGCCAACTGGACCGTCTTCACGCACTGACTCTTACGGGTCAGTTTTCATTTCTCACGAGCAACCACACGCCCTGCGTGCGTCCTTGCGGTTCGAGACGCTCGGCCAGGAACCAGCCGCGCGCGTTGATCCACTTCGCCACGGCCTCGTCGGATTTTCCGCCTTCGCGCACGGTCAGGTAGAAGTTCGGGATGAAGAAGACTCTTGAGGCGCCGTCGAAGGAGGGTCCCATGCGGTCGAGATCCGACGTCGCGATGGCGAGCGTGCCGGCGTGCGCGGAGTAGCGGGCGTCGAGATCGAAATCATCATCGAAAGGATAGAGGCCGTACGTCTCCTCGCCTGTCGCGCCGGGACCGGCCGCCGCGTCGACTGCCAGCTTGTCGGCGTACCAGCCGTAGACGACGCGGTCGCCGGGTTGGCGACGTTCGTTTATCCACGCAGACACGCGATCCCAGTTATAGGAACGGACCGCGTACTGCGCCGCCAGGCCGGGGAGCGCGAGGAACAAGATGAGCGCGGCCCCGAAGACGAGTGCCGCGTTCCGGCCGCCGGAGGCTTTCAGGAATCCGCGCGCCAGCAGCAGGAAGAACGGCGGCACCGCGGCGATGAGGTAGCGCGGCGTGACGTTCGGGAAGACGAGGAACGGCGCGAAGGCGCAGGCGAACCAGGAGAAGAGGAACGCGCTCTCGCGCGAGACGTTGAAGTACGGGCGCCGTTCCGACTTGCGGAGGATGCCGCCGAGCATCAGGAGCCCGGTGATGGCGAAGGCGATCGCGAGCTGGGCCTTGTTCTTGCCGAGCCAGACCCAGTACAGCAGCGAAAGCGAGGCGTGCAGGTCTTCCTGGCCCGAACGGAACTGCCACTCCTTCGAGATCGACGAGAGCCGGAACGTCGCCGCGGGCGCGAGCCAGACGGCGAAGACGAGCGCGATGGCGATGAAGCGCCAGAGGAGTTTCCAAAAAAGCGGGCGGCGTTCTCCGGACATCAGCAGGAAGAGCGCTTGTCCGGCCAAGACCAGGGGTCCGGTCAGGTGCGTGAGCGCCAGCGCCAGCGAGACCCACATCCACGCTTCCTTCGCGCGCCCGTCGCCTTCGACCATCCTCCAGAAGAGCAGGGTCGAAAGGCACGCCAAGAAAAAGACCATCGCGTACATGCGCGCGTCGGCGCCGTAATAGACCATGAGCGGGCTGAAGACGGCGAGCGCTCCGGCGAGCAGGGCTTCCCGCCTGCCGAACAGGTTCCGCGCGAGCTTGAGGAAGACGGCCAGGCCGGCGATGGCGAAGACGAACGACAGCGACCGCATGGCCAGGACAGAATCCCCGAAGGCCTTCATCCAGACATGCAGGACGGCCGTATGCAGGGGCGGATGCACGTCCATCGTGAGGTAGCGCAGGGCGTCCTCAAGCGGCAGGAGGGCGAAGTGGCGCGAGAACGCCTCGTCGTTCCAAAGCGACCCCAAGCCCAGGAGGAGCGGCGCGCGCAAAAGGGCGGCCAGGACGAGGAGTCCGAGCCAGGGCCAATACCGCTTGAGACGTACCTTCCAGGCCATACGGGGATATCATAACCGATTTACCATCCCGGCGGAGGCCGGGACCCATGCTGGAGGACGTCCGAATTGTTGGGGGGTGGGCCCCGGCCTCCGCCGGGGTGGTTACCGGGAGATTATTGACAGGTCTGCGTAAAAACGCCACACTAAGCGGGTTCAATCCCCTTTCGCCTTATGCAATACGCCCTGAAAGACCTGCCCAAGAGCCAAAAGGAAGCCAAGGTGACCGTCGAGGCCGCCGAGCTGAAGCCCTTCATGGAGCGCGCCGCGACGTCGCTTTCCGAGAAAGTGAAGATCGAAGGCTTCCGCCCCGGCAAGGCCGACTATGAGACCGTTGAGCGCCGCGTCGGCTCCATGGCCATCCTCGAAGAAGCCCTTCCGCGCCTGGTCCAGAAGTACCTCCTCGAAATCCTGAAGAAGGAGAACCTCGATACCGTCGGCGAGCCGTCCATCAACGTCGAGAAAGCCGCACCCGGCAACGAGGTCATCTTCACCGCCACGATGACGCTCCTGCCGGCCGTGAAGAAGCTTGCCGACTATAAGTCCGTCAAGATCGACGGCAAAGCGGCCGCCGTGAAGGACGAGGACATCGAGCGCGCCATCCACGACCTCCGCAAGATGCAGAGCACCGAGAAGGAAGTCGAGCGCGAGGTGAAGAAGGGCGACAAGGTCGTCGTCGACATGGCGATGACCATCGACCGCGTCGCCGTCGAAGGCGGCACGACGAAGGACCACTCCATCTATCTCGACGAGGAGTACTACATCCCGGGTCTCAACGAGAAGCTGATGGACATGAAGAAGGGCGAGAACCGCGTCTTCAAACTCACCTTCCCGAAAGACCACTTCAACAAGATGCTCAAGGGCCAGGAGGTCGAGTTCTCCGTCGACCTGAAGGGCGTCCATGAGATCACTCATCCGGAACTCGATGAGTTCTTCGCCCAGCGCCTCGGACAGAAGGATATGGAGGGCCTCAAGGCCGTCCTCCGCAAGAATCTCGAGGAGGAGGCGAATATCAAGGAATCCCAGCGCCAGGAGATCGCCGCGCTCGAGGAGCTCCTCAAGAAGTCCGACATCGACGACGTCCCGGATATGCTGGTCAACAACGAGTGCCACAAGATGATGCACGAGCTCGAGCACTCGATCGTCCGCCAGGGCCTCCTGTTCGCCGATTACCTGACGAGCATCAAGAAGACGCAAGTCGAACTTCTGCTCGACTTCGCCCCCGAGGCGACGAAGCGCGTGAAGACGATGGTGTTGATCCGCGCCATCGGCAAGGCCGAGAACATCGAGCCTTCCGACATCGAGATCGTCGAGGAGCAGACGAAGCTCCTCACCATGTATAAGGACGACCCGGAGACCCAGGCCCGCGTGCGTTCCGACGACGGCCTCGACTACATCAAGTCGATGCTCAAGAACCGCATGATCCTGAAGTTCATCAGGGAGACGATGGTGAAGTAGGGGCTGGGCAGCGCCTACCGACTGGCGCCGGGAAGAGGTATGACGCTGGATAACGGACGCTGCGTCGGCAGTCACTGCCCAGCCCCGTTAGGGAGAGGAAAAAGAAGGTGGCCGTTTGGCCGCCTTTTTCGTTTGTCGTATACTCGGCGCATATGAAATTCGGCGCCCATGTTTCGGCATCAGGAGGCCTCTGGAACGCTCCTGAGAACGCGGCCAAGATCGGCTGCGAGGTGTTTCAGTTCTTCTCGCGTCCTCCTCAAGGCGGCGAAGGGATGAAGATCACGCCGGACGCCGTGAAGAAGTTTCGCGAGGCCTGCGAGGAATTCGAGCAGGAACTCTGGGTCATCCACGCGCCCTACATCATCAACTTCGCTTCGACGGCGGAGCGCATCCGCAACGGTTCCATCCGCATCATCCGGGAAGAGCTCGAGCGCGGATCGTCCCTGGGCGCGCGCGCCGTCATGTTCCATCCGGGCTCCGCGCGGGACGTTCCCCTCTCGATGGGCATCCGGATGGTCGCCGACGGCATCAACGAGCTGATGTCGGACTACAAAGGCTCGACCCAGCTCCTCATCGAGATCTCAGCCGGTAGCGGCAACGTCATCGGCGACACGTTCGACGAAGTCCGCGACATCCTGAAGCAGGTAAAGCGCGAGGACGTCGGCGTCTGCTTCGACACTGCCCACGCGTTCGCTTCCGGTTACGATTTGCGGAACAAGGAGGCCGTCGCGGCCACCTTTGACGCCTTCGACAAGGAGGTCGGTCTCGAACGGCTCGTGATGTCGCACTGCAACGATTCGAAAGTCGAACTCGGCGCCAAGAAGGACCGCCACGACTGGCTCGGGGAAGGCTTTATCGGCATGCCGGGCTTCAAGGCCATGCTCTCGGAGAAACGCTTGAATCACCTCTTCTGGATCGTGGAGACCCCCTTAGAAGGTCAGGCGGCCGATATCGCGAAGCTCAAGAAATTACGCGAAGATCTATGAGCCGTTTCTCCATTAAAGTTATCCCCAAAAGCGGAAGGTCGGAGCTTAAAATATCGGGGAAAACACTGAAAGTCTGGTTGACGTCCGCCCCCGCCGACGGCAAAGCGAACGAAGAATTAGTGCGAACCTTAGCGGATAAACTCGATGTCCGGAAAGCCGCCATCGAAATCATCTCCGGATTTTCCTCAAGAAATAAGATTGTGGATATCGTGGGTGTAAGTCTCGAAGATATCGAAAAAATCCTCTGATCAAGAGGATTTTTTCTTTTCCGGAACCGCATCGAGTCCTCCCCTGCTCCAAGGATTGCATCTCAGGATCCTCCAGGAGGTCAGCAGGAAACCGAGGATGATTCCGCGCTTATCGAACGCCTGGTACCCGTACTCGGAGCAGGAGGGGTAGTACTTGCAGTAACCGT
>Ga0113563_10000041_pt1 | contig 38860 bp, 39 predicted proteins | sample Mud3Dept3metaG_FD_80117 | JGI IMG/M metagenome (GOLD analysis project Ga0113563, IMG submission 80117) | Freshwater wetland microbial communities from Ohio, USA, analyzing the effect of biotic and abiotic controls - Mud 3 Core 4 Depth 3... | ecosystem: Environmental > Aquatic > Freshwater >... | reverse complement strand
GGGTACCTGCTGAGCCATGCCGGCGCCATCGACGCCTACGAGCGGCGCACCGGATGAAGGCACAAATCGCCGTGCTCGGGGGCGACGGCATCGGTCCCGAGGTCACCGCCGAGGCGGTGCGGGTCCTCGAGGCGGTGGCGTCCCGTTACGGGCACGCATTCGAGTTCGTGGAGGCGCTCATTGGCGGCGCCGCGATCGACGCCTCGGGGTCGCCCCTGCCGCCGCGCACCATCGACGCGTGCCGCAGCAGCGACGGGGTGCTGCTCGGTGCCGTGGGTGGCCCGCAATGGTCGGATCCGGCGGCGCGCGTCCGGCCCGAGCAGGGCCTGCTGGAGTTGCGCCGGGTGCTCGGCCTGTTTGCGAACCTTCGTCCGGTGCGTACGCTGCCCGGGATGCTCGATGCTTCGCCGCTGCGGCCCGAAGTGATCGCCGGCGTCGACATCATGGTGGTGCGCGAGCTGACAGGCGGCATCTACTTCGGTCGCAAGAGTCGCACGGCGCACGAGGCCGAGGACGTGTGCAGCTACTCGGCGCTGGAGATCGAACGGGTGACGCGCGTCGCCGGCAGGCTCGCGATGGCACGCCGCCGGCACATCGTGTCCGTGGATAAGGCCAACGTGCTCGAGACCTCGCGCCTGTGGCGCACCGTGGTCGAGCGCGTGCTCGGGCAGGAGTTCCCCGAGGTCCGCTTCGAGCACATGCTGGTGGATGCAGCCGCCATGCACCTGCTCCGCCGCCCGACGAGCTTCGACGTGCTGCTCACCGAGAACATGTTCGGCGACATCCTCACCGATGAGGCGTCCATGCTGGTCGGCTCGCTCGGGCTGCTGCCCTCGGCCTCGCTCGGCGTGGATCGCGTGGGCCTCTATGAGCCGATCCACGGCTCCGCGCCCGACATCGCCGGGCGTGGCATCGCGAACCCGATCGGCACGATCCTGAGCGCCGCCCTGCTGCTGCGCCACTCGCTCGGGCTGGCGGCAGAAGCCGACGCGGTCGAAAAGGCTGTCGAACGCGCCCTCTCGTCCGGGTTGCGGACGGCCGATATCGCGCCGAGCGGCTCGCCGTCCGTCGGTAGCCGCGCGGCGACGGACACGGTAATTGCCTGTCTCAGCTCGAAAAAATAGTTTATGTAATTCAGGTACATAAAAGACTATCAAGCTGAGACTTATAAAGATTTCCGGCCGCGGGCGGCAGGCACCCGCAGCGGCCCGAAATGTCGCTTTCAACGCGCGGAAACCCGGCGCTATACTCCTCCCCCCTCGAGTGGCGGACGGTACGTTTTCCCGTCTGCATCCCGAGTCGATCAAGGTCGAGTGATGAGGACTTGAGTCGGGTTAGTCTTTGCCTCACGGATTGAGGCAACTCGGGTCCCGTCCCGGAAGGCCGGCTTCAACGCCGGCCTTCTTTTTTTGGCCAGCCACCAGCGCTCGACCCCACGCATGATGCGACGACGAGGCGCCATCGCCCGATTGCTCCTCGGCGGATTGGCCACGCTGGCCCTGGTCGCCGTGGGCGCTGCCGCGGAACAGCCGTCCCCGAAGGTCGCCCGAACGCCGCCGACACCACTGGTCGCCGCGGCGTCGGACCTGAAATTCGCCCTCGACGAAATCGTCGCGAAATTCAGGCACGACACCGGCGCGACGGTGCGCGTCACCTATGGGTCCTCCGGCAACCTCGCAAGGCAGATTGCGCAGGGCGCGCCGTACGAGCTGTTCCTGTCGGCGGACGAGCAGTACGTGCGGTGGCTCGCGGACCGTGGCCTGACGCGCGGGGACGGCGAGCTCTATGCGATCGGCCGCATCGCGCTCTTCGCACCGTTCGACTCCCCGCTGCGTCCCGACGCAGAACTCAGTCACCTGGCGCGCCGGCTCTCGGACGGCACGGCCGGGCGCCTCGCCATCGCCAACCCCGAGCACGCGCCCTACGGTCGCGCCGCTGAGCAGGCATTGCGCTCCCTCGGTTTGTGGGAGGCCACGCGACCTCACCTCGTCCTCGGTGAGAACGTTGCGCAGGCGGCGCAATTCGCGGCAAGCGGCAACGCAGACGGTGGCCTCATCGCCCACTCGCTCGCGCTGGCTCCGGAACTGCGTCGCCGCGGCTCCTACGCACTCATCCCCGAATCGCTGCACAAGCCGCTGCGCCAGCGCATGGTGCTGCTGGTCGGCGCCTCGCCCGCTGCGGAACGGTTCTACGAATACCTGCGCGCGCCCGCCGGCCGCGGGATACTCGCGGGCTACGGCTTCGCGATCCCGGGAGAATGAACGGCCGATGGACTGGACGGCACTGACGCTCTCGATCAGGCTCGGCCTGCTCACGGTCGTTCTGCTCGTGCCGCTCGCCTTCGTGCTCGCGCGCTGGCTGGCCTTCGGCCGGTTCCGCGGCCGCGGCTTCGTCGAGGCCCTTGTCGCGCTTCCCCTGATCCTGCCGCCGACGGTGCTGGGCTACTACCTGCTGGTGGCCTTCGGCCGCGCTTCGCCGCTGGGCCAGGCGTTCGAAGCCGCACTCGGTCACCCCCTGGTCTTCAGTTTCGAAGGATTGCTGCTGGCCTCGCTGCTCGTGAACCTGCCGTTCGCCGTGCAACCCATGCAGAACGCGCTCGCCGCCATCCCGCCGAACCTGCGCGACGCCGCGCGCTGCTGCGGACTCTCGCCGCTGGCGGCGATCCGCCGCGTCGAGTTGCCGCTCGCACTGCCCGGCATCGCCACCGCGGCGGTGCTCACCTTCGCGCACACCCTGGGTGAGTTCGGCGTCGTTCTGATGGTGGGTGGATCGATCCCCGGCGAAACGCGCACCATCGCCATCGCGATTTACGACCGCGTGCAGGCCTTCGACGAGGCGTCGGCCGGAGTGATGGCTCTCGTGCTGCTGACGCTGTCCCTGCTCGCGCTCGGGATCACGAACACGCTGGCGCGGCGCATGGTGCACAGGCACTGATCCGGTGGACGGAAGCGGCGAACTGCAGGTCCGGCTCCGCCAGGTGGCGCCGTTTCCAATGTCGATCGAGTTCCGCGCTCCGCCCGGGTCCGTCACGGCCCTGTTCGGCCCGTCGGGCAGCGGCAAATCCACGGTGCTGAGGGCCATCGCGGGCCTCCATCGCTCTGACGATGCCCTGGTCGCCTGTGGCGGGCAGCGCTGGACCGACACCGCCGCCGGCGCTTTCCTGCCAGCACACTGCCGACCCGTCGGCTTCGTCTTCCAGGACTACGCGCTCTTTCCGCACCTTACGGTGCGGGAGCAACTCGCGCTTGCGATCGGTCACCGGCCGCGGGGCGAGAGGGCCGCGCGCATCGAGGCGCTGCTCGCGCTCGCCCGGCTGGAGGGACTCGCCGGGCGCAAGCCCGCGGCCCTCTCGGGCGGTGAGCAACAGCGCGTCGCCCTCGCCCGGGCACTGGCGCGAGACCCCTCGGTGCTCCTGCTCGACGAGCCGTTCGCCGCGGTGGACTGGGCGCTGCGGGAATCGCTGCGCCACGAACTCGCGACCTTGCGGCGGCAGGTGTCGCTCACGGTCGTGATGGTCACCCACGACTTCGACGACGTCGCCAAACTCGCCTCGCATCTCGTGGTAATCGAGCGCGGGTCGGTCAGCGCGGCCGGCACGGTGGCGGACCTGACGTCGCGCAACGCCGTGCCGGGTCTCGGTGGCGCACGCGAACCGGCCGTGGCGCTCGACGCGCACGTCGTTGCGCAGGATCCGGCGCGGCGACTCACGCACCTGGTTGCGGGTGAACTGCGCCTCGAGGTCCCGGCCGTTCCGGGACCCGTCGGGACCGTTGTGCGCATCCAGATCGGCGCGCGCGAAGTGATCCTGGCGAGCCGCCGACCGGAGGGGCTTTCGCTGCACAACATCCTGGACGCCCGGGTGCTGGCCGTGGAACCGGGCGGACACGACGCCCTGCGACTCGTGCACCTCGCGGTGGGCGACGCCCGCCTGCTGTCGCTGGTAACGGTCGATGCCGTACGCATGCTCGGACTCGATCGCGGCGCGCCCGTGCTTGCGCTGGTGAAGGCGGTCGCCGTCGAGGCGTTTGCCTGACGCGCGGACCCGCCGCCAGAGTCAGGGTGAAGGCTCGCCGCCGATCATCCCGAAGTGCGCCGGCGTTCGCGCGTAGAAGAGTCGCAAGCCCTCGCGCGATACGAGTTCGAGCAGCTGGCGGGCCTCATCGTCGGTCACGATGAACTCGACCTCCACCGTGATGCTGCCCGCGAGCTCGAAGAAGCGCTCCTCGTGCACCACCCGATGGCGCCCGAAGCCGGCCACCGCACGAAACGCTGAACCACCGCGGATCCCGAGGTCGTTGGCCTGTGCCAGCAGCCATTCCCAGGCGAGCCGGCCGTGCAGCCGGTCGTTCTCATGCACGTAGAAGCGCAGGAAGGAACCGTCCATGCGTAATGCCCTCAGTTCGGATGACGCAGCCACGCCATCGTAGCGATGCCGGCGAACGTCGCGAGTACCGCCCCGGCGACGTGCGCGGCCGCCGCGACCAGCGCCCAGGCCGCGCGGCCCTGCTGCAGCAGCGCGACGAGTTCGGCCGAGAATGTCGAGAAGGTGGTGAGGCCGCCGCAAAAGCCCGTGATGACCAGCAGCCGCCATTCAGGCGCAATGGCCGTGTAGGTCGCGACGAAGGCGATGGCGAGGCCCACCAGGTAGCCGCCCACCAGGTTGGCTGCCAGCGTCCCGGGCGGGATCGTCGGGAACAGGCTGTTCAGCGCCAGGCCCAGCCACCAGCGCAGCAGCGCGCCGAGGCTCGCGCCGACACAGATCGCCAGGATCGATTTCAGCATCGCTCGCCCAAGGCTCCTGATCAACCCCCGGGACGATGCGCGGCCTCGAGTGCCTGTGCAAGGTCCCGCGTGAGATCGGCCGCCTCCTCGATCCCGACCGACAGGCGGATGAGCGTCTCGGCGATCCCGGCCCGCGCGCGCGCGTCGGCGTCCATCGCCGCGTGGGTCATGCTCGCCGGATGCGCGACCAGGCTCTCGACGCCGCCCAGCGATTCGGCGAGCGAGAAATTCCGCAGCGCCGACAGGAAGGCCCGGACTTCGGTCGTGCCTCCCGCCAGCTCGAAGCTGACCATGGCGCCGAAGCCCTGCTGCTGGGCTCGCGCGAGGGCGTGGCCCGGATGCGACTCGAGGCCGGGATAATGGACCCGGGCAACCGCCGGATGCGCGGCCAGGAGTCGCGCCACCTCGGCCGCGTTCTCGCCGTGAGCGCGCATGCGGGCGTGGAGCGTGCGCAGCCCGCGCAACGTGAGATAGCTGTCGAACGGCGCCCCGGTGACGCCGATGCAGTTCGCCCACCACGCGAGCCGCTCGTGCAGCGATCGGTCCGCGGCAATCACCACGCCGCCAACGACGTCACTGTGGCCATTGAGGTACTTGGTCGTCGAGTGCACCACCACATCGGCGCCGAGGGCGAGCGGACGCTGCCAGACGGGCGAGAGGAAGGTGTTGTCGGCCACGACCAGCGCGCCGCTCTCGTGGGCCGCGCCCGCCACGGCCGCGATGTCCACGATACGCAGCAGCGGATTGCTCGGCGTCTCCAGCCAGACGAGTGCGGGCGCACTCGCGAGCGCCGCGGCGAGGGCCTCAGGATCCTGGAAGTCGACGAACCGCACGTCCAGCGAGCCGCGCTCGTGCAGGGCATTGAACAGGCGGTAGGTGCCGCCGTAGCAGTCGTGGGGCACGACGGCGTGCTGGCCGGGCCGGAACAACTGCGTCACGAGCCCCACCGCCGCCATGCCGGAGGCGGTCACCACCGCCCCGGCCCCGCCCTCGAGTTCGGCGAGCGCGCCGGCGAGCATGTCGCGGGTCGGATTCCCCGAGCGCGAGTAATCGTAGGAGCGTTTTTCCCCGAAGGCCGCGAAGGAAAAAGTCGTGGTCAGGTGGATGGGCGGTACGACGGCCCCGTACTGCGTGTCGGTGTCGAGCCCGGCGCGGACGGCGCGTGTCTTCGGCGTGGTGTGGTCGCTCATTTTCAGTCCAGTGCCCGCGCGAGCAGGTCGCGCAGCACCTCGGTCTCCTTCAGGAACGCGTCGTGGCCATAGAGGGAACTGATTTCGGTCAGACTGCAGTTGCCGCCGTGCCGGTCTCGGAGTTCGCGCATGTCGGCGAGCGGGACCAGCTGGTCCTCCTGCACGGCGAGCAGCGTGGTGGGCACGCGGATCCGGGCAGGATCGACGCGGTGCAGGTCGATGGACTCCGACAGGCAGACGAAAGCCTCGGGCCGGTAATGTGCCGCGTAGCTCGCGCCGCGCGCCATCAGGTAGGCCTCCACCGGGAAGCGGAAGCCTTCGGGACCGGTCTCGGCCGGGCCCGGGAAGCGCTCCTCGAACTCGCGGGCCGAGCGATAGGTGGCCATGGCAAGCGCGCGCGCCAGCGTCAGGCCGCGCGCCCCCTCGCCGTGGCCAAGGGCGTAGCGCACGATCGCTCGCTGCACGCTGCGCCAGGCCGTGGACATCGGGTGGGTGCGGTGCGCGGCGCTCAGGACCACCGCATGCCGGATCCGCCCGGGGTGTGCCTGGGCGAGCGCCAGCGTCACCATGCCGCCGTAGGACGCGCCGACGCTCGCATGCAGGCGCTCGAGGCTGAGGTGGTCCATCAGCGCCGCCAGCACCTGCGCCTGGTCGAAGGCGCTGATGGACGGGAAGGTCGCGCCGACGGCGGGACCCGTCGTGCGGTGGCTGCCGCCGAGGAAGTCCACGCCGAGCACGCGAAAACGATCCGTGTCGAGCGCGCGGCCGGGACCCACCACACCCTGCCACCACCCGGCGGCACCGGGCTGCAGGCTGAACACGTCGCGTCCGGCCGAGATTCCGCCCAGCGCCGCCACGACCGGCGCACCCTGGGCCCCGGCGAGACGGTACGCGATCTCGACCGACTCGAGCCGCCCGCCGAAATGCAGTTCGAGACCGCCCGGCAGTGCGTACACCTCGTCGCGCCAATCGTAGGCGGCTGGCACGGCGGATGGATCGGGTACGGGCATCGGACGATCGGACTCCACGAGCGGCCGGACTGCGGCTGCGACAGGCCTCGAGACTCCTCGCGAGCGCAGCTCGTGGTTGCGACAGTCGACACCCCCGACCTTGCGACGGGGCCGCCCTGCGGCAACTCATCTGTCGGCGCACGCATGTCGCCGTGGAGTTGGCACCGTTTCGGGTGGGTCGGGCCCGGCGGTTGCCCCGGCTTCGAAGGGCCAGTCCCTCAGCCGGTCTCGATGAGCGCGCGCAGTGTAGGTGGCGGCTCCGGACAGCGTCAAGGCGGCCGCGCCTCCGCTTGCCCAGCCGGCGCAAATGTATTAGTGTGCTAGCACATTATTACGCTGGGATCGCCCGTGAAGAGCCATCGAAGCATCTCCCCGCGCCAGGAGGCCGCCGCCGAGCGTGCCCTTTTCCAGGCGGTCCTCACGCTGCGATCCGTCGAGGAATGCCGGGATTTCTTCCGCGACCTGTGCACGCCGGCCGAGCTGCAGGCCCTCGCAGACCGATGGGCCGTGGTCGGACTGCTTCAGCGCGACCTCCCCTACCGGGAGATCCACCGCCAGACCGGGGTCAGCGTCACCACCATCGGACGCGTGGCGCGCTACCTCGGGGCCGGCAACGGCGGCTATGCACTGGCCGTCCGCCGCCTGCAGGAGCGCTGAGATGGAACGCCAGCAGCGCCTGCGCATCGCCATCCAGAAGTCGGGTCGGCTCACGGACCACTCGCTCGACCTGCTCGCCCGCTGCGGCCTCAAGTACAGCCGCGGCAAGGACCAGCTGATGTGCTACGGAGAGAACATGCCGCTCGACGTGCTGTTCGTGCGCGACGACGACATTCCCGACCTCGTGCAGGAGGACGTCTGCGACCTCGGGCTCGTGGGACTCAACGTGATCGAGGAGAAGCGGCTCGCGATGGCTTCGCGCGGCGCGCAGGCCCGCTTCGAGCTGATCCAGCGGCTCGACTTCGGGCGTTGCCGGCTGTCGCTCGCCGTACCGGACGACTATCCCTACGCGGGTCTGCCGAGCCTCGGCGGACGGCGCATCGCCACCACCTACCCGCACGTGCTCGGGCGCTTCCTGCGGGAGAACTCCATCACGGCCGAGATCGTCACGCTCTCCGGGGCGGTCGAGATCGCCCCGCGCCTCGGCCGTGCCGACCTGATCTGCGACCTCGTGTCCACCGGCTCCACCCTGAGCGCCAACCACCTGCGCGAGGTGACGACCGTGCTCGAGAGCGAGGCGGCGCTGATCCGCACGCCCGTGCCCCTGCCCGACGAGAAGGCCGACTGGGTGCGTCGGCTGCTGCTGCGCATCGATGGCGTCCAGCAGGTCCGCGAGAGCAAGTACATCATGCTGCACGCGCCGCGTTCCGCGCTGCCCGAGATCAAGCGCCTGCTGCCCGGCAGCGAGTCGCCCACCGTGATCCCGCTCGACGGCACGGGTGACAAGGTGGCCGTGCACGCGGTCTGCCGCGAGAACGTGTTCTGGGAGACGCTCGAGAGCCTCAAGGCCGCCGGCGCCAGTGCCGTGCTGGTGCTGCCCGTCGAGAAGATGCTGCCATGAGCGTCCCGCTCGCCCTCCTTGACTGGACCGCACTCGACGAGACGAAGCGCGCCGCGGCACTCGAGCGCCCCGCCCAGCGCGAGGCCGCCAGCCTGCTCGAGCGCGCCGGCCGCATCGTGGCCGAGGTGCGCGAGCGCGGCGATGCAGCCTTGCGCGAGTACACGGAGCAACTCGACCGCGTTCGGCTCGGGTCGTTTGCCGTCGGTCCGGCTGAATTCGCCGCCGCGGAGGCGGCGCTCACGGACGAACAGCTCGAGGCGCTGCGACGCGCCATCGACACCGTGTCGCGCTTCCACGAGCTGCAGGTGCTCGAGCCGCTGCGCCTCGAGACCTCGCCGGGAGTGCTCTGCGAGCGCCTGATCGTGCCGCTCGGCGCCGTCGGCCTGTACGTCCCGGCCGGCACCGCGCCGTTGCCCTCCACCGCCATCATGCTGGCCGTGCCGGCGCGGATCGCCGGCTGCCCGGTGCGCGTGCTGTGCACGCCGCCGCGACCGGACGGCACCGCCGATCCGGCCGTGCTGGTCGCCGCGAGACTCTGCGGCATCGGGCAGATCTTCAAGCTGGGCGGGGCCCAAGCGGTGGCCGCGATGGCCTACGGCACCGCGAGCGTCCCCAAGGTGGACAAGATCTTCGGCCCCGGCAATTCGTGGGTGACGGCGGCAAAGCAGATCGTCTCCGCGGACGCGCGGGGCGCGGCGCTCGACATGCCGGCGGGTCCCTCCGAGGTGCTGGTGATCGCGGACGGGTCGGCGCGGCCGGAGTTCGTCGCGGCCGACCTGCTCGCACAGGCGGAGCACAGTGAGGACGCGCAGGTTGTGCTCGTCACCACCTCGCGCGAACTCGCCGTGGCCTGCATCGCCGAGGTCGAGCGCCAGATGGCCGTCCTGCCGCGGCGTGCCATCACCGAGCGCTCGATCGGCGGGAGCCGCGTGCTGCTGGTGCCGGATCTCGACATGGCGCTCGAGGTCAGCAATCGGTACGCACCCGAGCACCTGATCCTGCAGGTCGCCGAACCGCGCGCCTGGCTCGGCCGGGTGCGCAACGCCGGCTCGGTGTTCCTTGGCGCGTGGACTCCCGAGACCATGGGCGACTACTGCAGCGGCACCAACCACGTGCTGCCCACCTACGGTCATGCCCGCGCCTACAGCGGGCTCGGGGTCGCGGACTTCGTCAAGCGCATGACCGTGCAGGAAGTCACGCCCGCCGGACTCGCCGATCTCGGGCGCACGGCGCGTACACTCGCGCGACTCGAGTCGCTCGAGGCGCACGCCCATGCGGTCAGCGTGCGACTCGCGGCCATCGAACGGGAGTCGCTGGCGTGAACCCGATCCTCGCCCTCGCCCGTCCGGACATCCTCGAGCTGCAGCCCTACCAGCACGCCGCCTGGGATCCTTCCCTCGAGCGCATGCACGCCAACGAGATGCCCTGGCGCGCCCAGGGCGACAACTCCGCGGCCGGCCTCAACCGCTACCCGGAGCCGCAGCCGCACTCACTGGTCGAGCGGATGGCCACGCTCTACGACGTGCCGCCCGGCAACGTGCTCGTGGGCCGCGGCAGCGACGAAGCGATCGACCTGCTGGTGCGCGCCTTCTGCCGGGCTGGAGAGGACAGCGTGCTGATCACGCCGCCCACTTTCGGGTTCTACAAGGTTGCGGCGCGTATCCAGGGCGCCGGGGTCATCGAGGTGCCGTTGCTGCAGGAGGCCTTCGCGCTCGACGTGCCGGCGGTGATCGAGGCCGCAAACGTGGCCAAGATCGTGTTCCTGTGCTCTCCCAATAACCCGACGGGCAACCTGCTCGACGAGGCCGCCCTGCTCCGGGTCGGCCGCGAACTCGCGGATCGGGCGCTGGTGTGCGTGGACGAGGCCTACCTCGAGTTCACGAACCGACCGAGCCTCGCCGGAAGGCTCGACGCACTCCCGAACCTCGTGGTGCTGCGCACCCTGTCGAAGGCGTACGCGCTCGCCGGGACGCGCCTCGGCACGCTGATCGCGAGCGAGGAAGTGGTCGGGCTCCTCAAGCGCATCATTCCGCCCTACGCCATTCCCGCTTCGACCATCGAGCAGGTGCTGGCGCTCACCGAGGCGCCGCAACGCGCGATGGCGGCGGCGCGCATCCGCACGGTCGTCGAGGAGCGCGGACGGGCCGCTGCGCGGCTGTCGCGCATGGACTGCGTCGTGCGCGTGCATGCGTCGGACGCGAACTTCCTGCTGGTCGAGTTCCACGACGCAGGACGGGCGCTCGAAGCCGGCAAGGCCGCCGGCCTGCTGGTGCGCGATTTCAGCCGTGCACCGGGCCTCGCGAACTGCCTGCGGATCTCGATCGGCACCCCGGCACAGAACGAGCGGCTGCTCGCCGCGCTGGAGCGCCCATGAGCGGCGAGCGGCTGCTGTTCATCGACCGCGACGGGACGATCATCGAGGAGCCTGCCGATGAGCAGGTGGACAGCCTGCAGAAACTTCGTCTGCTGCCCGGCGTGATCCCGGCGCTGCTCGAGTTGCGGCGGGCAGGCTACCGACTGGTGCTGGTCAGCAACCAGGACGGTCTCGGCACCGCCTCCTTACCGGAGGCCGACTTCCACGGTACCCAGGACTTCCTGCGCGCGCTGCTGGCCTCGCAGGGCATCGAGTTCGACGCGGAGTTCTTCTGTCCGCATTTCCCCGCGGACGACTGCACCTGCCGCAAGCCGCGCACGGGCCTGCTAACCGCCTTTCTGGCCGCGCATACGCCGGACGCGCGGCACAGCTTCGTCATCGGCGATCGTGACACCGACATGCAGCTCGCCGCCAATCTCGGGCTCGAGGGGATGCGGGTGCGAGCCGACGGCGCGGACGGCGCAACCTGGGCGGCGATCGTCGAGCGCCTGTGCCGGCCGGACCGCCGCGCGCGGGTCGAGCGGCGCACGAAGGAGACCGACATCGTTGTCAGCGTTGCGCTGGATCGCGCCGCACCGGTCGTCATCTCGACGGGCATCGGCTTCTTCGATCACATGCTCGAGCAGGTCGCGCGCCACGGCGGTTTCGCACTCGAGCTCAGCTGCCGGGGCGATCTGGAGGTGGACGAGCACCACACCGTCGAGGACTGCGCGCTGGCGCTCGGACAGGCGCTGCGCGAGGCGCTGGGCGACAAACGCGGCATCGCGCGCTACGGCTTCCTGCTGGCCATGGACGAGGCCCAGGCCCAGGTGGCGGTGGATCTGTCGGGGCGGCCTTATGCCGTGTTCGAGGGCCGCTTCGGGCGCGAGGCGGTGGGCGGCCTGCCGACCGAGCTGGTTCCGCATTTTTTCCGCTCGCTCGCCGACAGCCTCGGCGCAGCCATCCACCTGCAGGTGCGGGGGGAGAACGCGCACCACATGGTCGAGGCCTGCTTCAAGGGCGTCGGCCGCGCGCTGCGCCAGGCGCTGCGGATCGAGGGCACCGAGCTGCCGAGCAGCAAGGGTGTGCTGTGAGACCCGGGCCGTGAGCGAGGTCGCGATCATCGACAACGGCGGCGCCAACATCGCCTCCCTGCGCTACGCCCTCGAACGCCTCGGCGCGAGCTCGCACCTGACAGCCGATCCCGACGAGCTGCGCGCAGCCCGACGCGTGATCCTGCCGGGCGTCGGTGCCGCCGCCGATGCGATGTCCCGGCTTCGAGCGCTCGGCCTGGTCGACCTCCTGCCCCGGCTGACGCAGCCGGTGCTCGGCATCTGCCTCGGCATGCAGCTGCTGTTCGCGAGCAGCGAGGAAGGCGGCGACGGCGAGGACACCGAGTGCCTCGGGCTCATCGACGAGCGAGTGACGCGCTTCCCGGAGCGTGCCGGCTTCCCTGTGCCGCACATGGGCTGGAACCAACTTCGGCTCGTCGCACCGAGCCCGCTCTTCGACGGGATCGCAGACGGAGAGTACGTGTACTTCGTGCACAGCTACGCGGCGCCCATCGGGCCCTGGACCCTGGCCGCCAGCGACTACGGCGCGGAGTTCTCCTCGGCGGTGCGGCGCGGCAATTTCCACGGCGTGCAGTTCCACCCGGAGCGCTCCGCGGCGACGGGCAGCCGGGTACTCGAGAACTTCCTGGAGCTCACCTGATGCTGTTGATCCCCGCCATCGACCTGCGCGGCGGACGCTGCGTACGCCTGCTGCAGGGCCGCTTCGATGCCGAGACGGTCTATGCCAGCGATCCGCTCGAGGTGCTGGACCGTTACCTCGGCCTCGGCGCTTCCGCGATCCACGTCGTGGACCTCGACGGCGCGCGCGCAGGTTCGCAGGCCAATCGTGCCGCCATCGCACGCCTTGCAGACCACGCACCGCCCGGCACGGTGCAGGTGGGCGGCGGGGTGCGTTCCCGCGCGGTCGTCGATGAGCTCCTGGCGCTCGGAGTCGCGCGCGTGGTGATCGGAAGCGTCGCTGTCACAGAGCCGGACGAGGTTGCCGGCTGGCTGCGTGACCCGGGCGCTGAGCGCGTCGTGCTCGCACTGGACGTTCGCCTCGACGAGGGCGGTACCCCGCGGCTCGCCACCCACGGTTGGGAACGACAGACGCAGACGAGTCTCTGGGATGCCGTCGAGCGCTATCTCCCGGCCGGGCTGCGCCACGTCCTGTGCACCGACGTCGCCCGCGACGGCGCCATGTCGGGTCCGAATCTCGCGCTGTACGCGGAGGCGGTGCGCCGCTTCCCCGGCATCGAGTGGCAGGCCTCCGGCGGCATCAGCCGCGCCGCGGACCTGCACGCGCTCGCTGCGACGGGGGTGGCGGCCGTGATCAGCGGCCGCGCGCTGCTCGAGGGTCGTCTCGCGGCAGAGGAGATTGCGCCATTCTTGCCCGCCGCATAATTCCGTGCCTCGACGTCCGCGACGGCCAGGTCGTCAAGGGCGTGCGATTCCGCGACCACCGCGTGGTCGGCGACATCCTCGACCTCGCTTCGCGCTACCGCGCCGAGGGTGCCGACGAGCTGGTCTTCTACGACATCACGGCGAGCCCCGAGGGTCGCTCCGTGGATCGCAGCTGGATCGGGCGGATCGCCCGCGTGCTCGACATCCCGTTCTGTGTGGCGGGCGGCATCCGCAGCGTCGAGGACGCGGAGGCGGTGCTGAACTCGGGCGCCGAGAAGATCTCGGTGAACTCCCCTGCCCTCGCCGATCCTGCGCTGATCGACCGCCTGGCGCACCGCTTCGGCTCACAGTGCGTCGTGGTGGGCGTCGACAGCCAGACCGTGGACGAAGACTTCCTCGTCTACCAGTTCACCGGCGACCCGGAGCGCTCGCGCAGCACGGCGCGACGCACGCTCGAGTGGGTGACCGAGGTTCAGGATCGAGGCGCCGGGGAGATCGTGCTCAACTGCATGGCGAGCGACGGCGTACGCACGGGCTACGACATCGGCCAGCTCCGTCGCGTGCGCGAGGTCTGCCGCGTCCCGCTGATCGCCTCGGGCGGCGCCGGCGCGCCCGAGCACTTCGCCGAGGTGTTCGACGCCGCGCGCGTGGATGGTGCGCTCGCGGCGAGTGTGTTTCACTCCGGGGCCATCGCCATTCCCGACCTCAAGAAGTACCTGCGCTCGCGGCAAATCGAGGTGAGGCTGTGATCCCGGACGATGTGGTCGCTCTCGACTGGGACAAGGGGGGCGGGCTCCTGCCGGCCATCGTGCAGCACGCGCGCACCGGGCGCGTGCTGATGCTGGGCTACATGAACGAGGCCGCTCTGCGCGAGACGCTGGCCCGAGGTCGCGTGGTCTTCTACAGCCGCTCGCGCCAGGCCCTCTGGACCAAGGGCGAGACCTCCGGCCACTTCCTCAATCTCGTGGAGGTCAGCACCGACTGCGACTCGGACGCGCTGCTGGTGCTCGCGGACCCGATCGGGCCCACCTGCCACAAGGGCACGGAATCGTGCTTCGCCGATTCGACGCCCGCCGACGCGCAGCGCCTCGCGTTCCTCGGGCTGCTCGAGAACATCATTGCCAACCGCATCGCCGACCAGCCCGAGGGCAGCTACACGGCGCGGCTGTTCGCCGAGGGGCCGGGCCGCATCGCGCAGAAGGTGGGCGAGGAAGGAGTCGAGACGGCGCTCGCCGCGGTGTCGCGCGACGACGACGGGCTGGTGAGCGAGTGCGCGGACCTGCTCTTCCACCTGCTGCTGCTGCTCAAGTCCCGCGACCTCTCACTCGAACGCGTGGTCGAGGAACTCAGGGCGCGCCACGCCTCGAAGGGCTAGCGAGACCGAGCATCAGCGCGGCCGCGAGTCCCGTGATCCCGGCGGCTAAGGCGAAAGCTGTCGCCGACCCGAGTGCCTGCCACAGGCTGCCGAAGAGCACCGCACCCGGAAGGACCAGTACGCCACTGGTGAGGTGATAAAGCCCGAAGGCCGTGCCGCGCTCGCCCGCGGTCGCGTGGTCGCCAATGAGCGCCCGCTCGGCGGGCTCGGTCAGTGCCAGCGTGGCGGCATAGGCGACGAACAGCGCCCAGACGCCGACTGCGCCGGGGCTGGTATACGCCAGCAGCAACAGCACGATCACCCTCGCCGACCAGCCACCCAGCAGCATCGGCAGGCGGCCGAGCCGGTCGGAAAGGATGCCGGCCGGCATCGCGATCAGCATCTTGACCAGGCTTGCGGCCGCCCAGACCAGCGGAACCCACGTCACGGCCATCCCTGCCTGGGTCGCCCACAGCACCACGAAGACCTCGGGCACGCTTGCGACCGCGAGCAGACCCGCCGTCAGGATGATCGCTCGCAGGCGTCCGTGGAGCGCGCGCCAGGAAAAGCGTTGTGCCGCGGCGGGCGTCGCCGGCGCGCCCGGCGGCAGCCCGAAGACGAGCAGCGCAATCACGAGCGCGCCAGGAATGGCCGAGGCCAGGAACACGTGCTCCAGGTCGGCCTGGGCCGCGAGGAGGCCGAAGGCGAGCAACGGCCCGACGACGGCACCGGCGTGGTCCATCGACCGGTGGAAGCCGAACGCCCGCCCCCGCTGCTCCGGGGCGGCGGCCGCCGCGATCAAGGCATCCCGTGGCGCCGTACGCAGGCCCTTGCCGATGCGGTCCATGAAACGCAGTACCAGAACCGCCGACCAACCGGTCGCGAGTCCGATCAGCGGCCTAACCGCATTGGAGAGCGCGTAACCGCCGATGACCAGTCGCTTGGCCGGCACGCCCCGATCCGCAAGCCGACCCGAGGCCAGCTTCAGGATGCTCGCGGTGGCCTCGGCAAGGCCTTCCACGAGCCCGACGATCGCCGGACCGGCGCCGAGCGCCGCGGTCAGGAAGATCGGCAGCAGCGGCGTGATCATCTCGCTCGCCGTGTCGTTCAGCAGCGACACGAGGCCGAGGATGACGACCGTTCGAGGAAGCGTCGCGCCGGTCGGGCTCGGGTGAGTCAGGACCGCGCTCCCGGCTTCGCGTGACGGCGCTCTACAGCATCCGCAGCATGCGGCGCAGCGGCTCCGCCGCGCCCCACAGCAGCTGGTCGCCCACCGTGAAGGCGGAGAGGTACTCGCCGCCCATGGCGAGCTTGCGCACGCGCCCGATCGGAATGTCGAGCGAGCCGCTGACCCGCGCCGGCGACAGCTCGCGGATCGAGGCCTCGCGGGTGTTCGGCACGAGCCGAACCCAATCGTTGCCGCCGGCAATCAGTCGCTCGATCTCGGGGAGCGGCAGGTCGCGATTCAACTTGATCGTCATCGCCTGGCTATGGCAGCGCATGGCGCCGATGCGCACGCAGAGGCCCTCGACCGGAATCGGTTTCGCCGATCGACCGAGGATCTTGTTGGTCTCGGCGCTGCCCTTCCACTCCTCGCGGCTCTGGCCGTTGCCGAGGTCCTTGTCGATCCAGGGGATCAGGCTGCCCGCGAGCGGTGCCCCGAACTGCGAGGTCGGCAGCGCGTCGCCGCGTAGGCACTGCGTCACGGCGCGGTCGATGTCGAGGATGGCGCTGGCCGGGTCGCCGAGCAGCGGTGCGGCGGCAGCGTGTGCGGCACCCATCTGCGCGAGCAGTTCGCGCATGTTGGGCGCGCCGGCGCCCGACGCCGCCTGGTAGGTCATGGAGCTGATCCACTCGACCAGGTCCTCGCGCAGAAGGCCGCCGAGCGCCATCAGCATAAGCGACACCGTGCAGTTGCCGCCGATGAAGTCGCGCACGCCACCCTCGATCGCGGCGTCGATCACGTCGCGGTTCACCGGGTCGAGGATGATGACCGCATCGTCCTTCATGCGCAGCGACGAGGCCGCGTCGATCCAGTATCCGCGCCAGCCGGCGGCGCGGAGCTTCGGTTGCACCGCCAGCGTGTAGTCACCGCCCTGGCAGGTGAGGATGACGTCGCAGGCGGCGAGCGCCTCGAGGTCGTTGGCGTCTTGCAGCACGCCCGGGCCGCGGCCCACGTCCGGCGCCGCGCCGCCCGCCTGCGAGGTGCTGAAGAACACCGGCTTGATGGCGTCGAAGTCACGTTCGGCGCGCATGCGCTCCATGAGCACCGAGCCCACCATGCCGCGCCAGCCGACGATGCCCGTCTTCATTTGCCGCCCCGCCGCGTCAGATCAGGATTTCCCGCGCCGGCTCGCGCAGGTTGTACCAGGAACTCATCGCGTGCCCGTATGCACCGGCATTCGCGATCAGGAGCGTGTCGCCCTCGGCGGTCGGCGGCAGCAACCGCTCGTGGCCGAGGTAGTCCGCCGACTCGCAGATCGGTCCGACGATGTTGTAGACCTCGCGGCCCGGCTGGCCGAAGCGCGTCAGGTTCACGATGTCGTGGTGTGCCCCGTACAGCGCCGGGCGGATCAACGAGTTCATGCCCGTGGTCACGCCCACGTACTGCACGGTGCCCTTGCCCTTGAGCTGCGTGACCTGCGCGACCAGCACCCCTGCTTGCGCCACGAGGAACCGGCCGGGCTCGAGCCAGAGGCCGAGCCGGGGCCAGCGCGTGCGCAGGTCGTCGATGACGCCCTGCAGGGCCGCGAGGTCCACCGGCACCTGCCCCGGCTTCTCGGGTACGCCGAGACCGCCGCCGAGGTCGATCGCGCGCACCTCGGGGAAACGCTGGGCCAGCTCGCCGAGCAGTTGCCCGACCTGGCGCCAGTTGCGCACGTCGAAGACGCCGCTGCCCGTGTGGGCGTGCAGACCTATGACCCGCGTGCCCGCCGCCGCGACCAGGCGATCGAGCTCGTCGAGCTCGAAGAGCGGAATTCCGAACTTCGAGTGCACGCCCGCGGTGCGCACGTGGTCGTGGTGGCCACGGCCGAAGCCCGTGTCCACCCGGACGAGGACGTCGCGGCCGCGGAACAGCTCCGGCCAGTGACGCAGCGGATAGAGGTTGTCGAGCGTGAGGTGCACGCCCTGCGCGAGCGCCCACTCGTATTCGGACCGAGGCGCGAAATTCGGCGTGAAAAGCACCTTGTCGCGGTCGATGCCGGGCACGACCTCGAGCACGCGTTCGCACTCGCCCTGCGACACGCACTCGAAGGCGAGGCCGAGCGCGGCGAAGGTGCGCAGGATCTCCGGATGCGGGTTGGCCTTCATCGCGTAGAACACCCGCTCGACGCCGCCGATCGCGAGCAGCTGGCGGGCAGTGTGCTCGAGCGTCGCGTTGTCGTACACGTAGGCGCAACCGTGCTCGCGCGCGATGTCCTCGAGCTCCGCCCGGCGTCCCTGCCACCACGGCGGTCCGCCGGCCGGGATCATGGGAACGAGCCCGTGGATCTGCTCCCACGTCGGCCCGAGCACGTGGTCCGAGGGCGCGTTGCGGACGATCACGTCGTGCAGGCGGCTGACGAGCCGGTCGCCCTGCTCCTCGTCGACCACGAAGGTGATGTTGAGATCGTTCGCCGCCTGCGTGACGAGGTAGATGCGCTGCTCTTCGAACAGCTCGAGCGCGTCGCCCAGCCGGTGCAGCGTGGCGCGGATGCTGCGGCCCACGAGGCTCACCGCCGCGCAGGGGCCGATCACCTCGACGCGACAAAGCCGCGAGAGCGAGATCACGAGCGCCTCGAGCGCACGTGAGTCGAGCGTGTTGGCCGCCGGGTCGAGCGACACGGTGACGCTGGTCTCCGAGGTCGAGACGAGGTCGACCGACAGGCCGTGTTCCTTGAACACCACGAAGGCATCGGCGAGGAAGCCGACCTGGTGCCACATCCCGAGGGTTTCCATCGAGAGCAGCGTGATGCCCTTCTTGCTGCACACCGCCTTGACGCGCGCCCCGCCGTCGCCACCGGTGGCGGTGACGACGGTGCCCTCGAGCTCGGGCATGTGGGTGGCGTGCACCGACAGCGGGATCGCGTAGTGCTTGGCGGGCAGGATGCAGCGCGGATGCAGCACCTTGGCGCCGCTGCTCGCGATCTCCTGCGCCTCGTCGTAGTCGAGCGACTTCAGCAGTCGCGCATTCGGCACGGCGCGCGGATTGGCCGTGAACATGCCGGGTACATCCGTCCAGATCTCGAGCCGCCTCGCGCCGAGCTTGGCGGCGAAATAGCTGCCGGAGGTGTCCGAGCCGCCGCGCCCGAGCAGCACGGTGTCACCCTTGGCGTCGCTCGCGATGAAACCCTGCGTGATGACCACCTTGCCGCCCGTGGCCAGACGCTGCTGCAGCGCCGGATCGGGCTCGAAGTTGCAGGTGGCCGAGAGGTAGCTGGCGCGATCGGAGGCGCCCGACCGCTCCTCGGCGTGCAGGAGGGTACGCGCGTCGAGCCACTGCACGTCGATGCGCTCGGAGGCGAGGTAGGCCGCGCCGATACGCGTCGCCATGAGCTCGCCGGTCGCCATGACGCGCGCGCGCAGACGGTCGCTCACCTCGCCGATCAGGTGGATGCCCGCGGCGCTCTTGCGAAGCTCGGTGAAGTGACGCTCGAGGTCGGCGCAGACGGCAACGCCGAGATCGCGTGCGAGGTCCACGTGCCGGCGCTCGATCTGCTCCATCACCGGCTCCCAGTCGCCGGTCAGGGCCCTGGCGAGCAGTTGCTCGAGCCGGTCCGTGATGCCGGAGAGTGCGGAATGCACTATGACCGGATGCAGTCCCTCCGCGAGCCGCGCGTGCACGACGCCGGCGACGTTCTTCCAGTTGCTGACGCTCGAGACGCTGGTGCCGCCGAACTTGAGGACGACCCAGCTGGAGTCGGAGGTGTTGGTCATCGAGCGGTCCCCGGCGGGCTCCCGGGGTCACGAGCCGGGGGCGACGCCTGTGTCGTCACACGTCGTCGTAGCCGTCCTTCAGTTCCTTCTGGAGGCGCTTCTCGGCCAGCACGTCCTCGAGCTTGCTCCACGCAGCCTTGCCGCGCTTCACGGTGGCTGTCTTGCGACGGTCGCCGCGGTCGATGAAGCGGTCGTAGTCCTCTTCCTCTCCGCTTGGCACGAAGTCTTCGTCGAGGTCGAAGTGCTGGTCGTCTCGTTCCATTTCGCGGGCCTGGGAAAACCTTGCGTTTTCAACATCCTGCCGGAATGTCCGGGCGCAGGGCTGCGAACTATATACGAATCGCTGGGCTTCTCAACAGGTTCCTGTTGCGGCGCAATGCGCCCAGACGGCGCGATCCAGCAACGCGGCATTCGGGGGTCACTCCGACCATGCCTGACGATGCCTAAGGACCGTCGACGACCGCTGCTGCACGATCGCTGCGACGCCGGAGGACCCACCGCCGTGCTGCCGCGCCGTGCTGCGGTCATGCGACCCGCCAGCCGCTGCTGGCTGCCCGCGCGGTTGCCGAAAGCGGTTCCTGGCCTGGTTTTATGCTTTTAAATCAAATAGATCGAACTATTTTGTTACGACCAGTACAGGAGCCCCTCGCTCCAGTCCCAGCCCCTCGGCCGCGCTCCGCTCCGCGCGCGCCACCTCGACGACCCCGAAGGAGTTCACCAGGGCGAGGTATTCTCCCGGCCGCACGTCCGAGTAGGTCCGTCGCAGGGCCAGATCGCGGCCACCCACGCGCACCACGGGGTGGCTGAGGTGCTGGAGGTGGGCCGCGTCGATGTTGCTGATCAGGTTGCCGAAGTGGTCGATCGTGACCACCGCCCCCGCGACCTGCGCCGTCCCGACCACCGGGTCCTCGAGCCAGCCTGGAATCAACTCCGGCACGGCCGGACCGAGCACGTCCGGTGCGAGGCGACCGGCGGCGATCTCCGCCGCGAGCGGTGCGAAGACGTCCCGGCCGTGGAACGTGGCGCTCGGCACGCCGATGTCGATCCGCTCGAGTACCTGCGGCTCCACCCGCCGCAGTGTGGCGGCATCGACCGCCTCGACCACGGCAGCGAGCAGGCCGTTATCGGGCGCCAGGAAGACGTGGCCTTCCGCTTCGATGACCGCGATGTCGCGCGCGCTGCCCACGCCCGGGTCCACCACGGCGACGTGCACCGTGCCGGGCGGAAAGTAACGGAACGAACGGGCCAGCCAGAATCCAGCCTCCGCCGGCCAGTGCGCGAGGATCTCGTGCGTGAGGTCGATCATGACCGCGGCCGGGAAGCGTCCGACCAGTCGTCCTTTCATGACGCCCACGAAAGGGTCCTTGTGGCCGAAGTCCGTCGTGAGCGTCACCACGCCCGAAGGCGCGAACGCCGGTGATCTTTGCGACATGCCGTTGTACTCCGTGGCCGATGCCCGAGGCGGCGGGAAACATCAGGTTAAACTGGCCCCGACGCCCTTGCCACGCCGCCCCCGCCGCATGCCCTACCTGTACCTCGTCCGCCACGCGCAGCCGGACTTCGCGGGCCACTACGATTCCGTCACCGAACTGGGGCTGCAGCAGTCTGTCTGGCTCGGGCAGCATTTCGCGGCACGCGGCCTGCAGTTCGCCCGCACCGTCTGTGGCAGTCTCGCGCGGCAGTCGGGCACGCTCGAAACCCTGCTGCACTACCTGCCGGGGGCGCCCGCGCCGCGGGTCGATCCGGGTTTCAACGAGTACGATGCGGCCAGTGTGCTCCGCCAATTCCACTGCGGCGACGAGCGCGCGCTGCGCGCCACCGGGGATCGCCGCGCCTACTTCACCGCGGTGCGCGACGCGCTGCACGCCTGGTCGCGCCACGAGGGCGTGTTCGAGGGCCTCGAGCGCTGGCAGGAGTTCGGAAGTCGCGTGACGGCCGCCGCGAACGAGGCCTGCGCGGGCCTCGAGCCGTCCGCAGCCGTGCTCGTCGTGACCTCGGGCGGGGTGGTCGGCCGCCTCGTCGCGGACGCTCTCGCCGCCGGTCCGGAGGCCGCGATCCAGCTCAACCTGCAGACGCGGAACACGGGCGTCACCGAAATGGTGCGCGGCCGCTCGATCACGCGCTTGGTCGCCTTCAACGCCGTGCCGCACCTCGAGCGCGCCGACCGCGCGCACGCGGTCACGCACTCCTGAGCGCTCAGGACTGCCGGACGAGTGCTGCGAGGCTGCGCGTGTCGATGGTGCTCGCCTTCTGCTCAATCTGCTCGCGGTATCGCGGTGCGAGACCGCGCGCCTCCTCGAGCAGGCCGGCGAAGGCCTGCTTCAGCGCCGCAGTGTCCATCGTGCGGCCGGCAGCGTAGTAACGCTGCGCGACGCGTCCGAGCGCGTAGGTGGTCGCGAACGTCAGGCCGGAACTCGCCGCTTGCCGGCCCAGCGTTCGACCGAGACCGCCGCCCAGACCGCCCAGCACGCCTCCGAGCAGCTTGCGGCCGAACTGCTCGAGGTATTGCGAGGTGAGGCCGACACCGAGCGTGGCAAGAAAGTCTTTCGCGTGCGTGCGGTCCATCGCGTAGCCGTGCGCCTGGCCGATGCGATACACGAGGCGCATCTGCAGCGGGATGATCGCCATCGACGCGAGTGTCTCGGGCAGCAACTCGAGCGCAGCATTGGTCACCGCCGCATTGAGGATCAACTTGTCCATCTCGGCGTCGGACAGGCTCGACTTGCCCATCACCGTGCCCGCGACGGTAGCGGCGGCCCCAGTTGCGCCGGCACCCGCAGCCGCATCGGTTGGTGCAAAGGCTGCCTCGGCCACTTCATCGGCACGCGCACTGGTTGCGCCGGCCGCAGCGGACGGCAGCGCCAGCAACTCGGCCAGCCGGGCCAGGAACGCCTTCTCCGCGTGACCCTGCGCGCCGTCCGCGTCGCACACGCCCACCGCCATTTCGTAGGCAAGCTGACGCGCTTCCTGCGACTGCAGCGAGGCCGCGACCTGCGCGAGATCCGGCTTGGCCAGCAGCACCTCGCGGTAGAGGCCCGGCAGGTCGAAGCCGGCCGCCGGGCCCAGGGCCTCGGCGACGCGCTTGACGGCAGCTCGTTCGCCTTCGTCCTTCAGGCCGTCGGCGAAGGCCGCCATCAAGGCAATGGTGAGGATCGAGCGGGTTTCCTCGGCGGTCATCGGGGGACTCCTGCGGTCAACGAATGCCGGACGGAATACAGGCGAACGATAGCACGCAGCGTGTGCGCTTCATTCGTCCCGCGGCACTGTTGCCAGCGACCGATCGATGGGCGGGAAGTAAAGGCCTTTGGCCCGCTGCCGGTGGTCGGCAGCAGGCAGCTCACGGGCTGCTTTGAGGGACTTGGTCGGAGCGCCGAGATTCGAACTCGGGACCCCTTGCACCCCATGCAAGTGCGCTACCAGACTGCGCCACGCTCCGACCGGGCCGGGATTATAGCGGATCGCCTCAGCGACGGAGCGCCTTCAGGAGTTCTTCGAGCTCGCCACGCATCTGGCGGACGATCTGCTGGGTTTGCGTGAGGTCTTCGCGCGCCTCCTCGCCCTCTAGACGATTGCGCGCCCCGCCGATCGTGAAGCCCTGGTCGTAGAGCAGCGAGCGGATCTGGCGAATGACGAGCACGTCCTGTCGCTGGTAGTAGCGGCGGTTGCCGCGCCGCTTCACCGGCTTCAGCTGCGGGAACTCCTGTTCCCAATACCGCAGTACGTGCGGCTTCACGGCACACAGCTCGCTCACCTCACCGATGGTGAAGTAGCGCTTGCCGGGGATCGCCGGCAGTTCGTCGTTATTGCTGGGTTCCAGCATAGGCTTCCACTCGTGCCTTCAGCTTCTGCCCGGGTCGGAAGGTGACCACGCGCCGTGCGCTGATCGGGATCTCCTCGCCCGTCTTCGGGTTGCGACCCGGCCGCTGGTTCTTGCTGCGCAGGTCGAAGTTGCCGAAACCCGAAAGCTTCACCTGCTCGCCCGCGGCAAGCGCAGCGCGCAGTTCCTCGAAGAACAGATCCACCAGCTCGCGCGCCTCCCGCTTGTTGAGGCCGAGCTGGTCGAACAGCGCTTCGGCGATTTCCGCTTTGGTCAATGCCATGGTTATTGATCTCGTATCGTGGCGCTGTGTTCCCGCTGCAGGTCTGCGACGACCCGCGCCACGACGGCATCCGTCTCGACGTCGGTAAGGGTGCGGGATAAATCCTGCAAATTCAACCCCATCGCGACGCTCTTGAAACCCTCCGTAACCCCCTTTCCGCGGTAGATGTCGAACACGACGAGGCCGGTGAGCAACTCGCCGGCACTGCATCGGACCGCTTCGAGCAGCGCCTGCACCGGGACCGGCTCGGCAACCACGACGGCGAGATCGCGGCGCACGGCCGGGAAGCGCGAAATCTCCGCGTGCCGCGGCAGAGCGGCTGCGAGTCCAGACTCGGTCTCGAGCTCGAACACGAGCGCGGAATATGTCAACTCGAGCCGCCTTGCGACCTCGGGATGAAGGCGACCGATCCATCCGACCGGCTGACTGTCTCGCAAGATGCGCGCGGCCTGTCCCGGATGCAGCGCGGGGTGTTCCGCAGGCACGAACGAGAACGATTGCAGGGACCCGGTCGTCCGCAGCAGTGCTTCGACGTCCGATCGTACGTCGAAGAAGTCGACGTCCAACTGCGGTGCACCCCACTGTTCCGGCATCGAAGGCCCCGCCGCAATCCCGGCGACGGCACTCACCTCGGTCAGCAATCCCTCATCGAGGCGGAACTTCCGGCCGATTTCGAACAGCCGCACGCGCGGCTGCTGGCGCCGCTGGTTTTCCAGCAGCGCGCGCACGAGGCCCGGCCAGAGTGATACGCGCATCTGCGCGAGGTCGGCCGAGATTGGGTTCGCGAGTGCGAGGGCGGGCTCGCCCGGACACACGATGCCCTGAATGGCGGGATCCACGAAGCTGTAAGTGATCGCCTCGAAGTAACCGCGCTGCACCAGCAGATCGGCGACCGTCTCGGGCGTGACGCGCGCTTCACTGATCGCCGAAAGGGCGAGCGGCGTCGCCGGATCGGTCTCGGGAATGCGGTCGAAGCCATGGATCCGCGCGACCTCCTCGATCAGGTCTTCCTCGATCGAAATGTCGAAGCGCCATGGTGGCGCGGTCACCTGCCAGCCGCTCTCGAGGGTCCGCACGTCCAGGCCGAGCCGTCGCAGGATTTGCTCTATCTCCTGGTCAGCGATGTCTGCACCGATCACCCGCCGCGCGCGCGCCGGGCGGAAGGCGATGGCCTCGCGCGACGGCAATTCCGAACGCAGCTCGACGATCGAAGTCGGACCCGGCACGCCGCCCGCGCACGCGATCAGCAGCTCGGTCGCCCTTTCGATCGCCCGCTCCTGCATCGTCGGATCCACGCCACGCTCGAAGCGCTGCGAGGCGTCCGTCACGAGCCCGAAGCGGCGGCCGCGACCGGCCACTGCATCGGGACGGAAGAACGCGACCTCGAGCACCACGTCGGTAGTCCCGGCGCCGATGCCGGAGTGCTCACCGCCCATGACCCCGGCGAGGCCAAGGGGCTTGTCCCGATCGGCGATGACCAGCACCGAGTCGTCGAGAGTCACCTCTCGACCATCGAGCAGCCGCAGCGTCTCGCCCGCGTTCGCCCGGCGGACTACGATGCCGCCCTCGATCTCCCGTCGATCGTAGGCGTGCATGGGCTGGCCGAGCTCGAGCATCACGAAATTCGTGACGTCCACGATCGCTCCCAGCGGACGCAGGCCGGCGCGACGCAGCCGTTCACGCATCCACAGCGGCGCTTCGGCCTCGGGACGCACCCCGCTGATCACGCGCGACGCGAAGCGGGCGCAGCCGGCGCCCGGCACCAACTCGACTGACAGGCTCTCGGACGATTGCGCCGGAACTCGGGGAACCGGTGGTGGCGCGAACGGCGTGTCCGTGATCGCGGCCACTTCGCGGGCCAGCCCAAGCATGCCCATGCAGTCGCCGCGGTTGGGCGTGAGGTTGACCTCGAGGATGGTGTCGTCGAGCCCGAGTGCGTCGGCGAACGGCGCGCCTGCATCGAGCTCCGGCGGAAGCTCCAGGAGCCCGCTGCCGTCCTCCGAAAGTCCGAGCTCGCGCGCGGAGCAGAGCATGCCGAACGACTCGACGCCTCGCAGCCGCGCTTTGCGGATCTCCAGACCGCCCGGCAGCTGGCTGCCAATCGTTGCGAGCGGCGCTTTCAGCCCCACCCGCGCGTTCGTCGCACCGCAGACAATCTGCATGAGTTCTGCGCCGCCCGTGCTCACTCGGCACACGCTGAGCGAGTCCGCATCGGGGTGCTTCTCGCGCTCGACGATCTCGCCGACCACGACGCCGTGCAGCGGCGGCGCAGCGGGTTCGACCGCCTCGACCTCGAGTCCCGCCATGGTCAGGTGCGAGGCGAGTTCGCGCGGCGCGGGAACCGCCCCCAGCCATTCGCGCAGCCAATTGACGCTGATCCGCATGGGTGCTTCCCGTCGCTCAACCGAACTGGCGCAGGAAGCGCAGGTCGTTCTCGAAATACAGTCGGATATCGTTCACGCCATAGCGCAGCATGGCGAGACGCTCAATGCCCATGCCGAAGGCATATCCCGTGTGCCACTCCGGGTCGATGCCGACGTTGCGCAGCACGTTCGGGTGCACCATGCCGCAGCCGGCGATTTCGAGCCAGCCGGTGCTCTTGCACACCCTGCAGCCCTCGCCGCCACAAAAGACACACTCGATGTCCACCTCGGCCGACGGTTCCGTGAACGGGAAGTACGAGGGCCGGAAGCGGATGCCCAGCCGCCGCTCGAAGAACTGCTCCACGAAGTGGTGGAGCACGGAACGCAGGTGGGCGAAGCTCACGCCCTCGTCCACCACGAGCCCCTCCACCTGGTGGAACATGGGAGTGTGGGTCACGTCCGAGTCGCAGCGGTACACGCGCCCCGGCATGATCATCCTGAGCGGCGGCTTGTCGCGCAGCATGGCGCGGACCTGCACGGGCGAGGTGTGAGTCCGCAGGAGTCGGCCGTCCGGAAAATAGAAAGTATCGTGCATCGCGCGCGCCGGATGGTCGGCGGGAATGTTGAGCGCCTCGAAGTTGTGCCAGTCGTCCTCGACCTCCGGCCCCTCCTCGACCGAGAAGCCGGCGTTGCGGAACAGCGCCTCGATGCGGCGGCGCGCGCGGCTCACGGGATGCAAGCCGCCCGGCTGCTGGCCGCGTCCTGGCTGCGTGACGTCGATGCGACCTGCGACGAGCGCCCGCTCGAGCGCCTGGCACTCGAGCACCGACTGGCGCTCGGCGACCTGCGCGGCGAGATCGTCGCGGACTGCGTTGATCCTTGCGCCGGCTTCCCGTCGGGCATCGGGGGCCAGTGAGCCCAACGACTTGAGCAGCGCGGTCACCGCGCCCTTCTTGCCGAACAGTTCGACCTTCAGGGCCTCGACCTGCTCGAGGCGATCGCACGCGGCGACGCGACGCCGCACCTCGTCGGCGAATCGTTCCAGCTCGGTGGTGGAATCGCTCATGGCAGTGTGACGCGTACTGTCCAGCGGAAACAAAGAAGGCCGGGTCGCTCGCGCGCCCCGGCCTCTTGGGATGCCGGCGGCGCGACCTCGGCGGCCGCGCCGGTCGGGATCACCGGGCGCCCAGGCTCGCCTTGGCCTGCTCGGCGATCTTGCCGAACGCCTCGATGTCGTGCACCGCGAGATCGGCGAGCATCTTGCGGTCGACCTCGAGCCCGGCCGCCTTGAGGCCCGCCATCAGGCGGCTGTAGCTCAGCTCGTAGCCACGCGCCGCGGCGTTGATGCGCGTGATCCACAGCGCCCGCATGTCGCGCTTCTTGGCGCGACGGTCGCGGTACGCGTACTGGCCGGCCTTGATGACGGCCTGCTTCGCGGTGCGGAATACCTTTCGGCGGGCGTTGTAATAGCCCTTCGCCTTGGCGAGGATCTTCTTGTGCCGGCGTCCAGCGATGACGCCACGCTTAACTCGTGCCATGGGTCACCTCGCTCAGGCGTGGGGAAGAAGTTGATCGAGCCGGTTCAGGTCCTGCTTGGCGACCATGGTGGTGCCGCGCAGCTGGCGCTTCCGCTTGCTCGTCTTCTTGGTGAGGATGTGTCGCTTCTGCGACTGGGCCCGCTTGAAGCCTTTCGCCGTCTTGCGAAAGCGCTTGGCCGCGGCCCGGTTGGTCTTCAACTTGGGCATGTGGACTCCTGTTAGTTAGCCCGTTTCACCGCAGGCGAACCCGCGGATCGAGGGCGAAGAAGCGGCCGAAACCGCCCTTACTTCTTCTTCGGCCCCATCATCATGACCATCTGCCGGCCTTCCATGAGCGGATGCTGTTCGACCACCGCGTAGGGCGCGAGGTCGTTCTGCAACCGGATCAGCTTCTGCCGGCCGATGTCGGTGTGGGCCATCTCACGACCACGGAACCTCAGGGTTACCTTGGCCTTGTCCCCTTCCTCGAAAAAACGAATCAGATTCCTGAGCTTGATCTGATAGTCGCCTTCGTCGGTTCCGGGACGAAACTTCACTTCCTTGACCTGGATCTGCTTCTGCTTCTTCTTCGCCGCGTGGGATTTCTTGTTCGCCTCGAACAGGAACTTCCCGTAATCGACGATCCGGCAAACCGGCGGCTCCGCGGTCGGCGAAACCTCCACCAGGTCGAGCTCCTGCGTCTGAGCGAGCTGCAGCGCGTCGTAGCGGCTCATGACCCCGACCTGTTCGCCGTCCGCGCCGATGATGCGCAGCTGGGGGGCGGTGATCTCTTCGTTACGCTTGATGCGCTTTACAATTGGGGCAGCGATGCGTCATACCTCCAAAACAATGCGGCCGCGGCTCGCAACTTCCCGGCCAAGCTTCGAGCCGATCTCCTCGAGGGACATCGCGCCCAAGTCCTGACCGTTGCGTGTGCGCACGGCCAACGTATTTGACCCCGCTTCGCGATCGCCCGCGACCAGCAGGTATGGAACCCGCTGCAGGGTGTGCTCGCGGATTTTAAAGCCGACTTTCTCGTTACGCAAATCCGTTTCGACCCGAAGCCCCTGATTTCTCAGGAATTCAGCGGCCTTGGCCGCGTATTGGGCCTGTCCGTCGGTGATATTGAGCACGACGGCCTGCACCGGGGCGAGCCAGGTCGGGAAGCGCCCCGCATGGTTCTCGATCAGGATGCCGATGAAGCGCTCGAACGATCCCAGCACGGCTCGATGCAGCATCACCGGCCGGTGGGCGGCTCCGTCCTCGCCGATGTACTCCGCCCCGAGTCGCTCCGGCAGGTTGAAATCGACCTGCAGGGTGCCGCACTGCCAGTCGCGGCCGATCGCGTCCCGCAGCACGAACTCGAGCTTGGGGCCGTAGAAGGCCCCCTCCCCCGGGTTCAGCGTGTAGTCCAGGCCGGCAGCCGCCACGGCGCTCTTGAGCGCGTGCTCGGCCCGGTCCCAGGTCTCGTCGCTGCCGACCCGCTTGGCGGGGCGATCCGAGAACTTGACCGCGATCTCCGCAAAGCCGAAATCCGCGTAGACGCTCTTGAGCAGGTCGCAGAAGGCGACCGTCTCCGGGTTGACCTGCGCCTCGGTGCAGAAGATGTGCGCGTCGTCCTGCGTGAACGCGCGTACGCGCATAAGGCCGTGCAGCGCGCCCGACGGCTCGTTGCGGTGGCAGGCGCCGAACTCGGCCATGCGCAGCGGCAGGTCGCGGTACGACTTGATGCCCTGCCGGTAGATCATCACATGGCACGGGCAGTTCATCGGCTTGACCGCGAGGATCCGCTCCTCGGACTCCGCGATGAACATGTTCGGCGCGTAGTTTTCCCAGTGGCCCGAGCGCTCCCAGAGCGAGCGGTCCACGAGCTGCGGGGTGCGCACCTCGACGTAGCCTTCCTGCGCCAGCCGGTCGCGCATGTACTGCTCGATCGTGCGCCACAGCGTCCAGCCCTTCGGGTGCCAGAATACGCTGCCGACCGCCTCTTCCTGCGTGTGGAACAGACCGAGCTCGCGGCCCAACCGCCGGTGGTCGCGCTTCTCGGCTTCTTCGAGGCGAGTCAGGTAGGCCTTGAGCTGCTTCTCGTCCGGCCAGGCCGTGCCGTAGATGCGCTGGAGCATCTCGTTCTTCGAGTCGCCGCGCCAGTAGGCGCCCGCGACCTTCATGAGCTTGAACGCACCGAGCTTGCCGGTGCTCGGCACGTGCGGGCCACGGCACAGATCGAACCACTCGCCCTGCCCGTAGAGGCTGATGTCCTCGTTCGCGGGGATGCTCGCGATGATCTCGGCCTTGTAGTGCTCGCCGATCTTCTTGAACGTCTCGACAGCCGCGTCGCGCGGCATCAGCCGTCGCTCGACCTTGAGATCGGCCTTGGCAAGCTCGTGCATCTTCGCCTCGAACTTCGCGAGGTCGTCGGGCGTGAACGGTCGGCTGAAAGCGAAGTCGTAGTAGAAGCCGTCCTCGATGACCGGGCCGATGGTGACCTGGGCATCCGGATAGATGGCCTGGACGGCCTGCGCCAGCAGGTGCGCGGTGGAGTGGCGGAGGATCTCGAGGCCTTCCGGGTCCCGGCCCGTCACGATCGAGAGCGTCGCGTTGGACTCGATCCGGAACGAGGTATCGACCAGCCTGCCGTCCACCTTGCCTGCAAGCGCGGCCTTGGCGAGTCCTTGACCGATGTCAGACGCGACCTGCGCCACCGTGACCGGCTCGGCGAAAGTGCGCTGGCTGCCATCGGGCAGGGTGATGACGGGCATGACGGTCCTTGGCAGGTTAGGGTCTGGTGGGCGCACGTGGGATCGAACCACGGACCCCTACCATGTCAAGGTAGTGCTCTACCGCTGAGCTATGCGCCCTCAAACGAGCCGCGAAGGATACAGGAAGGCTGCTCGCGGTGGCTAGGGGGCCGCTGCGCTCACCCTGCCATCGCCCCCGGCGGGCCGAAGGCCTGGTGGCGCAACCGCTCGATCTCGTCGCGGACCTGTGCCGCCTGCTCGAATTCCAGGTTGCGGGCGTGGCGATGCATCTCAGCCTCGAGCTTCTTGATCCGCTTCATCGCCTGCTCGGGGCGGAGGACAGTGACGGCCGTCTCGATCCCGGCGCCGCGCCTGCCGCTGCCCGGCTCGACGTCGCCGCGGGCCCCTTCCATCACGTCCGTGACCGCCTTGCGGATGCTCTGCGGCGTGATGCCGTGCGCCGCGTTGTGCTCGATCTGCTTCGCACGGCGCCGGCCGGTCTCGGCCAGCGCCCGTTCGATGGAGCCGGTGATCCGGTCGGCGTAGAGGACCGCCCTGCCATTCACGTGGCGCGCCGCGCGGCCGATGGTCTGGATGAGCGACCCCTCGGAGCGCAGGAATCCTTCCTTGTCGGCATCGAGGATCGCAACCAGGGAAACCTCCGGCATGTCCAGTCCCTCGCGCAGCAGGTTGATCCCGACGAGGACGTCGAACTTGCCGAGCCGCAGGTCGCGGATGATCTCCACCCGCTCGACCGTCTCGATGTCCGAATGCAGGTAGCGCACGCGCACGCCGTGCTCGTCGAGGTACTCCGTCAGGTCCTCCGCCATGCGCTTCGTCAGTGTCGTGATGAGCACACGCTCGTCGAGCGCCACGCAGCGGTGGATTTCCGAGAGCACGTCGTCCACCTGGGTCCGCACCGGCCGGATCTCGACCTCCGGGTCCACGAGACCGGTGGGGCGGACCACCTGCTCGACCACGGCGCCGGCCTTGCGCTCCTCATAGGGCCCGGGCGTCGCGGAGACGAAGATCATCTGCGGGGCGAGCGTCTCCCACTCGTCGAAGCGCAGCGGCCGGTTGTCGAGCGCCGAGGGCAGGCGGAAGCCGTACTCCACCAGCGTCTCCTTGCGCGAGCGGTCGCCCTTGTACATCCCGCCGATCTGCGGAACGGTGACGTGGCTTTCGTCCACCACCAGCAGCGCGCCCTTCGGCAGGTAGTCGAACAGGCAGGGCGGCGGCTCGCCGGGCGCGCGGCCCGACAGGTAGCGGGAGTAATTCTCGATGCCCGCGCAGTAGCCCACCTCCATCATCATCTCGAGGTCGAAGGTCGTCCGCTGCTCCAGCCGCTGCGCCTCGAGCAGCTTCTCACGCGCGCGCAGCTCCCCCAGGCGCTCGCGCAGCTCGTCGCGGATCTGCTCGATGGCGTGGTCGATGCGCTCCTTGGGCGTCACATAGTGCGAAGACGGATAGATGGTGAGCCGCGGCACGCGGCGCAGCACCTCGCCGGTCAGCGGATCGAACCACGCGAGTGCCTCGATCTCGTCGTCGAAGAGTTCCACCCGGACCGCCTCGCGCTCCGACTCGGCCGGGAAGATGTCGATCACGTCCCCGCGGACCCGGTAGCTGCCCTGGGCGAGATCGAGCTCGTTGCGCGTGTACTGCATGTCGGCGAGCCGCCGCAGCAGCTTGCGCTGGTCGAGGCGGTCGCCGCGCACGAGGTGGAGCACCATGCTGAGGTAGGCCTGCGGATCGCCGAGTCCGTAGATCGAGGAGACCGTCGCGACGATGATCGAGTCCGGCCGCTCGAGCAGCGCCTTGGTCGCGGAGAGGCGCATCTGCTCGATGTGGGCGTTCACCGAGGCGTCCTTCTCGATGTAGGTATCGGAGGACGGCACGTAGGCCTCGGGCTGGTAGTAGTCGTAATAGCTCACGAAGTACTCGACCGCGTTGTCGGGGAAGAACTCGCGGAACTCGCCGTAGAGCTGGGCCGCCAGCGTCTTGTTGTGCGCCATCACGAGTGTCGGCCGCTGCACTCGATCGATGACGCTGGCGACCGTGAAGGTCTTGCCCGAGCCGGTGACGCCGAGCAGCGTCTGGTGCGCGAGACCGCTCTCGAGGCCATCGACGAGCGCTGTGATCGCCGCCGGCTGGTCTCCCGCCGGCTGGTAGTCGGAGCGCAGGCGGAACCGGGGCTTGTCCATGTCGGCTCGGGGAGCGATCGGGCTGGGGACTAGGGGCGAGGATTCGCCTAAGATACCTGCTCCACCCCCCTCCCGGAACACGACCTTGGCCATCGTCCTCGCCGAGCGCCTCAAGCGCGTCAAGCCCTCGCCCACCGTCGCGCTCACCGGCCGAGTGGCCAGGTTGAGGGCACAGGGCCGCGACATCGTCGGACTCGGCGTCGGCGAGCCCGATTTCGACACGCCGGTGCACGTCGCGGACGCGGGCGTGGAGGCGATCCGCAAGGGCTTCACGCGCTACACCGCGGTCGAGGGTATCCCGGAGCTGAAGGACGCGATCATCGCGAAATTCAGCCGCGACAATGGCATTGAATACACTCGGCCCCAGATCCTGGTGTCCACCGGCGCCAAGCAGACGATCTACAACCTGTTCATGGCGGTGATCGACCCGGGCGACGAAGTGATCATCCCGGCGCCGTACTGGGTCTCCTATCCCGACATCGCCCTGCTCGCCGAGGGCACGCCGGTCACGCCCTACGCGGGCCCCGAGCAGGGCTACAAGATCACGCCCGCGCAGCTCGAGGCGGCGATCACACCGAAGACGCGACTATTCATGCTGAACAGCCCGAGTAATCCGACCGGCGCGGCCTATACGAGCGCCGAACTGCACGCGCTCGGAGCCGTCCTGCGCCGCCACACCGACGTGCTGGTCGCCACGGACGACATGTACGAACACATCTACTGGGCGAAGGAGCCGTTCGCGAGTTTCCTGACGGCCTGCCCCGACCTCTACGACCGCACGGTCACCATCAACGGCGTGTCGAAGAGCTATGCCATGACCGGCTGGCGCATCGGCTACTGCGGCGGCCCGGCGACCATCGTGGACGCGATGGCCACGATCCAGAGCCAGAGCACCTCCAATCCGTCGTCGATCGCACAGAAGGCCGCCGTGGCTGCGCTGAACGGCGACCAGGCCTGCGTGGCGGAAATGAACGGGCACTTCAAGGCCCGGCACGACTTCTTCAATGCGGGGCTGAATGCGCTTCCCGGTTTCCGGGTGCTGCCCGGCGCGGGAACGTTCTACGCGTTCTGCGACGTCTCAGGCGCCATCCGGACGCTCGGCCTGGCCGACGACCACGAGTTCGCCGAGTTCCTGCTGGAGAAAGCCGGCGTGGCGGGCGTGCCGGGCACTGGCTTCGGCGCGCCGGGCCACATCCGATTTTCGTTCGCCGTCAGCATGCAGACGCTCGAGAAGGCGCTCGATCGCATGGGCACGGCGCTGCGCGAGGCGTGATCGCGGTTCCTTGACTCAGGCGCCATCATTCCGGAGAATTCCGCGCCCTCCAGTTCCGACATAGCTCAGCGGTAGAGCAGCTGACTGTTAATCAGCGGGTCCCTGGTTCGAATCCAGGTGTCGGAGCCAACTTTCGCTGCATGCGCAAGGCAGCCAGTCCCGCTCGGGCCGGCCATGTCAGCCGTTGGCCGCCGCCTTCGTGACTGCACCGGTCAGTTCGCGAAGCGACTCCGCGATGATCGCGAGCCCCTCGCGAACGATCTGGTCCGGGGCGGTGAGCGGCACGAGGAAGCGGATCACGTTGCCGTAGAGGCCGCAGGACAAAATCACCAGGCCCTTCTCGGCCGCACGCTTCACCAGCGCCTTGGTGAGGTCGGCGTCGGGCGCGTGCGGGTCGCGGTTGCGGACGAGCTCCATCGCAACCATTGCGCCGAGGCCACGGACCTCGCCGACCGCGGGGATCTCACGCTGGAGCTCGCGCAGGGCGCCGGTCAGGGTCGCACCGATCACTTCCGCCCGTGCGCACAGGTTCTCGGACTCGATCACCTCGAGGACCGCGAGGCCGGCGGCACAGGCGATCGGGGAGCCGGCATAGGTACCCCCGAGCCCACCCGGCCCCGGCGCATCCATGATGCTGGCCTTGCCGACGACCGCCGCGAGCGGGAATCCGCCGGCGAGGCTCTTCGCCAGGGTCATGAGATCGGGCTCGACGCCGGAGTGCTCGATCGCGAACATGCGACCCGTCCGCGCGAAGCCGCTCTGGATCTCGTCAACCACCAGCACGATGCCGTACTGGTCGCACAGGCGCCGCAGCGCCTGCAGGAACTCCGGCGGAGCGACGTAGAAGCCGCCCTCGCCCTGTACCGGCTCGACGATGATCGCCGCGACGCGCGCGGGCTCGACGTCGTATTTGAAGATGTGCTCGAGAGCCTCCAGGCTCTCCCGAACACTCACTCCGTGGTACGGGATCGGAAACGGCGCGTGATAGACGTCCCCGGGCATCGGGCCGAAGCCCGCCTTGTACGGCGTCACCTTGCCCGTCAGCGCCATGGCCATGAAGGTGCGGCCGTGGAATCCGCCGCCGAACGCGATCACGGCGGAACGCCCCGTGTGGGCCCGCGCGATCTTGATGCAGTTCTCGACGGCCTCGGCACCGGTCGTGACGAAGATGGCTTTCTTCGGACTCGACCCGGGCGCGAGGCGATTGAGCTTCTCCGCCAGTTCGACGGCGACCGCATACGGCGTGACCATGAAGCAGGTGTGGCTGAACGCCTCGAGCTGGGCCGCGACGGCTGCCTTGACGCGCGGGTGCACATGCCCGGTGTTGAGCACGGCGATTCCACCGGCGAAATCGATGTAGCGACGGCCCTCGACGTCCCACAGCTCGGCGTTCTCCGCGCGCGCCACGAAGACGGGCAGCTGGTTTGAGATGCCCCGGGCAATGGCCGCGTCACGTCGCTGCTGAAGCTCTGCGTTCGTGGGCATGTTAACTCCTGGCGGGTTCGGTTCAGCCGGCGCGACCGGCGACGAGTCGCCGCAGGTACTCGTCAAAGTGCGGACCGAGATCGGGGTGGCGCAGCCCGAATTCGACGGTCGCCTCGAGGTAGCCGAGCTTTGAGCCGCAGTCGTAGCGCTTGCCGCGGAACGCATAGGCGAGCACGGTCTCGTCCGCCATCAGCGCCGCGATACCGTCCGTGAGCTGGATCTCGCCGCCCGCGCCGCGCCCCGTGGTCTCGAGCCGGCGGTAGACGGCCGGCGTCAGCAGGTAACGTCCCACCACCGCGAGCGTGGACGGCGCGTCCGCGGGCCGGGGCTTCTCGACGATGCGCTCGACTCGCGAAACGCGCTCCTCGAGCGGCTGGACCGCGACGATCCCGTACTTGTCCGTCTCCTGGCGATCCACCGTCTGCACGCCGAGGACGCTCGCCTGGTGCGCCGCGAATACGCGCGCCATCTGCTTGAGGCATGGCTCGTCCGCGTCGATCAGGTCGTCGGCGAGGTGGATGAAGAAGGGCTCGTCGCCCACCACCGGCCGGGAGCACAAGACCGCGTGGCCGAGCCCGAGGGGCGCCGGCTGGCGGATGTAGATGCAGCTCGCGTAGGAAGGCACGATTCCGCGCACGGCGTCGAGCAGCTGCTGCTTGCCCTGCGCCTCGAGTTCCTTCTCGAGTTCATGGTCCGTGTCGAAATGATCCTCGATCGCACGCTTGGCGTAGCCGGTGATGAACACCAGCTTGTCTGCACCGGCCGCAAGGGCTTCCTCGGCCGCGTACTGGATCAGCGGCTTGTCGACGATCGGCAGCATCTCCTTCGGACTTGCCTTGGTGGCCGGCAGGAAGCGCGTGCCGCGCCCCGCCACCGGGAATACCGCCGTCCTGATCCGCGTCATCGGCTATCCATCGTGGTGCCTTCCATAATCCGTGAATCATAGCGGATCCGCTCGGGCACGCTCCATCCAAGCCCGTGCGGCAGGCTGCCGCCCGGCGTGGACGGCAGCCTGAGCACTTACCTGGCGGCGATGCGGATCAGTCGCGCGAGGCGGGCTGGCGGGCGGCCGCCGGCCGGGCGGCCACCGACGGCGCCTGTCCGGCCTTCTCGATCCGGATGTTGGTGCGGTTCTGGTCGAGCACGCGCTGCCCGATACCATCCACCTTGAGCAGCTCGTCGGCGGCGCGGAACGGGCCGTTCTTCTGCCGGTACTCCACGATCGCCTGCGCCTTGACCGGCCCGATGCCGTCGAGCTCGCGCGCCAGCGTGGATGCATCCGCGGTGTTGACGTTGACGGGGCCGGCCCATGCCGCCATCGGCAGCAGGCTCGCGATGAGCGACCGGACGAGGATTCGGGAATGGTGTGACATGACGGCCTCCTTCGGCTTCCGATGCCGCGGTCCCGGAATGGGTGCGGTCGATCAGAACGTACCGAAGGCGCGCGCGACGCGCCCACGCAAACGGAGCCAGTTCGCGCAGATATGCGCGGCGCCCGCCGCGCGATTCCGGCTCATTCGCCGTCGGTGGGGACCGATGCTGCGGGCCGACGGGCCTCGGCCAGTCGGAGCGCGTTGCGCAGCCGCCCGCGATCGGCGAGCAACCGGGCGATCCACGCCGAACGCCACAGGGCTCCGGCGAGCAGCCCGGCCGCAAATGCGATCAGGAGGGCGAGCCCCGACGACACGCCGAATCGTGCAATTGCGACGTCCACCTCGAAGTGCTGCTGGTTCAGTGCGGTGAACAGCACCGCGGCCGCTACGAGCAGCAGCACGGCGCAGAAGGCGGCGACGCGGCGTAGCACCGGCCGACCCGCCTTCAGGCGGCCCCGAACGGCTGCTCGTCGACCTCGGGGTCGTTGACCCGCTCGCGCAGGTCCTTGCCGGGCTTGAAGTGCGGTACGTACTTGCCGGCCAGCGCGACCGTTTCACCCGTCTTGGGGTTGCGGCCCTGCCGCGGTGGGCGGAAATGCAGGCTGAAGCTGCCGAACCCCCGGATCTCGATGCGCTGGCCCTGTGCGAGCGCGTCGCTCATGATCTCGAGGACCTGCTTGACCGCGAGCTCGACATCCTTGGCGGGAAGGTGGCTCTGCTTCGCGGCAATGAGCTCGATGAGCTCAGACTTCGTCATGCTGCGCTCGCCGTCCACTCCGCTCCTCCCCGGGGTCTGGTCCATCGTTCAGAGAGCCCGCAGCGGCAACCGGCGCAGGCCGGTCGCCGCCGCTGCTCCCGGCCTCACTGGCCGGAGATCTGCTCCTTCAGCAGGTCGCCGAGGCTGGTGCCGGTGGACGAGTCCGACCGGTAGCTCTGCATGGCTTCCTGTTCCTCGGCCATGTCCTTTGCCTTGATCGACAGCGCGATGGTGCGGACCTTGCGATCCACGGCCGTGAACTTGGCCTCCACCTCGTCACCCACCTTCAGGAACGCACGAGCGTCCTCGACGCGGTCCCGCGACAGCTCGGAGGCACGGAGGTAGCCATCGATGCCGCCGCCGAGGTCGACGATCGCACCCTTGGCATCCACCTCGCGCACGAGACCGCGCACGATGCTGCCCTTGGGATGCTCGGCGATCCATGTCGAGAACGGATCCTTGGCGAGCTGCTTGACGCTGAGTGAGATGCGCTCGCGCTCCGGATCGATCGCGACCACGATGGCTTCGAGCGCCTGGCCCTTCTGGTAGCTGCGCACAGCCTCTTCGCCCGGGACTTCCCAGGAGAGGTCCGACAGGTGCACGAGGCCGTCGATGCCGCCCGGCAGCCCGATGAACAGGCCGAAGTCCGTGATCGAGCGGATCTGGCCGGCGACGCGATCACCGCGGTTGTAGTTGTCCGCGAACTCGCGCCACGGGTTCGGCTTGCACTGCTTGATGCCGAGCGAGATGCGGCGACGCTCCTCGTCGATGTCGAGCACCATCACTTCGACTTCCTCGCCGATGTGCACGACCTTCGCGGGGTTGACGTTCTTGTTGGTCCAGTCCATCTCCGAGACGTGGACCAGGCCCTCGACGCCGTCCTCGATCTCGACGAAGCAGCCGTAGTCGGCGATGTTCGTGACCTTGCCGAACAGGCGCGTGTTGGACGGGTAGCGACGCGCGATGTTCTGCCACGGGTCCGCCCCGAGCTGCTTCAGCCCCAGGCTGACGCGCTGTCGCTCGCGGTCGAACTTGAGGATGCGAACGTCGACTTCGTCGCCCACGTTGACGACCTCAGACGGGTGCTTGACCCGCTTCCAGGCCATGTCCGTGATGTGCAGCAGGCCGTCGATGCCGCCGAGGTCCACGAACGCACCGTAGTCGCTGAGGTTCTTGACCACGCCGCGCACCACCGCGCCTTCCTGAAGCTTCTCGAGCAGCTCGCTGCGCTCGGCGCTGTATTCCTGCTCGACGACGGCGCGCCGCGACACGACGACGTTGTTGCGCTTCTGGTCGAGCTTGATGACCTTGAACTCGAGCGTCTTGCCCTCGAGGTAACTCGGGTCGCGCACCGGGCGCACGTCCACGAGCGAGCCGGGCAGGAAGGCGCGCACGAAGTCGATCTCGACAGTGAACCCCCCCTTGACGCGGCC